>Ga0111538_10010797_pt1 | contig 12131 bp, 8 predicted proteins | sample SoiMethybrSBSTD1_FD_79669 | JGI IMG/M metagenome (GOLD analysis project Ga0111538, IMG submission 79669) | Bulk soil microbial communities from a Populus tree surrounding site in Tennessee, USA - Soil MetaG P. TD hybrid SBSTD1 (version 2)... | ecosystem: Environmental > Terrestrial > Soil > Tree...
ATCGTGGAACAGCCGGGCCCGGAGACAACGCAGCGGCTCAAGTCGGCGGGCGTGAGCGACGGCGTCCTCCTGACGTTGGCGGCCACGCCGCCCGCGGCGCCTGCGGCGCCCCGGCCGAGGCTCGTCCAACGCGACCTCTACCTTCCGCTCTGGCCGGTGTACTCCGGCGGCCGCTTTCGCCTCGGCATCCGGTCGAGCTGCTGGGTCCGGGCCGCGCCGGAGCCTTGGACCGTGGAGCCGCCTGAACCCCTGGAGGAATTTCCCCCCGTCGTGTATCCCTGAAAGCGTCGCCCCGACCCATCGTTCCATCCTTCATCGCCGGCCGATCGCCTGAAGTAAGATCCCTTCTGAACTTTGCGAAATCCGTTCTTGCACCCGGCTTTTCGCATCGGTATAGTCCGCCCCTTCAAGAGAGAGGTCCTCGGCTTTTGTTCGCCGAGAGGGCGACCCGGGGTGTCACCGGCGTGCCGCGCTGACACCCGCTTCGCCCAGGACCTGATCCCGATTGCGAACAGGAGGTAGGAATGTATTTGCCTCGATCGCTGGGTTTCCTCGCCGCCCTTCTCTTCGTCGTTCCCGCCCGCGCGCAGGAACCGGAGACCGTTCCGATGACCGGCCGCGCGTGTGCCGTCACGGATGCCGAATTGCCCAATCCCGAGCGCGGCTTCTACAAGTGGATCGATCTCGTCAACGGCCGGGACTTCCGGGCCATGCGCGACGGCGGCTGGATGCTGGGCTTCTGCTCGCTGTCGCTCGCGCCGTGGCGCGACTCCGCGATTCCCCGGGAGTACCTTGATCGCCTCAACGCCGGCTTCGAGGCGGTCCGCAAGGCGGGCATCAAGACGATCGTCCGCTTCAAGTATGCGGAGTGGACCGGCGATGCGGACGCCTCCAAGGAAAGGATCCTGGGCCACATCGCGCAGCTGGCGCCGGTGCTCCAGGCCAACGGCGACGTGATCGCCGTGCTCCAGGCGGGATTCATCGGCGCGTACGGCGAATGGCACACGTCGACGCACGGGCTCGACAATCCCCGGGATCGGGGCGACATCCTGCAGGCGCTGCTCCAGGTCATGCCGCCCGAGCGGTCGATCCAGGTGCGGACCCCGGCGTTCAAGGAATCCATCGTGGGCGGCGCACCGGTCGGGCCCGACGAGGCCTGGTGCGGAAGCCGACGGGCGCGCGTCGGCCACCACAACGACGCCTTCCTGGGCAGCTGGAACGACAAGGGCACGTACACGGAGCCGGTGGAGCAGGGCAAGACCTACGTCGCCGCCGAAAGCCGCTATGTGCCGATCGGCGGAGAATGCAACACGGTCAATCCGCCCCAGACCGACGGCTGGAACGCGGTGCAGGAGATGATCCGGCTCCGGTTCTCGTTCCTGAGCGGAACGTACCTCCGGGCCGTCATCAACGGGTGGTCCGAGACCGGATGGCTCCCGGAGATCCGGAAGCACCTGGGTTACCGGATCTCGCTGATGGACGCGGCGTGGAATCAGGCCGTCCGCCCCGGCGGGATCCTGCAGTTCTCGCTCCATCTCCGCAACAGCGGTTACGCGGCGCCGTTCAACGCGCGGCCGCTCTACGTCGTGCTGTCGGACGGTTCCCACTGGCATGCGGCGCGGATCGCGTCGACCGACGTCCGGCGCTGGGACGGCGGCCAGGACGTCTGGGTCCACCTGAAGCTGCGCGTCCCCGCCGTTCTGCCGGCGGGGAAGTACCGGCTGAGCCTCTGGCTGCCGGACGCGGCGCTCTCGCTCCAGTACCGGCCGGAGTACGCGATCCAGCTGGCGAACGACGGAATCTGGGACGGAACGACGGGGTACAACCGCGTCACCGACGCGCTTCAGGTCGATCCGGCCGCAGCGGGATCGGCGAATCCGTCGGCGACGACGTTCGAGGAGCTGCCCTGAGGCGGGGGGAAAGCCACGCCGGTGCAGGCACACCGGCGTGGTCTCTGCCTCAAGGTCTCGACCCATCCCATTTCGTCAGAAGGGCGCCCACGGTCTCGAGGAGGACCTGGTACGAGACGGGCTTCACGATGTACTCCTCGATCCCGAGCTCGTTGATGCGTTGAAGATCCGAGGGCTCGCCGGAGGACGTCATGATCGTCACCGGAAGATCCCGGAGCTCCGGCGTCGATCGGATCCAGGTCAGGACCTCCAGCCCGCTGCGGCGGGGAAGCTTGAGGTCGAGCACGACCCGATCCGGCATCGGCCGGCCGTCCCGCCGCGAAAGGGCCTGGACCGCCTGCTCTCCGTCACGGGCGATCTCGAGATCGACCTGGGACCCGTGAGCCCTCAGCGCCCTCTGGAAGAAGACGACGTCGTTGTCGTCATCCTCGACGAGCAGCACCCTAAGTCGTGCCTTTTCGCTCATGGATCTCCGCCGGACGAAGGTCGATCCAGAATCGACTGCCCTGGTCGGCCTTTCGTTCAAATCCCACGCGGCCGCCCATGCGCTCGACGGCCCGCTTCACGATCGCCAATCCGATCCCGGTGCCCGGATAGTCGGAATCGAGCCGCTCGAACAGGCGGAAGAGGCGCTCCCGGTACCGCGTGTCGATGCCGATCCCGTTGTCCTCGATCCAGATCCGCTCGAACCCATCGCGCGGCTCCGCCCAGATCCTCACTTGCGGCGCCGTTCCCCGGGGCACGAACTTGAGGGCATTGGAGAGGAGGTTGTGGAAGACCTGAGGCAGAAGAACCGGGTCTGCGAGGATCCATCCCAGGCTGTTCTCGATCCGGACGTCCGCCCGACGCTCCTTGACCTCGGGGGCCAGCTGGACCATGAGGTCGGCCAGGAGCAGACGGGGCTCGACCGGGACCGACTGGACCTCCGATCGGGTCACTTTGCTGTAGGCGAGGAGATCCTGGATCAGACGGTCCATGCGGCCGGCGCTGTCCGCGATCCGTCGAAGGAAGTCATGGCCTTCCTCCGGAAGGCGGGCGGCCTGTTCGAGCAGCAGGACTTCAGCGGAGCGATGCATGGTCCGGAGGGGAGCCCGGAGATCATGCGCGACCGTGTAGCTGAAGGTCTCGAGCTCCTGGACGGTTTCCCGCAGTTCCCGAGTCCGTTCCGCGACGCGCCGCTCCAGGTCGGAGTTGAGTCTCAGGATCTCCTCGTGCGCCTTCTTCTGCTCCGCGAAATCCCTGAAGACCAGGACCACGCCGAACAGGGGCCCGTTTCCCTCCCGGATCGGCGCGGCGCTGTCGTCGATCGGCGTCTCGGTTCCGTCCTTGGCGATCAGGAGGGTGTGATTCGCCATTCCGACGATGGTGCCCAGGCGGAGCACCTTTTCGACCGGATCCTCCACGGGCTGCCGCGTCACTTCGTTCACGATCCGGAAAACGGCGGGCAGGGCCTGCTCCCGCGCTTCGTCGCTCTTCCAGCCCGTGAGACGCTCGGCCTCCGAGTTGAGAAAGGACACCCGACCCTGGGCGTCCGTGACGATCACCCCGTCGCCGATGCTCGCGAGCGTCGTGGAGAGCAGCTGCTTCTCCCGCGCGAGCGCCTCGCGGCTCGCCAGCATGCCGCTGATGTCGTGGAGGATTTTCGAGGCGCCGGTCACGCGGCCCTCCGCGTCCTTGATCGGAGAGACGCGCAGCGAGACGGCGATGCGACGGCCGTCTTTCGTCAGGCGGATCGTCTCCAACCGCCGGGAGGGGAGGCCGCGACGGAGTCGTCCCAGGATCTCCACCTCCTCCTGCTGGAGGTCGGGAGGGATCAGGGTCGTGACCGGCTTTCCGATGATCTCCTCGGCGCGATATCCGAACAGCCGTTCCGCGGCCATGTTCCACGTGAGGATGGTTCCGTCGAGGCTCTTGGAAAGGATGGCGTCTTCGGACGTCTCGACGATGGTGGCGAGCCGGGCGCGGGCTTCCTGGAATCTCCGCTGCTCGCTGGAGTCCCGGAAGACCAGGACCGCGCCGAAGAGGACTCCGCCCGGCCGTAGAATCGGGGCGCCGCTGTCGTCCACGGGGATCTCCGTGCCGTCCTTCGCGACCAGCAGCGTATGATTGGCCAGCCCGACCGTCGTCCCGAGCCGGAGCACTTTCTGGATGGGGTTGTCGACGGGTTGCCGGGTGTCTTCGTTGATGATGCGAAAGACGGTGGCGACCGGCTGTCCGCCGGCCTCCGAGCTGCTCCACCGGGTCAGCCGCTCGGCCACCGGATTGAGGAAGAGGACGCGGCCCTGCGCGTCGGCGACGATCACGCCGTCTCCGATGCTGGCGAGCGTCGTTGAAAGCAGGTCGTGCGACCGGATCAGTTCGGCTTTGGTCCCGTGCAGGGTCTCGATGGCGCCGACGATCACCAGGGCCGCCGTTGTGAACGCCACGAGCGCCCACCGATCCGGCAGGCGGATCCCCAGGGCGGGGTCCAGGTCAAAGAAGAACGAGACGCTGGCGATGCCGGCCAGCAGGGTGGCGACGAGCCCCGGGGCGAACCCTCCGTACCAGGCTGCGACGGCGATGAACGGGAAGAAGAAAATGAAGGGCAGGGCCGTGGGCCCGACGCTGGGCGTGAGCGCCGTCCGAGCCAGGGTCGCCACGATGACGCAGAGCACGGCGACGCCGTAGCGCAGCCAGATCGGACGTCCGCCGGGGTGCTTGTAGGAGGGGATGAGGGACGTTGCCGGCACCCGGTCCCTCCTTGTCCGCTCAGGATTCAGAGCGCTGCCTAACCTTCGGCCGCCGATACCCCTGACCTCATGTCATCACATGAACCGGAATCAGTTCCAATGTTATGCAAACTTTATTCCTTTCCTGGTCCCTCTCTCATGAGCCTTCCTTAATGAAATAGATTTCCTTCCGCGTTCCCGGGACGTTCATCTCCGCCGGTCAGGATGACGTCATGAGGATGATCGGCAGCTTGAAACTGGCCCTGGCGCTCTTTTCCCTGGCGGGAGATCCCGAGGACCTCCGCCTTCCGCGATCCCTGGCGGACGAGTACGACGAGGCGGAACCGGACGACGACGAGGGGGAGGTCCCCGTCCGGGAGCTCCAGGAGGATCCCGCCCAGGATCCGGAAAAGCCGCCGCGTCCGAAGAAGGAGGACGCTCTGCCGCGGCCCCGGGGAGAGCCGCTTCTGGAACATCCCCACGAATCTCTCCCGGCGTTCTTTCGCACCCATCTCGCCGCCAAGGCCTGGGAGGAGAACGTCTGGAGGGATTACCTGACCGAGCCTCCGGTCCTGGTGCCGCTGGGGCTGGCCGTCGGCGCGGGCGTGGTCTCCCATTGGGACAAGCCGCTGGAACGGCGGATCGGAGGGTCGCTCGGCGGCCGTCCCTGGATCGGCGACGCGGCCATGGCGACGCTGATGGCCGGCTCGCTGGCGCTCGGGGTTCTGTTCCCGGGAGAGGGACGGAACGGCTGGGACAACCTTTGGGAGGAGGCCGAGGTGATGGCCGTCAATGCCGCCGTGACCTGGTCGTTCAAGCTCCTGGTGAATCGACGCCGACCGGGGGGCGGCGCCCGGTCGTTCCCGTCCGGCCACACCTCCACGGCCTTCGCGGCCGCGAGCCTGATCGACGCCAACTCGGGCGGGGCCATCGGCGTTTCGGCGTACGGGCTGGCCTCGCTGACGGGGTACTCCCGCATGGAGGCTCGACGGCACTTTCCGTCCGATGTGCTGGCGGGCGCGGCGATCGGCATCCTTTCGGCCCAGATCCTGGACCATCTGCACTGGGGGAACGGCCGTCAGTCGCACGGGATCGCCGGAGGAGTGCGGCTGGAGATCGAGCCGCTCGACCGAGGGGCCATGGTGGGGTTTTCGTTCGATTACTGATCTCCGAGGTTGACTTGAATTCAAAGCGGCCTATGATGGATCAATATTGAGTCGTACCGACCGCCTGCAGTCGCTGTTGTCCGCACCTCCCCAGTATGGCTAGACCTCCGACCACGGCCTTCCAAAGGACTCCGAAATCGCCGAGCTTTCTCCACCGGCTGGCCGGCTGGGTCGGGTCGCTCTATCTCCATCTCGTCGGCGCGACCTCCTACCTCCAGAAGGTGGACGATCCGGACTATGTGACCTGCAGCCGGGAAAACAAGTCCCTGATCTACGCCTTGTGGCACAACACGCAGGTCTTCCTGGCCTACGCGCACCGGGGCGAACACGCGTCCGTCATGGTGAGCCAGAGCAAGGACGGCGAGTACATCGCGCAGATCATGACGCGGCTGAAGCTCCATGCCGTGAGGGGCTCCACGTCGCGGGGCGGCGGCGCGGCGCTTCGGGAAATGATTCATCGGATCCAGGAGGGCGGGCGGGTGGGCTTCACTCCCGACGGCCCGAAAGGCCCCTTGCAGACGGTCCACGGCGGCGTGGTGGAAGCGGCGCGCGCCACCGGGCGGCCGATCGTCCCCACCTCCATCTGTTCCCGGCGGAAGATCGTCTTCAAGAAAAGCTGGGACCAGTTCTTCGTGCCGCTTCCGTTCAGCCACATCGTGGTGGCTCACGGGAAGCCCCTGTTCATCGCCGACGACCTGCCGCTCGAAGAGGCCAAGACGCTGATCCGGGAGGAGTTGAACCGGGTCCGCGACCGCGCCTTCCAGGCGGTGGAGGCGGCGCCTTCGTACCTGTCGACGCTCCTGATCAACGTCCTCGCGCCGGCGACGGGATTGGCCGCCGCGCTGGTGGCGCTCTGGAGCCGGCGGCCCCCTCGGAGCTGAGTCCTCTTCCCTGGTCCGACGAGTGGTATAGTTCTAGGCAATGGGGCATCCTCCCCCTCCCGAGGAGTGGGCCGAGCGCGTCCGCGAGGGCCTCGCCGAGGTCGAAAAGCAAAGGCAGGCTCACCCGCCTCCGGGCGGCGGCGCCGGCCCGCTCGACCATCTGTTTTCTCAGCTCCCACGCTACCTGCGTGGAGAGCTCCTGGGAGAAGGGGCCAGCGCCGTCGTCTATGGCGCCGTCGATCGCGAGCTCAACCGCCCGGTGGCGATCAAACTCCTGCGCGAAGCCGTCGGGTTCAGCGAGGTCGCGCGGGAGCGGTTCCGGCGCGAGGCCCAGGCCGCGGCCGGACTCTCCCACCCGAACGTCGTCACGGTCTACGACGCCGGCGAGGTCCAGGGACAGCTCTACCTCGTCATGGAGCGGGTCGAGGGCCGATCTTTCGCCGACCTCCTCAAGCAAGGCGAACGCGACGAGCGCCGCATCGTCACCCTGCTTCAGAAGGCCGCCCGTGGTGTCGCGGCCGCCCATGCGCAGGGCATCGTCCACCGGGATCTCAAGCCCGCCAACATCCTGATCGGGTCCACCGGCGAGCCCAAAGTGGGAGACTTCGGCCTGGCGCACTTGATGAGTTCGAACGCGGACCTCACCAAGTCCGGAGCCGCCCTGGGCACCCCCCTCTACATGGCTCCCGAGCAAGTCATGGGACGGACCGAGGAGATCACTCCGAGGACGGACGTCTATGGGCTGGGCGCAATCCTCTACGAAGCCATGACCGGCCGGCCGGTGCACTCCGGGGCGAGCATCCAGGAAATCTACGCGGCCATTCTGAAAGAAGACCCGGTGCGGCCTCTGAAGCTCAATCCCAAGATCGCCGGCCAGCTCGAAACGGTCATCCTGAAGGCGCTCGAACGGGATCCGTCGCGCCGGTACGCTTCGGCCGATGAGTTCGCCGACGACCTCGGGCGGTACCTGGAGGGCGTGCCGGTGGTGGCCCGGCTGCCGAGCGCGGGCTACCGGATCCGGCGACACCTGTCCCGCAATCGGTGGGGATACTGGGTGGGCGCGAGCATCCTGGCGGGAGCCGTGGCGGCGGCCGGGGTCTGGATCGGAGCGTCGGCGAAGGCGGATCGACTGAGCCGGGAGCGGGCCGCCGAGCGCGGCGAAGCGGTCCGGCAGCTCCGGGAGACGTCGCGGATCCTCCTGGACGCGGCGCTGCGGCTCAGCCGGAAGGGCGAGAGCATGGACAATCTGATGCCGTACGTGGAGAAGATGAAGGAGGCTCACGCCGCGGCTCTGGTGCGCGCCCCGGACGCGGCGGAAGTCGACTACCTCATGGGACGCATGTACCGGGCCAGCCTCAAGACGGGACCGAGTTGGGAGTGTCAGCAGCAGGCGCTCCGGAAGGACCCGGAGTTTGCCCCGGCGCTGTACGAAGCGATCGTCGTCGGGTACCAGCTCTATCTGTACGAGTACTCCTCGCGCCCCGTGACCGAAGAGAAGGCGAAGGAGCGTGCCCGGAACTGCGCCTGGTGGGTCGCGACGGTGTCGGGCTACTGCAAGACCCTGGATCGGGTCGCCGACGCGAGCGTCAGTCGGGCGCAGCTCTTTTCCGTCAAGGCGAGACGGGCGCTCGTGGAGGAGCGGTTGGACGAGGCGACGGGCCATCTCGAATCGGCGGTGCGGGAGGATCCCATGCTCGAGGAGGCGTGGGATATGTACGCGCAGCTTGTGGGCGGATGGACGGTGCTCGGCCCGCCGGCCTCGGGACGGGAGCGGGAGAAGAAGCTGGAAGCCGGGGAGGCCATCTACACGCGGGCCATCGCCCACGACCAGGGATATGTTCTCTACCGGTTGCATCGGGGCATCATGAGAACGGAAATCGCCCGATGCCGGTTCCGACGGGGCGAAGATCCCTTCGACTCCATCGCGAGGGCGGATCAGGATTTCGAGCAGGCCTCCCTGATCAGCAGCAGGATGCCCCCGCCCTGGTGCTTGCGCGGGGTGGCGTGGGAGCAGGCGGCGCGGTTCCGCCTGGCGCGAAACGAAGATCCCTCGAAGGAGGTTGCCGCCGCGATCAGCCATTCGGAGACGGCGCTCCGGGTGTGCACCGGCGATTACGCCGAAGCGAGGGTGACGATCGCCGCCTCCCGCATCTCGGCCGGAGACTTCAAAAGGACCCGAGGGCAGGACCCGACGACGGATTTCGCCGAGGCGGGGAAGATTCTCAACGCCGTCCTGGAACGGGAGCCGAAGTACATCCCTGCGCTGACCCAATTCGGAAGACTGCATACGCGTCGCGGTCTCTTTCTGCACGGGCAGTCGCAAGACCCCAAGCCCGACTGGGACGCCGCACAGACCGCACTGGCGAATCTCGGGGATCCCGAGGCCGTTGCCGCCCGGGCCTGGCTTCAGGTCCACCGGGCCGCCTTCCACGAAAAGAAGGGCGACCGGTCGACGGCCCGAAGCGCGCTGTCCGCGTCCGTCGACGATTTCCGCGAGGCGATCCGGCTCGATCCGGGACTGGAGGGCGAGCTCGGTCGACCCTTGGCCGATGCGGAACGGAAACTGGCCGCGTTAAAGGAGCCGTAGACGCCGTGCCCGGAGGAACGCGACTGCCGTCATCAGAATCCAGATCTCCGCACCGGTGGCGCCGCACTTCTGCGCCGGATCGCCGTCGGATCGGGTAGGTTCCGCGGCGGTCGTGCTGCTCGACAGCGCGAGCACTTGAGCCAGGGGAACCAGGTCCCACTGCTGATTCCCGCCGCCGTGGGGCGTCCACTGGATGATCGGCGCTCCGTTGTCCAGCGATGCCCCGTACACATCGAGGGCCTTGCCGCTGTGGCGGGCGAGGAGCCGGTAGAATCCGTCGCCCGTGGACTCGATTTTCCACTGCTGATTCGAGCCGCCCACCCAGTCCCACTGAATGAGCTGCGCCCCGTCGTCCATCGAGGCCCCGGCGACGTCGAGCACTTTCCCGCTGTGAATCGCCGTGAGGCGGTAGTAGCCGCTGTCGGTGGGCTCGATCTTCCACTTCTGGTTGTCGCCTCCCCACCACGCCCACTGGTGGACCAGGAACGCGCCGCTGTACTGCTTGCTCCCCGACACGTCGAGCACCTTCCCGCTGTGGCGGGCCACGAGACGGTACGTCCCCGTCAAGTCTCCGGTCGTCCCGGAAGGGGCGGGCGGTGGGGGCGGCGGAGGCGGCGGGGGGACCACGGGGGCCGTGAGACTGAAATTGATCGGCGCCGACCACGGACCCTCGTTGGCCGTGCCCGTCCGCGACCTCGCGTACCAGCGGTAGGGTCCCGCCGCGCCCAGCGGGATCGTCGTCCGGGAGACTCCTTGAACCCAGGGCTCGACGTGCGAGCCGTCGGGGAACTCCACCCGGATTTGGTACCAGGTCGACGCGTCGGCGCCGGACGGAGGAGCCCAGGTGAACGTCCCGTCCGGTCCCGTCACGCTCGACCCTTCGGCCGGCGAGATCGGGGTGGGAGGAGGCAACGGGTTCACGACGGTCCCGTCCTTGATCGGCCCGACGTAGCTGCGAGCGACCACGATGTGATCGATCCGGAGCGAACCGGGCGGAAGCCGGTCGGCCACGTCGTTCTGGATCCACATGAAGTTGAGCTTCAGGTCGAGGGTGTTCCTCCACTGGAATCCGGGGAACGGGCTTCCGTTGGCGTCGATCCACCAGTTCCCGCCGTTTCGGGTCACCTTCGGGAACCCGGGCCCGAAGTGCATGATCTTGGTTCCGTTGATCCAGTACGCCAGTTCTCCGTTGGACGCGGAAACGGGGTTGTTGAGCTTGACCATGACCTCGACGCAGAACCACGTGTTCACCAGGAGGTTCGGGGCTTGATGGAAGACGTTGCCCCAATAGTCGCCGCGTCCGTCCGGCTGCATGCCCATCCAGTAGCTGTAGAAGCCGAATTCGTTGTTGCTGAACGGCTCCGTGTTGATCTGGAAATGATCCGACCCGGTCGGTTTCACGCCGGCGATCCCCTGAGGCCACGGGGTCGCCGGGTTGTAGCCCCCGAAATGACAGCCCGCATGATGGTACGACGGGGCGCTGTTCAGATACTTGATGTAGTACCGGATATAGGCCGTGTCGCCGACTTCGGGCGTGAAGCTCTTGTAGAGGTACGACGTGTTGTAGCCCGCCCGGACCACATTGCCGTTCATTTCCAGCGACCGGCCGCCGGCGCTGCCGGGGGGACGATCCGTGCTCAGAGACAAGGCGCCCGGGTTCACCTTGTCCTGCCACCGGGAGAGGACCGTGGTCATGCCTGCGTCGTCGAATTTCTCGACGAAGACCACGGACGGGTCGCTCTCGATTCCCTGGTCCCCGGGGTACTTGGCCGAAATGCCCTGCGCCGCGGCGGCGCGGGAGGCCAACGCCAGAACGAGGCCGACGACGAGTCCCTTACCCATGAGCGTGTCCTTTCTCGCAGGCAACCGTTCGGCCCGCCCCCGAGCCCAACCCCAGTCGAAAAGGAATGCTCCACCCGTGATTCCGATTTGAATTGGAAAAGTTGATCCAAAAAAGGAACGGGGGGAGCGAAATCCGGAAGGACCCGGGTCAGGCCTTAAAGAAGGCGTCCCATTCCTGCTTCAGGGCGTCCGGCCCGTCGCACGTCCGGGCGAGCTCGCTCAGGATTTCGGAGCGGATCTCGTTTCGGATCATGAACAGGTAGCTTCGGACGTCGTCCTCCCGGAGGCCGAGGCGGGCCGCCAGTTCCGCGTACGTCGGCCGGGTTCCGGATCCCATGTCGTACTCCTCGTAGATCCGGAACCGGTCCGTCCACCCTTTGGCCTGGTAGCGTCGACGAACGCCCTCGACCGCGTGGGCGACCAGCGTGACCATCCAGGCACGGTCGAAGGCCCGATCGGGGTCCTTCGTCTGGGGGTCGACGAGCGTCTCCTCCCGCGGACCGTTCTCGCCGTCGAGGTCCAGCAGGCGCACCCCTCCGCCGCGCTTCAGGCTGTGGTCGGCTTCGTCCTGGTGTTGAACGAAGTGTTTCAGGAGGCTCCGGATGTACGCCCGAAAGCTCCCGCGTTGAGGGTCGTATTGCTTGAGCGGTTCCCGCTCCATCAGCCAGAGGAAGAACGCCTGGGTGAGGTCCTTCGCGTCGTCGTTCGACTTGGCCCGGGCCACGCGGAGGAAGTGGTAGAGCGGCTTCCAATATCGGCGGCAGAGTTCCTCGAGGCTCGCGCGGCGGGTGTGCGTCGAGTCGGCGGCCGCCCCGTGGACCACGTCCCACGCGGTGTCCGGAAACCCCGGGTGGGGTCCTCCCTGGCTCGTATCTCCCGGCCGCATGTTCTTCCGCAAGGCCTCCTCTTCATCATACCCTCCTCTGCGCGCCGGGAAGAGAGAGTGCGGTCAACGGCGGCCATCCGGGACAGGGTTACTTCTTGGGGGCGGGCGCCGATCGGGCCTCGCGGTCCAGTTCGCTCGTTTGCTGGACGTA
>Ga0111538_10010798_pt1 | contig 12130 bp, 6 predicted proteins | sample SoiMethybrSBSTD1_FD_79669 | JGI IMG/M metagenome (GOLD analysis project Ga0111538, IMG submission 79669) | Bulk soil microbial communities from a Populus tree surrounding site in Tennessee, USA - Soil MetaG P. TD hybrid SBSTD1 (version 2)... | ecosystem: Environmental > Terrestrial > Soil > Tree...
CGAACGTTTGCGAGTCTTGATTATAAACTATCTCGTCGTGAACTTGTGAGCCTGGCTTCGACGCGTTCGCGACGCCTTCCCCGATCTCAACCGCCTTGACCGCATGAATGGACATGACCGCCTGCGCCAACTGGCCGTCGAGCTTCGCCGACCAGCTCGTGTGAGAGCCGAGGCCAGGCGCGCAGCCTTTCGCCACCACTTCAAAGACTCCGCCTAGCGTGTCGCCTTCCTCAATTCCGGCGCGGTCAATGCGTTCGATCATCTTCTGTTCGGCGGCCTTATCTGCGCAGCGCAACGCAGCGTCGTCGTAAACGCCTGCGATCCGCTCCCAGCCGATTTCCTGGTCCTCAATAGAAATCTCGCCGAGGCGGATGACGTGACTGGCTATCTCGACCCCGAATTCGCGCAGCAGCAGCTTCGCGAAGGCCCCGACCGCGACCCGCATAGTGGTTTCTCGCGCGCTCGCGCGCTCCAGGATGTCGCGCAGATCGCGCCGGTCGTATTTCATTCCGCCCACGAGGTCGGCGTGTCCGGGGCGCGGCCTGATCACCTTGCGGTCGCGTTCGGCCCGTTCTCCGAGAGGATGCTGAGGCTTCTCCGCGGCCATCACTTCGAGCCAGTTTTTGAAATCCTTATTTTCGACCATTATCGCCACGGGCGACCCGAGCGTCTCGCCATGCCGCACGCCCGCGAGGATTTGCGCAGTGTCTGTCTCGATCTTCATCCGCCCGCCGCGCCCGTAGCCCTGCTGCCGCCGCCAGAGTTCGTGGTTGATGAAGTCCTGGTCAACGGGCAGGCCGGCGGGCAAGCCCTCGATCGTCGCGATCAGAGCGCGCCCGTGCGATTCGCCGGCTGTTGTGAAGGAGAAAACCATTTGTGTTTACAAAGCTTCAGATGTGTCGGACCAAATCGAAGTATAGTTTCCGATGGCGATTCGGGCAACAAAGCTTCGAAAGCCGGTCGGATCCATTGTTGAAGGTACGTTCATTCTTCGTTTATTTGTGGTTGATTTCTGCGCGCTGGCAATCTCAGCCGCGACTTTGTAAACTGCGTGTCTTCGCAATTTAAATTCATTAAACAGGTAGATTATGGAAAACGCCAACAAGATCAGTCGTCGCGCGTTCGTGTCGGCTTCGGCGGCCTCAATCGTCGCCACGGCCGCGAGCGCAAATAGAGTTATCGGCGCAAACAACCGCCTGCGAGTCGGAATCATCGGCTGCGGCGGATTGGCCCAGGGGGCGCACATTCCTTCACTAATGAGGATGAAGGAGGCGGACAACGTCGAAATCGTCGCCGTCTGCGACGTTTATCAGAAGCGGCTAGACCAGGCGGCCGCGACGACCGGCGCGGCCCCGGTCAAAGACTACCGCGCGGTACTCGACAGTAAGGATGTCGATTACGTGGCCATCGTCACGCCCGAACACTGGCATGCCCGGATGACGCTCGACGCCGCCGACGCCGGCAAGCACATCTATTGTGAGAAGCCGATGACCTGGTCGATCGAGCAGGCGAAGCAGGTCGTCAAGAAGATTCAACAGACCAGCGTCAAAATGCAGGTCGGCGTCCAGGGGATGTGCGACGACTCTTACGAGACCGCGCAGAAATACGTCAAAGAGGGCAAGCTCGGCCGGGTCGTTCAGGCCCAGATCGATTACTCGCGCAATCACAAGCGCGACTTCTGGGTCAGCGACGAGCCGGACAAGGACGTCCGGCCGGGCGAGAACCTGGATTGGAATGCGTTTCTAGGCCCGGCGCCGAAGCGACCCTTCGACCTCGACCGGTTCCTGCACTGGCGGCGCTACTGGGACTACTCGGGAGGCATCGCGACCGACCTCTTCGTTCACCGCATCACGCGCATCATCCGCGCGCTAGACCTGAAGTTCCCCAACCGCGTCGTCGCCGTCGGCGGCAAGTGGGAATTCCGCGACAGCGCGGCGGAGATCCCCGATACGTTCAACATGATGCTCGATTACCCTGACGGCCTCTCGGTAGTCGTGCTCTCCTCGATGGCCAACGACACACCCGTCCCGCACGTGCTGCGCGGCCACGAAGCCACGCTCGAATTTACGCGCGAAGGCTTCGTCATTCGCCCGCAGGGGCGTTTCAACAAGGAAGGCGACAAGCCGGAGATCGTTCACAAAAGGTCCGGCGGCGAAGACATCATGCTGCACCACCGCAATCTGCAGAACGCCATCCGCGGCGGGGAGGCTTTGAAGTGCGACGTGATGACCGGCTATTACGGAGTGGTGGCCGTGCGGCTGGCCGTCGAATCGTACCGCAAGAGCAAGTATATGAAGTGGGACGCGCGACGAGAGAAGGGAATCGAGGCGTAGATAAAACGGGCGCCGCGCAACTCCGGCAATGACGAATGAAATCCGCTACCTAATCGCCGCTCTCAGCCAAACCTGAGAGTGATTGTGTCAAAGCCGGCAAGTCAAATCTTGCCGGCAATCCTTTCAAACAGGCCTCCCGCATTTTTTACCCGCCGGTAATACAGCGCGACTTTCAGCAACTTTTCTATCCGAGCGCTCGGTAATGCGCTCGCTTGAGTCGTTCATTGCTGATACTGAAGGATGCGCCGAAAGGTGAACACTTTGAGACTGAGAAAATTCAACCTGATCAATTGGTCATTGTGGAGCCTGCTGTTAGGCGCGGCATTCTTATGCGGACCGCAGGCGGTGGTTACTGCGCAAGTGATAGGGCCGTTGCCTTCCTACAATCCCTTTTTCGTACGCAATTATGGCGGCAAATGCCTGGACTTCGGCCCGCCGCCGCAGGCGAGTGGCGCGCCCGTGTTTATTTACGATTGCAATGGAACCACCGCGCAACGGGTCGTGCCCGTAGAGATTGACCCGCGGCTGACGAGCCGGCATGCGGTTTTGCTGTTTGCCGGTAACAACAAGGTCATTGGGGTGCGTGGAAACGCGCTGATCGAACAGGCCCCGCTCGAACTACAGGATTACAACGGCTCGGCCGGGCAAATTTTTGAACTCGATGGCGACAGCGTCATTCTGGCGGCGGACCGCAACCTGGTCGTGGAGTCGCAGCGCGCGCGCGGCGCGAACTGGACGCCGCTCGTCCTCGGCGCCCGCGACCTCGCCGACGGGGAATTCTGGGAATTCATATCTAGCGACGGATCAAACCGGCGACCGACGCGCGGTTTTGTGCGCATCTCACAGGTGGACAATTTTGATGACGGTGGCGAGTTGCAAGCTCGGCTGGATTTTTTGAACGCCGTGAGGAACGCGCGCTGGGGCACGGTCATTGAGTTGGATCCCAATGTCTCAATCGATCTGACCGACATGGCGCCGCTACTGATTCCGGCTGGCGTGACGATTCGAGGCGATCGGCGCGGCGTGCGGCTGGGGCCGGAATTGCGCACCTCACGCGCCAACCTATGGATGCTCGAAATCGCCGGCAATGAGGTACGTATCACGGGGCTGCGCATGCGCGGGCCAACGCGGGACCTGGCCGGGATGGGTCGCGAGGATAAGGGTATATTCGCCCGCAGCAAATACACTTCGATCATCGATCATAACGACATCTCGGACTGGCCGTGGGCTGCCGTATATGTCGACGGAGAAAGTATTTTAGCTGATCAAGCGCATCCGATTCACCGCCCGGAAAATGTCCGCGTCGCGCGCAATTTCATCCATCACAACCGGCAGAATTCATTTGGTTACGGCGTGGCGCTGAAATTTGCCGGGTATGCCCTCATTGAGGGCAACACCTTTCTTCAAAATCGCCACGCCATTACCGGCGACGGCAGGGAGCGCACCAGCTACCGCGCCTGGTTCAACCTCGTGCTGCACGAAGCGCCCGATTACGGCAGCGGCATCCAGCAGGACTTTGATATGCACGGAACCGGGGATGCTGGTTGTACCCACTGCGGCGGGATCGCGGGCGAATATATTGAGATTGCCCGCAATACCTTTCTGGGTACCGGCCGGGCGAATTTCGACTTACGAGGGACTCCCACTTATCTGGCCGAGTTTCATCACAATGTGCTGGTCCAGGCGTTAACAGGGTTGCCTTTCCCGATCGTAAACCGGGGCGACCCGGCCAAGCTGATTGTCAGTGATAACCAGTTTTCCGCCCCTAACCCCACTAAGCGCCTCGGCGTTGGCGATTTTGACGGCGACGGCGCCCAGGATTTGTTCCTGGCCACCGGCGCCGCCTGGTATTACGCCCCGTTGGGCAAGGCCGAATGGCGTTACCTCAACGCTCAAACAGACGGGATCAGCGATTTGTTATTTGGTGATTTTGACGCCGACGGACGCACCGATGTCTTCACGCAGCACGGTTCCAATTGGGACGTTTCGTGGGGCGGCGAGTCGCGCTGGGAAAACATCAATGTGAGCGGGGCAATCTTGGGCAATGCCGCTATCGGCGATTTCATCGGCGATGAACGCGACGATGTATTCTATGCTGACGGACAGACGTGGTATATCTCGGATGGCGGCGACGGCCAATTCGTGGCGCTCCGCCCTTCCAACTTCCGCGTCGCGGATCTGCGCTTCGGCGATTTCAATGCGGACGGTAAAACCGAGGTCTTCGGCGTGGTGAGTGGATATTGGCAAGTGTCCTACGGCGGCGCCTCCGATTGGCAGCCGCTGCGTCCGAAGCTTAGTGATTCGGTAACCAACCTGACCGTCGCGGATTTCAACGGCGACGGGCGCGCCGACGTCGCCACCTCAACCGGATCGGTTCTCACCGGCTGGATATGGAAGGTCTCCTACAGCGGCGCGGGTAACTGGACGTCGCTCCGTGCGTCTGGCGCGCCACTGGCCTCGGCGGCAGCGATTGGCCGCTTCAATAGCGGCGAGGGCGCGGATGTGCTGCTTTGGCATGACAACTACCTCGACATCGCGCCAAGTGGAGCAGGGAATTCGAGCCGTTATAGTCGCCAGGATATGCGCTAAGTCCAAGGCTTTCATCTGCCGTCGCCCACCAGCACAAAGCCCGCCCAATAAAACGGATGGCTGGCGCCAGGATTCTTCATCAACTTCAAGGCCGCTTGCCGCAAGGCTTCGGCCTTAGTCATCTTCGCTTTTGACGACGCCATCAGGCGTTGATGAAAACCGAGCATTAACTCGCGCGTGCTGGCCGATTCTACTTTCCATTGGCTGACCACGGTCGCCGGCGCCCCGGCCACGAATATCGCCCAGCTTAATCCGATCACGCCCTCGCCCGCGCCGAATCGCCCCCGCGCCGTTTCACATGCGGAGAGCACAACCAGGTCGGCGCGTAAATCCATCTGCGTTAGCTCCCACGCTTCAAGCAACCCGTCTTCGTTTCTATCTCCCTGGGCGAGTACGAGGTGTGAATACATCGGCGAGGCATTGTTCAAAATCCCGTGTGTGGCGAAGTGGAGAATCCTGGCCTGTGCGGCCTCGGCCTTGAGGCGATCTTCACGCGCCTCCGCGCCTATATAGATCTTGCTACGCGCGTTGCCGTACAACTGGCCGAGCGCCTTGACCTCCTTTTCGGCTTCCGGCAGGGGATTGAGCTTTTCATCGCGCAGGGCCACCGCGGCGCGCCCGATCGTTTCTTTGCCAATGGTCGGATTACCGAGCGCTAGCACGGCAGTGCCCGTCGTTTCAGCCCGGCGCCGGTTGCGCTGCGCCTTCATTTCGCGCAAGACCGTCAGCGAGGGGACATAAGAGACTGCGCTACTTTCAAGCACGTAGCGTCCGGCCTGGGTGAGCAGCGCCTGGAAGGGCAAATCCCAAAGCTTGTCGTCAGGAGCTATGATGAGATTGGTTTTGCCCCGAAGCTGCGCCTCGGCCGGTTTGAGCAGCAGTTGATAGAGTCCTCCGGCTGATGCGCGAAAGCCGAGGTCGCGCCCGGCGAGCTGCAGTCGAAAGCTTTCGGTTTGTTTGATCAACTCATCTCGTTTGATTGGAAGCTCGTAGACTTGCAGGCCGGCTGATTTAGTGATGGCGAAGAGGTAGGTCATCTCATCTGTCACGAGGTATTCCAGCAGCGCGCTGCCGGCATTGGGTAGCAGCGCCGCAATCTCATCGCCTTTGACCACCGGGGCATCGCCGCGCTGCGCTCTCAGTTCTCGATGCGCCGCGTAGAGCGATGTCTGAAATGCTTCATACTTGAGGCGCGCTTTCTCGCGTAGGGGTTTCAGTTCGTCGAGTCTGGCCTGATCCGGACTCTCTTGCTGGCTGGCGCGCGTCACCTGGGTGTTGAGAGAGACGAGTTCCGAGCGTAGTTTGCTTTCCTGCTCCTGCTCCTGGCCGGTCATGGCTTTGGCGCTGTTAACGCGGCCGGTTTTGAGCACGTCCAGGAGCACGCGCGCCTTGGCGTGTTCGGCGAAGGTCAGGGCGTCAGTCGGCCTGCCTTCTCGCATGAGCAATTCAATCATTGCATGATAGGGGGAGACTTTGGATTGAAAGAAGCGTTGTTGCGCTTCCACTCCGCCTGCGACCTGATAACGCAGCGTCTCAATAATAGTGATAGCCTCTTCCAGCGCCTTGCGCGCCTCGACTGGTCTATTCAACTGCCGATAGGCCCTGTGAACTAAAGTCAGAGATTCCCAGAGCGTATCGCTCTCGCCAATTGACCGGGCGACCGTAGCCGCGCGCTCGGCGTATTCCAGCGACTTGGCGTAATTTTCCTGCAAGCCATATGTCCTCCCAATACTTTTTAGCGTTTCGGCGAGTAAACCTTTCCTTCCGAGAACCTCGTATATCGCCAGGCTCTTTTGGAAGCGCTCAAGCGCCTGCGCGTAGTCGCCTTGTCGGCTGTGAACTATCCCGATGTTGAATATTGCCTCGGCGACGCCGGCTTTGTCTCCCATGGACTCTCTCAACGCCAGGCTTTTCTGGTAGCGCTCCAGCGCCTGCGCGTAGTCGCCTTGTTCAACGTGGACACCCCCGATGTTATTCAGCGCCCTGGCGATTCCGGATTTGTCTCCAAACGACTCAAAAAGCGCCAGGCTTTTCTGGTAGTACTCCAGCGCCAGCGCGTATGAGCCTTGCACGTCATGAACAAGCCCGATATTAACTAGCCTGCTGGGAATCCCAGTTTTGTCTCCAAGAGATTCCCCCATCAGCAGGCTCCTTTGAAAGTACTCCAACGCTCGCGCATAGTCGCCTAGATGGTGTTCGGCAAGCCCCAGGTTATTCAGCGACCTGGCGATACCGACTTTGTCTCTAATCTCCTCGCTTATTCTCAAACTCCTCTGGAAATACTCCAATGCCTGCGCATGGTTGCCTTGTATATCATGGACAATCCCTATGTTGTTGAGCGCGGTGGCGACGCCGGCTTGATTACCGAGGGCTTCTCGTATCGCCAGGCTTTTCTGGAAGTGATCGAGGGCTTGCTGATAGTCGCCTTGTAGCCGATGAACATTCCCAATGTTGTTAAGCATACTGGCGATCCCGGCTTTGTCGTCAAGCGCCTCGTACATCGCCATGCCCTGCCGGTAGCGCTCCAGCGCCTGCGCGTAGTCGCCTTGTGACAAATGGACATTTCCGAGGTTGTGCGTCGCGCGGGCAATTTCAGTCCTGGCGCCAATTTTTTCCGCAACGCTTTGCGCCAGGCGAAGGGATGCCATCGCCTGAGTATATTCTCCCTGAGAGTAAAGGCGGTTGCCCTGATTGATCAGCGCGCGCGCCAGCTCAGCCGTCGCAAACTCTTTCTCTTCCGCCAACAGCGCGGCGCGTTCCTGATCGCTCTTGGCCGCCGCCAGAGCGGCGCCGATTTCATCATAGGTTGAAGCTTCACCCCGAACTTTCCAGTGACCTGCTTCCTTCACGCATTCCAGCGTCCGAAGCGTCTTTCCGTACCCGGCTTTCTCCTTGCCGGTCCCGGCTTCAGTCACTCGCGCATCGGTTTCCACGCGCACGCGGGCGTTGGCGCCTTCCAATTTGACGGCGCGAATCGTCAGATTGCGGAGTTCGATCTTCTCGCTCCCAGCGAATAACTCTTGCGAGTCTTTCCGGCGGGCTTCAAGTTCGGTCGATTTGTCGCTCCACAAACGCAGAAAACCGTCCAGGTCTTTCGCCGCCCATGCGTGAAAGAAGGCTTCAGCCAGCGCGCGAAGCGCAGTTTCATCGGATGAATGTTGCGGCGCTAGAGCTGAAGACGCCGACTGAGGTTGCGCCAAAGCAGAGTTGATGAAGTTGAGGCTCATTGCCAGTAAACACAATGACACGCGTAACGCGGATGACATAGAACACACTCCCTTCCGGTGGTCGAGAACTACGTCCAGCCCGCTAAAAAAGATTCTGGCGGGCAGTAATATGACGGAAAGTTCAGCAACTTCCTCTAGCGGAGTTCAATTCCCGAATTCTATCTGCGGAGTAAGTTCCTGTCTGCCGGCTGCTACCGGGGCCGGAGTTTACTCCGTCCCACCGAAAAAGCAAGGCCCTGGTTCATGTGAGTAAGGCGATCTGCGGATATTGACCATGGAGGAAGCCATGAAAACTTCAAACATCGCATCATACACGACCGCTCGGATCCTTTCTCCTCACTGGCAAACATAAATGATTGCGCGAAGCGGCGCCTGACGTCTCCCAATGGCCCGGCGCGCGCAGGCTCTGATACAGAATTTGCTCCGTTACGAGTGGTGAGAAACCGACTTGCCGGGCGCCGCCAAGATCGGCCATCCGGCGAGCCTGCGAAGCCGCTTCGGGTTCAATCATCACTGCTCAAAGATCAACCTGACAGACAGAAGGAGTTTTTTATGCCAATGACGGATTATGCAGATGAAAATCCGGCGACGGGCGAGATCGAACTCAACGTCGAAGGCGACGAGGTCTATTTGAACGCCGAGGAGATGGAGGAAGTGATCGCCCCAATACTCGCGGCGAACCACAACGAGACGCTCGTCAATGACGAGGTCGAGTTGGCGGCCGAGGAGATGGAGGAGGTGCTCGCCCCCAAAATCGTGTTGAACCACAACGAGACGCTCGTCGACGACGAGGTCGAGTTGGCGGCCGAGGAGATGGAGGAAGTGATCGCCCCCAAACTCGCGGTGAACCACAACGAGACGCTCGTCGACGACGAGGTCGAGTTGAACGTGGAGGAATTGGAAGAGACAATAGCTCCGACTCCGTCAATTCCCATTCCGCCACCACTGCGCAATCACTGAGTCCACTTCAGTCGGGCGCCTAAGCATCATGCAAACAGAGCAGCCAATATCTGGAAGCCCTGTGACAACCCGCCAGCGTAAATCACTGGCCGCGCTCCAAAAGCTGATTCGTCAGCTTAGCCGCGCAGCCGATGAACGGCGCGCGCAGGGGCGGTACGACTTAGCCGAACCACTATACCTGCGCGCTCTGTCGCTGGCCGAACTGTTTTGTGGATGTGAAGATGTCGCGGCCCTCTGCAACAACCTGGCCGTGCTTTACAAATACATGGGCAGGTTCGATGAGGCCGAGCGGCTTTACCGGCGCGCATTGCCACTGATGGAGCAGTCGCTCGGACCGGAACACTCGGAAATCGCCACGCTCTATCACAACCTAGGCGGGCTGGAACATGCCCGAGGCCGCTTCGCCGTGGGAGAACCGCTGGCCCGCCGCTCGGTCGAGATTCGTGAGCGGGCGCTCGGGGGGGATCACCCGGATGTGGCCGCGGACATCGCGGCGCTCGCCGGCATCCTGGACGGGCAGGGCAAGTATAACGAATCGGAACCGCTCTACCGGCGGGCGCTGGCGATCTTCGAGCGCGAGTACGGGCCCGAACATTACGAGATTGCCGTCAACCTGAATAACTTGGCCGCGCTCAAACATGCGCAAGGCTGTCTGGACGAAGCCGAGAGGCTTTACCGCCGCGCTCTCGTGATCAAAGAGAAACTGCTCACGGCAGAACACCCGGACGTGGCGATGACCCTCAACAACCTGGCCGTCCTCTGCAAAGCGCAAGGCCGGTATCCAGAAGCGGAGGCGCTGTATCGGAGGGCGCTGGCGAGCTTCGAGCGGTCGTTCGGGCCTGAGAGCCTGAAGGTCATCACTTGCCGGAACAACCATGCGACTCTGATGCGGATGATGGAGCGGCGGACAAATGAAAACTGATTACTGCGCCTACCCGCCAAGAATCGCCGCGGATGTTGAAATCGCCGAACAGCGAGACGGCGACCGCACCGCCTTTGTCATCAACTCCCCATCGGTTGGCCGTTACCTGCTCTTGCGGACGGCGGAATACCGCGCGCTGCGACTGCTCGACGCCAACCTCACGCCCGCCGCGGTCTGCGATGAATACATGCGACGGCACGGCGGGACGTTGAGGATTCCGACTCTCACGAGGTTTCTCACCCGTCTCGATGAAACCGGAATCCTCGCGGGCGGGCGCGCTGAAGGCCTTCGCCCGCAGGGACAACGTGCGCCCGCGCAGTTTTACACTCGCTTCAGGCTCTTCAATCCTGATCCACTTTTCACGCGCCTGGTCGGCGCGCTCGGTTGGGTATGGACGATGCCGTTCTTCGTCGTCTCGCTCCTGTTGACTCTCATGGCGGCTTTGCTGGCCTTGATGAACAGGGCCGAAGTTTCGCATTACGGCGGCTACATTCTGCGTGAACACTTCATCACGGTCCTCGTCGCAGGCTTGCTGGTGGGAGTCATGCACGAGTTCGCGCATGGGCTGACGTGCAAGGCTTTCGGCGGAAGGGCGACAGAAGTCGGCGTGTTGATGATTTACTATTTTCTGCCGGCGTTCTATTGCGACGTTTCCGGCATCCATCTGATCCCTCAACGCGGGCGTCGCCTGTGGGTGATCGCCGCCGGAGTTTACTGGCAACTGCTGGCCGGGACGCTGGCGCTGCTGGCCTGGATGACGCTCGCGCCCTATACGCCGCTCGCAGACCTGGCCTTCTGCTTTTTCCTGGGCAGTGTGATGGACGTGGCTTTCAACGGGAACCCACTGATCAAACTGGACGGGTATTACTTCCTGAGCCAGTGGCTGCGATTGCCGAACCTGATGGATCGCGCGCGCGAGTGGTGGCGAGGCTCCTTGCGGCTCCTCGTTTTCAATGAGCCGAACGAGGCGGCGGCGCGATTCAGCCGGCGTGAGCAGGCGATCCTTGCCGCGTTCGGCTTGTTGTCGTTCGTTTACACGATCGCGCTCAGGTTGTTCATCGTGATCTTTCTCGGCTCATATCTGATTGACTGGTTTTATCTGCCGGGATTGCTGCTCACTTTGGCCCTGGCGTTCTTTTACGCGCGGCGGCCGCTTAGGCGGTTAATGGCGGTGGCCGTCTCCGCGCTGCGGGCAATTGTACGAAACTCGCGGATGGAGGCAAACATGGAGACTCAGGATCAGACCGCGCAGACCCCGTCATCAGGAGATTCTGGCGAAATCAACACCGGACAGAAATCATCACGCTGGCGGCGCCGGCTCGTCCCGTTCGCCGTCGCGCTGTTCATCGTCTTGATTCTCTGCATGCCCTGGAACGCTTCAGTAGGCGCCTACGGCGCGCTGATCGCCGTCCCCGGACAGGAAGCGATCATCCGCGCCCCTGAAAGCGCCACGCTCGTCGAGCTGCGCGTTCGCCCCAGCGACTTGACGGTGGCAGGCGCGGTGATTGGCCGGATGAGCGACCTCGAACTTGAAGAGCAACTCGCGCGCGCGCAGGTGGAGCTTGATCGGGCGAATGCCGAACGTGACCGTTTGCTCGGCGAATTGAGAGCGCGTCAAGAATCAATCGCGCGGGCCGAATTGAGCCTGATGCAGCGTCAGAGAGCTTATGATGAAAGCGATTCCGAGCGACGACAGATTGAAGAGCGTGAGCGCGCCGAACCGAACACGTTGAAATATCTGACTGCATCCGTTTCCCCCACTGCGGCCCCTGCCGCGGCCGCCGTAGACTATCCAGCGGCCATCGCTGTTCTGCAATCAGAGGCTGACCTGCGCCAGGCCAGGCTCTCAGAAGCCGCTCTCCATCTCGACCGCGCGCGCAGGCTTTACGCGCAGGGCCTCGCGCCGCGCAGCGAGTTGGAAAAGGCGGAAACGAGCGCTTCGACTCTGGCCATCGAAGGCGCCGCCGCGCGCCGGCGGCTGGAAGCGTTCCTCATTGAACACCGTCGCCGTCACGCCGACCTGGCGACTGAAATGCGATTGGCGCAATCAGACGTCGGGGCCGAGCGGCTGCAGGCCGTAAAGTTGAATGACGAATTGC
>Ga0111538_10010799_pt1 | contig 12130 bp, 9 predicted proteins | sample SoiMethybrSBSTD1_FD_79669 | JGI IMG/M metagenome (GOLD analysis project Ga0111538, IMG submission 79669) | Bulk soil microbial communities from a Populus tree surrounding site in Tennessee, USA - Soil MetaG P. TD hybrid SBSTD1 (version 2)... | ecosystem: Environmental > Terrestrial > Soil > Tree...
AAGGCGGCGTCGAACGCGGCGGTCAGGTCAGCTTCAGGCAGGCGCCCGAGCTCGCCTTCGACGGCGATGTCTTCATCCAGCCGAAGAAGCGCCTTCAGATCTCCGAGCGTCAGCGCCTTCGCCGATTCCGCAGCCTCCCGTTCCGCCCGTACGCGCGCAAGTGATGCACGAGCGATGTTGACGTCCAGGACGGCAATGTCCCCTGCCCTGAATCGACGGTCGGCGACCGAGTACACGCCGACGGCCAGCTCCTGCGTCGCGTCCAGCAAGCGAATACGCTGGTTCGCATGTATCGCGCGGTAGTAGGCGGCGGCGGCAGATCTCAACACGACGCGCGTGATCTCGTCGACATTCGCGGAGCTTTGCGCGATCGCCGCATTGGCACCGGCGATCCGGGCAGACCGCCGGGAGGGGGGCTCGAACCTCTGACTCAGGCCAATCTCGAAATCGGTGAAGCGGGAACCAGTCGCTTGCCGCGTGCCGACACCGCCGTCGATCTCGGGGTTCGACTGAAGGCGGAGCGTCGCGCCAAGGAGACGGCCCCGCGTCTCCTCCACTGTCAGACGCGCGCTGACAATCTGCGGTGCCTGTTCGCGCGCCCGCGTGAGAACCTCGGCGAGGGTCAACACGCGGCTTTGGGCGCTCGCCGGGCCGACCTGAGAACATACCGCCGCGCACACCGCGACGGCGCAACGTCCAATGCGCATGACAATTCCTCTGGACCGTCACGTCGACGGCCTACTGCCGAATGCTTATCTGGGAAGGATCAGAGGATGCGGAGCTTGGGAACGTGCAAGATGTCGCGAGGGTCCGTTCGCGGAGGATCTGGTAGGAAGGCGGCGATATCGACGACGCGGTCGTCCGGAGAGGTCGCGACCACGATCGCGACAGGCTCTACGGCCTGGGCACAGCACCCGCACGTCACGCACGTCGGCGGACAGGTGCCATCGCTTCCGGGCAGTTCGTCGCCTGTGCAAGGCTCGTCAATCACGAGGCTCGAGATATTGGACGCGCTGAGCGCCAGCAACCCTACAATGATCGCGAGAACGAACCGCCGCACAGGGCGATTCTAGCATCTTCGCGTACGCTCCCCGTCGTTGCCGACCTTAACCTCCACACGCCAATGACGGCCTCGATTTCAGAGACCGGCGCCGCTCGAAGTGGGCCGTGTCGTGGACGTTGGGACAAGGGTTCGGATCAAGAGAGGAATTCATGAACCTCCAGCGTTGCGATTCTCATCGCTCTCTGAAAATCGCGATCGATGCCCATGATCGATCTAACCCTCGACAGAGGGGACGCTTCGCTGGAGCTGCCTCGAGACGGTGACACGCTCTGCAACGCTTGCAGAAACAGAGAGGCGAGAAACGCACCCGCCCAGAACGTGGGCGATCTGCTGTCGATCCGACCTCGCCCCGCTCCGATGGCGGCGCGAATCGCCATCTCGCCTCTGCGAACGTCGGCTCGAATGAGAAGAAGATCTGTTCAACACCGACAAACGCCCGGCGAGCTGCTGCGCGTGCGTCATCGAGTGACAGTCCCTGCTGTGTATAGTCGAGAGCGAGCAGATCGAGATGCGCCTCGATGTCTTCGGTCAAATCGGGGTCGCGGTGGCGACGGCCTATCAGTCCAAGGATGCGCGACCACAGAATGCGGAAGGCGCTCACGACTCGGTTTCCAACAGCCGTTGCAGGATTGAGACGGTGCGTGCCCAACTCTCCGTCTCGTGGGCGAGTTGCTTATGGCCGCTCCGGGTGATGCTGTAGAAGCGGGCGCGCCGGTTGTTCTCACTCGAGGCCCACTCGCTGGCGATCCAACCTTTTTGCTCGAGGCGACGTTCACAGCGGCGACGCGTCGCGGTGATTCGACGAGCACGATGTGTCTGGACCACACCGTTTGCTGGTAGCCCTTGACTCTGACGGCGCATGCCTCGGGGTAATCGACCGCGTGTTGCCGCAACCATTCAAGCTACTGCTCGCGGGCGCAGGACTGAGCCCTGGAATGCTCGCCTTATTCGCGTTATCGACCGCCGTGCTGTGGAACTCGCCAGCGCATATCCGCTTCCGCCTGTGGACGGGCGGTCTTTCGCATCGCCGCCGCAGCCGCGGCGAAGCATCGTCGACCGGTCGATCGAACTGCATGTGCGTGTGACCGCAAATCTCGGGTCCCCCCCGCCGGGCCGTCCCAGCCTCTTCGTGGCTGTGCGGGAACAATTGGCGTGCGGCCCAAGGGGGTCGGACACGATCCGGGACGGCCCCGTCAGCGACCCACACTGCGAGTCTTTGGCCGGTCGCCTATGTGCTCGTCGTCTTCACCAGAGGAGCCACTCGCTCGACTGGACCCAAAGGCATGCCGTCAGTTGTCGACGATATCGAAGTCGGCGACGAGGCCGGCGGCATCGACGTACACGAGCAACCAGCGCTGGCCGCGCTCCGCGTCCATCCGATAGTGGAAAACGCGTTGAATCGCATGCCCCAGCCGTTCAATGCCTCGCCCGGCAACATTGCTTTGATCCAGAAACGTGACCGCTCGCACGCCCTGCAGGCTGCCGATCGCGACGTTGCTGAACTGGTTGCGCGCACCGGCCGTCAAAAGAGGCGACCGGACGGTCTCTGTGCCGCCGGCAAGCGTCTGCACAACTGTCAGAACGTTGCGAGTAAACGCTGGATTCGGATCAGCTGCGCTGGGGCTGATTGTTGAGAAGAGCGGGCCGATTCGCGGCACCCGGCGTGTCTTCCCAGCGGGGTCTGTCCAATCGAGGCCTTCTATGTCACCGGTCGCATTCCGCAACAATGTGAACGAGACGGCGCGCTCGCTGGACACAAACCGAGTGTCCGTCGTCGGCACGAACTCCTCGTCCGGCAATCCATCCACGTAGGTATACACGCGACCGCCCCGCGAGCCCAGCGCGATCATCGCGGGGTTCTGAAATTCGTAACGCCCGGAGACCGCAGACAGCACGGTCGGCGGCACTTCGATTTGCGAGACGGCTCCGGGTGCGGCTGGAAGCTCGTAGTCCGCCCAGTTGTACTTTCGCGCGACGAAATTCACGATCCGGTTCTGGCAGCAGTTGCCCTGACTGAAGAGCGTGTTGTCGTTGACGTTCATCATCACGACCAGCCCGTCGCCGCCGGCTCGCGCGTCAGCGATCAGGATCGTGTCGAATCCCCTCGTACGCCCGTTATGGCTGAAGCGCAGGTTGGCTCCACTTCCGTGAACTGCCGGACCCAGCCCCATGCCCGCTCTCTGATCCGTCAGCATCTGTCGCGCGATGCCCGCCGACAACACCTTGGATTTACCCGCGAGCGCCTGCTGCACGCCGATGATGTACTTGGCCAGGTCGGTGGACGTTGTCCACAGACCGGCCGGCGCCATCTCTGGAAATGCATGCCAGCCACCCGGAACTGCCGAGCGATCGGCGAGATGACCTGTGGCCGCGCGGCTACTCAGCGCCGCGGGGAGCGGTTGCTGGAACGTGCTGTTCGTCATCCCCAACGGCTTCAATACCTCTTCGCCCATGTAAGTCGCGAAACGCTTGCCACTAACGTCCTCGATGAGCTGCTGCATCACGACGTAACCGCCGCCAGAATATCGCCAGACGCTGCCCGGAATAGTGTCGACTCGGACCGGAGGCGTGTTGCCTCGACCGTCGAGTACCTCGCGCACGGAAGGCGTTCGTTCGGTGAGTTCGTAGCCAGGGAATCCCGAAACCGTCATCCCCGCCGAGTGATTCAACAGCCGACGCAGAGTGACACGTTCGGTGCTGGTGAACGCATTGTCCGGAACGCGCCATGACTTCAGCTTGACGTTCACGTCTTCATCAAGCGAGAGCTTGCCGCGGTCGACCAGCCGCAACGCGCCTACCGCCGATATTGGTTTACTGACCGACCCCGCTTGAAACAGCGTCTCTGGTGTGACCGGGATCGTGCCGTCACGCGTCGTCGTTCCATAGACCCGTGTTTCGACGTTGCGCCCCTCGTGGACGACCGCCAGAGACAGCCCCACGATCTGACGCCGCGCTATTTGCGTTTCTATGAACCGGTCCAGCTCGTCGGGTGACTGCGCGCCGACCGCAAGAACAGCCAGACCAGTGACTGCAAGGAAACGCAGCCTTTGCACTTCCATCTTTCACAGCCAGCCTGACGTACACGTGCGGCGAGAATAGCGCGACAGGCGGCGCGGCCGCGAGTATGGCACCAACGGCCGCTAGATCCCCAGCTATCGTTGCCCGCACTGCCAGAGCGGGCCGCCCGGGCTCCCACGTCTGCCACCCTCGGTTAACCCAGTCATTCCTCTGGGGCTGTACCAGGGCTGATTCGCGATGAGGGTGGGCGGGTTCTCGCAGTGACAACTCGATGTGATTGCCGCAGGGTCGCTCCTGCCTTGCGCCTGCTTGCGGGCAACGCGCGCCGAGTTCGGTCCACGCTTTGCGACGTCACCGACGATCAGCGCGCTCGCCTCTGTTTCGGTGGCATTACCCATCCCCCTGGTCGCGGCGGGCTCGCTTGGTCTCTCCGCGCTTCACCTTCGAGGTAATCCGCCGCTCGTTAGACCCAGTCGTCGGCTTTGTCTTGCGTCGCGTCTTGGGACGCACCGAGGCCTGCGTAAGCAAGTGGCGCAGTCGCTCGCCCGCGGCGTTACGGTTGGCCGACTGCGTCCTGTGCTCGCGGCTGTCGATTATCAGCACGCCATCGCCCGTCATCCGGCTGCCGGCCAGCGTCACAAGCCGCTGCTTGACGTGCGCGGGCAGCGAGGATCCGGCAATGTCGACGCGGAGTTCGACGGCGCTCGACACTTTGTTCACGTGCTGGCCGCCCGGACCGGAGGCACGTACGAACCGTTCCTCGATCTCCGTCTGGTGGATAGCAATCTCGTTGGTAATGCGGATCGCCACGCGACGGCGCGGTGGCGCGATGTCCCGACTACCCATGGTCGACAGTGTCGGCGATTGCGTGCACGGCACCGAGTGTACCCCGCGGCGCGAACTGACTCCGAGCCCCTATGTCTCGTACGCGGACTCAGTGGTGGCTCAGTGCACGCCCGATCACCAAATTCCGGGCACGAGCAGCTTTGTCCTTGCCACATAAGCCGCGTATTCGTCGCCGAATGTCTCGAGCATCATCCGTTCCTCTGCACGGATGCGAAACGCGAAGAGAATCCCGAACGCTACGAAGTATGACGGCCCTACAACCCAGTTTGGAACCACGAGCGCTTGGCCAATCGCGTAGAGGAAGAGTGCTGCGTACATTGGATGACGGATATAGCGGTAGACCCCTTGCGTTATGAGTCGATGATTCTCGCGCAATTCAAGGGTGACCGACCAGTACGCCCCGAGGTCCGAGTGTGACCGCCGGAACCACCAGAGGCCCGCCACGAGGCACAAGACGCCAGCGCCGAACAGCCGAGGGCGAAGCGCATACTGGGCGAACGAAAAAACAGGGAACACGACCCAGAGCAGAGGAACGAGGAACCCCATCCACGCGAGCGTCAGCAAACCCGCTTCGCGGGGACCTTTGCAACTCCGGGCGACCTTGACGCCGCGACTGCGGCGTCCGTGCGGCGCTCGAATCACGACCATTACGACACTGGCGGCGAGAATCACCGCTTTGGCGATCCAAGGGTTCATGATCGATCGGCGTCACCTCCACTTCTGGAAGGGCGCGACCGATAGCCTCCGACGGCTGCGAGTGCCCCGCGGCGTTTATCGCCGACCCCCTGGCGCGCTGATGAAGTCCTTTTTCTCGGCATTCGTCGTCGATGGAGTCTACGCCTGATCGAGAACCCAGCCTCCGCCGGCGTGTGGCCAAACGACGTGTTCTCGAAGATTATTCCCCCTCGTCCGAGGCCTGCGGGCGCAGGGACCGTCGACGAGGCCTTCGTCCACGTCGACGGAGAGGCCAAACGTCGCGCGCGGGAGAGCTCACCGAACCGACTATTAGCCCGAGGCCGATTCCTCACCGAGGGTGCTTCGAGACCTGAGCGGGCCCTCACATCACGACCCTGATTGAGTGCGCTCGTCGCGGCGGCTGTCGCTGCGTAGGCGCGATCGCCGCGAGTCGGTCAGAATGACGCGATGAGCCGTTCTGCCCCACGTCCCCGGAACCTTGGCGTCAAAGCGAAGTTCTGGCTGACTCTTGGACCGCGCACGGTGTTCGGCGACGGCAAGGCGAAGCTGCTCGAGGCCGTTGACGAACTCGGATCGCTGCGCAGCGCGGCGCAAAGCATGGGCATGTCGTACAGGCACGCCTGGGGGCTGCTCCGCGAATTGGACAAGGCCGCCGGGTTTGCATTCCTGGAACACAGCGGCACCGGCCCGCGAACCCGCTTGCGGCTCACCGACGACGGACGACGATTCATCAAGGCGTACCGTCGTTTCCGCGCACCGCTCGTCAACGTCGTCGAAGCACGATTCCACCGAGTCTTTCCGGAGTGACGCTTGCGAGCTGCGTACTCCTCGGGAGCGATCTCTGGACACTCTTATGCTTTACAGAGCACAATATGCGGATGCTCGGCGCGCACTATCGGGAGCCTCACCGTCGAACGTGATCGCGCAGGTCGCGACGCGTCTTCACCAGTCCTGGCGCGTCTCGGCAGCATTGCCACGACCGCTGGGATCCAGTGGCGGATAAACCTCGTATGAGGGATGTGATACGCATTACTCGAACCCTGATCGTCTTCATGACCTGCGCGGCGGCCCATCTGCTACATGCCCTGCGCGTCGCGTCGGTCACGTTGCTCTCGTTGGTTGCGGTGATCGCTCTCCCGTCCACGGCGGCGGCACAAAACAGCGCGATCTCTGGAGTCGTCAAGGATCCGCAGCAGGCCGTGGTCCCTGGGGCAGAAGTCATCCTGCGGAACTCGCGGTCGGTCGCGACGCCGACCGCCATCACTGACGGCGCGGGGCGCTATACATTCACGGGGCTGCTGCCCGGCACATACGTTGTACAGGTGTACCTGAGCGGCTTCGAGGTTCAGTCCAGCCCTGCGATTGTGCTCGGCGCTGAGACGTCTGCGACACATGATGTCGGCCTTGCCCTCTCTGGCCAATCGCAGTCGATCACCGTGGTTGGGACGGCCTCGCCGGGCTACCGCGTCGATACCGCGTCCATCGGATCGCTCTCTGCGACGTCCATTCTCGAAACGCCCTACATGGTGAACGTCCTGCCGGCGGCACTCATCGCGAACAACCAGGCGAAAAGCTTCAAGGAGGCCTCGAGGTATCTGCCGTTGATCGGCTTCCAGGAGCAACAGGGGTCCGAAGTACTCCGCCCGCAGACGCGTGGCATGCAGGGCGCCAACATGCAGAACTCGCGCATGGATGGCATGGGGATCGTGATCACCGGCGCCAACAGCATGGAGATGCTGCAGCAGATCGAGGTGCTCAACGGTCTCGGTGGCGCGCTGTACGGCCCGGCGAACCCATCGGGTATGTTCAACTTCGTGCCGAAACGCCCGACCGAGCAACCGCTCCGTCAGGCGAGCGTGAGCTACGACGGGCGTTCGGTCGGCCAGGTGTACACCGATGTCGGCGGCCGCACCGGCCCCAGCAAGATGTTCGGCTACCGGGTGAATGCGCTGGCGGGGCAAGGCGAGGCGTTTCGCACCGACAGCAAGCTGGAGCGTCGTCTATTCAGCTTCGCGGGCGACGTCCGTCCGTTTTCGCGGACGACGATTGAGGGGCTCTACAGCTATTACCGAGTCGAGCAGCGTTTCTTTCCCGGATGGTTCACCTTCGGCCGCTCGAATGCATCCGCTACCTTCGTGATGCTCCCTGCCGAAGCGCCCGACCCGACCACACCAGGCTTCGGCCAGCCAGATTCGGGCCTGAATCTCAAGACCCGGATCGCTCAGGGCCGGGTGAAACATGATTTCAGCAACACGTGGAACCTGATCTCGGGCGTGCAGTTTCAGAAGGCCGACCGTGATATCAGCACGCAGATTATGGCCCTGCAAGACAACGCTGGCGCGTACAACGCCTCGCTCGCGTCAGGATTCGCCCCGCGCTTCACCGTGCTCGGGAATCTGACGTCGCTCAACGGGCGGTTCACGACCGGCCGCTTCGACCACACAGTCGCCTTCGGCGTGACCGGCTATCAGTTCAAGACCTATTCCGATTTCGTCAACCCGCCAGCCGCGAGCGTCAGGCTGGGCTCGGCGAGCATCGACAACCCGGTTGTGTTCCCGCTGCCACCGGCCGGTATCCCGACCCACTCGAACATCTTCAACTCCGGCGTGATCAACCAGCAAGGGTTCAACATGGTTGATTCGATCGCGCTCTCGCGCCGATGGTCGACGCGCATTGCGATCAGCCATGACTGGATCTGGACGGACAACTACAACAACGCCGGAGTCCGGACCGGCGGCTACAAGGACATCGGCCTCAGCCCGCTGGGCAGCCTCATGTTCAAGCCGAAGGGCCGCATGACGGTGTATGGCACCTATGGCAGCAGCCTGCAGCAGGGCGACATCGCGCCAACCACGGCGGCCAACGCCAGCGAGGCCCTGCCGCCCTATCGCAGCACCCAGACGGAAGTCGGCTACAAGATCGCGTTCCCGCTGATCGACCTCGCTACGGCCTTTTTCCACATCGACCGCCCGTTTGCCATGACTGATCCGGCTGACAACGTCTTCAAGATCTCGGGCGAGCAGATCAACAAGGGCTTTGAAGCTATTGTCACCGGCCGCGTGACGGAACGACTGTTGATGTTCGGCGGCTTCACCGTGCTCGATCCGACGTTGACGAAGACCGGCAACCCGCTGACCGATGGCAAGCAGTTCGTGAACATTCCGAGGTTCAAGTCGAACCTGCTGACCGAGTACCGCTTTTTCGGCGCGGGCACCTACGTGAGCGTGAACTGGCAGCACGTCGGCCGCCGGCCGATCGACGACATCAACTCGACGTACACACCGGCCTATGACGTCGTGGACCTCGGCGTGCGGCACTCGCACCGTGTGGGAAACGTCGTGGCGACGTGGAAGTTCCAGGTGAACAACGTGGCGGATGAACACTATTGGTCCACGATCGGTCCGGGTAATATCACCGGTACGAACGTCGGCAGCTACACCGCACACTTCGGGACGCCGCGGACGGTCCAGGCATCCCTCGACATCGCGTTCTAGCTTCGCCAGTCTGATGCGCTCTGCTCGCTTGGCGGTCATCGTTGCACTGGTCGGCCTGGCGCTATCCCAACCGACGGTGTCCTGGTCGATCGCGCAGTCCAGTTCACCGGCCCCTTCCAGGCCGACGCGTCAGGTCACCGACATCACCGGCCGTATCGTCACCATTCCGTCGCGTGTAAGTCGCGTGGCCGATCCATGGCATGCCAACAACGGCATGGTGTTGATGATGGGCGCCGCAGACAAGATTGTCGCGACCACGCTCCAAGCCAGGCGACAGCCATGGTTCCGAAAGCTGTTTCCGCGCATCGAGCAGGTGCCGGCGGCGTTCGATGAAGCCGGCGACGTCAATATCGAGACGCTGATCTCCACCAGACCGGAGGTTGTGCTCATGGCGTACGGGGGCACGGTGCCGAGATGGAAGACGACCGCCGACGCTTACGGCATTCCCGTGTTCATGATGCCGAACACGTCGCTCGCGGATTTGAAGACGACAGCACGCATGACGGGCGACGTGCTGGGGCCGCGCGAGTCGGCCAGGGCGGCCGAGTGGATCCGCTACTTCGATGACAACATCCGACGTGTCACCGCCGTGACGTCACGCATTCCGGCGAGTGAACGTCCCAGGGTGCTGCACACGGCGACCGGAACCATCCTGACCATCGACGGCGTGAAGACAGTGATCGACGACTGGATCACGGTGGCTGGTGGTGTGAATGCGGCGACGGTGGTCAGCAACGCGCGGCCCGTCGGCATGGAGCAGATCGCCGCCTGGAATCCCGACGTCATCATCGTCGGCACGGCGCCAAACGAGGAAAACCGGCGCGCCATCCTGAAGGATCCCCGTTGGAGCCAGATCAAGGCCGTGCGGACCGGCCGCGTGTACGTCAACCCGACCGGCGTGTACTTATGGGATCGACATAGCGCCGAGGCCGCGTTGCAAGTGCTCTGGGCGGCCAAAACGCTGCACCCGACCCGCTTTCCTGATCTCGATCTCGAAAAGGAGACGAAGGCGTTTTACGCGAAATTCTTCAACCACACGCTGACGGACGCTGAATACGAGACGCTCATGAGAGCGACCGCGCCTTGATCCGGCGCTTGATTCTCCTCGCCGTCCCCTTTCTGCTGCTGTTCGTCTCACTGTTTGTCGGCCGGTTGGACGTGGGGCCCGGGGACGTCCTGCGGATCGTCGCTGCGCAGCTCTTTCCCATCCAGCGCTCCTGGTCCGAATCGGTCGAGATCATCGTGGTGCAGATCCGTCTGCCCCGGGCGCTCATGGCGATGTGCGTCGGCGGTGGCTTGTCGATCAGCGGCGCCGCGTTCCAAGGGATGTTCCGCAATCCGCTCGTGAGCCCTGACGTCCTCGGGGTCTCTGCAGCATCGGGCTTCGGTGCCGCACTCGCCATCCTGCTGTCGCGGAGCACGCTAGAACTCCAGGTCCTTGCCTTTGGTTTCGGCCTGGCCGGCGTGGCGATCACCTACCTGCTCGCGCGGGTGTATCAGACGACGCCGGTCCTGATGCTCGTCCTGTCTGGCGTCGTGGTCGCCGCGTTTTTCAGCGCGCTGCTGAGCGGCGCCAAATACGTTGCGGACCCGGAATCCAAGTTGCCCGCCATCACGTACTGGCTGCTCGGAAGCTTCAATGCCGCCACGCTTCGCACGGTGGTGACCGTCGTCCCGGCGATCGCCGTCGGCACGATCGGCCTGCTGCTGGTGAGCTGGAAGCTCAATCTGCTGTCGATGGGAGATGAGGAGGCGAGCGCCCTGGGCGTGCGGACGGAGCAACTGAAGGCCGCGATCATCGTGTGCACAACGCTGATTACCGCGGCAGCGGTGTCGACGTCCGGCGTCATCGGGTGGGTCGGCCTCGTCATGCCGCACATGGCGCGCACGCTCGTCGGTCCGGACCACCGACGTCTCCTGCCGGCCGCGCTGAGCGTCGGCGCGAGCTACCTGCTCGTGATTGACGGCGTCGCGCGGACGGCGGCGGCCGTGGAAATCCCGATCGGCATTCTCACCGCGATCGTCGGTGCGCCGTATTTCGCGTATCTCCTTCGCCGCACGAGTGGTACGTGGCAATGACCGCTCCGCTGGTCCGCGTTCGTGAGGCGAGCTTCCGATACGGGAAACGTGAGATCCTGCGTAACCTCAATCTGGACGTGCAGCGGGGCGAGATCCTGTCTGTGCTTGGCCCGAACGGGTGTGGAAAAACAACACTCCTGCGCTGCATCGCCGGCGCATTGACGCCAAGCAGCGGATCAGTCGAGATCGCCGGTGACGACGTCCACGCGTTGGGCGCACCGGCGCGCGCCCGCCGAATCGGATTCCTGTTTCAGGACCATGCTCCGTCGTTTCCGTTTGCGGTGCGCGACGTGGCGCTCATGGGCCGGGCGCCACACCTGGGCTTCTTGGGGTTCCCCGGACCCCGTGATCGGGCGTTTGCGGACGAGGCGCTCGAGCGCGTGGGCATTCTGCATCTGAGGGATCGGCCGTACACGCGGGTCAGCGGAGGAGAGCGCCAACTGGTCCTGCTCGCACGGATCCTCGTGCAGGAACCTGACGTAATCCTGCTCGACGAGCCGACCGCACATCTCGACTTACGCAATCAGGTGTTGACGTTGCGGACGGTTCGGTCGCTGGCCGCCGATGGGATGACGATGATCATGACGACGCACGATCCGAATCACGCCTTGTGGTTTGGGGGGCGAGCGGCACTCATGAAAGACGGCCGTTTCATGGCCGTCGGACCCGCGCGGGAAGTGATGACCGAGGCCACGCTCACCTCCACGTACGACGTTGACGTGGCGGTGTTCTCCCACCGGGCGCGCATTGGAAGCGACCAGTTGCAAGTATGCAGCGCGTGGCTTCCTGGGCCAGACTGAAGCGCCCGATGAGTTCGGACGCGAGCACAGCCTCGGGCGTTTGGCCGGCCTTCGCCGCCAGTCGTGCCCTGGACAATCCCGTCCACGACCCGCCAGACCAAGTCGCTGACCCACACCGCCGACGTTGGGCTCGT
>Ga0111538_10010800_pt1 | contig 12129 bp, 11 predicted proteins | sample SoiMethybrSBSTD1_FD_79669 | JGI IMG/M metagenome (GOLD analysis project Ga0111538, IMG submission 79669) | Bulk soil microbial communities from a Populus tree surrounding site in Tennessee, USA - Soil MetaG P. TD hybrid SBSTD1 (version 2)... | ecosystem: Environmental > Terrestrial > Soil >...
ACGACAAGCGCAGCGGTTATCGTTTCCAGGTCAACCCGCACGGCGTGCGCCAGGAAGGACTCGCCCGCGCGGGCGATCAGGTCCAATGGCAATGGAACGGCATTTGGCAGGCCGAGGCGCTGCAAGGCGACGACGGCTGGGCGGTCGAGACGCGGATTCCGTTCAAGACGATCTCGTTCAATCCCGAGACCGACACGTGGGGCCTCAATCTGAATCGGCGGGTCGCGCGCGACAACGAGACGATCGGTTGGGTGTCGCGCAACCGGACGCAGAGCCCGGCGATCTCGGGCGAGCTGACGGGCATCAGCGGCATTCGGCAGGGTCTGGGACTGGACATCGTGCCGTCATTGACGGCGATCTCGCGGCGCGACTTCTCGCCGCGTGCCGATGAGTCGGACATCGAGCCCTCGCTCGACGTCTTCTACAAGGTCACACCCTCGCTCAACGCGGCGCTCACGCTGAACACCGATTTCTCGGCGACCGAAGTCGACGATCGCCAGGTCAATCTGACGCGGTTCGGTCTGTTCTTTCCGGAGCAGCGCGACTTCTTTCTGCAGGATGCCGACATCTTCGAGTTCGGACGCATCGGGCAGCGGAGCATGGATTCGCCGTTCGCGCGTCCGCTCGAGGAAAACGGCCTGCCGTTCTTCTCGCGCCGCATCGGCTTGAGCGGCACCGGGGAGCCCGTGGATCTCGCAGGCGGCGGCAAGCTGAGCGGCCGCGCGGGGCGCTGGACGATCGGTACGCTCGCGATCCGACAGGAAGAGTTCCAGACGGTAGAAGCGTCGGACCTGTTCGTCGCGCGCGTGGCCGCCAATGTGTTGGCCGAGTCCTCCGTCGGATTCATCGCCACCGACGGTGATCCGCTCTCGAATCTCGACAACAGCGTGGCCGGCGTCGACTTCCGCTACCAGAACACGCGCTTGCCGGGTGGACGGACCCTCGAGTCCGAGGCTTGGTATCAACGCAGCTCGACCGAAGGCCTGTCGGGCGACGACGGCGCCTGGGGTGTTCGCGTTTGGTCGCCGAACACGGCGCGGTTCAAGGGTGGCGTCGGGATCAAGGAGATCGACGCGAGCTTCAATCCCGCGCTCGGCTTCGTGAATCGGCGCGGCATCCGCGATTACACGGGCGAGCTCGGCTATACCTATCGCCCGCTGGGAAGCGCGTTGCGGTCTCTCTACACCGGCACCAACGTTCAGCACATCGAGAATCTTCTCGATGGCCAGTTGCAGAGCGAGGTGTCGCAGCTCCGCGTCGAGCTCGAGAACCAGACAACGGACAAGGTGACACTGCGGTACCAGAACGAGAAAGAAGGGGTTCGCCTGCCGTTCGAGATCTTCGAGGGCATCATCATCCCGCCGGGCGATTACTCGTTCGATCAACTGCGAGCGGGCGTGAGCACCGGCCCGCACCGGCGCTTCGTGACGAGCGCGAGCTATGCCGCCGGCGACTTCTACGATGGCGAGATCGCCACCGTGAGCACGTCGGTCGAATGGATCCCTCAGCCGCACTTTCGCGCGTCCATCTCCTACGACTACAACGACGTCAAGCTGCCGCAAGGCGATTTCGTCTTGCGACTCGAGCGCGTGGGAATCGACTACATCATGTCGTCCAAGCTTTCATGGGTGAACCTCATCCAGTACGACAACGCGACCGAGACGACGGGGTTCAATAGCCGCTTGCACTGGATCCCCGAGGCAGGACGCGAGCTGTTCATCGTGCTCAATCACAACCTCGAGGACTTCGACCGCGACGGAGTGAACCACTCCGATACCGCGGACTTCACGATCAAGTACCGGCATACGTTTCGGTACTAAGCAATGGCTCGCAAATACGCCTACGACACCTCCGCGGCTGCGCTTCTCACTCCGGCGGAAGGCGCGGTGTTCTTCGAGGACTGGGACCGTGATGTCGACACGGCGAACCACGATTTGCTCTGCGCCGAGATGTCGCGCCTCGCTTACGCGAAGAAAAGCGTGGTCGAGGTAGCGCTGCAAAGCATCGGGTTTTCGAGCATCGCATTCGCTGGTGCCAATAGCCGGGGGACCCAGGGTTTCGCCGCGAAAAACGCTGCGCAGGGGTTGACCGTGCTCGCGTTTCGCGGCACCGAATCGAATCGCTTCGAGGACGTCGTCAGCGATGTCGATGCGCTGCAGCTGGACTACCGCCGCGGGGGTCGTCTGTGCCGGGTTCACGGCGGTTTCCTGAAGGCCTACGAACAGCAACCCGTGCAGGACTTGATCGCTGCCGTGCGTCGGCAGGGCGTTGGCGGGCTGCTCGTGACTGGCCATAGCCTCGGGGCGGCGCTGGCCACGCTGGCGGCGGTCGACACGACACCGGCCAGGCTCGTCACGTTTGGTTCGCCGCGCGTCGGTGATGAGGTGTTTCGTGCGCTCTTTGCGGGGCTCGAGGTGCGGCGTTTCGTCGACTGCTGCGACGTGGTCAGCCGCGTGCCGCCCGAGCGTTTCGACGCCGCACATCTTGCCCGATTTCTCGAGGAGCTCGGCGCGCCCGGGTCCCCTTTGATTGGTCGCGCGCTCGGATGGCTAAAGCTGAACGCCGAGTTCGCCCACGTCTCGACTGCGTGCTACATCAATCGCCACGGCCTCGTAATGGAAGCGCCTGGTGACGCGCAGCAAGCGGCGGATCAGCAGATTGCACGCGAGGAACATCCGCACACGCCGCGCAACTCGCGCGCCGAGCTCGTCGCGCTGCTGAACTCATTGCTCACGTCATCGGCGGGCCTTCCCTCCGTGCGGGATCTGCAGCAGGTGACTCGGAAGCTTATCCGCGGCTTATTCAACCTGGTGCGCGGCGACCCGGTTCCGCTGCGCGATTTGGCCGACCACGCGCCAATCAACTATGTTTCTGGAATCACGGGCAGAGGTTGAGGGAGCCCGATGGCGTACGTTTCGGTACTCGCCGCTGGGGATCGGTCCGCAGGACCTCATTCGGTTGGATACATCTCCCCGGCGAGCTTGCCGGCGTGATAGCCCTTGAAGCCGACGCTCGTAGCGAGCGAGCTGCGGATCTCGTCGCCGGCGGTGAGACGCTCGAGAACGTAGCCGAACGTCCAGCGCGGCATCCAGCCGAGCTCATCGCGAGCGAGCGCGCTGTCGTAGACGCGATCGATCGTCGGAAACATCCTCCACCCGCGGCACGCGTACTCTCGCTCGTACGTCGCGAAGCGCTCGCGCAGCACGGCCGCCGCGTCCGTGCGCAGGCGCGGGAGGTCGTCGCGCGTGAACGGAGTGGTGGCGCTGATCACATAGCGGCGAAAGCCGAGCGCCGATGCACGCTCCATGGCCAGCACATGCGAAGTCACGACGTCTTCTAGATCGACTCTGCGGTACGCGAATTCGTTCACCTTGACGTTGTCGTCGGCGTACGTCTGCCGGACCGCGGCGTCGTCGTCCTCGTCGGAAAAGAACCGCGACGTTCGCAGCACGACGCACGGTAGGTCGAGCTTGCGATGGAACAGCTCGCAGAGGTCTTCGGCGGCTTTCTTCGTGACGCCGTAGATGTTCTTGGGCTGCGGTGCGACGTCCTCGGTGATCCACGCCGCGGTAGCGCTCGTCTCGGGAACGAGCGCGAGTCCATAGACGCTTGTCGTGCTCGTATAGACGAACGAGCGAACACGAGCCGCGGTTGCGGCCTCTAGCAGGTTCAACGTTCCCACGATGTTCGTGTCGACGAACTCGCGACGGCTGTGCGTCACGATGTGGGGCTTGTGCAGCGTGGCCGTGTGGAGCACGGCGTCGACGCCCTGCATCGCTTCGGCGACGATAACGGCGTCGGCGATCGAGCCGACGACCGTCGTGAACGGCGAGCGCAGGATGTCCAAACCCACGACGTCGTGCCCAGCGGCGCTAAGCGTGCGCACCAGCGCCTCGCCGAGATGCCCCGCGCTGCCGCTCACCAAGACTTTCATCGTGGGCGCTAGCGGACCGCCGCGAACTCGCGCGCGGCTTCCGACCACGGCGGCGCCGTCGCGAGCGCGTGAGGTATCTCCTCGGGCTCGGCGACGACTTGCCACATTTCGAGATGTCGGTCGCCCATGAACCGCTCCGCCACGGCATGATTCAGGAGCTCGATCAAGGGCGCGAAATAGTTGCGCGTGTTCAGCAAGACGATCGGGTGCACGTACAAGCCGAGGCGCTTGAACGTCAGAGCCTCGAACAATTCTTCGAGCGTGCCGCATCCGCCCGGCAGAGCGACGAGGCCGTCGCTTTCGGAGAGCATCAGGTGCTTGCGGACGCGCAGGTCCTCGACGATGCGCAGCTCGGTGAGCTTCGGGTGTCCCCACTCGAGATCTTGCATGAAGCGCGGCAAGATGCCTCGCACCTTGCCGCCGCGCGCGAGGGCGCCGTCGGCGAGGGCGCCCATCGAGCCCCTCGCGCCGCCGCCGTAGACGATGCCGAAGCCGTGGTCGACGAGCACCTCGCCGACACGGTAGGCCGCGGCGTGGTAGGCCGCGTCGCAACGTTGGCTCGAGGCGCAGTAGACGCAGATCGTCTTGTCCATGGGCCCTATGCTAGCCGAGGCTGTGCGCGCGCGGTCAGTCCTGCTGGCCGTAGCTCAAGGACGTCGCTTTGCCGTGGAAGATGCGGTAGACGAAGATCGTGTAGGCGATCGTGAACGGCAGCACGATCGCGACGCCGACGAACACGAACTTGAGCGAGCTTGGTGCCGCGGCGGCCTCCCAGATCGTCAACCGGTCGAGGACGATGTAGGGGTAGAGGCTGTACGCGAGCCCGAGCCCGGCCATCACGCACATCAACACCGTGCCGCCGAGCACGATCCACGCGTAACCGGCGAGCGCGACGTAGCGGCGATGCAGTACCCAGTACACGGCGCCGAATGCGACGAGCGTCGCCAACGGAATCGGTAAGAGGCCGATGAAGTTCGGCAGGCTGAACCAAGCCTTCCTGATCGTCTCGCTGACGAGCGGAGTCGAGATCGAGATCGCGAGCATCGCGAGCCCCATGAACGGCATCGCGCGCCGACCCCACGCGAGCGCTTTGTCGAACAGTTCGCCCTCGGTCTTGAGCAGCAACCAGCCGGCGCCGAGCACGACGTAGAGCGCCGGCATCGTCGCTGCGATCAGCACCGAGAACGCGATGTTGACGGGGCTCGGCGCGAGCCCCGTGATGTAGCTGCCGAGCATCCAACCTTGCGCGACCGACGCGATCAGCGACCCGCCGGCGAACGCGCGGTTCCACATTCGCTTCTGGTGCGTCGCGGCCTTGACGCGGAAGTCGAACGACACGCCGCGCAGGATCAGCCCGAACAGCATCACCGTGACGGGAATGTACAGCGAGGTGAGCACGAGCGCGTGCGCGGCGGGGAAGGCGATCAAGAGCACGCCGACGCCGAGCACGAGCCACGTCTCGTTGGCGTCCCAGAACGGCCCGATCGCGGCGATCATCGTGTCTTTCTCGTCGTTGCTCGCGAGCGGCAGCAGCAAGCCGATGCCTAAGTCGTAGCCGTCGAGGATGACGTAGAGCACAAGCGAGAGGCCCATGATCGCGAGAAACACCAGCGGGAGGATCGCGTCCATGCTCAACGCTCGCTGACGAGCGGCGCGGGCAGTGGTCCGAGCATGCGCAGCGACTTTGCCGGCTTCGTGCCCATGTAACGCAGCGTCAGGATGTACGACGCGAGCAAGAACGCGTACAGCACCGTGTACGCGATCAGCGTGCCGGCGACTTTGCCCGCCGGATGTGGTGCGACGACCTCGGCAACCGACAGCGCTTCGTAGACGATCCACGGCTGCCGCCCGACCTCGGTCGTGATCCAGCCCGCGAGCGTCGCGACCCAGCCGGCGAACGTCATCACCGACAGCGCGCGCATGACGAGCGGCCCGGGCACGCCGCCGCGACGCAGCGCCCAAGCGGCCGACCACGAGACGGCGATCATCAACAAACCAATGCCGACCATGATGCGGAACGAGAAGAAGACGACAGCGACGGGCGGATGCCGGCCGGCGAACTCATCGAGGCCGCGAACCTCGCCGTTTGGATCGTGCGTGAGGATCAAGCTCGAGCCGCGCGGGATCTCGATCGCGAAATGCGTCTCGCGGCGTTCCTCGTCGGGCCAGCCAAGCAGCGTGAACGGCACGCCGCGGTCGGTCTCCCAGACAGCCTCGATCGCCGCGATCTTCGCGGGCTGATGCTCGAGCGTGTTGAGCCCGTGCATGTCGCCAATCAAGACCTGCATCGGTGCGAGCAACGCGGCGAGATAGACGCCGGTCTTGAGCACCAACGCCGTCGCGGGACCGTCGACGCGGCGGATCATGCGCCCGGCGCTGACGCCGGCGATCAGAAATGCGGCCGTGAGCAGCGACGCTGTCGTCATGTGCGCGAGGCGGTACGGGAACGACGGGTTGAAAATCACAGCGAACCAGTCGACGGCGTAGAACTTGCCGTCGACGATCTCGTGGCCTTGCGGCGTCTGCATCCACGAGTTCAGGCTCAGGATCCAGAACGCCGACATCGTGGTCCCGAGCGCGACCAGCGCGGCCGCGACGAGGTGCACGCGATTCGACACGCGGTCCTTGCCGAACAGCATGATCGCGAGGAACGTCGCCTCGATGAAGAACGCGGTCAGCACCTCGTAGCCGAGCAGCGGTCCGCTGATGTTGCCCGCGCGCTCGATGAAGCCAGGCCAGTTCGTCCCGAATTGAAAGCTCATCGTCACGCCGGTGACGACGCCGAGCGCGAACGTCAGCGCGAAGATCTTGACCCAAAAGTAGTACGCATACTCCCAGGCTTCGTTGCGGGTCGTCGTGAAGCGCACGCGGAAGTACAGGAGCAGCCAGGCGAGGCCGATCGTGATCGCCGGAAACAGAATGTGGAAGCTGATGTTCAGCGCGAACTGGAGCCGCGCCAGCGTCGTGGCATCGAGATCGAACATCCGTGCGCCCGAGCCTCCTCCGGCCTTGCTACGTTATACTGCGGCCTCGACAGCATCTCTGTCAGCTCCAACGAACATTCGCGGTGCGCCGCCGTTTTTGGTGAGCCGCCGGCAGTGGGGAAGGGCGAATAGCCCAGCAGCAATCAAGGAGACTCACGATGAGCGCGGTAGCCCAAACCAAGACTGAACCCTCGATCAAAGCCCCGCACAGCTTCTTCATCGGCGGCCAGTGGCAGAAGCCGGCGGCGAACGGACGCCTCAGCGTCATTTCGCCGGTCACGGAGCAGGTCGTCATGACATTCGCGGAAGCGACGCCGGCCGACGTCGATCGCGCCGTTGCGGCCGCTCGCGAAGCTTTCGACCGCGGCCCGTGGCCGCGCATGACGCCCGCGGAGCGCGGCGCCAAGTTGTTGAAGGTCGCGGAGCTGCTTCGCGCGCGTCAGCCCGAGCTCGCGCAGCTCTGGACGACGCAGGTCGGCGCCGCGATCAGCTTCACGAAGTACGTGTCGGGTCAGCCGGCCGACCTCTTCGAGTACTACGGCAAGCTGATTCAGTCGTATCCGCTCGTCGACGAGCGCAAGCGCGACAACGGCGGGCTCGTGCGCGTCGTCAAGGAGCCGATCGGCGTCGTCGCGGCGATCACGCCGTGGAACGCGCCGCTCGTCTTGCTCTGCTACAAGGTTGCGGCCGGCCTTGCGGCCGGTTGCACCATCGTCGCGAAGCCGGCGCCTGAAACACCCGCCGACGCGTACGTTCTCGCCGAGTGCATCGAAGCCGCCGGCTTGCCGCCCGGTGTCTTCAACGTGATCCCGGCGGGCCGCGAAACGGGCGACTATCTAGTGCGTCATCCCAGTATCGACAAGATCAGCTTCACCGGCTCGACGATCGCCGGCCGTCACATCGCCGCCGTCGCGGCCGAGCGGTTCGTGCGCACGAGCTTCGAGCTCGGCGGCAAGTCGGCCGCGATCGTGCTCGACGACGCCGACGTCGGCCAGGTGCTCGGCAGCCTCGTTCCGTACTCGATGCCGATCACGGGCCAGGTCTGCTTCTCATTGACGCGCGTGCTCGTGCCCGAGAAACGTAAGGGCGAGCTGCTCGACGCGTACGTCGGCGCCGTCAAGAACGTCAAGGTCGGCGATCCGCAGGATCCCGCGACGCAAATGGGGCCCCTCGCGATGAAGCGGCAGCTCGAGCGCGTGCAAGGCTACATCGGTAAGGGCAAGGCCGAGGGCGCGAAGCTCGTGCTCGGCGGCGGCCGGCCGAAAGGCCTCGATAAGGGCTACTTCGTCGAGCCGACCGTCTTCAGCGACGTCGAGCAGTCGATGACGATCGCGCGCGAAGAGATCTTCGGACCAGTCGTGTCCTTCATTACCTATAAGGACATCGACGACGCCGTCGAAAAGGCGAACGGCACGATGTACGGCCTGCACGGCGCGGTCTACACGCCGAACGCCGAGCGCGGCTACGAGGTTGCGCGTCGGATGCGCTCCGGCAGCGTGACCGTCAACGGCATGATCGTCGATCCGAAGATGCCGTTCGGCGGCTTCAAGCAGTCGGGGTGGGGACGCGAGGGCGGCATCGAGGGTCTCGAGCCGTACTTCGAGCTGAAGACCGTGTACTTCGCGTAACGGGCGCGGATCCGAGCGTTTCGACGGGGGCGGTCGGCTCCTAGAACGGGCTGTTGAATGTCTCTATAACTCATTGAATAAAAAGGTGTAGACATGCGCGGATTTTACTCATCAATCGGCCGAGTCGCAGTGGCCCTGGTGGCAGCCGGCGCAGTCGGTCAAGCGCTGGCGGCCGACGACCTCGCGTCGCTCGCGAAGCGTGTACAGGTGCTCGAGGACCGCGAAGACATCCGCGCGCTGATTCTCGCGTACGGGCAAGCGCACGACCACCGCGACTACCGCACGTTCTCGAATCTGTTCGCGAGCAATGGCGAGTGGGTTGGGGGCTTGGGGTCGGCGAAAGGACCGCAAGCGATCTTCGAGCTCATGGACAAGACGATCGGTCACAACCCGTTGCCGAACGGCTCGGGAACGTACCACGTGATGACGAACGACCAGATCAAGATCGACGGTGACCGCGCGTCGGCCGTGACGAAATGGATCTACATCACGCCCGGCGAGAACAACAAGCCGACGCTCGTGTTCCTCGGTCACTACGACGATCAGTTCATCCGCGAGAAAGGCGAGTGGAAGTTCTTGCGGCGCGAGGCGCCGGCCGACATCCCAGCGCCGAAAGCACCTCAATAGTGGACCGCTGCCTAGCTGAAAGGAGCAGACCATGCGTGACAATTCTCGCCGCGGCATGAAACCGCATAGTCGAAAGAACCCGCCAAAACCAGCACGCAAAGCCGAATCCAGAGAGAAGCGCGGTTTCGAATTCATCCTCGTTCCTCCCTCGGGGCCGGGGCAAGTGCCCCTGGCGATGTCGAAGCGGCCGGTCGCGAAGGAATAGTGAATGCCCACATTGAAGGTGACTGCACTCGAAATGTGGAATCAGGCAGGGGTGAATGCGACTCTGTTCCACCCCTACTTCGACGCGATCTCATTTGCTGTTGGAGTCGAGATCTCAGCGGATCTGACCGCAGATCTTGGGAACTGGTATGGGGTCGCCTTTCAGGTCATCGACGGTGCGACGAATCAGGTCGTCATCAACTCCAGGCAGCGATACCAGTTGCCCGAGAGCTGGCCCGCCTGGTGGCTGACGGCTGGAAACAACTGGGGACCCACTACTCAGGATTACTCGACAGCCGAGCGCTGGGGCCTGCCGTGGAACCCGCCGTATGTGTTCGGCTTTCGAGCCATCTTGACGAGTTGGGACGCATCCGGGAAGACGATCGACGCGCGCGACGTTTCGGACATCCGTTGGTTTCAGATAATTCCGGTGATCAAATACGGTCCTCCGGAACTCATCCCGGAGTGAACGACGCCGGATCGCAACCGATGGCTCTACGCGCCTGCCACCGCGAGGGCGGTTCGACCGTGCGGAGCCGCTACTGCTTCTTCGCCTGCTGTTCTTTCGCTTCGTTCGCGCGCGCGGCGCTTAGGATGTTGCGTAGCCCGAAATTGCCCTCGTGACACTCGAACGGAAGGCTCTGTTGCTTCTCCCACGAGAGTGGCATCGCGATCGTCCAAGGCGCGGTCCACGTTGAGGGATCGTCCATCGTGACGGACCACGCCACCTTGTCTTCCGCCACGCGTTTGAAGCGCTCGGTGAGTTTCAAGCGCGAAGGCGTTGCTCCGCGGAACACCGTGATCGGGTTGAAGTTGGTGCTTTCGACGACGAGCGTGTCGCCTTCCCAATGTCCGCGTGCGTCACCCATGTGCAACTGGATTGCGGCACCGACGTGCGATCCGCCGTCAATCGGAATTACGCGTGCCTCGTGGATGATTTCGTACGTGATCGTCACGAAGCCCGGCGATTGAAAGATGCCGTACACGTTGCCGTACATCACGGGAATCATCGAGCCGGGTAACCCGCGGCTGATACAGCGATCGAGCGGACCGAAATCTTTCGGGCTGTCGAACTTGCCGGCTTGAAAGCTGCTGCGCTGAGGAGCCGCGCGGCGCGCCTGCGCTTCGGGTGTGAGCGCGGGGATCTTGCCGTCGGGCGGATCGACGATCAGCCACGGCTGGGCGCGTTTGCTGAGGTCGAGATTCTCGATCCACCACGTATCCGGGCCGCGCGGCCCGGGCGGGAGCTGCGCAATCATCCTCTCCGTGGCCTGCTTGCGAACCTCAGATAGAACCTCGGGCGTGATGTCCGCGAGCGTTTTGCCCTCGAATTCGGCCGGCCGCTCGAGCGGCGTGGCGTACTCGTTGTCGTTGGCCCACGTACCCTGAAGGTCGGGCTCGCCCCAAGAGGTCCGCGGCACCTGATATTCGTCCGCGCGTGCAGCCATGCCTGCGAGCATGACCAGCACCGTTAGCGCTAACCGTTCCATCGGTTCCCTTTCTCGACTCTGCAGCCCAGTTCGTCGTATCGCCAGGCGCACACTTTAACGCTTTGCGGCTTCGGCGACGCGAGCGGCGCTCAGGATGTTCGCTAGCCCTAAGTTGCCCTCGTGGCACGCGTACTCGTAGATCGGCCCTTCCGTGCGGCGAATGTCCATCTCGCCGGCCCACGGCTCGACCCACGTAGCGGGATCCTCGACTTTGAACTCGTAGTGGATCGAATCCACGCCCGTGCGTGTGAAGCGCTCGACGACGTGCATGCGTTCCGTGGCGAAGATGTCTTGGCGAGTGTTCGACGGTGAGCCGCGGAAGTTCGTCCACGGCGTGAAATTCGTCGTGTCGACGACGAGCGTGTCGCCCTCGAAGCGTCCGATCGAGTGGCCGGCCATCCATTGGACGCTCGGCGGCGGATGCGGCCGCCCGTCGAGGTACACCATGCGCACGTCGTGCATCATCTCGTGGCGGATGGCGACGAGATCTTTGCTCTGCAGGATCTGCAGGTTCGCGTTGTACGTGGGCGGCATCATCGGCGGCCCGACGTTGCCCCACGAGATGCAACGCTCGCCGAGCGAACGGCTCGCGGCGCTGTCGGCGGAGACGGCGCGCTGCGTCGCGCGTTGCCGCGGTAGACGGTCCTGACCTTGCGCCGTCAATGCGGGCAAGCGGCCGTTGCGCGGCTCGGTGATCAGCGACGTCCGAACGCTCGCGACCTTCGCGTAGTTTTCCGCCTGCCAGATCGCATCGTCGTAATGAATGTCGTCGGCGGCCTGGCCATTGAGGTCGTCGACCTTCGATTTGAAGAACGCCGCCGCCTCGTCTGGTGTGAACACCGCCTTGTCGCCGAGCTCGACGGGCCGCTCGAGCGGCGTGTAGGTGTCGTTCGTCCAGTGACCTTGAAGGTCGGGATAGCCGTCCGCCGTGCGCGACGGCGTCCACGACGCAGGCACATCGGAGCCCGTCGGTTGAGCGAGGGCGGCGAGCGCAGGCGCGATCAAAACTGCGACCCCAAAAGTCCGAATGCGACGATCCATGAGCGCCACCGATCGGAACTGAGACCACCCACGCTACGAGCCTCGGGCGGCACACGTCAACTTTCCTGAGCAGCATCGACATCTAGCCGGGGGCGGCGATAATGGCCGCACCCACACGCGAAGGAGGGGGCAGCGTGAGTCGTCAAGTTTTGTCCAATGGCCGTTACACCAGTGCCGGTCGCTTACTAGGTCTGGCCGTGGCGAGTCTTCTGGCCGCGCCG
>Ga0111538_10010801_pt1 | contig 12129 bp, 9 predicted proteins | sample SoiMethybrSBSTD1_FD_79669 | JGI IMG/M metagenome (GOLD analysis project Ga0111538, IMG submission 79669) | Bulk soil microbial communities from a Populus tree surrounding site in Tennessee, USA - Soil MetaG P. TD hybrid SBSTD1 (version 2)... | ecosystem: Environmental > Terrestrial > Soil > Tree...
GATACCGCCACGGGCGTACTGAGATAGTAGGCGTTGATGACCGGTCCCGAGACGAGCTGCCACACCACCACGATGCCGGCGAGCACGAGCAGCTGCTGCGAGGCCGGGCTGGCGCGCAGCCCACGTGTCCGCTCTGTCGTTGCGGCAGACATGACTAGTCGATGCCGCAATGGGAGACGTGCGGCACCGACAGCGTCATCAGGTCCTCGCCCCAGATGATCGGGCCGCGATAGATCTGCGCCATCTCGGCGATCAGCCGCTCGCGCGTGCCCGGCAGGTCGATCGGCGGCGCGAAGTGCGTCAGCACCAGCGCGCCGACCCCGGCGCGGCGCGCGACCTCGGCGACGTCGGTGTGCGCGCCGCTGCTTTGCCGGAACTGCGCGCTCGGCTCGGTGCCGGAGGCAAGGTGCATCATGTGGATCAGGATATCGGCCTTGCGGGCGAGCGCGATCACGGTTTCGCACACGCCGCCGCTGTCGCCCGCATAGCAGAGCGAGCCGCCTTCGCTCTCGAGCCGGTAGCCATAACACTGCAGGAACGGCTGCATGTGTGAACTCTCGCCGACGGTCGCGCGCCAGTCCCTGCCCTCGATCCGGTCGCCCGGCTTGACCTCGGTCACCACCGGGTTCGGCGGGCGGCGCGGCAATCGGCCGCCGCGCGCCGCGAACACGTCGAGGCTCGCCTGATGCTGCGTGCGGGCGCGTACGTCGTCGTCATAGACGCCGCCGAGCCCGAACAGGCTCTCGGTCATGCGCCGCAGCGGCGGCGGGCCGTAGACCTGCAGATCCGCCACCTTGCCGGCGCCGATGTCCCAGCGCTGCAGCACCAGGCGGCCGTAGTCCATGCAGTGGTCGTAGTGCAGATGGGTGAACAGCGCGTGCGTTACGTCGGTCGCCGCGAAGCCGCCCTCGATCAGCCGCTGGTGTGCGCCGGGTCCGTGATCGAGCACGATCTTCTCGTCGCCGATCTCGACCAGATAGCCGGAGCTTTGCCGCCTGCGTGATGGCGCCGGCGTGCCGGTCCCGAGCAATGTCAGCTTCATCGATGCGCCCCGTTGCCGGTGAACAGTATGGGTTGAGGCGTTGCGGCAAAGACGCTATCTCTCACTCGCGTGATAACCGGAGGTTATCGAAAAATGGGCGACCGGCTGGTCCGACACCTGAAGTTTCGCGAGCTGAACTATCTGGTGACGCTCGGCCGGATCAGCAGCATCCACCGCGCCGCCGCGCTGCACGGCATCAGCCAGCCGGCGCTGTCGAAGACGCTGCGCGAGCTCGAAAGCGTGCTCGGCTTCAGGATCTTCGAGCGCAGCCGGCGCGGCGTCGCGCCCACCAGGCTCGGCGAGATCGTGATCGCGCAGGCGGTGCAGATGATCTCCAACCTGGACGCCCTGACGGCGCGGCTCGATGCCGAGCGCCACGGCCACCGCCGCGTCTATCGCGTCGGCGCCACGCCGAATCCGGCGCTGCGCCTGATTCCGGGCGCGTTCATGCGGGCGCGCGAGAAATTTCCCGACCTGGTGGTCGAGCTGGTCGAGGCGAGCACGGACGAGCTGCTCACCGGCGTGCGGCGCGGCGAGTATTCGCTCGTGGTCGCGCGCTCGACGCCGCAGGACAGCCTCTCGGTCATCCGGCAGACGCCGCTCTATCCGGAGGTCGGCGTGGTGGTCGGGCGTGCCGGCCACCCGGCGGCCGGCCGTCATCATCGCAAGCTGCAGCCGCTGCTGACCTATCCGTGGGTGCTGCCGCAGTTCGGCCCGACGCGCTCCGCGATCGAACGCGCCTTCATGCGCGCCGGATGCAATCCGCCGGCGCCGTCGTTCATCAATTATGCGACGCAGCTGGTCTGCGACGTGCTGACCCGTTCGGACGCGCTCAGCGTGATGCCGTTCGGCGCCGTGAAGGCGCCGCTCGAGGCCGGCACGATCGCGCTGGTGCCGACCGCTGCGGATTTCCAGCTTCCCGCCTACGCGATCTACAAGCCGTTGCAGGCGGTGTCCGATCCGGCGCTGGAATATCTGGAAAGCGCGATCCTGCAGATCGCGTCCTCGCTCGAGGAAGCGCAGCCGGGCCGCGGAGGATCGCGCGGGCCGACGGGCGGGCGGCGCACTTCAAGGGCGCGCCCTGCGGCCGGCCCTTGAGGAACGCCGATCGATCTGGCCGGACGCGGTCAGGCCGGACAGGCCGTGAGCGAGGAGCCGCGCATCAGCGCGAGGCGCGTCTTGTCGGCGAGTTCGCCGGGCGCGAACGGCTTGCCGACGATGTGCGCCTCGCTGACGCCCGCCAGCATGGTGCGATCCGCGAACCCGGTGACGAAGAGGATCGGCATGTCGGATTGCTTGGCGCGCACGCGTTTCGCGAGTTCGCCGCCGCTCATTCCCGGCATCGCGAAGTCGACGATCATCAGGTCGACCTGAATGCGCTCGAGCAGGTCGAGCGCCGCCCCGCCGCTTCCCGCCTCGGCGACCTTGTAGCCGAGCTCGCGCAGAGCCTCCGCGGTCACCTCGCGCACGGCGTTGTCGTCGTCGACCAGCAGGATGCGTGCGCCGGTGAGGGCGCGGGCGTCGACGCGCGGATCGTCCAAGGGCTGCCGTTCCGGCGCGGCGTTCGCGCGCGGCACATAGATGCAGATCCTGGTCCCCTCGCCCGGCTTGGAGTCGATGCTGACGCCGCCGCCCGACTGCTTGGCGAAGCCGAGGATCTGGCTCAGCCCCAGGCCCGATCCCTTGCCGACCTCCTTGGTGGTGAAGAACGGCTCGAACGCCTTCTCCCGCACCTCGGGCGACATGCCGCTGCCGGTGTCGGCGACGCAGATCTCCACGTAGTCGCCGGTCGGGGGGTGCTCGGGATGACGCGGCGAGCCGCGCGTCACGTTCGCGGTCGAGACCGTCAGCGTGCCGCCGATCTGCATCGCATCGCGCGCATTGATCGCAAGGTTGAGCACTGCGAGCTCGAGCTGCGTCGGGTCGGCCATGGCGGGCCAGAGATCGCGCGCGAGGCGGGTCTCGATGCGGATGCTGCCGCCCATCGTGCTCTGCAACAGCTCGTGCATGCCGGCGACCGCCTCGTTGAGGTCGAGCGCGCGCGGCTCGAGCCGCTGGCGGCGCGAGAACGACAGCATCTGGTCGGTCAGCTTGGCACCGCGCTCGGCGGCGGCGCGCATATGGTCGAGCCGGCGCTTGATCTTGCCGTCGATGCCGGCAGCGGCGAGCTCGCGATCGAGGAAGCGGACATTGCCGAGCACCACGGTGAGCAGGTTGTTGAAGTCGTGCGCCACGCCGGAGGTGAGCTGGCCGACCGCCTCGAGCCGCTGCATCTGGCGCAACGTCGCCTCGACGCGCTCGCGCTCCTCCATCTGCCGCAGCAACTGGCGGTTCGCGGTGGCAAGCTCGACGGTACGCTCCTGCACGCGCGACTCGAGCTCTTCGTTGAGGCGGCGGCATTCGTACTGGCGCCGGCGGCCGCGCAGGTTGGTCTGCACCACGCTGATCAGCGTGGTCGGATGGAACGGCCGTTCCAGGAACGTGACATTGCCGAGCGCCTTGGTCAGGCGGTCCGCGGTCGGATTGCGTTCCAGGCCACCACCGTGCTCGGTCAGCACCACGAAGGCGAAGTCGGACCAGACCGGCTGCGACGCGACCCAGTTCAGCAGGTCGCGCGTATCGGTACCCCGGAATGCCTCCTCGGTTATGATGGCAAGCTCCGCACCATGGCGGATTTCGTGCAACAGCTCGGATACGTCTGCGCAGATGTGCGCATCGAGCTGCGCATCGCGCAGGATGCCGCGCGCCACCACCGCATCCCGGCCGCGCGTCGCGAGGATCAGCGTCCGCTCGGGGGTGGCAAGAGGGTTCACGTGGCGCCTATCAGTGGCAGCGTCTGGCCCACATAGGTCGGCACGCCGCGCAGGACGCCCTGGAATTCCTGCAACGGATCGCCGACCTTCATCCCGCCGCTGTCGATCTTGAATTCGCGGATCGTGTCCTCGTGGGCGCCGGCGCGCTTTTTCATCACGGAGATCGCGCGCCGCACGCGTCCGAACGCCTCGAAATAGCGCAACATGATCACGGTGTCGGACAGATAGGTGATGTCGACCGGCTGCTTCATGTCGGTCACCATTCCGTGCTGCGCGAGGGTGAGGAAGGTCGCGGCGCCGCGCCGGCCGAGATACTGCAGCAATTCGTGGATATGCAGCGTCAGGTATTGCTCTTCCGGCATCGAAGCCTGATAGCCATTGAGGCTATCGATCGCCACGATGCGCACATTCTCCCGGTCCATGCGCGCGCGCACCCGATGCGAGAACTCACCGGGCGTGAGTTCGGCGGCATCCTGCTGCTCCACGATCACCTTGCCGTCGTTGCGCATCGCCGCGAGATCGATGCCGAGCCCTTTGGCGCGCGCGAGCAGCAGCCCGATCTCCTCGTCGAAAATGAAGAGCGCCGCGCGCTCGCCGCGCTTCACCGCGGCTGCGATGTACTGCAGGAGCAGAAGCGATTTCCCGGTTCCGGCCGGCCCGAGCACCAGCGTGCTCGATCCCGCCACGATGCCGCCGCCGAGCAGCGCATCGAGCTTGGGCAATGCGCTCTTGAGCAGTTCGCCGGTGAAGTCGGCCCGGTGCTCGGCTGCGACGAGGCGTGGAAATACCTGCACGCCGCCCGCGCCCAGAATGAAATCATGGTAGCCGCTGCGGAACGACTGGCCGCGGCATTTGACGACGCGCAGCCGGCGCCGCTCGCCGCCATAGATCGGCGCAAGCTGGTCGAGATGGATCACGCTGTGCGCGATCGAATGGACGGCGCGATCCGTCGACTCGGTGGTGAGGTCGTCGAGCATCAGCACGGTCGACTGATGCCGCGCGAAATAGTGCTTGAGCGCGAGCACCTGGCGGCGGTAGCGCAGCGAGCTCTGCGCCAGCAGGCGGATCTCCGAGAGGCTGTCGATCACGACGCGCTTCGGCTTGAGCCGCTCGATCGCCTCGAGCATGCGCTTGGTGGTCTCGCCGAGCTCGAGGTCCGACGAATAGAGGAGACTCTGCTGCTGCTCGGGGTCGAGCACGCTTTCCGGCGGCACCAGCTCGAAAATCTCGACCTTGTCGTCCAGCGTCCAGCCGTGCGAGCGCGCCCCGGCGCGCAGTTCCTGCTCGGTCTCGGCGAGGCTGACATAGATTCCGACCTCGCCTTCGGCCGCGCCCGCCATGAGAAACTGCAGCGCGATCGTGGTCTTGCCGGAGCCCGGATTGCCCTCGAGCAGGTGCAGCCGATTGCAGGCGAACCCGCCGCCGAGCACGTTGTCGAGGCCCACGACGCCGGTCCCCGCCCGGGGTAGATATGTCATGCTGGTATCCATCGGGCTCGTCCCGCACAGGCTCCTGAAAGGGTGAAGGCGGGCAATCGGATGATTGCCCTCGAAGAGATCCCCACGCGGCCGGAAAACTCACCAGCACGCGCTCCGGTTCCATCGCAGGCGCGCAGCCTCCGGCGGGCGAATCCGCATGGCAGAAGACGAGGAATTTCAGAAAGTTCGCGGCACGGCCGGAACGTTCAGGCGCGGCGGAACCAGACGCCGGACCACACCGCGATGGCGACGCCCGCGCCATACACCGCGAGCGCCAGACCGACCGCGGCGAACATCCAGTCGAGCGAGCCGGTGAGCTTGAGCGCGACCCATCCGCCGCCGACCGCGACCGCCATGCGGGCGAAACCGGCGAGCAGCGGCCAGAGCAGCTTCCCGGCGCCCTGCGAGGCAAAGTAGAGCGCAAGGCCGAAGCCGAAGCAGCCGTAGAACGGGCCGACCGCACGCAGATAGGCGCTGCCGGCTTCGATCATCGCGGGGTCCGAGCCGAACAGCGACAGCCAGGCGCCGGGATAGAGTGCGGCGGCAACGCCGATCAATTCGCACAGCACGAATGCGGTCCCCGCACCGGTCCACGCGATGCGCAGCGCGCGCTCGCGCTGGCCCGCGCCGATATTGGTGCCGACCAACGCCACCAGCGGTCCGCCGATACCGAACACCAGCGGTACCAGCAGGTATTCGAGCCGCGCCGCGGTGCCGAAGCCGGCGACCGCCGCCGGACCCGCGGCGAACGCGACCAGCGCGGTGACGAGCGCGATCGTCACATTGGTCTGCACCGTGCTGACCCCCGCGACGGCGCCGACGCGCAGGATCTCGCGCGCACGCGCCCAGGCGAGCGGCGCGAACCGCACGCGCGCGATGTTGCGCCCGGAGAACACGTACCAGCCGAGCACCAGCGCGACGCCGAGATTGTAGAGCACGAGCGCGATGCCGCCGCCGGCGATGCCCATCGCGGGGATCGGGCCGAAGCCGAAGATCAGCATCGGCGAGAGCGGAACCAGCGCGACCACGCCGGCGCAGATCGCCAGCGCGGGCACCAGCATGTTGCCGGTACCGCGGATTACGCTGGCGAGCGCATTCATCAGCCACAGCGCCACGATGCCGCCGAACACCACGTTGGAATAGATCAGTGCGGCTTCGAGCGAGGCGCCCTCCCCGCCCATCGCGCGGTAGAGCGGCCGCCCGAACAGCAGCAAGGCCGCCATGAAGGCGAGGCCGATCGACAGATTGATGGCGAGCGCGTGCAGCACCAGCGCGTCGGCTTCATCGCGCCGGCCGGCGCCGAGGGCACGCGCGATCGCGGACGAGATGCCGCCGCCCATGGCGCCGGCGGAAAACATCTGCATCAGCATCACGCCGGGAAACACCAGCGCCATGCCGGCAAGCGCATCGGTGCCGAGCATGCCGACCCAGAACGTCTCGATCAGCCCCGTCGCTGCCTGCGCAAACATGATCAGCACGTTCGGCCAGGCGAGCCGGAACAGCGTCGGAACGATCGGACCGTGCAGCAGCGCACGCGTGCGCGGATTCATGGCCGACTGCGCAGACGGCGAGGAGCGCGGCTCGACAGGCGGAGTGACGGGCGGCCTGGTGTGGACGTTCATGCGGCCCCGGCTTCCACCTTGCGGCGCGCATAGCGCGCGCGGATACGCGCGTTTGCGGCCGGACCCGGCACCATGGCGTAGTCGGGCGCCGCGATCGGCAGCCCGGTCGCGCGATCGAACACGCCGATATCGGCGGGTTTGCCGGTCCTGGTGTTGACCACCTCGACCATCGCACCCTCGGGCGCGAAATGGCGGTTGCCGAACGCCATCAGGCTGAGCAGCACCGGACGGAAATCGCGCGCGGCTTGCTTCGGCACATATTCGAAGCGCGGCGGGTGTGCGCTGTACTGGCGCTTCTCCAGCATCCCGGCCTCGACCAGCGCGGCAAGCCGGGTAGTCAGGATGTTGGGCGCGACGCCCAAGCTCTCGCGGAATTCCTCGAAGCGGGTGTAGCCGTGCAGCGCGTCGCGCAGGATCAGAATGCTCCACCACTCGCCGACCCGCTCAAGGGTGCGGGCGATCGGGCAATGCATCTTTTGGAAGCTTTTCCGGCGCATGACCACAAGACTAGCCGAGTCACTTGCATCATGCAAGTTACTGGGCGAGCGGGGCACCCATGCGGAATCGGCTGGACGTCAGCGCGGTGGTGGAGCGCGGGAGCCGCGCCTCGACGCGCTCGCGACCGCGATCGCTCGGGACGAGCACAAGCGGCACTAACAGTTGATCGTCACCGGCAGGCCGGATCCCCGAGGTCGCGCTGCAGGCAGAACTCCCGCCCCGGCCGGTCGACGCGGAAGGTCTCGATGAAGCCGCCCTTGCGCTGCGTGACATAGACGGTCCTTCCGTCCGGTCCGCCGAACGCCAGGTTGGTCGGCTCCTTGGCGGTGAGCGCGATCTCGCGCAGCTCGCGGCCGTCCGGCGCCAGCACCACGACCGTGCCTTTCAGGATGCGCGCCACATAGATGCGGCCGTCGATGTCGGTGCGGATCCCGTCGAGGCTGAAGTCGGCAAACTTCCTGACCAGCCGCGGCGCCGCCAGTTTCGCGCCGTCGACACGATAGGCCCAGATCTCGCGCGTCTCGGACTCGGCGACGTAGAGCGTCTTCTCGTCCGGGCTGAGATCGATGCCGTTGGTGGTGGTGAGCTTGCGTTCGCTCGCCATCACGTCGCCGCGCACGGTTTCGCCGGCCGGCACAATGCGCCACACCTGCCCGTCGCGGCGGCGCCAGTGCGGATCGCTCGCATAGAGCGTGCCCTCGCGCGCGAACGCCATGTCGTTCGGCTGGTTGAACCGGTCGGACTGGAAATAGACGCGCGGCGTTGCGCCCGGCCCGAACACGAAGATGGTGTGCGCTTTGTAGTCCGCCACATACATGCGCCGGTCGTGGCCGAACCTGATCGACACGCCGATGCTGCCTTGCGGGAGCTGGGCGAACGGCTCGGAGTGCGTCGCACCCGCCGCGATCTTGCCGATCGTGCCCTGCCGCAGGTGATTGACCACGTAAAGATTGCCCGCGGCATCGACCGCCGGCCCTTCGATGCCGAAGGTGTATTCGCCGGACGGCGTGAGCTGACGGCTCTCGAACAGGACCTCGGCAGCCGCCGGGGCCGCGACGAGGACGGCAGCAAAGGTAGCGAGTGCGGTTCGCAAGGTCATAGGCCAATGGTCCGCCTCAGCGCGTCGGAAGCTTCGGAATTCTGGCGACGAACTGATCGAGCGTCATCAACAACGCCTGGTAGCCCGGTTCGTTCGCGATCAATTGCCGGCCGTCGGCGGGCATGATCTTCTCGGCGCCCTTGCCCCAGACCCGATTGTGCAATCGGCCGCCTTGCGGATTGCCGGGAAAGATCCAGCCGTCCTGCGCCAACAGGAAGCCCAGCACGGCGGCATCCTTCTGCGCGTCGCTCATGCCGCGCCTGATGTCGAAGTCGGCATGACAGCCGATGCAGCGCCGCTCGATCAGTTGCGTGCGTATCTCGGTCAGGCGCTTGCGGTTCTCGGCATTCTTCATGACGCGCGCCGCCAGATCGGCGACCTGCGCCGGTGTCCGCGTGCCGCAGGGCAGCGCGCCGATCGCGGCCGCCTCCGGCTCCGAGTCGATGCGGATGATGGTCTGGTTCTTGTCCTCGACCAGCCACAGGGCGCCGTCGGCGGCGACCGTCACGCCGACCGGGGCGCCCTGCGGACGCACGCCGCTCACCCGGTGCCAGCCGGAAATGAGCTCGACATAGGACGCGGCCGGGATCGGCTTGGCGTGCTCGGCGAACACCTCGCTTGCCGCGCAACTGACGTTGTAGCGCACCGGCGGCGCGGCGACCTGCGGCAGGCCGCGCGCATCGGTGTCGTAGACGATCACCCGGCTCCCGGTCGGGCGGTAGCCGTGCAGCGAAACGATGAGCTTGTCCTTCAGTTCGGGGAATTTCCCGGCGCCGTAATACAGCATGCCGAGCGGCGCGCCGTGCGGCGGCATGACCGAATGCGGTTGCCGGTATTGCGCCGTGTCGGAACAGAGATTGCGGTAGATCGGATTGGTTTTCAGGAACACCGCATATTCGCGGCTCGCCGTTGTCAGGTCATGGCAATAGGGCCAGCCGTAGTGCCCGCCCGCCTCCAGCACGTTGATTTCCTCGTTCGGCACCTTCGCGTCGGGGATGTCGCGCGCGTTCTCGCCCTGCAGCAGCAGGCCGCTGCCATGCGCGGCGAGCGCCATCGAGTTGCGCAGGCCGCGCGCGAACACCTCGTGCTTCGGACTGGCCTCGCCCGGCTGCAGCGCCGGAAAGACCCCGCCAGGCGGCGGCGTGAACAGCCAGACCGCCGCAAGCGGTGAGGCCCCCTCGCCCGCCGCGCAGGGCTTCGTCTTCTGCGCGCTGGTCGCGCAGGCATCGGACGGCGCGCCGATATTGACGAACAGGCGCCCCGCCGCATCGAACACGAAGTGCTTGAGCGGATGGGAGTTGTGCTTCAGCACCGTGCCGTCGGCAAGGATCGGCCGCAGGCCCGGCAATCCCCGGATGATGGTCTCGACGCTCGCGGCCGGATCGGGGCCGAGCGGATCGAAGCGGAAGATCCGGTCGACCGTTCCGACATAGCTGCGCCGATCGATGCCGACCGCGAGGCCATGCGGCAGGTCGAGCCCTTGGATCAGCATCTTGAGCCGCTTTCCCGCGGCGGCCTGCGGATCGAGCAGCAGCAGGCGGCCCTGCTTCGGCTCCCAGCCACCCATGTCGGCGACCACGAAGAAACGCGTGTCCGGCACCTGCACGATGGTGCGCGGAAAGATCAGGCCATCGTCCCTGCTCGCCACCAGGCCCGCGCAATAGCCCGGCCGCATGGTGATGCGCAGCTTGGGAAAGGTGCCGCATTGCTCGGCGCCAAGCGCGTAGCCGTTCGGGCTTTTGCTCTGCGCCATCGCCGGCGTCGCGAGCGCCGCCGCAAGCAGAAGCGCGATCCAACGCATTACGCCGCCGGCTCCACCGGCTTGACGGCGCTGCGCGTCGCTTCGGTCTCGGCCACGATGTAGCTCGGGCGCTTGCGGGTCTCGCGCAGGATGCGCCCGACATATTCGCCGATGATGCCGAGCACCAGCAGTTGCGCGGCACCGAGGATCGCGATCACGGCGACGATCGACGACCAGCCCGCGACCGTGTGCTGCACGAACAGGAAGCTCACCAGCGCGTAGACCACGAACAACAGGCCGAGCGCCGCAAAGCCGAGCGCAAGCCAGATCGCGAAGCGCAGCGGCCGCACGCTGTGCGCCGCGATGCCGGAGAGCGCAAGCTCCACCATGCGCGACGCCGAGAAGCTGCTCTCGCCGTGCTGACGGGTGCCGCGCGCATACGGGATCGTGGTGAGCGGAAAACCGAGCCAGCGCACCAGCCCGCGCAGGAACAGGTCCTGATCCTCCAGGCCGTTGATCACATCCACGACGGCGCGGTCGAGCAGCATGAAGTCGGCGCTGCCCGGCTCGATGCGCACGTCACCGATCGCGTCGAGCACGCGGTAATAGAGGCGCGAGGTGAGCCGTTTGGCGGACGACACGCCCGCATCGTCGCTGCGCTGCGTCGCCACGATCCGGGCGCCTCCACGCCAGGCTGCGATGAGCTGCGGGATCAGTTCGGGCGGATGCTCGAAATCCGCGTCCATCACGATCACGGCGCGCCCGCGCGCGTGACGCAGCCCCGCGCGCAGCGCCGCCTGATGGCCGAAATTGCGCGTGAACGACAGGTAGCGGATCGCCGGGTCGCGCGCCGCATCGCGGATCGCCGCGAGCGTGCCATCGCGCGAGCCGTCATCGACGAACACGATCTCGTAAGCACCGGCGAGTGCCATCGCCTGCGCGATCGCGGCCGCGATCGCCGAGATGTTGCCGGCCTCGTTGTGAGCCGGCAGCACGATCGAGATTTCCGGAGCCAAGCCAAACCCTTCCAGTTGACGGAACGCGCCAGTCCGGTCACTCATGCGGCGGCGACGCAATCTAGGCTGATCCTCTTGCGGCATTCAACGGAGAAGCCGGCATGACCGAAGTTGCGGCGCCCTCCCGGCTCGCCGCTTTGATCGATTATGCCCGGCGCGAGCCGGGCCGATGCCTCGCGATCGTGCTCGTCGCCCATGTCGCGATCTGGACCGCGCTGCCGGCGCTGTTGTCGCACAATCTGCAGCTCGATCTCGCCGAGGATCTGGCGCTCGGGCGCGAATGGCAGCTCGGCTACTGGAAGCATCCGCCGCTGCCGTGGTGGCTCGCCGATCTCGCCTATCGGCTGGTGGGCGACGTGCGCGCCGTCTACCTGCTCGGACCGTTGTCCGCCGCGGCCTGCATGTACGTGGTATGGCTGCTCGGCCGCGAGATCGTCGGCGGTTTCCAGGCGCTGATCGCGGTGCTGGCGCTGGAGGGGCTGCACTTCTTCAATTTCTCGGTGCCGAAATTCGCGCACGACCAGATGCAGCTGCCGTTCTGGGCGCTGACCGGCCTGTTCCTCTACCGGGCGATCACGCGCGAGCGCGCGCTCGACTGGCTCGCGGCGGGCGCCGCGCTCGCGCTCTGCTTCTGGTCGAAATACGCCGCCTTCGCGCTCGCCGGCAGTCTCGGCCTGTTCATGCTGTTCGACCCGGCCGCGCGGCGCACCCTGGTGACGCCGGGGCCGTGGCTGATGGCACTCGCATTCCTGGTGGTGATCGCGCCCAATCTCTATTGGCTGGTCGACACCGGCTTCCTGCCGCTACGCTATGTCGATGC
>Ga0111538_10010802_pt1 | contig 12128 bp, 15 predicted proteins | sample SoiMethybrSBSTD1_FD_79669 | JGI IMG/M metagenome (GOLD analysis project Ga0111538, IMG submission 79669) | Bulk soil microbial communities from a Populus tree surrounding site in Tennessee, USA - Soil MetaG P. TD hybrid SBSTD1 (version 2)... | ecosystem: Environmental > Terrestrial > Soil >...
GAACTGCATGCCCTCGGTGAACTCGAGGTCCATGCCGAACGTCTGGCCCTCCTCGACGTTCACGACGCCGTCCTTGCCGACCTTGTCGATCGCGTCGGCGATCACGTCGCCGATCTCGTCGTCGGCAGCCGAGATGGCGGCCACACGAGCGATCTGGTCCTTGCCCGAGATCTCCGTGGAGACCTCCTTGATGCGATCGACGACCTGGTCGACGGCCTTCTCGATGCCGCGCTTGAGCGCCAGCGGGTTCGCGCCGGCGGCCACGTTCTTCAGGCCCTCGCGGACGATCGTCTGCGCGAGCACGGTCGCCGTGGTGGTGCCGTCGCCGGCCACGTCGTTGGTGGCCGTGGCCACCTCGCGTACCAGCTGAGCGCCCTGGTTCGAGAACGGATCCTCGATCTCTATCTCACGGGCGATGGACACACCGTCGTTGGTGATGGTGGGAGCGCCGAACTTCTTGTCGATCACGACATAGCGGCCCTTGGGGCCGAGCGTGACCTTGACGGCGTTCGCCACCGCATTTACGCCGTCCTCGAGCGCCTTGCGCGCGTCGACGTCGTACTTCAGTTCCTTTGCAGCCATTAGTGCCTGTCCTCCTAGCCCGCGACCTTGGCGAGCACGTCCGACTCACGAAGCACGAGGAGATCCTCGCCCTCGACCTCCACCTCGGTACCCCCGTACTTGGAGTACAGGACCGTGTCGCCCTCAGCGACGTCGAGCGGGATGCGCTTGTCGCCATCCTCGTCCCACTTGCCCTCACCGACCGCCAGGACCTTGCCCTTCTGGGGCTTCTCCTTCGCGGTGTCGGGAAGGACGATGCCGCTCGCGGTGGTCTCGTCCTCTTCGATCGCCTGCACAATGAGGCGGTCACCCAGAGGCTTGAGATTCATTCGTTCTACCTCCTAGAAAGTTCCTGGGTCTGACCTGGCACTCTAGCAGTGAGAGTGCCAAAGGGGAGGTATTTTTTCGCTCTAGTTCTGGGCGGGGGCGCTCGGACGCATGCGCTCCTGGATCTCGGACGGACGGTCCGATATCTGGGAGAAGCGCACCACGGTCACGACGTCCTCCATCTCGACCTTGCGGCCGTAGATCTGCTCGAGGAAGTGGACCATCTCGTCGAGCCGGCGAAACTCGGGGTTGTCGTGCTCGATGTCCCGCGGGGACAGGTCCTTCACCTTCTTGACCTCGACCGAGTCGATCACGGCGTCGAAGATCTTCTGCCGCGGGGAGTGCTGGAAGCCGACGGTGATCATCACGACCTCGCCTTTGCGGTACTTCTTGCCCTTGTCGCCAAGGCGGATCGTGGCGGTCTTGCGGCCGCGCTTCAGCTGGTCCACGAAGACCGGTGAGTAGAAGTTCAGGACGAACACGGTTGCGGCAGCCTAGCTGCCCTGGGTCACGCGCGATAGCGCCGTCTCGGCGATCTCCTTCTCGCTCCTGTAGGCGAGCCGCTCGGGCGCCTCCTCGAGCGGTATCCACAGCGCCTCCTCCACCTCGTGGTCGTGGTCCTCGAGCCGGCCCGAGCGGTACCGGAACAGGAAGAAGGTCACGATTTTCATCACGCGATCGCCGTCGCGGGCGTACCAGTACCTGATGTCGCCGAGCTTCTCGACGGGGGTCGCCTCGAGGCCCGTCTCCTCGCGCACCTCGCGCAGCGCCGCGTCCTGGGAGGACTCGCCCTTCTCCGGGTGTCCCTTCGGCAGCGCGAGGATGTCGTCTCGCACGCGCACGACGGCGAGGTGCGGCCGGCCGCTCATGTTGCGGATCACGAGCCCGCCGGCGGAGAACTCGCGAATCACTCGTCCGTCACCAGAGGGACGAAGCGGACGCCCGTGACGGCCTCCTCCACGCCGTCGCGGAAGCGCATCAGGAGCTCGCGGCCGTCGCGGTCAACCGGGCAGACGAGCGCGGCGCCCGGCTCGAGCTGCTCCAGCAGGGCGGCCGGCGGCCGCTCGCGCGCGGTGGCGGTGACCGAGATGCCCCCGAAGGGAGCGTGCTCGGGAGCGCCTCGCGCGCCGTCCCCGACGCCGATCACGACGTTGTCGTACCCGAGCTCGTGCAGCGCCTGCTCGGCCAGCACCGCCAGGGTCTCGTGGCGCTCGATGGTCACCACCTCCCTGCACAGGCGCGAGAGCACCGCCGCACCGTAGCCCGACCCGGTGCCAACCTCGAGCACCTTCTCGTCCCCGTCCAGCTCGAGCAGCTGTGCCATGCACGCCACGATCCACGGCTGCGACATCGTCTGCCCCTCGCCGATTCGCACCGCGCCGTCGCGGTAGGCGCGGCGGCGCTGCCCCTCCGGCAGGAACAGCTCGCGCGGCACCTCCTGCATCGCGGCCAGCACCCGGTCGTCGTGGATCCCGCGCCGCCGCAGCTGGCGCTCCACCATGCGCGCGCGGTCAGTGGATGTAGTTCCGGAGTCGCGCCGGGTCATGCACGGTCACCTTGCCACGTCCGAGCGTGACTATCCCCGCCCGCTCGAGCGTCGCCAGGAAGCGGCTGGCGCTCTCGCGCGACGTGCCGGCCAGGTGCGCGATCTCCGCCTGGGTGGACCGGATCAGCACGTCGGCGTCCGGCGCGCCGTCGGCCTGGCGCGTCTTGGTCTGGGCGAGCAGCGCGCTGGCCACCCGGCCCGCCACCGTCTGGAAGGACTGCTGGAGCAGCCGCTCGTTGGTGCGGCTCACGCGCTCGGCGAGGCTTGCCAGGAGCTTCAGCGCGAGGTCGGGGTTGCGGCGCACCAGCCGCTGCATGTCCGTCGCCAGCAGCGCCAGCGCCGAGGCGGGCTCGATCACCTCAGCGGTGGCCGACCGCCGCTCGCCGCGGAACATCGCGAGCTCGCCGAACAGCATTCCCGCGCGGAGCTCCGCGAGCGCGACCATGCGCCCGTCCTGGTGCTCGCGCGTGAGCAGGATCGCGCCCGAGCGGAGCAGATAGCAAGTGTCCCCCACGTCGCCCTCGCGGAAGATCACCTCGCCGCGGTCCCAGTGGCGCGGGACGGCCACCTGCGCCACCTCCGCCAGCTCGCGCGCCTCGACCTCGCCGAAGACCTCTGTCGCGGCCAGCAGGCGGACGGTCTCGTCGATGGTCGACATGCGGCCATAATCCCACCTTGAGTGGCTGTCGCACCTGAAGAAGCCGTCACGATCGCCGATGTGGAGGGCGCGGCGCGCGCGCTCGCGGGCCTGGTGCGCGAGACGCCGGTGCTCTCCGCGGGCGAGCTGTCGCGCCGGGTGGGCACGCGCGTGCTGCTGAAGGCGGAGAACCTCCAGCTCACCGGCTCGTTCAAGTCGCGCGGCGCCACGCACAAGATCCGTGGCCTGTCGCGAGAGCAGCTCGACTGCGGTGTGGTCGCGGCGAGCGCGGGGAACCACGCCCAGGCGGTGGCCTTCGCCGCTCGCGAGGCCGGCGCCCGCGCGGTGCTCGTCATGCCCGCGCAGGCGCCGCTGGCGAAGGTCGCGGCTGTCCGGCAGTACGGCGGCGAGGTGAGCTTCGTGGACGGCGGCTACGACGAGGCGCAGGCCGAGGCACGCCGGCTCGCCGAGGCCGAGGGCTTCACGCTCGTCCATGCCTTCGACCAGCCCGAGGTGGTCGCGGGGCAGGGCACCATCGGCCTCGAGATCGCCCGGCAGGTGCCGGACGTGAAGCTCGTGGTGGTGCCGCTCGGCGGCGGTGGGCTCGCAAGCGGGATCGGCCTCGCGCTCGCAAGCGCGCTGGACGACGTGCGCGTGGTGGGCGTCCAGGCCGAGGCGTGCGCGCCGTACATCGACTCGCTCGCGGCGCACCGGCCGATCGGCGCGCGGTCGGCCAACACGATCTGCGACGGCATCGCGGTGAAGCGGCCGGGCGACTTCACGCTGCCGCTCGTGCAGCGCTACGTGCACGAGGTGGTGACCGTCTCCGACGACGAGGTGGCGCAGGCGATGGTCCTGCTCCTCGAGCGGTCGAAGCTGGTGGTCGAGGGGGCAGGCGCGGTTGCCGTCGCGGCCCTGATGCACGGACGCATCGAGCCGCCCGCTGAGGGGTCGGTGTGCGCGGTGCTGTCGGGCGGCAACGTCGACGTCTCGCTGCTCTCGGAGGCGATCCGGCTCGGCGAGACGGCTGCCGGCCGGCGCATGGTCCTCTCGACGGTCGTGCCGGACCGGCCGGGGGCGCTCGCCGGCCTGCTGCGCGTGGTCGCGGACCTCGGCGGCAACGTCGTGGACGTGGAGCACCTGCGCGACGGGATCGAGATCCACGTGCGCGAGACGGCGATCAAGCTCGTGCTCCAGACGCGGGGGCCGGAGAACAGCCAGGAGATCCTCGACGCCGCGCGCGAGGAGGGCTTCTCGGTGCGCGTCGAGACGGACGCCTGACCGTGCGGATCGCGCCGGAGGTGGCCGAGGCCGTGGCCGGCGCCCGGCCGGTGGTCGCCCTGGAGAGCGCGATCCTCACGCACGGCCTTCCGCGGCCGCGGAACCTCGAGGTGGCCCGGCAGGTCGAGGATGCGGTAAGGGAGGGAGGCGCGCTGCCGGCCACGATCGCGGTGGTGGGCGGCGAGGCGCGGATCGGGCTGGACGACGAGGCCCTGAGCGAGATCGCCACGGACGAGGACGCCGTGAAGTGCGGAGTGCGCGACCTGGCTCCGGCGGCGGCCACCGGCGCGTCCGGGGGCACCACCGTTGCCGCCACGGCCCATCTCGCCGCCCGGGCGGGCATCCACGTCTTCGCCACCGGCGGGCTCGGCGGCGTGCACCGGGACGCGCGTGAGAGCTGGGACGAGTCGGCGGATCTGGAGGTGCTCGCGCGCACCGGGATCGTCGTGGTGTGCGCGGGCGTGAAGTCGATCCTCGACGTGGGCGCGACACTTGAGCGGCTCGAGACCCTGAACGTGACGGTGCTGGGCTACCGCACGGACAGGTTCCCGGGCTTCTACCTGACCGAGTCCGATTTTCCGGTGCCGTGGCGGGTGGAGTCGGCGGCGGAGGCGGCGGCGGTGGCGCTCGCCCGCTACGAGCTCGGCACCGACGGGAGCGCGGTGGTGGTGGCGAATCCGCTCCCGGCGGAGGAGCAGCTCGATCCCGTGCTGCACGATCGCGTGCTCACGGAGGGCCTGATCGCGGCGGAGGCGGCCGGGGTGCACGGCAAGGACGTGACGCCGTTCCTCCTCGATCATCTCGCGCGCGAGACGGACGGAGCCAGCCTCGAGGCGAACGTGCGGCTGGTGCTCGGGAACGCGCGGCTCGCGGCGGAGATAGCGGGCGAGCTGGCCGCGTGAGCCGGATCGTCGTCCTGGGCGACGTCATGGTCGACGTCGTCGTCGGGCTGTCCGGCCCGCTCGCGCAGGCGAGCGACGCGCCGGCGGAGATCCGCTTCCGGGGCGGCGGCTCGGCGGCAAACACCGCGGCGTGGCTCGGGGCGGCCGGAGCCGAGGTCACGCTGGTGGGCCGGGTCGGCGACGACGAGCGTGGGCGCGCCGCGGTGGACGAGCTGCGCGCCGCGGGGGTGGACGCCCAGGTGGCGCTCGACCCGGACCGTCCCACGGGCACGTGCCTCCTGTTGATCGAGCCGGGCGGAGAGCGCACGATGGCGCCCGACGCCGGCGCGAACGACGGGCTGGCTCCGGAGGACCTGCCGGAGGAGTTGCTCGCCGAGGCCGGACACCTGCACGTGGCCGGCTACGCCCTGCTGCGGGAGGGATCGCGCGGGGCGGCGCGGGCAGCGATCGAGCGGGCGTCGAGGGCGGGCGTCGCGGTCTCGGTGGACCCGTCCTCCTCCGCGCTCCTCGATGGCGGCTTCCTCGATCTCGCGGCGGGCGCCGGCCTGCTCCTGCCGAACGCCTCCGAGGCGCACGCGCTCACGGCCAACAGCGACCCCGAGGCCGCGGCGCGGTCGCTGGCGGAGCTCTTCGGCGAGGTGGTGGTCACGCTCGGACCGGCCGGAGCCCTGTGGACGGACGGCGAGGAGGTGCTGCGCGCGGCCGCGGTGGCCGTCGATCGGGTCGAGGACACCGCCGGGGCGGGCGACGCCTTTGCGGCGGGCTTCCTGAAGGAGCGCGCGTCGGACGCGTCGACGGCCGAAGCGCTGGCGGCCGGCTGCCGCCTGGCGGCGCGAGCGGTCGGCCAGGCGGGCGCGCGGCCCTAGGCGGCCTCTGCCGCCGACGATGCCGGCGCGCGCCAGATGGCGTCGCGGCCGGCGGGCTCCTTCGCCACGAGGCCCTCGGTCTCGAGCGCTGCCAGGTCGGAGGCGGTGCCCTCCAGGTCAGCGTCAGCCAGGTCGCTCGGGCGCATCACGCTCGCCAGCTCGGCGGTCGTCAGGCCCTCGGGGAAATCGGCCAGCGCCTCCACGACGTCCGCGGGCGCGGGCCGGCGGGTCAGAGTGGGGTCGAGGTTCGCCAGGGCGGTGTCGTAGGCCTCGAAGGGCTGGAAGCCGCCGACCTCGAAGCTGCGGCCGTCCTGCTCGAAGATCACGGACGGAGCGGTGTAGCGAACCGGACCGTCGCTGGTGGCGTGGCGGCCCTGGACGTGGGTCGGCGAGCCCTCGGCGGAGCGGGCGCGCGCGCGGTCCGCCTCGTAGAGCTCCACGAGCTCCGGGTCGTCGATGCGAGCCACGATGGCCTCGGCGTCCAGCCCCGGCACGGTGGCCAGCACGGCGCGCAGGTCGGCGTCGTCGTCGAGCACGCGCGGCGTCGTGAACTGGAGCAGCTGCAGCGCCCGCAGCGCGGCCTCGCCGAGCGCGGGATCGATCTCGCGGGCCGCGACGATCGCGCGGCACGCGCGCGAGGTGCCGGCCATCCGCGGCTTGCGCTCGAAGCTGAACGGCATGCCGAAGCGGCGCGAGAAGCGGTGCTGGGTGTCCACCAGGCGATCCGGGGTGTAGCCGCGCTCCTCGTAGGCGGCACCCGACTCGCTCAGCCCGATCAGGACGAGGCGCCAGTCGATCTGGTCGCCGAACCGCCACCGCAGGCGCGCGTACGCGGGCCGGAAGGAGTACGCCCAGGGACAGGCCGGGTCGGTGAAGTGGGTGGCGGTGATTGCAGGCACAACCACGAGGATAGGGATCGCCTCACGCGAGGGCGGATTCACGTCTGCGCCGCTGAACGGCGCGCCCGGCCGCCCAGCCAAGCAGGGCGATCAGGGCGAGCGGGAGAGCCACGGCGAGCACCCGCACGAGGATGCCGGCGGTTGCCACGAGGATGTCTCCGGCGTCGTGCAGTGCATCGCCAAAGGAGCCGCCTCCCGCGCCTCCGCCGTCCCCGTCCTTCGCCTGGAGGCTGACCGTCACGACCGCGTAGTCGGTGCGCAGGCGCAGGCCGTGCAGCCGGCCGCGGAGGGAGTTGATCTGCCCGGCCACGATGTCGAGCCGCTGCCTGATGGCCTCGGCCTCGGTGTCCGTGGTCGCCGCCTCGAGCCGCCGCAGGAGGCTCTTGCGCTCGGCGCGCGCGGCCTGCAGCCGGTCCCTGGTGGTCACGTATGCGGGCGTCACGTCGCGGCCGGTCTGGCTCTGGCTGCGCACGTCGGCGAGCGCTCCGAGATCGCGGAGGGCGGGCCGGACCTCGGTCGCCGGGATGCGCAGGTCGAAGTCGCCGCCGGACGAGTCCTCACCGGTCGACACCGAGGAGGAGAGCACGAAGCCGCCGTGCCTGGTCGTTACCGCGGTGACCTGGTCGGCGACCCGCTGCATCCGGTCCACGGGCGTCTCGAGCTCCAGGGCGAAGGTCCGCTCGATCTTCCTGCCGGCCTGGCCGGGCGCGAAGCCGGGCGAGCCCAGGGCGGTGCGGCCGCCGCCTCCGCCACCGGCGTCCTCGGCGCCGCTCACGGCCACGCTTCCGCCCGAGGAGCCTCCGCTCGAGTCGTCCATCGCCCCCGACGGCCCGCGCGCGAGGAGCGCGATCCCCGTCACCAACACCAGGATCGTCACGGCCACAGCGGCCGGCTCGGCGAACTGACGCCACCACGGCGGCTTCGAGCGCGCGCGGTTCGGAAAGCCGCGCTCCACGCGCCGGCCGAGGTGCTCACCGAACTCACGGGTCGGCTCCGGCGAGTCCGCCCGCAGCGCCAGCGCCAGCTCCTGCAGCTCGCGCGTGACCGGGTCGCCGTCCGCTGCGCGGCCGGTCTCGAGCGCGTCGTCGATCGCGGTGAGCACGTCAGCCTGCGTCATGGCACGCCTCTCTTAGCTTCGTGATGGTGCGGTGCAGGCGGGTCCCCACGTTCGACTCGGACATGCGGAGCACGCCCGCGATCTCCCCGTTCGAGAGCCCGCCGGCGAACTTCAGCGCGATCAGGTCGCGCTCCTGGCCGCTGAGCGACGCGAGTGCCGCGCGCACGGTCTCGCGCCGGAGCGCGATGTCCGCCTGATCGTCCGTCGCGGGGGCGTGGACGTCCTCGGGATCGCCCTCGAGCTTGGCGCGCCGCTTGCGCTTGCGCAGCTCGTCCAGAGCCGCGTTGCGGGCGATGCCGAACACCCAGGCGTCCATCGAGCCGCGGGCCGCGCGGTAGCTCCGCCGCTTGCGGTAGGCGCGCTCGAAGGCCTGCGCGGTCACATCCTCGGCCGCCGAGCGGTCCCGCAGGAGCGACGCGACATACGCATACACGCGCGGAAATGTCCGCTCGTACAGCTCGGCGAAGCCCTCAGCCGGTCCCGCCGCGGGCAACCTGGCCGTCTCGACGACCGCTTGGTTCACGCCCTAACTACGCGCGAGCCTCGAATTCATCACGAATTCGAGTCTCCCACGCTCAAGTGAAGCCCATGTTGGCCCGATGTACCTCGCGTAGTGCCACGACTTGCCGCCCCCACGGTCCTGATCGCCTGTGCCGCATTCCTCCTTGCGGCTCCGACCGCCTCTGCCGGTTTGCGGCTGCCGCCGGGCGCGGACGCCGCCCCGCAGCTCCCTTCGGGCGTCGTCGTGGCCGAGAACCCGAAGCTCGCGGTGAACGCGGGCCAGGGCGCCGCCGGAGGCCTGGCCACGGCCTCCGTGCACTCGAATCGATCTGACGCGGGCGACGACCGGCCGTTCTGGGCCACGGTCAACGTCTGCGACACCAAGAACTCGCCGAACGCACTCGGCATCCGGACCAGCGTGCCCGGCAACGGCACGCGGCAGCACATCTTCGCCCGCTACACCGCGCAGTGGTGGAGCGAGGCGGATCAGAACTGGCTCACCGTCGAGGGCAGCGGCGTCACGCCGTGGACCCTCGTGGGCAACGCGGACATGGAGTCGCGCCAGGCCGGCTGGACCTTCACCTTCGTGCAGCCGCCCGAGGGCACGACCTACGTCATGCGCGGCGTGGTCGAGCTCGAGTGGCGCGACACCGCGGGCGCCGCCAAGCGCGTTCACCGCAACCGCCTCAACCGCAAGCGCGTTCACCGCAACCGCGTCAACCGCAAGCGCCATCGGGCGCGCACCAGCGCCCATCGCCGCCGGCACGCGCGCCGCGCACAGCAGAACGTCGTGGTGCAGCGCCGCACGCTGCTCACGAGGACGGGCATGAAGGGCGTCCAGGGCGGCGACCCCGCGGGCCTCTCCAAGGCCATGTGCCTCATCTGGTAGCCGCGCTGGCGACCGCCTGATACAGCCGCTAGGCTGGTTTCAATGGCCCGAAGGTGGAGTGCCCTGGCGCTGGGCGCCGCTATCGCCGCGGTGGCCGTTGCCGGACCCGCGAGCGGCGCCGGGACAGGCGATCAGCTCACGTCGTCGTGGGCGAAGGTGAACATCTGCAACCCGACCCAGCTCGGGGCTCGCGCGCAGCTCGCCGGTGACGGCTCGACCACGCGGATGTCGGTGCGCTTCTCCGCGGAGTGGCTGAGCCCGGACGGCTGGGTTCCGCTCTCCGGTGAGGCCACGTCGCCGTGGCAGGACGCCGGCTCCGCCGAGTTCACCTGGCAGCAGGCCGGCTGGACGTTCTCGCTGAACGTGCCGCAGGGCGGCGAGGCCTACCAGCTGCGCGCGGTGGCAGAGATGCGGCTCGGCTCGGGCCAGACCGCCGAGTTCACGACGGGCACCTGCACCGTCGGCGGCTAGCTAGTCGAACAGGCGCGGGTCGTTCGTGATCACGCCGTCCACGCCGAGCGCCTCGAGCGCCCGGATCTTCGGCGCCTCGTCCACCGTCCAGACGTAGAGCTGCCCGCCGGTCTCGTGCACCGCGCGCACCAGGCGCGCGCTCACCAGCACCTGATGGGACATGATCGCCTCGCAGCCGCCCGCGCGGATGCGCGCGGCGGCCTTGGACGGCATCCGGAAGCGCATCCACGCCGCCAGCGCGAGCACCGGCAGCCGGATGTAGAGCGGCGCCTTCAGGTAGTTGCGCTGGACTCGCGGCACGGACCATCCGCGCCGGAGTGAGGGGTCGAGCTCACCCAGGCGGTCGAGGCTCTCCGGGTACATCGTCGACACGAGCGAGCGCTCCGTGAGGCCGTGCCGGGCCAGTCCCTCCACGACCTCCGGCTCGTATCCGGGCAGCTTGAGGTCCACGTCCAGCTCCACGCCGGCGAACGCCTCGCCGGCGAACAGCTCGAGGCCCTGCTCGAGCGTGAGGCACTCGCGCCGCTCCGAGTCCGCGTAGTCGTGCGCCAGCACGAGCCGCCCGTCGCGCGTCCTCAGCACGTCGAACTCGATCATGTCCACGCCGTGCTCGAGGGCGGCCTCGAAGCTCGCAGCCGTGTTCCCCGGCGCGACGTGGTCGGCGCCCTTGTGCCCGACTCTGATCACTGACACGTGGGGCACCAGTAGGTCGTCCGGTTGTCGTCGCCCTGGCCGCGGGCGCGGATCGTGGCGCCGCAGCGCCGGCACGGCCGGCCGTGGCGCTCGAACACCCACGGCTCGCGCACGTGCCCGCCACCCGTGGCCGAGCGGAGCATCAGCGGCCGCACCGCGCGCACGGCGGCGAGCGCCTCGGCGTCGCTCACCTCGCCCGCCGGCCGCCACGGGTCGAGGCCCGCGAGAAAGCACGCCTCGGATTTCCACAGATTGCCGATGCCGCACAGGTTGCGCTGGTCGAGCAGCGCGTCGCCAATGCCTCGGCTCGGGTCGTCCTCGCGCAGGCGGCGCAGGAAGGCGGACTCGTCGAACTCATCCGCGAGGATGTCCGGCCCGAGGCGCGCGATCCGCTGGTCGAAGCGAGAGCGCGAGTCGGTCATGAGCTCCAGCACGGGGCCGCCGAACTGGACGACCTCGTGCTCGGCGGTGCGGATCACGAGCCAGGCGCGGCTGGGCGCCTTCCCCCACCGCTGCCCACGCCGGTACACGCCCCACCAGCCGTTCATGCGGAGGTGCGAGTGGAGCGTCAGATCGCCGTCGAAGCGGATGAAGAGGTGCTTGCCCTTCGAGTCCACGGCCCGGACGGCGCGGCCGCGAAGACGCTCCGGCCACCGATCGCGCTCGAAGCGCGGGTGCGGAGTCTCAATCGACTCGATCTCCCTGTCGACGAGCGCACCGCGGATGCGGCCGGCCGCGCCGTAGATCGTGTCGCCCTCGGGCATGGTCCGAGGGTAGAGCGCGACGCTAGGGGTTCTTCAGCGACCCTTCCAGCGCCCAGGTGTAGTCGTACGTGATGCCGCTGTCGTCCTTGTGGTACCTGCCGTTGTAGTGAATGCCGTCCGTAAGCCGGACCGGTCGTCCTCGCCCCCATTCCGGTCTACGGCACCGGCGTGAGCTGCCACTGCCAGCTCTGGTCCGGCGAGCCATCGCCGGTGTTGCCCGAGCCGCTGCCCGCGATGCTCCAGTCGTCCGCCACCGGTCCGCTCGGATAGGGCGCGTAGGCCATCCAGGGGACTCCCGCGCCCGGGGACCAGTTGAAGTCGCCGTTGTCATTCGGGTCTTCGCAGTTCGACGCCGTGCCAGGCACTGTCGTGAGCAACGGTGCAGGCAGCTGCAGGTTGTACTTGCGCGGCGGGGTGGCGAAGTCGAGGCGGAGCAGCGGATAGTTCTGGAGATCCTGCTGTGAGCCCAGGTCGATGGGACCACCACCCGCCACGTCGCACTTACCGACGACGCCGTTGAAGCTGAATTGGACCGATCCCGACGCGAGCGTGTAGTTCGCGTCGCCTGCCCCGGGCGAACTCGGGCCGGACCAGTTCGCGTGGAAGCTTCCGCTCCAGCTCGTGTGCATGTGGTTCCCAGCGCCAAGCTCGTGCTCGTCGTACTCCCCGCTCCC
>Ga0111538_10010804_pt1 | contig 12127 bp, 8 predicted proteins | sample SoiMethybrSBSTD1_FD_79669 | JGI IMG/M metagenome (GOLD analysis project Ga0111538, IMG submission 79669) | Bulk soil microbial communities from a Populus tree surrounding site in Tennessee, USA - Soil MetaG P. TD hybrid SBSTD1 (version 2)... | ecosystem: Environmental > Terrestrial > Soil > Tree...
CCGTCGAGCATCATGTTCTACACCGGCGATAAATTCCCGCGGTGGAAGAACAACCTGTTCGTCGGCGCGCTGACCACGCAGCAACTGATTCGCGTCGCGTTCGGCCAGCCGAGCCAGGCCGAGCGCCGCGAGGGACTGCTCATTCCGCTGCGCGTGCGCATCCGCGACGTGCAGCAGAGCCCCGACGGCTACATCTACGTCGCGACCGAAGGCGCCAGCGGCGGCACGGCGTCGGACGGGATGGTTCTCAAGATAGAACCTGTGGAGTAACTCCCAATTCCCAACTCCCAACGACCAAACAGTCCCAACTCCCAAGCCCCAATGGAATGGAGTTGTTGGGAGTTATTGGTAGTTGGGAATTGGGAGTGGTTGGAAGTTGGGAGTTGGGGGTTGGGAATTACGAAGCGCGAAGCGCTTCGATCGGATCCACGCGTGCCGCGCGGCGAATCGGCACGAGACACGCCATCACTGCGACTACGAGGATGGCGATCGCAATCAACACCAGCATGACGCCATCATCCATCCGCACACTTCCGGCAACTTGATCAACGGGTGTGTTGAACAGGCGATCGAACGCCAGCGTCGCGAGGAGACCGAGCGCCAGTCCAATACCCAACTGCGTCAGCACCCGCCGCAGCACAATCCACGCGACATTCCAGCCGCTCGCGCCGAGCGCGATCCGAAGGCCCAACTCCGGGAGCCACCAGAGAACGGCGTGTGACGTGACCGAGTACAGTCCAACCAGTGCCATGAACAACGCGATCATGGCGATGCACTGCGCCACCACCGAGGCCATGCGCCCGTTCCATCCCGCCTCGTCCATCGCCCGTTGCAGCGGCATCACACGATAGAGAGGGAGATTGGGATCGAGGCGGTGGAGTGCCTGTCTGAGCGCTGGCGCCAGTGCCTCAGGTGCTCCGTCGCCGCGGACGAGAATGGCGGCGCTCGGTGACGACGACCGGTACGGCATGTACACAACAGGGTCTGGATTGGCCCCACTGAACATCTGCCGGATCGTCGGCGACACGCCAACGATCCTCGCCCAGGGGCCAGCGACAGTCGTCCCAGGCGGAGTCACACGAATCAGCTGACCGATGGGATCACGCGTGCCGAAGAACCTGTCTACCAGACGTTGATTGACGATCGCAACGGGCTGCCCGCGCGCGTGCGCGCCGCCGTCGATCGCGGTGAAGGCTCGTCCCCGCGCGAGCGGGGCGCGCAGGGTCTCGAAATACTCCTGACCGACATTGACGACGGTCGCCGTGGGAATCGCGCTCTCAGGCGCGGGTGGCGGGTCTCCGGCAATCTCGAGCGTCATCGCGGGACCGCCGACTCGCGGGAGCGCGCTCGCGATGCTCACTGACGACACACCCGGAACGGCGCCAAAGCTCGCGACCATGCGATCGAGGAACGCCTGCCGCGATTCGGGCGTGGCATAGGACTGACCCGACACTGTGATCCACATGCTGAGGATGGGAGACGCAACGAACGGAAACTCGGCCCGCTGGGTCGCACGAGTTTGACGAATCCCGGTCACGACCAGCGTGAGCAGCACGAGCGTCAGTGCAAACTCCACGGCGAGAAACGCGGTCGTCCAGCGTCGGGCCGGGATGCCCGCATCCGCGGTGCGCCCGGAGTCCTTGATGATCTGATTGATGTCGAGGCGCAGGAGATGAACGGCTGGGGCGAGCCCGAACACGAGCACACTGACGACGCTCACCGCTGTGAGCACCACAAGCACGCGGCCGTCGATCGTGAAGGTCATCCAGTACTGGAGTGCGCCTGTCGGGACCATGGCGGACAGCCATCGAAGGCCGGTCACCGACACGATGAGTCCGGCTCCCACACCCAGCACGGCGAGGAGCGTGCTCTCCATGAGCAGCTGCCGCAGGAGGCGTCCGCGCGTCGCCCCGATCGACGAGCGAATGGCGATCTCGCGCCCGCGAACCGCTCCCCGCATCAGCAGAAGGTTCGCCACATTCGCGCAGGCGACGAGGAGCACGAGGGCCCCCGCGGTGATGAACGACAACCACGTGGGGTCGGTGACGTTTCCGCTCATCTGCTCGTTGATCGGGATGACTCTCGCAGATATGCCGCGATTAGACCCGGGAAACTCCCGGGCCCAGAGGGCGCTCAACGCCGCCATTTCGGCCCGCGCCTGATCAGCACTGACTCCGGGTGCAAGCCGGCCGAACACGAAGAGCGGTCGCACCTCGCGCCGCTGGAGTGACACACCCGGCATGGTCTCGAGTGGTTGCCACAGCTCTGTGTTCTGGAGAAACCTGAATCCGTCCGGCATCACACCAACGACCGTCGCTGGCGCGCCGTTGACGAGGAGCCTCCGGCCGATGATGTCTGGGTCATTCCCATACCGAGACGCCCACAGGCTCGCGGCGATCACGACGACTGGCGGCGCCCCAGGTCTGTCGTCGACGGACTGAAAGCCGCGGCCACGGATCGGCACTTCTCCAAGGAGATCGAATCCTGCTGCGGAAATGTGCGCACCCATGACGCGATCGGTGGCGTGCTCCTCGTCGGCGACCGCGACGGGCGCACTCACGTACGCCGCAACCCCGACGAAGCTTTTCTGCGTCGTCCTCAGCGCGTCGAGCTCGGCGTAGGACAGGCCGCCAGCCGGCCGCCCCTGTGCGTCGCGGGACACGATCGTCATGACCCGCTCGGGCGAACTGGTCGGCAGTCCTCTCAAACAGATGGCATTGACGATCGTGAAGAACACCGTATTCACGCCGATGCCGAGTCCGAGCGTGAGCACGGCGATGGCGGTAAACCCTGGAGCGCGTCGGAGCTGCCTGGCGGCGTGACGGATGTCACGCCTCATATCCTCCACCCACGCGAACGAACGCGCGTCGCGGTGCAAGTCCTTGGCGAGTGCCACGCTCCCCATCGCCCGCCGCGCGGCGAGACGCGCCTCGTCCGGCGTCATGCCGCGACGGCGGTATTCATCCTCGAGCAGCGCAAGATGCGCCGACATCTCGCGCGCCAGCTCGTTTTCGGCGTGGCGATGCGCAAATAGCGAGATGAGCCGGCGGAGGAAGCGTGTCATGTTCATAGGTAGTGTCCGCCTTTAGGCGGACTGGCACGGTCCGGCTGAAGCCGGACACTACTCAGTGCGCAGCGCCACCAGCGGATCCACGCGTGTCGCGCGACGCGCCGGAATGTATGACGCCAGTGTGGCGACGGCGACGAACAGCACGACCACGCCGGCAAACGTCGCCACGTCCAGCGGCGTGAGCCCGAAGAGCAGACCTTCTAGATAGCGGCTCAGCGCTGCAGCGCCGGCCACACCTGCAGCGACGCCGAACACCGTCAGCACCGTCGTGTGCCGCAGCACGAGCGTTACCACCTGGGCCCGCTGTGCGCCGAGCGCCATGCGAATGCCGATCTCGCGCGTACGATGCGCGACGAGCGACGACAGCACGCCGTAGATGCCGATCGCCGCAAGGATCATCGCCACGCCGGCAAAGATGCCGAGCAGCACGGCATAGAGCCGTGGTCGCGACATCGCATTCGACACGATCTGATCCATCGTCGCGACGTTGTCCATAGTGGCGGCCGCGTCCAGCTCGCGGACGATGCTCCGCACCGAGGACACGAGCGCGACCGGGTCGCCGTCGCCGCGAATGGCGAAGTACGTGCCGCCCAGGCCCGGTGGCGCGGGCACGAAGTCGACGATGTAGAACTCGGATCCGCCGTGCTGATCGAGCCTGAACTGCTTCACGTCTTCGAGAATGCCGACGACTTCCCACGAGTGACTGCCGCCGTAGATCCGCCGGCCGATCGCGGGACCATCGAAGAACCCGCTGCGCGCGAACGCGCGCGTGACCAGCGCCTCGTCTCGTCCGGTCTCGCCGCCGCTGAACGTGCGGCCTTCAATGATGCGAAGGCCGAGCGCCTGAATCATGCGCGGGCTGACTGCATGCAGGCCTGGGAACGGCGGGCGCGGACGTTGTCGATCGTACGGCTGCGGGCTGACGTCACGACCGAAGCTCTGTTGCACGAGAGGCAGATTGTTCGCGTACCCAGCGGCCGACACTCCCGGCAGCGATTCGACACGCTCGACGAGCTGTTCCGCGAAGGCCCGAGCCGCTGGCCCCGTCGTCTGCTGCGGCATCGCCTGAAAGGTGAGCACCCGAGCCGCGTCGTAGCCGAGATCCTGACCGGCCAGATTCATGAAGCTGCGGATCAGCAGGGTGCCGCCGATAAGGAGCACCATGGCCATGGCGATTTCCGCCACGACCAGAGTGCCACGCACGCGAGGGCTCGCCGCCCGCTCGCGCAGACGATCCGCCTCACCCGATCGCGCATGTCGCCACGCCGGCAGCAGCCCGCACAGCAGTCCCGTGAGCAGAGCGACAACGAACGTGAAGAGCATGACGGACACGTCGAGCTGAATCTCACCGAGACGCGGCAGGCTCACGCCCGGACCGAGGTCGCGCCTCGGCAAGGTCGCGGCCAGCGTATGCAGCAGCGCAATCGCGCCGAAGGCCAGTGCGGTTCCGACCAGACCACCGATCGCCGACAGGACCGCGCTTTCCGTGAGCAGCTGACGCACCAGCCGTCCGGGTGATGCGCCGAGCGCGCGGCGGACCGCCATCTCGTGATCACGCGCTGCCGTACGCGCCAGCAAAAGACTCGCGACGTTCACGCACGCGATGAGCAGGACGAGACCAACCGCGCCAGCGAGAATCAGCAGCGCAGGCTTGACCGGCTCGACCAGGTCATCCTGCATGCCCATCACGTCGAAGCGGCCGGCCTGCGGCGCATCACCGAGCAGGCGGAGATTGTTCACTTCGCTTTCCGCGCTCTGCCGAGACACACCGCTGCGCAGCCGGCCGATTGTCGCAAGCGCGAACGACAGACGCGCATCCGGGCCCGGCGGCACATGCGGCACCCAGTACTGCGCGAACGCATCGGGATACGCGAAACCCTCCGGCATCACCCCGACGATGGTGCGGCCGCGGCCGTCGAAGGCGGTCACACGTCCGATGACAGCGGGATCGCTGTTGAAGAAGCGTCGCCACACGTCGTAGCTGAGGACGACAACCGCATCGGCACCCGCCGACTCCTCACTCGCGTCGAATGCCCGGCCCAGCAGCGGGGGCACACCCAGCAGCGGAAACAGCGTCGCCGTCGTCTGAACTCCGGAGAGACGCACGGCATCGCCCCGACCGGTCAGCGTCGCGCTGGTCAGAATGTAGCCGGCCACGAACTCCAGCGTGCGCGTGCCCGTGCGCAACGCGTCGAACGGTGTCTGACGGAGCGAACGGGCGCTGCGCGGAAACGAGGCGCCGCCCGGAAGGTTCGGCAGCGGCGCAAACACCTGCACCAGACGACCGGCGTCGCGATACGGCAGCGGGCGCAGCAGCACGGCGCTGATGACGCTGAAGATCGCGGTGTTGGCACCGATGCCGAGCGCGAGGGTGATCACGGCGATTGCGGTGAAGCCGGGCGTCCGGCGCAGCGAGCGAAGGCCGTGCGCCACATCGCGACCGGCATCGTCGATCCAGACGTACGTGCGCGCGTCGCGATGCAGATCCTGTGCGTGCGCGACGCTGCCCATCGCGCGCCGCGCGGCAAGGCGCGCTTCGTCTGGGCTCATCCCGCGTCGGCGGTAGTCGTCCTCCAGCAGCGCGAGGTGCGCCGCAATCTCGCGCGCGGCCTCGGCGTCCGAGCGTTCGTCACGAAAGGCGTTCAACAATCGATGGAAGAAGCGACGCATGAGCAGGCCTCGGTCCGGCTCAAGCCGGACACTACGGTTACGACTCGTTGAGCAGGAGTTTGTCCACCAAACCCGCGAGACGGCGCCACCGCTCCGCCTGCTTCTCGAGCGCACGCGATCCGGCCCTGGTGATGCTGTAGTACTTCGCCTCGCGATTGCTCTCAGTACGCTGCCAGGCGCCCTTGATCCAGCCCTTCTGCTCGAGGCGGACCAGCGCCGGGTAGAGAGTGCCCTGATTGAGCATCAGCGGATGCTCGGCCACCTGCTCGAGTCGCGCCGCCAGCCCATACGCGTGCTGCGGACCCATCGTCGACAGCGCGCGCAGCACGATCAGATCGAGGGTGCCTTGAAGAAGTTCGACTTTGTCAGACATCGTGACACTCTCCACTACCGATCCAAGTGGAGAGTGACACGACGTCTACTTGTGTGTCAAGTGGAGTCAGGTCAAAGGGCAAAAGGCAAAGGGCAAAGGTCAGGTACCTAGGTGTAGGTGAAGGTGTAGGTCTAGGTGCTACGGGTTGGTTCGACCGACAATAGTTCGAGGCATCGCTGACCATGCAAGGCGAACAGACCTGGGACGAGTCGCACTTCGACGAGATGTCATGGCACGATAATCACGTTCACGCGTTGCGAATTCGAAAGGGGCTCCACGGGTATGATGGCGAACTCGAACTCGATATCGACTACATTCTCGAATGGCTGCGGCCCACCGAGTCGACGTTTGCGTTTCGGGTCGCGCCCGCCACGTTGACGTTCATCGACGTGCTCGATCTTCGCATCGAGATTGACTACGCGGCTTCCACCTATGCCACCACTCCTTTTTCGATAGCCGGAATCACTCGTCAAGCAGCGACCAGCCATGGCGGTACGCGATGGACCTTGGAGCTCGACCCGCCAAACGGAGCGATTTCATTCCTCGCCAGCGGCTTTCGACAAGTCCTCCGCGCGCAGCCGATCGTCACGTCGTCGCAGAGCCTGACGGAGCAAGAGCGGGCCGGCACCTAACTCCTGGACCTAGGACCTCGCACCTAGACCTGGACCTAGACCCAGTTCCTGACCTTTGACTTTTGCCCTTTGCCCTTTGACCTGACTATTTTTTCAGGAGCACAAACCCCAGCGGCGGGACAGTGATGCTGATCGACTGCGTGAAGCCGTGGTCGGGGATCGAATCGGTGTTGACGCCTCCGCTGTTGCCCATGTTGCTGCCGCCGTAGATCGCGGCGTCGCTGTTGAGCACTTCGCGATACCAGCCGGCGTCGGGCACGCCGAAGCGGTAGCCGGGACGCGGCACCGGCGTGAAGTTGGCGATCATCACCGTGAAGTCGCGCGCGTCGCGGGCGCGGCGAATCAGCGAGACGACGCTGTTCTCGTTGTCGTGGCAGTCGATCCATGAGAAGCCCGAGTGCTCGAAGTCCACCTCGTGCAAGGAGGGCTCCTGCTGGTACGTGCGGTTGAGATCCTGCACCCAGCGACGCAGCCCGGCATGCATCGGATCGTCGGCGAGATGCCAGTCGAGGCTCTCCTCGGAATTCCACTCCCGCCACTGCCCGAACTCGCAGCCCATGAACATCAGCTTCTTGCCCGGGTGCCCGAACATGTAGCCATAGAGCGCCCGCAGCGTGGCGAATTTCTGCCACAGGTCGCCCGGCATCTTGTCGAGCATCGAGCGCTTCCCGTGCACGACCTCGTCGTGTGAGAACGGCAGCACGAAGTTCTCGGTGAAGGAATAGAGCATCGAGAACGTGATCTTCTCGTGGTGCCAGCGCCGGTGAATCGGATTCTGCTCGATGTACTCGAGCATGTCGTGCATCCAGCCCATGTTCCACTTGAACGTGAAGCCGAGTCCGCCGACATACGTCGGACGACTCACCGCCGGCCATGCCGTGGATTCCTCGGCCACCGTGATCGTGCCAGGCACTCGTCCGTGCGTCACGGTATTCAACTGCTGCATGAACGACACGGCCTCGAGGTTCTCGCGCCCGCCGTACTGATTGGGAATCCACTCACCATGCGGCCGCGAGTAGTCGAGATACAGCATCGACGCCACCGCATCGACGCGGAGCCCATCGATGTGAAACTCCTCCAGCCAATAGAGCGCGCTACTGAGGAGGAACGAACGCACTTCGTTGCGGCCGTAGTTGAAGATCAACGTGCCCCAGTCGCGATGCTCCCCTTTTCGCGGATCGGCGTGCTCGTACAGCGCCGTGCCGTCGAACTCGGCGAGGCCGTGGCGGTCCTTCGGGAAGTGGCCGGGCACCCAGTCGAGGATGACGCCGAGGCCGTAGCGATGGCACGCGTCAACGAAGTAGCGAAAGTCATCGGGTGTGCCAAACCGGCTCGTCGGTGCGAAGAACCCCAGCACCTGATAGCCCCACGATCCGGAGAACGGGTGCTCCATCACCGGGAGCAACTCGATGTGCGTGTAGCCCATCTCGCGCACGTACGGCACGAGCGTCTCCGCCAGCTCGCGATAGGACAGATAGCGATGGCTCTCGTCCGGCACGCGACGCCACGATCCGAGATGCACTTCGTAGGTGGACACGGGGCGGTCGTGCCAGCTGCCCGCGGCCGGCCGATCGCGGATCCAGTCGGCATCGCCCCACTGGTAATCGCCATCCTCCCAAATCACTGAGGCCGAGCGAGGCGGCACCTCGAATAGTCGCGCGTAGGGATCGGCCTTCTCGATCAGATGTCCCTCGTGCGTGCGGACCTCGAACTTGTAGCAGGCCCCTGTCGTCAGCTCGGGGATGAACAGCTCCCATACTCCCGACGGCAGCAGCTTCCGCATCGGATGCGGGCGGCCGTCCCATCCGTTGAAATCGCCGATGACGCTGACGCGCTGAGCATTGGGTGCCCACACGGCGAAGTGCACACCGGTCACATCGCCAATCGTCCTCACATGCGAGCCGAGCTTGTCCCACGCGCGATGATGCGTGCCTTCGGCAAAGAGGTGCAGGTCGTAGTCGGACAGGACCTGGCCGTACTGATAGGGGTCGATCACATCGCGCGCCGCGCCACCTTCGTGCACACGGAAGCGGTACGAAAAGTCGGACACGTTGCCGATGAGCGGCACGCGCGCTTCGAACAGTCCAGCAGGATGACGCCGCGGCATCGGCGTCACCGCGCCGGGCGTGACGAGTTCCACCGCTGACGCCGCCGGTTGCATCGTCCGCAGCACGACCGCGGGATGACGATCCACCGTGACTTCGTGACGTCCGAGCACGGCAAACGGATCGCCGCTCGTCCCGGACGCCACCGCAGCAATGTCGGGGTCAACAGTGTCTGTCGCGCCGGTCACGGGCAAATTGTATCGCGGCGAGGTGATATTCTTTTCGAATGGCTGTGTATGCAGATTTCGTCACCACTGAAGGCAACTTCACGATTCGGCTCTTTGACAAGGAGACGCCGAACACCGTTGCCAACTTCGTCGGTCTTGCTGAGGGCACCAAGGAATGGACTGACCCCCGGACGAACCAGAAGAGCCATCAGCCGTACTACGACGGCATCATCTTCCATCGCGTGATCGACGGTTTCATGATTCAGGGCGGCGATCCGCTCGGCAAGGGCTACGGTGGGCCCGGGTACAAATTCGGCGACGAGTTCCATCCCAGCCTCCGTCATAGCAAACCGGGAATCCTGTCGATGGCCAACGCCGGTCCCAATACCAACGGCGGACAGTTCTTCATCACGCTGGCGCCGACGCCGCATCTCGACAACCGACACTCGGTGTTTGGCGAGGTCGAAAGCGGCATGGACGTGGTGCGCAAAATCGGCAGCGCGAAGGTTGGCGCGCAGGATCGGCCGGCCAAAGACATCGTGATTCAGTCGGTCAAGATCCGACGAGACTAACTCCCGACTCCCAATTCCCAACTTCCAACCACTCCCAACCGCCGACTCAACTCCCAAGTTTCTTGAGAGTGGTTGGAAGGTGGGGGTTGGGAATTGGGCGTGGTTGGTCGTTGGTCGTTGGGAGTTGGGAGTTGTAGAATCCCGGCGGGTGAATCAGCCGGTCTCCGAACTGATGCCGCTCGTCTACGACGAGCTGCGGCGCATTGCCGCAGGCTACGTGCGAGGCGAGCGGCCGGGCCAGACCATTCAGGCGACTGCCCTCGTCAACGAGGCCTTCGTGCGGCTCGCCGGCGAGCGCGCGCGACAATTCAACGGCCGCACGCACTTTCTCGCCATCGCCGCGTTGTCGATGCGCCAGATCCTCGTGCAGCGAGCCCGGGCGCGCAATGCCATCAAGCGTGGCGGCGGCCCGCAGCGCGTCACGCTCGATGACATCAACGTCGCGAACGTGGAGGCCGGCTTCGGCCGGCCCGACCTGGCCCACGGCGACGTCGACATCCTGGCCCTCGACGAAGCACTATCCCGTCTCGCCGCACTCGACGCCGAGCTCGCGAAGGTCGTCGAACTGCGTTACTTCGGCGGCCTGACCGTCGAGGAAGTTGCCGACGTCATGGGCACCTCACCGGCAACAGTGAAACGGCAGTGGGCGCTCGCCCGGGCGTGGCTCAAGCGCGCGATCGAAGGCGACGTCAGCGATACGACCGCGGAGCCCTCGTGACGCCGAAGCAGTGGGAACGTCTGAAGAACGTGTTTCAGGATGCGCTCGAGCAGCCCGCTCATGCGCGTCGCGCGTTCATTGCCGAGCGCTGCGCCGACGATGTGATCGTGCTGCGAGAGGCGGAGGCGCTGCTCGCGACGCATGAGACCGCCGGCACGTTCCTCGACGAGCCGGCGCGTGTCGATCCCGCCGACCTCGAGACACTGATACCCGGCACCGTCATCGGTTCGTACAAAGTGCTCGACGAGATCGGACGCGGGGGCATGGGCGTCGTCTACCTGGCGGAAGACACGCGACTGGGACGAAGGGTCGCGCTGAAGTCGCTGCCGTCCACGCTGGCCATGCATCCCGATATGCGGCAGCGCCTGCGGCGCGAGGCGCGTGCCGCGGCAACCATCTCGCATCCAGCGGTCGCCGTCGTGTATGCGCTCGAAGAGATGGGCGATCACCTGTTCATCGCCTCCGAGTTCGTCCATGGGGAGACGTTGCGCGAGGAGATTGCGCGCGGGCCGATTGCCCCCGAGCGGGCGCGAGCGATCGCCCTCTCGATTGCCGGTGCGCTGGCCGCGGCGCACGAGGCCGGCGTGATCCATCGCGACCTGAAGCCGGAGAACGTGTTGATCAAGCCGGACGGCGGCGTGAAGGTCGTCGACTTCGGCATCGCGCAGATCGAAGGGCCGGAGGCCACGCGACTGACGCGTGCGGGATCGATGCTCGGCACGCCCGCCTACATGGCACCCGAGCAACTGCTGGGCCAGACCATCGATGGCCGCGCCGACATTTACGCGTGGGGCATCGTCTTCAGCGAGATGCTGGCGGGAACGCATCCGCTCCACCGGGGCCCCCACGACGCACGCCTGCGACGTGGGGTGGAGGGGCGAGGTCAGACCAACAATGCCCACCTCACTGGCCCGTTCGCGACGGTGATCGCCCGCTGTCTGCACGCCGACCCCGCGGCGCGCTATTCGAGCGCCAAAGAACTGATTTCGGAGCTGGGGTCAGGCTCGGGTTCAGACTCGAGGCCAGGCCTGGGGACAGGGCTTGGGCCTGACCCCGCGTCTGTCCGCAGCCGATTCTGGTGGGAATTTCACGAGGCGGTCACCGCTCTGGTCTATTCAGCGATGGTCGTGCCGGCGTGGTACGCACGTGGGCAGATCGGCGGCTGGCAGGGGCGCACGTTTTTCATCGCGCTCGTGGCGACCGTCGTCGTGGCCACCACCGCGCGACTGCACCTGTGGTTCACGTCACGCTTCTATCCACGGGAGCTCGAGTGGGTGCACCAGCGATCGAGCCGGTGGATCCGCATCGCCGACTGGCTGTTCGCAGCCACGCTGATCGCCGGTGGCATCCTCATCGGCGACGAGCATTCGCCGCTCGCGATCGTGCTGCCCTCTGTCGCCGTCGGCGCCGTCGTCGCGTTCCTGTTGATCGAGCCGGTCACGACCCGCGACGCATTCAAACGTAGCGGAATCGAGACGAGTGTGGTGTAAGGCGCGCGCGCACGCGGCGCGCGCGGCCCCGCGGCTCAGAAGTTCCAGGAGAGACCAACCGCGGGCCGAATCAACCAGCCTCCCTGGGCACCGTGGAGTCGCAGACCCGGGACGAGATCCACCTTGCCAGCCAAACGAATCCGCCCTTCGACGCCCACCATCGGTTGCACGTCGTAACTGATCGATTCGTTGATCAGTGGCGGGATGGGCGGTAGGGGCAGAATCGTGGGCAGAATCGTCGAACGACCGAACGTATAGGTGATCTCGACCTCGTTGCTCGTGCGGCCGAAGGCCACTCCGCCGAGATACACCATCGAGACCCGCGACGAG
>Ga0111538_10010807_pt1 | contig 12127 bp, 8 predicted proteins | sample SoiMethybrSBSTD1_FD_79669 | JGI IMG/M metagenome (GOLD analysis project Ga0111538, IMG submission 79669) | Bulk soil microbial communities from a Populus tree surrounding site in Tennessee, USA - Soil MetaG P. TD hybrid SBSTD1 (version 2)... | ecosystem: Environmental > Terrestrial > Soil > Tree...
CGATCACGTCAACCTCTTCGTGCGCGCGGGCTATTTCCAAGAGGATCGGGTCAACGGCAAGATCGGCGAGGTCAACGACACGAAGTGGACCTCGATGTCGGGCGGCGTGCGCGTGAGGATGCCGGATCAAAGCGATCTGCAGGCCACGGTTTTCGGTGACGACAGCACGTTCCACAGCACGTTCCTGGCCGTGACGGCGCCGAGCGCGACGGTCGCGTCGCGCAGCATCGTGCGGCTCGCTACCGATCAGAACGTGCCGACGACAGCGATCGGCACGATGGTCCAGTGGTCGCGGGCCTTCGGGACGAAGAATTTGTTCGGCGCCGGGTTCGATTGGCGGCACGTGGACGGCGACAGCCTCGAGGACGTCTATATCGCCACGCCCGGAGCGCCGATTGTGCCTCCAACCGCGCCGGCCACGCTGTCCTTGCAACGCAACTCCGGTGGAACGCAGGACAGCCTCGGGTTCTTCCTCCAGGATGTCATCTCCCTGAACAACGTCGTGGTCACGCTGAGCGCGCGCGTGGACAGCTGGCAGAACCGCGACGGCCACATCATCGAGACGACGGTGTCCACGGGCCTGCCGAGCGCCGGAAATCGGCCGAGTCTCGAGGATCGCGACGACACCGTGGTCAACCCGCGTGCGGCTGTGCTCTACCGTCTCTCGGACCGCGTCTCGGTATGGGGCGACATCGGCTGGGGCTTTCGGGCGCCGACGCTCAACGAGTTGTATCGCCAGTTCAGCGTGGGGCTGGTGCGGACACTTGCCAACGAAGACCTCGGCCCCGAGCGTCTCTTCGGCGGCGAGGCAGGAGTCAGGCTGGAAGCGGCGCGCAACCTGTCGGTCCGCTCCACGTGGTACGACAACACGGTGAAGAATCCCATTTCCAACGTCACGATCGGCACCAACCTCCAGCAGCGTCAGAATCTGGGGCGCACGCGCGTCCACGGGTGGCAGAACGACGTCGAGATGCGCATCAACCCGTCGCTGCGTGTGACCGGCGGATACCTGTTCAACATCGCGAAGGTCACCGAAAACGAGGCGACACCCGCGCTCGTCGGCCTTTACCTGCCCCAGGTGCCCAAGCATCGCGGCTCGGTGGGCGTGACCTATTCCAACCCGCGCTACGTAACCGTGGCCGCCACCGGCACGTTCTTCGGGCGCCAGTACGACGACGACCTCAACCAGCGCACCAAACCGGGCGAGACCGAGCCCGGACTTCCGCCGTACGGGGTGCTCGACTTGAGCGCATCCCGTGACTTCGGCCGCAATCTCGAGGTGTTCTTCGGCGTGCAGAACATCTTCGATCAGGAGTACTACGTGATGCTCCTGCCGACCACGACGGGCACGCCGCGCTTGATCAACGGTGGCGTTCGGGTACGGTTCTCAGGTCGATAGAACATTGTCGATCTTTGATGGTGATTGGTGATTCCTTGTTGATTGTTGAACGTCGATTGAGGATTGCAAGACGGTTTGCCGGGTCAATCTCCGATCGATAATCAGCAATCAACAACGAATCGATAATCAAAGATCGTGAAAGCAAAGATTGAGGAATTGACCTCCCAAGTGTGCGCCGCTGCGATCGTGGCGATTCTGACGACCGCGGCCACGGCCCAGCCCGCCGACGTGTCAGCACTCGTGGACCGTGCGAGCGCCTACGTCGAACGCTTTCAGCGCAACTTCGGTTCCGTCGTGGCGGAGGAGCGGTACGAGCAGAAGCTGCGCCGCGTTCCGAACCCCACCACGTCCGCCGTGCAGCAGCGCGGCGGTAGCGGCGCAGCGGAAACGACGCTGGTGTCCGACTTCCTGCTCGTCGAGGTCGAGGGCGAAGGCTGGCTTCCGTTCCGCGACGTCTTCGAGCGCGACGGCAAGCCGGTCCGCGACCGTGAGGAGCGCCTCGCGAAGATCTTCCTCAAGGGCGATCGAGACGCGTTCGAACAGGCTCGCGCGGTCATGGACGAAGGCGCCCGTTACAACATCGGCAACATCAACCGGAACATCAACACCCCCACGCTGCCGCTCGCATTCCTCACCGCGCGGCATCGGCATCGCTTCGAGTTCAAGCGGGGGAAGCACGATGATTCCCGACCGGGAGTGGAAATCGAGTTCCGCGAGATCATGCGCCCGACATTCGTCTCGACGACCGGCGGCCGCGACCTCCCCGTCCGCGGACGTTTCTGGATCGACGAGGACGACGGCACCGTTCTTCGCACCGAACTCGATGCCATCGACACCGCTGTCGAAGCACACATCACGGTGACGTACCAGAAAGACGACTCGATCGGCCTTTTCGCACCGGCCCGCATGGAGGAGCGGTATCGGCGGCCGCGCGACCCGATGGAAGTGCACGGAGTTGCCACGTATTCGCGGTTCCGTCGATTTCAGGTCAGCACGAGCGAGGAACTGGCGCGATAGAGCCCAGAGCCCCAGAGCCGGGAGCCTAGCGCCCAGAGCCCAGCTCAGACGCGAAGCCTGAGGCTGAAGCCAGGAGTATGATTCATCCATGAACAGAGCGCTGTTTCTCACCGCCGCCGTGTCGTTGTTCGCCTGTTCGTCGGCCCCGGCGCAACAGGCTGCCGGAGGAGACCCGGCTGCACGCGTCGGCGACCGGGTGATCACCGCAAAGGAGATCGACGACCGCTGGAAAGCGCTCGACCCCTCGGGCTACGCAGAAGCTGAGCAGAAGATGTACGACGGACGCCGTGCCGCCGTCGATGCGATCGTCGCAGAGATTCTGATTGGGGAGGCCGCCAAGGCAAAGGGCATGAGTCCCGAGGCCTACGAACAAGCCGAGATGACGACGCGCACGAAGCCGGTCGGGGAGGCTGATGTCGTCACCTTCTATCAATCGAACATCAATCAGATGCAGGGGCGGTCGCTCGAGGTGATGGCGCCCGCGATTCGAAAGTACCTGCAGGAGCAGCAGAGCGAAACGGCGCGTGCATCGCTCGTCGCGGAGCTGCGCAAGTCCGGTCCGCCGGTCCGCGTGCTGTTCGACGCGCCACGTCACGACATCGAGCTGGCGGGCGACGACCCGGCTCTCGGACCGTCCTCCGCTCCGGTGACGCTGGTGGAGTTCTCGGACTTCCAGTGCCCCTTCTGCCAGCGCGTTGCACCCACGCTGAAACAGGTGAAGCAGACATACGGGGACAAGGTGCGCGTGGTGTGGAAAGACTTCCCGCTCACGCAGATTCATCCGCAGGCGTTCAAGGCGGGTGAAGCGGCGCATTGCGCCGCCGATCAGGGCAAGTTCTGGGAATACCACGATCGGTTGTTCGCCAACCAGCAGGCGTTGCAGCCTGCGGACCTGAAGAAGCACGCCGCCGATCTGGGCCTGGACGGGGCTGCGTTCGGCACCTGCCTCGATTCGTCGAAGTACGGCGAGCGCGTTCGCGACGGCGTCGCGGAAGGCTCCCGCCTCGGCGTGAACTCCACGCCGACGATCTACATCAACGGACGCGTGCTCTCCGGGGCACAGCCCTACGAGACGTTTGCGTCGATGATCGACGAGGAGCTCTCAAAGGGGAAATAGATCAACTTCCAACGCCCAACCTCCAACTCCCAAACCAGATATGACGCGAACGAGGCGGTTGGGAGTTGGTGGTTGGGAGTTCGACTAGGGCGCCAGCACGATCTTCCCCAGCGCTCCCGGCTCCATCACCGCCACGTGCGCCTTGGCGGCCTCCGCGAGGGGGAGTTCCTTCCCGATCACCGGTTCGAGGCTGCCGTTTTCAAGGCCGGCTGCGATCCCGGCGTGAATCTCCTCCAGGTCGGCGCGCGTTGCGTTGAAGAGCGTCATGCCGAGGATCGCCGCGTCCCTCGCCATCGTCTTGCGCGGGTCGATTTCCACGCGTCCCCGGTTGCCAATCACCACCACCCGTCCGTGAGGCGCGAGCAGATCGAGATCGTGATCGAGATTCACGTTCGCGAGCATCTCGAGCACGACGTCCACGCCTTTGCCGCCAGTCAGCGGCAGCAGGCGCTGCTGGTAATCGGCCTGGCGGTGGTTCAGCACGTGGTGCGCGCCCTGGCTGCGGACGAGCGCCATCCCTTCGTCGCTTCCCGCGGTGCCGATGACCTGCATGCCGAACGCCCGGGCGATCTGTACTGCGGCCGTGCCCACGCCGCCGCTCGCGCCGTGCACGAGCACCGTCTCGCCCGGACGCGCCGCCGCGCGCATCAGCAGGGCGCGCCAGGCCGTCGCATAGGGCACTCCGATGGCGGCTCCCTGCTGAAATGAAACACCTTCAGGCAGTTGGCGCGTCTGCCATTCCTCGCAGAGCGCGACCTCCGCGTAGCCGCCGATCACGGCGTGGCCGTACACCCGATCGCCGGCTCTGACTCGCGTGACATCTGGGCCGACGGCCTCTATCACGCCGCCCACGTCTGTTCCCGGCGTGTAGGGCAGGCTCGGTTTCCGTGCGTATGCGCCAGCCCTCATGTAGGTGTCCACGGGATTGACGCCGGCGGCGCGCACTCGAATCGTGACCTGCCCGGGGCCAGGCGACGGCACCGGCACGTCCTCGACCTTCATGACCTCGGGGGACCCAAACTCACGTACGACGATCGCGTTCATCCTGTCAGTCTCCTTGGATATAAGATCTGGGCTCTCGGCTCTCGGCTTTGAGCTCTGCGGGTCCGGCCGCAAAAACAGGACCCAGCCGACGTTTCGAGTCCCGAATCCCGAGTCCCGAATCCCGAGTCCCGAATCCCGAGTCCCGAATCCCGAGTCCCGAATAGCCTCACGTAAACAGCCGCTCGAAATTACCACCAAAGATCAGCGCTTGATCGTCGCCGCCGATCCCGGCCTCGGTGGCAGCGGCTCTCTGCGACTCGAAAATTCCCCGCTGCCATCCGCGTGGAAAGAACGACGAGTCGGTGCCGAAGAGCAGGCGTGAGGGACCCATCACCGAGATGGCCGTCCTGAACACGCCAGCCAGTGTCCATCCCGGCGCGTAACGTGTCCAGCCATTCGAGCTCGACGTGTCCACGTAGACGTTCGGGCAGGCATCGGCGGCCATCATCGTTTCGCGAAGCATCCCGGCGCCGAAGTGCGGCACGATGAACGGAAGGTTCGGAAATGAAAGGGCGAGGCGTGTGAAGCTCAACGGATCGCCCAGGCTGAGATCGAACCGGCTCGGCAGGCCGAGCTTCTTTCGCACACCAACCGAAAGGACGCCGCAGTGAACGAATAGCGCCGTGCCCGGCCGCGCGGCGACGGCCTCGACGATGCGGTCGACGCGAGCGTCCGTCAGCGCCACGTGATGCATCGCCGGGAACAGGCAGGCCACGCGAAGGCCGAGCGTCGCCAGCGCGTGTGTCACCCGTTCGACCGCCTGTTCTGCCGACGGATCGATCATGAAGTAGCCGACGAATCGTGCCGGGTGCCGCGCGACAGCCGCCGCCACCGACGCCTCGTCGCCAGGCACGCTTGCGATCAGGGCCGCGCGCCCGACGCCGTTCGCGTCAAGCTCCTTCACCCACCGATCGGCAAGCGCTTCAGGCGTGCCAGGATCTTCCCACTGCAGCTCGAGGCAGAGCGATTGAACCGTGTCGTGGCGCCCGCGCTGGCGCGACAATGCGGAGAAGAACTGGCTGGAAAAGAAGTGACAGTGGCTGTCATTCAGCGTGAACTGGTTTGGCATCTCTCATCCCGCATCCTGTGCCGCCAATGTCAGCGTCCTCTTCCACCACACGACGGTGAGCACCAGCGCTGCCACCACGAGCCCGATCGAGAGCCCGATCCACAACCCTCGGACGCCCCACCCGAAGCGGAAACAAAGCGCATAGCCGACCGGCAGTCCGAGGAACCAATGGCCGATGACGTTGACGATCATCGGCACGCGTGTCTCGGAGATGCCCCGCAGCGCGCCGGTCGCAACCGCCTGGGTTCCGTCGAACAACTGGAAGGCGGCCGCAATGGCCAGCAGGCTCACGCCGATGTCGATGATTCGCGGATCGGTGCTGAACACTCGGAGCAGCGCCACCGGCCAGAGAAAGAACACCAGGCCCAGCGCCGTCATGATCACGCCGCCGCTCGCGAGCGCCGTCCATCCCGCAAGCACGGCGCGCTGCCGATCTCCAGCGCCGTAAGCGTATCCCACTCGCACCGCCGCCGCCGATGACAGCCCGAGCGGGACCATGAACGCCAGCGACGCGATGTTGAGCGCGATCTGATGCGAACCCGACGACACGGGATCGAGCCGCCCGGCGAGCGCGGTGGCCAGTGCGAAGACGCCCACTTCGAGCGTCACCTGTGACGCCGCCGGGAGGCCCAACCGGATCAGACGCCGGATGCGATGCAGGTCGAGACGGAGATCGACCGCGGGATCGGCCCGGCCGCGCCGCCGGCGCTCGGCGCGGATGGCCAGGTACAAGAAAGCCGCCATGTAGACGCGCGCCGCAGTCGTGGCCCACGCCGATCCCGCCACGCCGAGCGCGGGCATCCCGAGGTTCCCGTAGATGAGGATCCAGTTCGCCACGGCATTGATCGCGTTGGCCGTGACCAGGGCGATCATGATCGGCCGCACTACGTGCATTCCCTGGAGATAGCGGCGAAACGCCGCGTACAGGAGCAGCGGTAAAGCGCCGGTGGAAATCACACGCAAGTAAGGGCCGACGAGCCGTCGCGTGTCGGGGTGCAGCCCCCATCGATCCAGGGTGCCGTACATGAGCCACGCCAGCACCATGACGATTGGCGTGGCGCAGCAAGCGAGCCACACGCCCTGATGCAGCCACTCCAGGCACTCGCGCTCGTCTCCGGCGCCGTGCGCCTGCGACACGAACGCATCGAGTCCCAGCATGAGACCCATGCCGAAGATCACGATTGCCGTGAACACGCCGCTGCCCATGCCTGTTGCGGCGATTGCCGCCGGTCCGAGCGGACCGACCATGATCGTGTCGACGAGCCCCATGCTCATCCAGCCGACTTCGGCGAGGATGACGGGTCCGGCGAGGCTCATGAGAGGCCTGAACTCCCGCAGCATCACTCTGCATTCTGCATTACAGTGGCAGTGATGCGAGCGCTGCTGACGACTTACCTGGCGGGCGTGGTGGTGGGTCTCTGGAGAACGGATGGTTCGGCGGCCACCAAGCTCACGCTTGCGCTGTTGTGGCCACTCGGCCCGCTCGCCTGCGTTGTCACGATCAGCGGCCTCGTGGTGGCGGGAGCAATCGCGTTCATCGGGCCACGGCGAACGTAGGGCCTGGACCGCCGGGCCCGAAGAACAGGACCCGGCCTACGGTCAACTCCCAATCTCCAACGCCCAACTCCCAAGGCGCCAGAGCGCGAGCCTAAAGCCCTCTCAGGGTTCGCTGAGGGTGTCCGTGTAGTGACGGATCAGGAACTGCTGCGCGTCGAAGTGCTCCGATCCGTTCGGCGGCCGCTCGTAGTGCCCCGATGAATCGAGGACCATCGCCCGGTCTTTGTCGCGCAGGTAGGCGCCGAGCACGACGTCCCTGAGGTGTTCGAGGATCTCGGGGTCGCGAATCGGCGCCAGCGTCTCGACTCGACGATCGAGATTGCGTTCCATCAGGTCCGCGCTCCCGATGTACATCTCTTCGTCGCCGTTGTTGTGGAACCAGTAGAGGCGGGAGTGCTCGAGGAAGCGGCCGACGATGGAGCGCACGCGGATGTTCTCGCTGATGCCCGGCACACCCGGACGCAGGCAGCAGATGCCGCGCACCAGCAGGTCCATCGAAACACCGGCCTGTGCCGCCCGATACAACAAGCGAATCATCTGGTCGTCCGTGACGGCGTTGAGCTTGAACATCAGCCGCCCGGCGCGCCCGGCCTGAGCGTGCTCGATCTCGCGCTCGATGAGTTCCTTCAGCCGCTGCCGGAGTTGGACGGGCGCCACGATCATTGCCCGGAACTCTTTCTGGTTCGAGTACCCGGTGAGGTAGTTGAACACATCCGAGACATCGTTGACGATGTCGGGATCGGCGGTGAACAGCCCCAGGTCGGTGTAGATCTTCGCCGTGTCCGGGTTGTAATTCCCGGTCCCGGCATGCACGTAACGCTGGATGCCGCCGGCCTCCTGCCGCACCACGAGGCACAGCTTGGCGTGTGTCTTCAGGTTGGTGAAGCCGTACACCACGTGTATGCCGTGAGACTCCAGCCGCTTGGCCCAGAGAATGTTGTTCCGCTCGTCGAACCGTGCCTTCAGCTCCACCAGCACGGCCACCTGCTTGCCCGCTTCGGCCGCGGCGATCAGCAGCGGAATGAGCGGCGAATTCGAGCCGATCCGGTAAAGCGTCATCTTGATCGCCGTCACGTGAGGATCCTGCACGGCCGCGCGCAGGAACGTCTCCACCGAGGCGAACGACTCGAACGGATGGTGCACGAGGATTTCCTGATACCGGATCTGATCGAAGATCACCTCGGGATCCTCGTCGTTTCGCCACAGGCTGCGCGGTGAAAACGGCGCATCCTTCAACTCGGGACGATGCAGCCGCGTCAACTGGGACCAGTCGCCGAACCCGAGTCGATCGTCAGTACGCAGAATGACCTCGTCGCTGACCTCGAAATTCTCCGCCAGGATGTTGAGCACCCGCGTTGGTATGCCGGCCTCGACGTGCAGGAGGGAGATGGCCCCGCGCCTCAACTGCCGCAGGCTCCGGTCGATGCTTTCGAGCAGGTCGTCCGCTTCGTCCTCCTCGATTTCCAGGTCCGTATCGCGGACGATGCGGAAAAGATATGCGCCCTTGACCTGTGTCCCGAAGAACAGCTCCTGGATGTTGGTGCGAATGACATCCTCGATGAACACGTAGGTCGTGCCGCCGGGGCTGATCGACTGGGGCACCTGGATGAACCGCGGAAGCACGTCCGGCACCTTCACCCTGGCGAACTTGGTCCGGCCGCCATGCCGTACCACCACGGCGAAGTTCTTGCTCAGGTTCGAGATGAACGGGAAAGGATGGCCGGGGTCGAACGCGAGCGGCGTGAGCACGGGGCAGATCTCGCGCGAGAAGTACCCGCTCAGGTGCTCTCTTATTGCCGGCGTCCACGCGTCCTCTTCGAGAAAGCAGATCTGCTCGCTTTCGAGCAGCTTCCGCAACTCGGCCCAGGTGGCGGCCTGATCGCTCAGCATGCGCCGGGCGCGCGCGCGCATGGCTTCGAGTTGCTGCTCCGTGTTGTATCCGTCCGGGGCGACGTCCTCGATCTCCTCGCGCAGCTTCTTCAACGTCGTCGCCACCCGGATCATGAAGAACTCGTCCAGGTTGGTGCCGGTAATCGCAAGGAACTTGACGCGCTCGAGCAGCGGATGGGTCGGATCCCGCGCCTGCGCGAGCACGCGCTCGTTGAACTCGAGCCAGCTCAGCTCCCTGTTGATGTAGAGAGCCGGGTTCTTCAGGTCGGCGGGGTCGGTCCGTTGCGTGACGGTTTCAGTAGAAGGAAGAGCCGGACGAGGGGGCCGCTGCGAACGCCGCTCTGCTGCCGGACGCGAATCCGTGACTACCGATTCCCTTGAGGTATCCATCTGACACGCTGAAAGCGCCGCAAAGGGCGCAGAAGCCCGAGTATATCAGGAACGCTAAGATCTCCTCCCGAATGCACATAGTTCGCGGCGCCAGGCTCAAGCCGGGCGCTCGTTCCGAGGATCTTCCAGGCCCGGCGGAATCGGCCGGCATCGACACGCGGTTGATCCGTGGACGGGCACTGATCTTCTGGGATCCGAAGCTCGCCAACACCCGATATGGCCGGAAACTGGATGCCATTGATACCGATCAAATCACACCTGCGGCCGACTGTGTATCCGAGAGCCTCGACACGCTGGATGAGCGATGGAAAGCCGGCGCGTTCCGTTACCTGATGCCCGATTTTCGAGCGAGGGTGCATCGCGGGGAGACGTTCGTCATCGCCGGGGACCGCTTTGCGATTGGATCGTCGCGCGAAATGAGTCCTGCGGGCCTCAAGGGGATCGCCGAGGAAGCGGGACTCGAGATGGTGATCGTCTGCGGCCAGAACATGGGCGACATCTTTCGGCGCAATGCCCTGAACCTGGGCCTCCACGTCGTCCAGAGTCCACAGGCAGTCGAGGACGCTCGAGATGGCGACGAGTTCACCTTCGATCCGACCTCACGGCGGCTGACAAACGCGACGCAGGGCCGCGTTTACGACCCAGTACCGTTCACACCCAAGGAGGACGAGCTGAGAAGGAGCGGCGGCATCCTCGCGATCGGCCGCCGCGAGCTGCGCCACTCCGTCGAGCGGCAGCCGGTCATCGAGTTTCCCGATGCGTCCCTCGCGCGTTCGATGACCACGACCGAGCAGATCGTCTGGGCACACCGCGTGGACAAGGAGCACCTCCTGCTTCAGCCTGGCGATACAGTGCGCGTCTTCGCGGACCTGCTGCCGGCTTCCGATGGGACGGCGCCGTTCGCCATCCATACCTTCAACCAGATCACGGGCGGCGCGATTTATCCGAGGCAGGCGGCCATTGCCAACGATCACTTCGTCTTCACGGGCCGCGGCGACGACGAGAAGCAGACGAGCATCGGACGCGCGTTCGCTCGCGAGCAAGGCCTGGCGCCGCCGTATTACGCAACGCCAGGCGACGGGATCTTTCACTTCTACTTTCCCGAGCAGGGGCTCGTGATGCCGGGGCAGTTCATACCGGGCGCCGATTCGCACAGCAGGGCATATGGGGCGTACGGGGCCGTCGGCATGGGAGTAGGCTCGACGACACTCGGCTTCGGGTGGGCCACGGGTTACATCTACTTCACGCTCGCCCAGGCCCGGCGCGTTGTCGTGAGCGGCAGGCTGCAGCCGTGGGTCAGCGGAAAGGACATCGTGCTGGAACTGCTGCGGCAGTGGGGCCCACGGCAGGCACAGGGGATGTCTGTCGAGTTCGTGCACGGCACTCGCCAGCTTCCGATCGCGTATCGAAACACGATCGCCAACATGATGGCGGAAGCCGAGGCCCTCAACGGTATTTTCGCCGAGGACGACACGACCGGCAGGTGGTACCGCTCAAAAGGAATTCTCGAGTTGCCGTACCCGCGCGTGAGCCCCGGCCCGGCGGCGCGATACGCGATCGACGAGGAACTGTCGCTCGACGCGGTGGTGCCGATGATCGCCAAACCCTTCAGTCCCGGTAACGCCTTCCCTGCAGACGAAGTGGCCTCAGAGCGAATCCAGTTCGACAAGGCCTTGATCGGTTCGTGCACCAACGGCAGCTACGACGATCTTCTGCAGGCTGCGCTGGTGATGTATCACGCTCGACACGCCGGGGCCGGGAAGGCGGTTCGGCCGCTCGTCGTCTTTCCGGGATCCGGCGGTGTTGCCCGTGCGATCGAGCGACCCGATTCACGGCTGAACGGCCAGTCGATTGCCGCGGTCTTTCGTTCCGCAGGGGGCGAGATCCGTCAGTCGTGGTGCGGACCCTGTTTCGGCCAGGGCCCTGACGCGCTCCGGAAAGGGGAGCGGGCCATTACCACCTTCAACCGCAATTGGCAGAACCGTATGGGCGTCGGCGGCGAAGGCTACCTGGCAAGTCCGGCGGTCGTGGCGGCGTCGGCGCTGCTCGGCTACATGGCGCCTCCGACGGAGCTCGGGCTCGCATGGGACGCGGACGTGTACGGCATCTGACTCCCCGAAAAGCAGGTCGCTCTGGCGGTTGCAGTTGGAGATTGGGCGTTGAAGCATTTTTGGATACCATCCTCATTCCGGAGGACGCGATGAGGACACTGCTCTCGGTTGCGACATGTCTTCTCGTCAGCCTGGTCGTGCTGGGCGCGCAGGAGCCGTCACAGCAACAGCCGCCGGCGCAGCCCCAGCCACAGAAGGCTGAAGACCCAATCCAGGGTCCCACCTTCCGCACCGGGATCGACGTCGTGGCCGTTGACGTCGCCGTGGTCGATCGCCGCGGGCGCCCGGTGGAAGATCTGCACGCGGCGGAATTCGCCGTCAAGATCGACGGCGAGCTTCGGCGTGTCGTGTCTGCCGAGCTCATCAAAGTGGATGTGGAGGCCGCAAAGAAACAGGTTGCGGACAAGACGGAGAGCTTTTACACGAGCAACCTGACGCCGCCGAACGGACGCCAGATCATCGTGGCGGTAGACCAGGTGAACATCCGTCCCGGATCGCTGCGCCCGGTCCTCGACGCCGCCGGGCGATTTCTC
>Ga0111538_10010809_pt1 | contig 12125 bp, 10 predicted proteins | sample SoiMethybrSBSTD1_FD_79669 | JGI IMG/M metagenome (GOLD analysis project Ga0111538, IMG submission 79669) | Bulk soil microbial communities from a Populus tree surrounding site in Tennessee, USA - Soil MetaG P. TD hybrid SBSTD1 (version 2)... | ecosystem: Environmental > Terrestrial > Soil >...
CGGCGAGCCCGAGACGACCCCTGAGGCTGCATATGACTCCGCACGTGCTTGAGCTCGACCCTGCTGCGCAGACGGCTACCGATTCCGCCGGTGCGCTGCTCGGCCGGCTGCGGCGCCTGGCCCATTCGGCGCTGCCGCGCATGTACGATCCGCGCGCCGACCGCTGCGTCTTCACCATCCGCCGTGAGCATGGAACGCAGGTGCCGGCCGGCGTCAGCGATCGCTACACGGCAATCGCGATCATTGGCGTCGCCGCCGACGGCCTCGAGCGATGGACGCTGCCGTTCGATCCCGCGGCGATGGCGCGCACGCTCGTCCAGAACCTCGGTGCGTGCGAGAACCTGGGCGATGCGGCGCTGATCGCCTGGGCGGCCAGCGCGGTCCGCGTCGACGCCGCGCCGGCGTGGAGTCACGTCGAGCGGTTGTTCAACGCCCGTGGGGCGCATCCCACAGTCGAAGTCGCGTGGGCGCTGGCGGCGGCGGCGATCGACGGGCGCCACGTGACGCCGGCATTCCGGCACAAGCTGCACGCGTCGGTCATGCAGGCGTGGAACGACGAGTCGTCCACGTTCGCGCACCTCACCAGCGAGGGAAGCGCGCGATCGCACGTGGCCTGCTACGCCGATCAGGTTTATCCGATTTTCGCGCTCTCCCGGTTCGCCGCGCGGCACCGTGACGCCGCGTCGCTGCAAGCGGCGCTTCGCTGCGCCCGGCACATCTGCAAGCTGATGGGCGCGGACGGCCAGTGGTGGTGGCACTACGATCACCGTACCGGCGACGTCATCGAAGGCTACCCGGTCTACGCGATTCACCAGGACGCGATGGGTCCGATGGCGCTGCGCGCCATCGCCGACGCGAGCGGCGAATCGTTCGACGACTACATCCGTCGCGGCCTGAAGTGGCTCGAGGCCAGCCCGGAGCTGCACGGCGGCACGCTGATCGACGAACCGGCGCAGATGCTGTGGCGGAAGGTCGCGCGGCGCGAGCCGATGAAGGCGACGCGGTACGTCCAGGCGGCGTGCACGAAGCTGCATCCCAAACTGCGCGCGCCCGGCGTGGACGTGCTCTTCCCGGCCGCGGTCATCGACTACGAAGACCGGCCGTATCACTGGGGCTGGTTCCTCTACGCGTGGGCACCGGCGCAGGATCCGCGGCCATGATGACCAGCGAACTGTTCGGCATCTCGGTCGCGGCGATCACCATGGACGAGGTGCTGCCGCTGGTCGACGCCGCCGTCGCCGAACGGCGTCCGTTTCAGATCGGGGTCGTCAACGCGGCGAAGGTCGTCAACATGCAGCGCGATCCGCGGCTGCGTGAGGACGTCCTCGCCTCCGACATCGTCCTCGCCGACGGCATGTCGCTGGTGTGGGCCAGCCGGTTGATCGGCCGCCCGCTGCCCGAGCGCGTCGCCGGAATCGACCTCATGTTCCGGCTGCTCGAGCGTGCCGCCGCGAAGGGGCATCGCGTGTTCTGCCTCGGCGCGACGCAGCCGGTCCTCGACGCCGCGGTCGCGAACTTCCGCGCGGCGTATCCGGCACTGATCGTCGCCGGCACGCAGCACGGCTACTTCAGCGTCGACGACGAGCCGCGCGTCGCGCGCGCGATCGCCGACTCTCGTGCCGACATCGTCTTCATCGCCATGACCTCGCCGCGCAAGGAACAGTTCCTCGCGCAGTGGAGCCGCGGCCTCGACGTCCCGGTGTGGCACGGCGTCGGCGGATCGTTCGACGTCGCCGCCGGCAAGGTGGAACGGGCGCCGATGCTGTGGCAGCGTCTCGGCCTCGAGTGGCTCTATCGCGTCAAGCAGGAGCCGCGCCGGCTCTGGAAACGCTACCTGGTCACCAACACGATCTTCTTGAGGATGCTGATCCGCGAGTGGCTGCGGCGTCCTGCGCCGCTCGCGCCCCGTCCCGGCCGATGATCCGTCTCTCGCTGCTCGGCGTCTACGTGCTGGGCTTCTCGGCCTACGCGTTCAAGGACTGGTTCCGATCGCTCTGCGCGCTGATCCTCCTGATGGCGGTCATCGAGCATCCCGACATGCCGAAGTCGATCCTCGGCATCCCCGGACTGAATCCCTGGAACCTGCTGCTGATTCCGGTGGTGCTCGGATGGGCGAAGGCCCGCCGCGAGGAAGGCCTGAAATGGGACATGCCGAAGCACATCACCGTGCTTCTGCTGCTGTACCTGTTCGTCGTCCTCATCGGGTTCGTGCGGATGGTGCGGAACCCGGGTGCGATGGACGACTCGCTCGCCAGTATGGTCAGCGAGTACCTGATCAACACGGTCAAGTGGGTCATCCCGTGCCTGCTGCTGTACGACGGGGCGCGGACGCGCCAGCGGATGGTGCTGGCGATCGTGTCGGTGCTGGGCGTCTATCTGTTGCTGGGCGTCCAGGTCATCAAGTGGATGCCGCTCAGTTACGCGCTGGACGCCGATTCGCTGTCGTCGCGGAGTCTGAAGATCCTCATGAACGAGGTCGGCTACCACCGCGTCAACATCTCGGCGATGCTGGCGGGCGCGTCATGGGCGATCTTCGCGATCCGCCCGATGGCGCTCGTCACCTGGCAGCGCGTGGCGATCATCGCCGCGACGGTGGCGGTCGCGTACGCGCAGGCGCTGACGGCGGGACGCGCCGGTTACGTGACGTGGGCGGCGGTCGGTTTCATTCTGTGCTCGTTGCGCTGGCGGAAGTACCTGCTCGCGGTACCGGTGCTGGTGGTCGCCGTCGCGGTCCTGGCCCCCGGCGTGACGCAGCGCATGCTGGAAGGGTTCACCGCCTCGACGCGCGATGTGAACGCGCGGCTCGAAGCCGGGCGGCCCATCAGCCTCGACGGCGAGCAGCGCGGCGGGCCCGACGCCTACACGATCACCGCTGGACGGACCGCGATCTGGCCGTACGTCATCGAGAAGATCAAGGCCAAGCCGCTGTTCGGCTACGGCCGTCAGGCCATGGTGCGGACCGGCCTGACCAAGTTCCTGTTGTTCAACCTCGGCGAAGCGTTCGGCCATCCTCATAACGCCTATCTCGAAATGCTGTTCGACAACGGCCTGTTCGGGTTCGTCCTGATCATGCCGTTCTACGTGATCGTGGTGCGCCGATCGATCTCTTTGTTCATGGACACGCGGCATCCGTTGTTCACCAGCGTCGGCGGCGTCTCGTCCGCGCTGGTGCTGGCCCTGCTCCTCGCCGCCACCGGCAGCCAGACGTTCTATCCGCGCGAGGGATGGCTCGCGATGTGGTGTGCGATCGGGCTGATGCTGCGCGTGTACCAGGAGCGCGAGCGCTGGGCCGCGGCGCCCGCTGCGGAACGCTCGATGGCATCACGCGCGGGGGCGAGCGCGTCACGATGGATGCCACTGCGCCCGTCGCCCGCCTTCGCGCGGCCGGCCGTGCGCACGTCGACCCCGAGGGCCAAGGCCGGCGCCGCCGTCGAGGAGCCCGCGGACTCGCTGCAGAACTGGCTGCGCCAGACGAGTCCGACGCCACCGGCAACCGTGACGGCGACTGCGACACCGCGACCTGCAGGTTGGGGCGCGCCGATCCGCTCCACGCCGCAGACCGGCTGGCGGACGCCGGAGAACCCGCTGGGACCCTTCGCCAAGCGTCCGCAGATCAGCCGGGCCGCGGCGGACCTCCCGAGGCGCCGTGACCGCTGAGTCGCGCGCCGGCAGCGCACGCTGGAACGACTGGACCGAGCGCCGCCTCGGCCAGGTGACGATGGCGCTGAAGCGCAAACGTGTCGAGCGCTTCGTGGAAGCGTGCGGACTCGGTCCCGACCACACGATTCTCGATCTCGGGAGCGAGGACGGCTCCTACCTCGCCAGTTGCTATCCGTATCCGCAGAAGATCGTGCTCGCCGACGTCGACGAAGGACCGATGCGCGACGGCGTGCAGCGCTTCGGCCTGAAGGGCTACGAAGTGATCCCGCGTGACGGCGCGCTGCCGTTCGCGCCGGGCGCGTTCGACGCGGTGTGGTGCAACTCGGTGATCGAGCACGTGACGCTGCCGCGCGCGGATCTGGCGACGGTCGGCGACGCCGAGTTTCAGCGGCGCGCGGATGGCCACCAGCGCGAGTTCGCCGCCGAGATCGCGCGCGTCGGCCGCGCCTATTTCGTGCAGACGCCGCACCGCCACTTTCCGGTCGAAGCGCACTCGTGGCTGCCGTTCATGCAGTACCTGCCGCAGGACCTGCGATGGAAGGCCTCGCGCGCGCTGAAGCCGGTGTGGGTGAAGAAGTGGAAGGCGGACTTTCATCTCTACGATGCGGCGCGTTTCCGGCGCCACTTCCCTGACGCGTCGATCGAGATCGAATCCGTGATCGGCTTACCAAAAGCGCTGATTGCGATCCGACCGCCGACATCGTGTTCCCGCTAACCAACTCGGTAGTTCTTTCACCCTCAATTTACACGTCCCATCCGTAATCCATGCCGTAGTCACCTCATTCTCAAGGACTTACGGGCTGTTCAGACCAGTGCGGCAGCGGCACATCCGTTGCACTTGGCTGCGATATGCTTCGGGAAGTGAGACTCGGCGTCGCTCTGCTCTTGATACTGCTCGGCTCGGTGCCGGCGTCGGCCCAGATGCCGACAGTGCCGTCGCCGTGGCGTCCTCCTATTGGCATTCCGGCTCCGCCGTTCGGCATCACGCAGACGGCCGGTACCCCTACGTATTACGTCAACAACCAAAACGCCTCGGCCACCGACACGTCGAATCCGAACGGCACACCGACGCGGCCGCGGGCCACGATTCCGCTGTCGCTGCCGGCCGGCGCCGTCGTCGAAGTGCGCGGCGGCCCGTACAGCATCGGCTACATCAACTGGATCTCGGCCGGCACGCCCTCGGCGCCGGTGTTCATCAAGGGCGTCGGCATGCCGATCCTGCGCGGCGGGTCGGACTCGCGGATCGCGATGGTGGGCGCGAACCTGATCGTCGAAGGTCTGGTGTTCGAGAACATCCAGATCGTCATGGCGCCGGACATCTCCCGCTTCGTGCTGCGCTTCTGCGAAGTGCGGAACTATTCCCCTGGCCGGAACGGCAGCGCCGTCGCGCTCGACGGCAGCGACGTCGTCGCGTACGGCAACGAAGTGCATCACAACGGCGACGCCAATTCCCCGACCGAGATCGACCTGGTCGGCATCTTCGCCATGCCGTCCGTGGACCGGGCGTGGATCCTCGACAATCACATCCACCACAACGGCGGCGACTCGGTGCTGGTTGGCGCCGCCACCAGCGCGGAGCCGTGGGCGCAGTTCGTGTACATCGGCCGCAACGTGATGCACGAGGACCGCGAGAACGGGATCGACATCAAGCAGTCGCGGGACGTGATCGCCGCGCAGAACACGATCTACGGCTACGTGCCGCGCGATTCCTCATCAGGTGAAGGCATCGTCACGCACAACGGACCCGATCGCGTCTGGATCATCAGCAACGTCGTGGCGAACTCGGCGCTCGGCATCGTCGGCACCTATGCCAAGGGCTACTACGTCATCGGCAATGCGATCATGAAGATCCGTCACGTGGCCAGCGATACCGGCTACACGCCGACCAACATGTACATGGGAGCGGGAATTCTCACCTACGGCGAGACGCTGAACTCCGTCCACGTGAACAACACGATCTGGGACTCGGATGCGGGCATCTCGTACGGCAGTGCGAACACGCCGACCGAGATCGTCAACAACATCGTCGGGCAGCTGGTGCAGCCGTCGCACCAGATCGGCTTCTCGTCGTCGGTCCCGCTTGGCGCGTCGAAGGTCACCAACAACCTGCTCAGCGGCGACACGCGGATCCGGATCAGCGGCAACATTCTCGGGTGCAGCACGTTCACGGCGTGTTACACCGGCGATCCGCGTTTCGTCGACGCGGCCAACGCAAACTTCAAGCTGGCCGTCGGTTCTCCGGCGATCGACCGCGGCACTGCGCACCCGGTGTATCAGGCGTTCAAGACGCAGTACGGGATCGATCTGCTGACCGACTACACGGACAGCCCGCGGCTGATCGGCACGACGCTGGACATCGGGGCCGCGGAATTCCAGACCGGCGCCCCGGCGGCGCCGACGAACGTCCGCATCATCCGCTGATCTCCGCGGCCATTCGGTAGGTCCGCAACGTCCGGGCCGCCACCACCTCCGGACTGAAACGCGCGCGCGCTTCCTGGCGGGCGCGCGTCGACGCGCTCCGCCGGAACCCGGCATCGCCGAGCAGCTCCGCGCAGCGGGCCGCGATGTCGGCCGGATCTTCCGGATCCACGAGCAGTCCCGTTTCCCCGTCGCGAATCTGATACGGCATGCCACACCGGTTCGACGCCACCACCGGCACGCCGACGGCCATCGCTTCCTGGATGCCGAGCGGGGCGTTCTCTTCCCGCGAGACGAGCGCGAACAGCGCGGCCTGTTCCAGCTCCGAGACGATGCGATCGACGCCGCACGGGCCGAGGATCTCGACCGATTCCTGCAGCCCGAGACTCTTGATCCGCGCCTCGACGTGCGCCAGGTACGGCGGCTCCGTCGTACCGCCGGCCAGACGCAACCGGGCGGGAATCCCGCGGCGGTGCAGGTGCGCCACCGCTTCGACGAGGCCGAGGGTGTTCTTCCGGCGGCAGATGATGCCGGCGCTGAAGATCACGTGAGGCGTCTCCTCGTGCGGCCGATCGAAGAACAGCGGCGCGATCGGGTTCTCGATGTCGACGATGCGTCCGCGCGCGATGCCGCTCAGGCGCTCGCGGACGTAGGGGCTGATCGAGATGACGAACGGAAATGCCGCCCACGCCTCGTGCTCGGCCCGGCGCCACATGACCGAACGGATCCTGGGGTAGCGGCCGCCGCCGACGAGCGTGTCGCCGTGGATGAAGCCGTGGATCGTCAGTACGCGCGGGCGCGAGAGGTGCGCCGCCATGATTCCGAAGGTGTCGTGCGCGTGCACGACGTCGGGCCCGATCCGTTCGACGAACGCCGCCACCCGCCGGCGCCCGGGCCCGCGCGCAAGCTTCAGCATCGATCCGGGGGGCTGCGGTTCGCGATGGATCGACACGCCTCCCCACTGCTGCACGGTTGCGGTGCGCACCGATTTACTGAACGTGAAGACCGTCACGTCCAGAGGAATCGCCGCGAGCGCACGCACCAGCGTCGCCGATACCGCCTCGACGCCGCCACGTGGCCGGTCGGGATCGTCCGGGAACCAAGTCGCTACGACGACGCGCAAAATCCTGCCTTTCGCTGACTCATCCGTCTCCCGAGCGACTTTAGTCATCCATTAAGCAGACTTCATGCTGCTTTTTGAATGACGTTGTACACTCGACGTGTAAACTGTTGGTAATACAGGGCTTATTCGCGGCCATCGGGCCGGCGTCGGGAAAGCCCTTTGCTCTTGATGCAGCCAATGCCGGGTTCATCCGACCGTGATCGCGTGCGTCTCTTATACATCCTGGCCGCCAGTCATTCGGGATCCACGCTGCTGGCGATGCTGCTGGGCAGCCATCCGGATGTCGTCACCGTCGGCGAATTGAAGCATACCTCCATAGGCGACGTGGATCGGTACCGGTGTTCGTGCGGGGCGCTGATCCGCGAATGCGTGTTCTGGAACGGGGTGACTGACGACGTGCGGGCGCAGGGGCTCGACTTCGAGGTCGGCCGCGGCATGACCGACTTTGCGACCGGGGCGCCGGATGCCGCCAAGCGGCTGCTGAAGCCGCTGCATCGTGGGCCGGTTCTCGAGATGGCGCGCGACGCGGCGCTCGCGTGCGTGCCGGGCTGGCGCAGTCATCGCGCGCGGGTGCAGGCGCGCAACGCCGCGCTCGCCGCCGCCGTCTGCCGGCGGGCGGGCCGCCGCGTGATCGTCGATTCATCGAAGATCGGCGTACGCCTGAAATTCCTGCTGCGCAATCCGCGCTTCGACGTGCGTATTCTGCGCCTCGTGCGGGACGGGCGCGCCGTCGCGCTCACCTACATGGACCCGGCGTTGTACGCGGACGCCTCGGATCCCGGACGCCGCGGCGGCGGCCAGGGAGGCAGCCGCGATGCCGAACGGCTGCCGCTCGAACGGGCCGCGCACGAGTGGCGCCGCTCCAATGAAGAAGCCGCGTCGGTGCTCCGCACGGTCGGCCGCGATCGGTGGCTCGAGCTGCGCTACGAAGATCTCTGCGCGGACCCGCCCGGTACGATCGCGAAGGTCTATGCCTTTGCCGGCGTCGATCCCTCCCGGGCGTCCACCGACTTCCGCTCGCAGCAACACCACGTCGTCGGCAACGGCATGCGCCTCGACGCGACGTCGGAGATCCGGCTCGACGCGCGGTGGCGCACGGCGCTCGACCGGAACGATCTCGTCCGCTTCGAGGCCGTCGCGGGCGATCTCAACCGCGAGCTCGGGTACGCGCAGGTGATGGCGTGACCGCAGCCGCCACCCTCGAGACCGCGGAGACCGGTCCGCGGAGCCGGATCGCCGCGCGAGCCGAGATCCGCCGCATTCCCTATCCGTTTCGCGCGATGCTCGCGATCTGCAGCGACCTCGACGAGACGCCGGATCGCCGCGTGTACGGGACGACGCTGAAGTACCTGAACACGGCCGAGGGCACCGCGATGGGTCCCGGCGTGGATCTCGAAGTGGGCAACACGATCTACTTCGACATGGCGCCGGATCAGTTCGCCTATTGGAATACCGACGACACGGGCCGCCAGATGGTGCGCGATCTGATCCGGAGCGGCCACGTCGACTGCCTGCACTCATTCGGGGATCTTGCGACCTCGCGCGCGCATGCCGGTCGCGCGCTCGACGAGCTCGCGGCGCACGGCTGCTCGCTGCGCGTGTGGGTGGATCACGCGGTAGCGCCGACGAACTTCGGCGCCGACATCATGCGCGGCCAGGGAGACGTTCCCGGCGCGGCGGCGTACCACGCCGACCTGACGTTCGCCGCCGGCGTCCGCTACGTGTGGCGCGGCCGTGTCACCAGCATCCTCGGGCAGGGCGTTCCGCGATCGCTGGCGCGCACCTGCCGCGCCGATCATCCGGTGGGATCGCTGACCACGCTCACCAAGGAAGCGGCGAAGGGAGCGTTGGGGCGATTCGGCAGCCGCAAGTACCGAATGCACGCAGCCAACGACGTGCTGCAGCCGGTGACGCTGCGGGACGGACGCCCGGCGCTCGAGTTCCTGAGATCGAATCCGCATTGGGGCGGGGTGAACGTCGGCGAAACCGCCGGCGGCCTCTCGGAAGTGCTGACCACCGCCTTCATCGATCGGCTGTGCGACAGCGGCGGGTTCTGCGTTCTCTATACGCACCTCGGCAAGGTGAACGATCCGTCGCGTCCGATTCCGGAGTCGGGCTGCCGTGCCCTGCACGCGCTCGCGCGCGCCCGTGACGACGGCCGAGTCCTCGTGACCACGACGCGCCGGCTCCTCGATTACTACGACGCGACGCGTGATGCCGTGGTCACGACGCACATGAACGGAGACGTTGAAGTCGTGGACGTGGCGACGAGCGCGCCCGCGACGCTGCAGGGCCTCACCATCTACGTCGCCAATGCACGGCGCACGCGGCTGCTGGTCGATGGCGTCGAGCGAACCGATATCCAACGCAACGCGATCGACGGGACGGGACGTCCAAGCGTGACGATTCCGTGGGCGCGCCTCACATTTCCACGTACGTGAAAGGGCTGCCGTCGATCTGCATCGTGTCGCATCGCGCGTATGGCGCGATCACCGGCGGCGCCTCAGGCCATGCCGGCGGCGTCGAGCATCAGACGGCGCTCACCGCGCGGTGGCTGGCGTCGCACGGCTATGACGTCCAGCTCGTGGTGTGGGACGAAGGCTCGAGCCGCGAGGAACGAATCGACGGCGTGCGCGTGATCAAGGTCTGCCGGGAGTCGGCGGGCGTGCGCGGCCTGCGCTTCTTTCATCCCCGCTGGACGACGCTCAGTGCCGCCCTGACGGCGGCGGACGCGGACCTCTACTACCACAACTGCGGCGAGTATGTGACCGGCCAGATCGCACTCTGGTGCCGGCGGCACGGCCGGCGGTTCGTGTTCTCTGTCGCGAGCGACCCGGAATGCGATCCGGCGCTGCCAGTGATGGACCAGCGCGAACGGCTGCTGTATCGCTACGGGCTCCGCCGCGCCGATCGCATCATCACGCAGACGCGCCGTCAGCAGCAGATGCTGCGCGACGGATTCGCGCTCGAGTCGACCGTGCTGCCGATGCCGTGCCCCGGCATTCCGGAATCCCGTCCGGAGCCGGGCCGCGATCGTCCGGCGCGGGTCGTCTGGGTCGGCCGCTTCTCGCCGGAAAAGCGGCTCTCGATGCTGGGCGACATCGCCGCGGCGCTGCCCGACGTGCGGTTCGAGATCATCGGCCCAGGCCGGACGGAGGCGGAACGCGACGGCGGGCTCACTGCGCTGCTGTCGCAGCCGAACGTCACGCTGTGCGGTCGCGTCGCCCGCAACGAAATGGGTGATGTCTATCGCGGTGCCACCGCGCTGTTGTGTACCTCGAGCTACGAAGGCTTTCCGAACACTTTCCTCGAGGCATGGGGACATGGCGTTCCCGTCGTGTCGACCGTCGATCCGGATGGATTGCTCGCCGAGAAGCGGCTCGGACTGACCGCGACCGACGCGCCCGGTCTCGCGGCGCACCTGCGGCAGCTGGCGGACGCCGAACCGTTCCGGCGCGGCTACGCCGATCGCGGCCGCGAGTACTGCGTCGCCACGCACGCCGTCGACCGTGCCCTGCCGCGGTTCGAGGAGCTGTTCCTCGACGCGCTGGAGATCGCGAAAGTACGCGCATGATCGTATCGGCGCGTCCGTTGAAGCGATGGCTCGCGACGTCCACGGGGTGGCGGCTCACGAAGCCAATCCGCACGTCGGACTGCCTGGTCCTCACCTACCATCGCATCGCTGCGGCCGGCGATCCGTTTCCAGGTCTGCCCGCCGCGGTGTTCCGCGAGCAGATGGACTGGTTGAAGACGCACTGCCGCGTGATCGGGCCGGCACACCTGCTGGACGCCTCGGCGTTCGAGCGCTCCGACCGCATCCCGGTGCTCGTGACGTTCGACGACGGCTATCGCGACTACATCACGGTCGCCTATCCGGTGCTGCGCGAGCTGCAGATACCGGCGATCAACTTCCTGAGCACCGCGTTCATCGACTCGGGGGAGCCGTTCTGGTGGGACGTGCTGTTCACGGCGGTGCAGGCTACGCGCCTCGATCACGTGGCGCCGGCGTGGGCCGGGGGTCGGCGCTTCGGGCTGGACGAGAAGGGGCGCGCCGAATTCCTGCGGGCGTGCAAACGCCGGATCAAGGATCTGCCCGAGGATCTGAAGACGCGTGAGCTCGCCGATCTGCAGGACGCCCTCCGTGTCGATCGGCACGCGATGGCGGTGCCGCGCCAGACGATGACCTGGGACGAAGCCCGCGCGACGATGGACCTGACGGCCTACGGCGGCCACACGCACACGCACGTGATCGTGTCGCGCGTGGACGAGCCGCGGCTCCGGCACGAGGTCGAGACCTGCACGGCGCGCCTCGCGCAGGAGCTTGGCGAACGGCCGGTCACCTTCGCGTATCCCAACGGCGACATGACCGAGGCCGCGCGGCAGGCGCTCGCCCGCGCCGGCTACCGGCTCGCCTTCACCATGCAGGAAGGCTTCAACACCGCGGACGTGGATCGTCTCGCGCTGCACCGGGTTGCCGCTCCGCGCTCCGTCGCGGAGCTCGCCTGGCTCGCGGGCGGCTTCGCCCGCTTCGCGGACGCGCGGACCTGACGGGCATGCGCACCGCCGGTTGGTACGTTCGCCGCCTGCAGAGCATGACGCCCGCCGAAATGGCGTGGCGCGCGCGATCCGCCCTGCGCGATGCCAGAGATCGCGCCTCGCTCGCGATGGGACGGCTGCCGAAAACCTCGGTGGCGGATCCCTCGGCTCCCCTGCTTCGGCTCTCGATCTGTGACGTTTCCGTGGGGACGAGCGGACCTCACGCCGCCGCGCTGGTGCAGCGCGCGGAGCGACTGGCAGAGCGGCGCTTCACGTTCAGCAGCCTCGACGACGTCTTCGTCGGAAATCCGGTCGAATGGAATCGCGACCACGAATCCGGCCTGCGCACGCCGATGGGATTCGCGAACGCCATCGACTATCGCGTCCC
>Ga0111538_10010810_pt1 | contig 12125 bp, 11 predicted proteins | sample SoiMethybrSBSTD1_FD_79669 | JGI IMG/M metagenome (GOLD analysis project Ga0111538, IMG submission 79669) | Bulk soil microbial communities from a Populus tree surrounding site in Tennessee, USA - Soil MetaG P. TD hybrid SBSTD1 (version 2)... | ecosystem: Environmental > Terrestrial > Soil >...
CACCGCGCGGCGAAGCCGACGATCTCAAACGGCTGCCAAACGTCAATCCTCGGCTGGAGCAACGGCTCAATGACAGCGGCGTCTACCACTTCTGGCAGATCGCCGACCTCGACGAGCAGTCGACGGCCGGGCTCGACCGCTTGCTCAATCTCAAGGGGCGCATCGAGCGCGACGGTTGGGTCGCCGCTGCCAAGCGATTGGTCGAAGGTCAGGCGGCCTGAAGGGCGGCCTTAGTCTTCAGTTATCAGCCTCCGAGCGCGCCAAGGGCGCGCGTGAGGCGCAAGCGAGGAACGCATGACAGCTATTTCCGCAGGCCAAGTCAAACAGCTGCGCGACAAGACCGGCGCCGGCATGATGGATTGCAAGACCGCCCTAACCGAAACCAAGGGCGACATGGAGCAAGCCGTCGACTGGTTGCGCAAGAAAGGCCTCTCCAAGGCCGCCACCAAGGCCGGCCGCGTTGCCGCCGAGGGGCTGATCGGCGTCACCGTCAGCGACAAGACCGGAGCGATCGTGGAGGTCAACTCCGAGACCGATTTTGTCGCGCGCAACGAAAAGTTCCAGGACATGGTGCGCAAGGTCGCCGCCGGAGCGGCAAAGGCCAATGGCGATCTCGGCAAGCTGTTGGGCACCCCCTTCCCGGGCTCCGCCCTCAGCGTCGAGGATTACGTCAAGGACATGGTCGCCACCATCGGCGAGAACATGTCGGTGCGGCGCACCGCGAGCCTGTCGGTGGCGCAAGGGGCGGTCGCCGACTACGTGCATAACAAGGCCGCCGATGGCCTCGGCAAGATCGGCGTGCTGGTCGGGCTCGAGAGCAAGGCCGAACCCAAGGCGGTGGCGGCGCTGGGCCGGCAGCTGGCCATGCACATTGCCGCGGCGAGCCCGGCGGCGGTGACGGCCGAGGAGCTCGATCCGGCGCTGATCGCGCGCGAGCGCGCCATCTATACCGAGCAGGCGACCGCCAGCGGCAAGTCGGCCGACATCGTCGGCAAAATGGTGGAGGGCCGGCTGCGCAAGGAGTTCTATCAGCAGGTCGTGCTTTTGCAGCAGACCTTCCTTGGCGCCGGCGGCGATGGCAAGCAGACGGTTGCACAGGTCCTTGAGGAGGCCACAAAGCGGCTGGGAGCGCCGGTCAAAGTGCATTCGTTCGTGCGCTATGCCTTAGGCGAAGGCATCGACAAAAAGGATGACGACTTCGCCGCCGAAGTGGCCAGGGCCGCCGGCCGCTAGGCAAGACGAGGCGCAAATTGACCGAACCGGGGTGGCCCGACGGCCGCAATTTGCGCACGCCGGGCTGCTCTGGTTATGTGTTGAGGCGCAGACGGCTGCCGGCCCGCCGTGGTCCGCCGGCAACGCCGCTGCACGGTGACGCTCTTTTGTCGAGGGAACTGGTGTGATGGCCGCCGCCTCGTCCTCTCCTTTGCGCTACCGACGCGTGCTGCTGAAGCTTTCCGGCGAAGCCCTGATGGGCGCGGGAGGTTACGGCATCGATATGCGCGTGGCGCAGCGCCTGGCGCAGGATATCAAGGAGGCGATCGCTGCGGGTGCGGAAATCGCCGCCGTGGTCGGCGGCGGCAACATCTTTCGCGGCCTGGCCGGCGTTGCCAAGGGGATGGATCGGGCGACCGGCGACTACATGGGTATGCTCGCCACCGTGATGAATGCGCTGGCGTTGCAAAACGCCCTTGAGCAGGCCGGCGTGCAGGCGCGCGTTCTTTCCGCCATTCCCATGCCGACCATCTGCGAGTCCTTCGTGCGCTCCAAAGCCTTGCATCATCTGGAAAATGGCCGCGTCGTCATTTTTGCGGCCGGCACCGGCAATCCCTACTTCACCACCGACACCACGGCCGCGCTACGCGCGGTGGAGATGAACTGCGAGGTCTTGGCCAAGGCCACGCAAGTCGACGGCGTCTATTCGGCCGATCCGAAGCTCGATCCCAAGGCCGTGCGCCACGAGCGGCTGACCTATGCTGAGGTGCTGAGCCGGGACCTCAAGGTCATGGATGGCGCCGCCATCGCGCTTGCTCGCGACAATAATCTTCCGGTAATTGTGTTTTCCATCGAAGAACCCGGTAATCTCAGCAAACTCCTGCGCGGCGAGGCCTTATCCACGCTGGTCTCGGCCGCCGCATAAAAGGCTTGGTGGACGGTGGTTGAAGGCTGCGCCGCAGGCTCGCTGCGGGACAGCCCAAGCGGAGAAATGTGTCATGGCTGCCGGAAAATTCGAGATCCAAGAACTTGAACGCCGCATGCGCGGAGCCCTGGAGTCCCTGAAAAAGGAGTTCGCCGGCCTACGCACCGGCCGGGCCAGCGTGCATTTCCTCGATCCTGTGGTGGTGAACGTCTATGGCCAGCGCATGCCGCTGAACCAGGTGGCGACGGTGTCCACCCCCGACGCGCGCACGATTTCCGTGCAGGTTTGGGACCGGGGGCAGGTCGGCGCCGTGGAAAAGGCCATCCGCGAGGCGAACCTCGGTCTCAACCCTGTCGTCGACGGGGCTTTGATCAGGCTGCCCATCCCCGCGCTGACGACCGAGCGGCGCCAGGAGCTCGTCAAGGTCGCGCACAAATATGCCGAGCATGCGCGCGTGGCGGTGCGCAACGTGCGCCGCGAGGGCATGGACCTGCTCAAGCGCCTCGACAAGGACGGCCAGATGAGCGAGGACGACCATCACAAGAATTCAAGCAAGGTGCAGGATTTGACCGACAAGCTCATCAAGGAGGTCGACCAGTCGCTGGCGAGCAAAGAAGCCGAGATCAAGCAGGTATGATGGTTGGGGCCGCGGAGCGCGGAAAAGTTGGGCGCCCATGTCGACCGCCAAGATGGGTGCCGTCGCCACGCGATGCTGGGCATGATGCCTGATCCATGAACGAGCAGAACAAACGAGCGGTCTGGCAGGCGAGCGCGCAGGTGCCGCACCACGTCGCCATCATCATGGATGGCAATGGCCGCTGGGCTTCCGAGCGTGGCCTGCCGCGTTCGGAAGGGCACCGGCGCGGCGTCGAGGCGGTACGCCGGACCGTGCGCGCGGCCATGGAGCTCGGCATCCAATACCTGACGATCTACAGCTTTTCCTCGGAGAACTGGTCGCGTCCCGCCAGTGAGGTCGATGACCTGATGGGGCTGATGAAGCGCTTCATCCGGCGCGACTTGGCAAAGCTGCATCGCAACGGCGTGCGCATCAGCGTCATCGGTGAGCGCACCGGCGTCGACCCCGAGCTGTTGGGGCTGATGGACGAAGCCGTGGCGCTCACCTCGCGCAACAGCGCGCTCAATTTGATGATTGCCTTCAACTACGGATCGCGTACCGAGATCGCCAAGGCGGCGCGCCGACTGGCGGGCCGGGTGCTTGAGGGCAGCATCAACCTTGAGGACATCACACCCGAGACGCTGGCCGGCGAGCTCGACACGCAGGGCGTACCCGACCCCGACCTGTTGATCCGCACCAGCGGCGAGCTGCGGCTTTCCAATTTCCTGCTCTGGCAGTCCGCCTATACCGAGTTCGTGTTCCTCGAGGCCTATTGGCCCGAGTTCGGCCGCGAGCTCCTGGGGCGCGCCATCGACGAATTCCGTGGACGACAGCGCCGCTTCGGTGGGGTGGCGACGCAGTCGACCGGCTAGGGTTGGCAGGCAAGGGGGCCATGCCGATGAGCGAGCGCAGCGAGCCGGGTGGTGAGGAGGGGTCCCCCCGCGCAGGCCTCACGTGGCTCGGCAGTGATTTTACCACCCGCCTTGCCTCAGGCCTCGTCATGGTGGCGCTCGCCGCCGCCACCCTGTTCGCTGGCCCGGCCGCTTTCAACGCCCTCGTTTTTGTGCTGGCGCTGCTGTTGAGCTGGGAATGGGGCCGCCTGGTGCATGGCCGTAGCGCGGACACGGTGATCGCCGTTCATATCGGTGCGACCGCGCTCGCCGTCGGCCTCGCCGCGCTCGGCTTCGTGGGCCTTGGCCTACTCGCCCTGCCGATCGGGGCGATCGTGGCCACGCTGTTGAGCCTCGGCCGCCACAGTGTTTTTGCCGCGCTTGGGGTGTTTTATGCGGCCCTACCGGCAGTTATCCTGATATGGTTGCGGTCCGATCCCACCTATGGGCTGCGGGCGGCCGTCTACGTCATCCTTCTCGTCATTGCCGCGGATACCGGGGCCTTTTTCGCTGGGCGCGGCCTGGCAGGCCCGAAGCTGTGGCCTAGCGTTTCGCCCAACAAGACCTGGGCGGGCCTTCTCGGCGGCATCCTGGCGGGTGGCCTCGCCGGCGCCCTGCTGGCGTTCGCCGTGCCCGGCGGCTCCGCACTGCGGCTCGGGGCCACGGCGGCCGTCCTCGCCTTTCTGGCGCAGATGGGAGATCTTATGGAATCGGCCATTAAGCGCCGGTTTGGTGCCAAGGATACCAGCGCGCTGATTCCGGGCCATGGCGGCGTCATGGATCGGGTGGATGGTCTGGTGATCGCGGCGACGGCGGCAGGCCTGGCCGGCTTTTTCATCAATGTGCATTCGCCGGCACGCGCGCTGCTGCTAGGGTATTAGGATGGGCGCAAGAGCGGCGGTGCCGATGAGCGAGCGAGCCTCCAGCCGGCCGGCAGGCCTCAGGCCGGCGCGCCGCGGCGCGTCAAAACGCGTGAGCGTGCTCGGAGCGACCGGCTCCGTGGGACAGAGCACGCTCGATCTGATTGGCCGAAATCCCAATATCTTCAAGGTCGTCGCCCTGACCGCGAGGCACAATATAGAGCGTCTGGCAGAGTTGGCCGTCAGGCATGGCGCCGAGCTCGCCGTGATCGCGGAGGAAAGCCAATACAACGCCTTGAAGGAGCGTCTGGCCGGCACCGGCATCGCCACGGCGGCCGGCATGCCGGGGTTGATCGAGGCGGCGCTCAGGCCCGCCGATTGTGTGATGGCCGGCATCATGGGTGCCGCCGGCCTGCGCCCGACGCTGGCGGCCGTGTCGCAGGGCCGCCGCGTTGCGCTCGCCAACAAGGAATGCCTGGTGTCGGCAGGTGAGCTTTTCATGGAGGCCGTGCGGCGCGCCGGCACGGAGCTCATTCCCGTCGACTCAGAGCATTCTGCCGCCTTCCAGGCCATCGCCGGCGCGGCTCGGGACAGTATCGAACGCATCGTGCTGACGGCCTCCGGCGGTCCGTTCCGCACCTGGAGCCTCGAGCAGCTGGCACTTGCCACGCCGGCCGAAGCGCTGCGGCATCCGAACTGGTCGATGGGGCCCAAGATCACCGTCGATTCGGCAACCCTGATGAACAAGGGCCTGGAACTGATCGAGGCCTACCATTTGTTCCAGATCGCGGCCGACAAGCTCGAAATCGTCGTCCACCCCCAATCGATCATTCATGCCCTGGTCGGCTATCGGGACGGCTCGATGCTGGCGCAACTCTCCTCGCCGGATATGCGCACGCCGATCGCGCTCAGCCTGGCCTGGCCTCAACGCATGACGGCCCCCACCAAGCGGCTCGACCTGGTCGAATTGGCACAGCTGAGTTTCGAGCGTCCGGATGAAGAACGCTTTCAGGCGATTGGGTTGGCGCGGGACGCCATGCGGCAGGGCGGCATGGCTCCCGCCGTGCTCAATGCCGCCAACGAGATTGCGGTTGAGGCGTTTTTGGCGGGACGCCTCGGGTTCCTTCAAATTGCCCAACTTGTAGCCGAGACGCTGGCGCAAGGCGAGGCGTGTGGGCTCTTCGTAGAGAGCACGGACTTGGGTGCCGTGCTCGAGACGGACGCCGCCGCCCGCCGGCTGGCGCTGAATTTGCTGGAAAGGGGACGTCTGCCCGGGGCCGCTTGAGGCGGCGAGGGCTTGAACGTCATTAACGCGGAAGTTCGGAGGCGCTGGCGATGGCCATTTTAGCGGGTGGATTGAAGGCTCTCCTAGACCTGGAAATCTGCCTTGGAGGCTGCATCACGCTGGCGCGCATCTTCGAGCAGATGTGGGGTTTTCTCGCCGTCCTGGTGCCCTTTCTGTTCGTGCTGACGGTGGTCGTTTTCGTGCACGAGCTCGGCCACTTTCTGGTGGCGCGCTGGTGCGGGGTCCGGGTCAAGGCCTTTTCCATCGGCTTTGGCCGGGAAATCTTCGGCTTTTGGGACCGGCATGGCACGCGCTGGCGGGTGGCCTGGGTGCCGCTCGGCGGCTACGTCAAATTCATGGATGACGAGAACAGCGCCAGCGCGCCCTCGCGCGAGGCGCTGGCCCGCATGAGCGAGGAGGAGCGCGCGGGAGCTTTCCAGACCAAGCCCTTGACCTCCCGCGCGGCCATCGTTGCTGCCGGCCCGGTTGCCAATTTTCTCCTGGCCATCGTGATCTTTGCCCTGACCTTTACCGTCGTGGGCGTGCACGTTACCGCGCCTCGGGTCGACGAGCTGGTGCCCGGCGGGGCGGCGGAGGCGGCCGGCTTCAAGCCGGGCGACCTGATCCTCAGTATCGATGGCTCGCAGATCGAGACCTTCACCGACATGCAACGGATCGTCAGCGGCAGCGCCGACCGCGAGCTGACCTTCCAGGTTGAGCGCGACGGCCGCGTCCTGACGCTGAAGGCGACGCCGGCGCGGCGCGAGATTTCGGACCGCTTTGGCAACAAGACCCGGCAGGGCATGATCGGCATCCGCCGCAATGCCGCCCAAGACGACTGGAAATACCAACGCTATGGGCCGATTGAGTCGATCGGACTAGGGGTGCGCGAGACCTTCTTCATCGTCACGCGCACACTTTCCTACCTGAGCGACGTGGTAATGGGTCGGGAATCGGCCGACCAGCTCGGTGGTCCGATCAGGATTGCCGAGGTGTCCGGTCAGGTGGCCAGCGTCGGCTTCGTGCCGCTGCTCAATTTGACGGCGGTGTTGTCGGTCAGCATCGGCTTGATCAATCTTTTTCCGATCCCGCTGCTCGATGGAGGTCACCTTTTGTTCTATCTGATCGAGGCAGTGCGGCGAAAGCCCCTGAGCGATCGCACGCAAGAGATCGGTTTTCGCATTGGTTTGGCGGTTGTGCTGATGCTCATGATGTTTGCAACCTGGAACGATTTGGGCATCGTGCGGCGCTGGTTCGGAGGCATTGGCTAGAATCACAATTCGTGACGTATTCTTGCCACTTCCAACGGGAGGCGAAGACCGGTAAACGAGAGGTTGATCACACGACACGTCGCGGGACGGCGTGAGGCTCGGGGAGAGGGCCGCATCGTCCCAATTTGGCGTGATGTGCCGTGTGCATGCCGTGTGGATAAAGCGCCCACCTGACGCCGACGGGTAGGGGGCCCACGAGGGGATCGGCGACGAAAGGCAGACGGGAAGAATGCCTTACTCAGGGAAGGGCACAGCGAGGGGTTGGGGACACCTCGTAGCCTTGGTCGTCTGGTTCGTGGCGTTGGCCGGCGTCGAGCCGGTGCTTTGGGCGCCGAGCGTCAACGCGCAAAGCGGCGCCATTCGCGAGATCCGCGTTGTCGGTAACAAGCGGGTCGAGCCCGAAACCGTCCGCACCTATCTCAAATTCAATGCCGGCGACGCCTACGATCCGGGCAAGATCGACCAGTCGATCAGAGCGCTGTTCGCCACGGGGCTGTTCGCGGACGTGCGCATCGACCGCGAGGGCAACGGCGTGGTGGTGACCGTGGTGGAAAATCCCGTCATCAACCAGGTCGCCTTCGAGGGCAACAAGGAAGTCGACAAGGACACGCTCAAGACCGAGGTACAACTCAAGCCGCGCGCGGTCTTCACGCGCGCCAAAGCGCAAGCCGACGTGCAGCGCATCCTCGACGTCTACCGGCGCCAAGGCCGTTTTGCCGCCTCTGTGGAGCCCAAGATCATTGAGCTCGACAGCAACCGCGTCAATCTCGTGTTCGAGATCGATGAAGGCAACGCCACCAAGGTCAAGGCCATCAATTTCATCGGCAATCGGGCGTTCTCCGACTCCCAGCTGCGCGACATCATCACCACCAGCCAATCCGGACTGTTGGATTTCCTCAAGGGCACCAACATCTACGATCCCGACCGGCTGACGCTCGATCGCGAGCTCTTGCGCCAGTACTACCTGAAAAACGGCTATGCGGACGCCCGCATCGTCACGGCGGGCGCCGAGCTCGACCGCGATGGATCGGGTTTCTACATCTCCTTCGTGGTCGAGGAGGGCGAGCTCTTCAGCTTCGGGGCGATGGAGATCGAATCCGCGCTGCCGATCGACATCAAGGCCTTGCGCGGGGAGCTCCTGACCAGCAGCGGGGCGACCTACGACCAGTCGCTGATGGACAAGACGGTCGAGCGTCTGACGCTGGTCGCGTCCGAGGCCGGTTACGCCTTCGTGCGCGTGCGCCCCAAGGCCGAGCGGGATCCGACCGGCCGCGCCATCAATGTCACCTACGTGATCGACGAGGGTCCGCGCGTCTACATCGAGCGCATCAACGTCAACGGCAACCTGCGCACCCAGGATTACGTCATTCGCCGGGAATTCCGCCTGGCGGAGGGCGACGCCTACAACCCGATGATGGTCGACAAGGCCAAGAAGCGCCTGCAAAACCTTGGCTACTTCAAGAGCGTCGACATCAAGCGCCGGCCGGGTTCGGCGGCCGACCGCATCATCTTGGATGTCGACCTGGTCGAGCAGTCGACCGGCGAGCTGTCGTTTGGCGCGGGATACTCGACCAGTGAGGGTATCATCGGCGACGTCAGCATCACGGAGCGCAACCTTCTGGGGCGGGGGCAGTTCTTGCGCCTGCGCCTGGCCGGCTCCACCGAACGCCTGCAGATCGATCTGAGCTTCACCGAGCCGCGTTTTCTAGGTCTCAACCTGGCGGCCGGCTTCGACCTCTTCCACAAGGACGTCAACCTCTCGAGCGTGTCGGCCTTCCGGACCCGAACGACCGGTGGCGCGCTGCGCCTCGGCTTCCCGCTCACCGAGAATTTGTGGCTCACCAACAGCTACAGCTTGTCGACCAGCGCCATCTATGACGTGGCTCCCACCGCCTCGCTCGCCATCCGCGAGGCGCAGGGCGAGGCGATCACCTCCTCCTGGGGCACCTTGCTGTCCTATGACCAGCGCAACCATCCCAAGAACCCGACCAAGGGCGTCTACCTGCAGGTCGGCACCGAGGTTGCAGGCCTCGGCGGTGACGTGCAGTACGTGCGGGCCAATGCCGAGGGTCGCTTCTACTATCCGCTCAACGACAAGATTACCTTGGTCGGCCGCGTCATGGGCGGCCATATCGAAGGCTGGGGCGGCCAGGATGTGAGGCTGATCGACCTCTTCTATAAGGGCGGCGAGACCATTCGCGGGTTTGACCGCGGCGGCTTCGGTCCGCGCGACCTCCTGACCAATGACGCGCTCGGCGGCAGCACCTATTGGTCCGCCACTGCCGAAGTTCGCTTCCCGATCCCCCTCATTCCGCAGGAGCTCGGCATGAGCGCGGCGGCCTTCGTCGACGCCGGCTCGCTGTTCGGCGCCGGCGCCGGGGCCAAGGCGCTGAACACGCAGTGCGGCATACCCCTCAGTCGGGATCCCGCGACCGGGGCGGTGCTGAACCCCGGCATTTGCCTTGCCGATAGCAGCGCCGTGCGCGCGTCGGCGGGCGCCAGCATCATTTGGGAATCACCACTGGGGCCCTTGCGGCTCGACATTTCCAAGCCCTTCATCAAAGAGCGCTTCGACGACGAGCAGTTGATCCGCTTCGGCGCCTCGACGCGCTTCTAGCCGCCTTCGCTGCCTGCCCGTGTAAACCCCCACAGAGTGCGTCCAACGCCGTTGGGTGGCGACAATCCGTGCGGCCGCAGCTAAGGTAAGGCCATGCAGCATCCAGGCTTTTTCACTAGGAGCAAGCCTATCCGGCTGGCCGATTTGGCCGCGCGGCTAGGCGCTGAGCTGACGTCCGCGCTCGATCGGGACGCCTTGATCGAGGACGTCAAGCCGCTGGCGGAGGCCGACGCCCAGCACCTGAGCTTCCTCGACAACCGCAAGTATATGCCGCAGCTCAGCGAGACGCGGGCCGGCGCCTGCCTGATCGCCCCCGCCTTCGCCGACCGCGTTCCGCCCCGGACCGCCGCGCTGAGCCTAAAGGCGCCCTATCGGGGCTTTGCCATGGCGCTACAGCTGTTCTACCCGGACGCGCTGCAACCCAAGGCGGCAATGGTGGCGGCCGGCGAGCCGCTGGTGCATCCAAGCGCCCGCATTGGCGCCGGTGTGCGGGTGGAGCCGGGCGCCGTGATCGGCCGCGAGGCCGAGATCGGTCGCGACACGACGGTGGCTGCCGGTGCGCTCGTCGGCTACCGCGTCATGGTCGGTGAGGGCTGTTACATCGGGCCGGGGGTCAGCCTGACGCACGCCATCGTCGGCAACCGGGTCATCCTGCACGCGGGCGTGCGCATCGGCCAGGACGGCTTTGGCTTTGCCATGGGGCCACAGGGCCACCTCAAGGTCCCCCAGATCGGCCGGGTCATTCTCCACGATGACGTGGAAATCGGCGCCAATAGCTGCATCGATCGCGGGGCCCTAAAAGACACCGTGATCGGCGAGGGCAGCAAAATTGATAATCTCGTGCAGATCGGGCACAACGTGGTGATCGGCCGCCATTGCGTAATCGTCGGCCAGACCGGGATTTCCGGTTCCACCGAATTGGGCGACTTTGTCGTCATGGGCGGCCAATCCGGCGCGGTTGGCCACATCAAGGTGGGCTCGGGCGCCCAGATCGCCGGCGGCGGCCACGCCAAGGACGACGTGCCCGAGGGGGCGCGCATGGGTGGCACGCCGGCGGTGCCCATGGCGGAGTGGGCGCGCCAGATCGCGGCCCTGAAGCGGCTTGGCCGGCGACCGCGCTCACGCGAGGAGTAGGCAAAGTGTTGAGGCGCGAGGAACGGGTGCGGACAAAGTCATGAGTGAGACGCAAGCGGCCAAGAAGGAACTCGGCAGCGCGGACATTTCGCGCATCATGAAATTGCTGCCGCATCGCTACCCGTTTTTGCTCGTCGACCGGCTGATCGAAATGGACCGCGATGAACGCTGCATCGGCATTAAGAGCGTCACCATCAACGAACCCTTCTTTCAGGGGCACTTTCCCGGTTTCCCGATCATGCCGGGCGTGCTGATCATCGAGGGAATGGCGCAGACCGCGGGCGCGCTGTGCGTTGCCAACTTCCGGGCCGATTACAAGCCGCAGCTCGTGTATTTCATGGGGATAGACCGCGCCAAGTTTCGCAAGCCCGTGCTGCCCGGCGACCATCTTTACTACCATGTGCGCAAGATTCGCAGCCGCGGCCGCGCCTGGCGGTTTTATGGCGAAGCCAAAGTGAACGGGCAGGTGGTCGCGGAAGCCGAGGTCAGCGCCATGATTTTGGATCCGGATGATGCCAAGCTCTAAGGTGCATCCGACGGCGATCGTCGAGACGGGTGCCGAGCTGGCTGAAGACGTCGAGATTGGCCCTTTTTGCGTGGTGGGTCCCGAGGTCAAGCTTGCCCACGGCGTCAAACTGATGAGCCACGTGGTGGTGACTGGCCGCACCAGCATAGGGCCGCGCACCAGGCTGTTTCCGTTTGCCTCCATCGGCCATATTCCGCAGGACCTGAAATACAAGGGAGAGCCATCCTCGCTCACCGTCGGCAGCGACTGCATGATCCGCGAGGGCGTAACCATGAACCCCGGCACCGCCGGGGGCGGCATGCAGACCGTGGTCGGCGATCATTGCGCTTTCCTTGCCAATTCGCATGTGGGCCACGACTGCCGCGTCGGCAATAACGTGGTCTTTTCCAACAACGTGATGCTGGCCGGGCATTGCAACATCGGCGATTTTGCCATCCTGGGCGGCGGCGCCGCCGTCATTCAATTCGCCCGCGTCGGGGCACATGCGTTTCTCGGCGGCATGTCGGGGCTGGAGAACGACCTCATTCCCTACGGCATGGCCGTGGGCAACCGGGCCCACTTATCTGGCCTCAACATCATTGGCCTGCAGCGGCGGGGCTTTTCGCGCGAGGACATCCATACCCTGCGCCGTGCCTACCGGCTGCTGTTCGCGGATGAAGGGACCTTGCTGGAGCGGCTCGGCGACGTGGAGGAGGAGTTCGATCATCCGATCGTCAAAGAGATCGTCGCCTTCATCCGCGCCGGCGGTAAGCGCTCGCTGTGCGTGCCGCACGCGGAGACCTGAGCGCG
>Ga0111538_10010811_pt1 | contig 12123 bp, 10 predicted proteins | sample SoiMethybrSBSTD1_FD_79669 | JGI IMG/M metagenome (GOLD analysis project Ga0111538, IMG submission 79669) | Bulk soil microbial communities from a Populus tree surrounding site in Tennessee, USA - Soil MetaG P. TD hybrid SBSTD1 (version 2)... | ecosystem: Environmental > Terrestrial > Soil >...
CCATTGCCCGTCGCTAAACCAAAACAAGTTCGCCCGCATCTGTTGGCCCCCCGATTCGGTTGACCAACCCGTTGAATCTCAACATGGTTAATTGGGTCTTAACTCTAGAGGGCGCGCGCGGCACGTTCATCGCGACGCTCGTCGAACGTCAATCGCGCTACGTGCTGCTCGTGCGATTACCGAGCAAGGATACGCACACCGTCACGCGGGCCATCGCCCGGCGAATCCGACGGCTGCCACGCGGCCTCATGAAGTCTCTGACCTGGGATCGTGGCGGCGAACTAGCCGCCCACCGCGCGTTCACCGTGGCTACGAATGTGAACGTCTACTTCTGTGATCCGCGAAGCCCGTGGCAGCGCGGGTCAAACGAGAACACGAACGGCCTGTTGCGCCAGTATCTGCCGCCCGCGACAAACCTGACGAATTACAGGCAAGCGCAATTGGACGCCATCGCTTTGCGCTTGAACACCCGGCCGCGCATGACTCTTGGATTCGGACGCCGGCGAATAAACTAGCGGAGATCGTTGCAGCGACGGGTTGAAAACAGCTAACACTTTCGGGCCGAACGGGTTCTCGATCGGTTCCAGCCAACACGTCTCATCGTCAAAATAGCCCAAAGTCGTAGCGCATGAAAGGTGACGAGCCAGATGCGCTCGCCGACCTGCGTGACCCCGACGTTCTGCCTGGCAAAACACGTGGCTCAGATTCACCTTCCGCCCGTGGAAGCAGATCCGCCCACACTGCGTGACCGTGAACGTGCCATCGTGAAGCGGGTAGGTGAGCGCGTCGAGGCCGCGGTAGACGCGCGAGGAGCGCGTGTAGACGTTGGCCGGGACTTTCATCTGCGGCCCTGAACCCGCGGCAAACCGCGAGGCTTCGCGCTTGGCTGCTATTCAGCTGGCAGCGAGATCGTCTCAGTATTCGAAGTTAGAACCGCGAGGCTCCCGCGGATGTCCTGTGCATCACCACCGTTCACTACCGTAAACGAGCGAGCGGCATTTAGAGCTGTTCCGATGGTCACAAATCCATCACGAATACCCCAGCGGCCACATCGTTGTCACCAAGCGGAATCGAGAATGCCTGACCATTCGATAGAAAGCGTCCAAATAGCGTTGCGCGAATGGTGAGTGTGGTCTCGCTGATGTTCACGACCCGACAACTGATGACGTTCCCTGTAACTGCCAAAGCGGCCGGAGAATATCGAACATTCGTGGCGGCGCCGCCGCTGTATTGTCTTTACCAGCTGATCTCGCCCGTCGCGCTGACTTTAGGCCTTTCCCGAGCGGACTTGTCGCGTCAGGCGTCGGTCGAGTGCGCATCCCCCGCGATCACATCGCTGAGAACCGCGGTGATCCATGAGCACCGAAGCAGACTCGAGAGATCGGAATGGCGTCCCCGAGCGGACCGGCCGGCCAACTTCGATCGGTTGACAACGCTAGCCGAACGCGTGAAGACCCTATCGGACAAGCAGGATCGACTCGCTGGTGCCAATCCGGATCGCGGGTTGGCGGCGATGAACCGAGCCCATTCGTGTGCTGACCGGAATATAAGCGGAGAAGACCTGTGGCGAACGCGCTTGCGACAGTCACACTTGCCGATCTCGTCCGCAAAATCGGAGATGCTCTCACGGAACTGGATATCCTGGCGGCCTCTTCGGAAGTGACCGAGGACGAGTTTTTGGCCTCCGCTCACGTTACTTATCGTCGACGCCGTGATCTCGCGTCGGTGAGACGAACAGTGCACTCATCGGCCTGCCGCGGAAAAGATCGAGTTCCAGGATCACCGTCGTGGTTGCTGGAGAATGGCGCTGCGCCTCATCGGAGACACCAGCCGCGGCGGCCTCACCTGTTTCAGGCACAGGTCGGGAAGACGAGCGTCCGAACTCGGCACACCGTCGCCGCAGGTTCGCGAGGAATTGAATCATGTCGTCGCATACGCAACAGCTGTGCCCTCCGGATGTTCGCGACGCAGTACTCCTCGAGGAGCCGGTTAACATTGAATGGGGAGTTCACCCAAGCAATTCACCCGCGCGGCACTCAGCGGCGACATCGATGGCTGGCCTGAAAGTCCGGTAATCAACTCTGAACCTGAATGTCTCTGTTGCTTCATCAGAATCGCTTGCCGCGCGTCGGCGGCGCCATCCTTTTTTCGGCACAGATGTATCCGATCAGCACTGACGCCGTTTCAGTTCAGCCACGAACACATCAGCTGCACCTAGCGTATCAACTGACGACGGACCGACGCTGTACTCGATCGAGCGCTAGAAGTCCGGTCGTCCCGGCCGCTCCGCGTGCGAATTGTCGACGAGACATTCGGTCCACGGCAGAGACCATGGTGGGGTCGTCGCAACTGACGGTGGGTGCCACATCCGCAGGCGCTACCGAAGGCTAGGACGAGGAACGCTTTCTGCTCTCGACGGTGAAGCTCTTCACATGCACATCGTCCCTTGCATAAACAATGAAGGTGATTTCAAGGTCAGGATCAAAAGCAGGCTTGTCGAAGCTGAATCGAATGAGGTCACCGCCTTGGACAAAGGACGCACCTCCGTAAGCCTTCAGTCCTGTCACCCTCTCGACCATCGCCTTTAAGAATTGCTTGTCGAACCTGACTTCAATCGTTGGCTTCTCGACGAGTACATCAGTCCGGACTGATACCCGAAGCACTGCGGCCGTTCCTGGCGCAACGGCCCAGGCATCCTTTGTGGCCTCTATCGTTAAGGGCACTTTGGCTTCGCTGACTTTTATGGCCATTGGAGAGCCGCAATCTTAGCATGTGGAAAATTGAAGACCTTCTGCGACTCCGCATGCGGGATCGAAGAACGACGTCGATTGCCACGCGACTCGTTTTCGCTTTGTCGTCACGACATGAGTGCTCACAACCCCGCTTCATGAAAACCGCGAGCGGAATCAGCTGCACCTCGCAACGGGAGGTCGGTTTCGTTCGCTGTTCGGATCAGCGTGCCGCTGGTGCGTTCTTCCCCTTGGTCAAAGCCTGGTGGTTGGCCCGCTCCGGGCGATCAGTCGGTGAGGCCGAAGGCACTCCAACCGGTGAGGCTGAAGGCACTCCACCGCGTGTAGCGAAGCCTGCCAACAAGGCTGTAAGTCATGCCGGCGACGGCGGCCTTCGTCGCGTAGCCCCGTCGAACGCCTTCGGAGCCGGTCAGCGAAAGCAGCACGGCCATGTAGGTCTTGCCTGCCAGCGGATATTTCGCGATCGCCTGGTAGAAAATCCGGCGGGCCTGTTTCGTGTCACCCGCGAAGCAATAGCACGTGGCCAGACGGTGCAGCCGCGCGTTGAGGATCCGGGGATGACGCTCGAAAAACGTTTGATATTTGCTCAGAAGCAACTGCGTGCCCTTGATTTCGGCACGGAAGTTCTGCGTGAGCCCGTCCGGCAGCACGTTGAATCGCATCAGCGGCGTTTCCACGTAATCGAACTCGAAGGCCTGCGCGATTCGCAGCCACATGTCGAAGTCTTCGCCCCAATCGAACGCGAGGTCGAACATGCCCAACTGGTCGAAACAGTCCGCCCTCGCGACAATAGAGGAGGTGTGGTTGTAATACCCCTGTTTCAGAAGCGACTCGAAGACCCGCCCGCGGAGATGCGGCGTGACCTCGCACAGGACTCTATCTGTTCCGAATTCGATCTCGTGGTATCCACTGCAGATCAAGCCGATGTGCTTGCCCCCACGCTCGAGCCGACAGATCTGAATCGAGAGCTTCTCCGGCAACCATTCGTCGTCATCGTCCAGAAATGCGACGAACTGGCCGGTCGCGTGAGACAACGCCGTGTTTCTCGACGCCGACACGCCGCGATTCGTTCGGTGCCGGAAGTATCTGACTCGCGAATCGTCGATTGCGGCAACGACCGCTGCCGTGTCGTCCGGCGAGGCGTCGTCGACAATCAGCACTTCGAGATCGGCAAACGTCTGGCGCAGAACGCTATTCACGGCGCGCCGGAGAAGCGCGGCGCGATTGTAGGTTGGAATCACGACGCTTACTTTTGGCATGCGAACCTCCGCCATCCTGTACCGGTGGCGACCATGACTGAAGCGTCACTGAACGCGGTCGTCACCTCACAAGCAGTCATGACACGGGCCCGGCGCCGTTCCGCGTGAGCGACGCAAAGGCCCGCTCGTAATCCGCCCCCTGCCGCGGCGAACAGAATCGATCCATCATCGTTGAGTAACCGTTGGACGCGAGTTGGCGGCCGAGCGCGTCGTCCGCGAGAACCCGCCGCAGGCCGGCGGCCAGCGCAGCCGGATTCTCGGGTTCCACCAGCAGCCCGTTCACCTCGTGCGTGATGATTTCGGGGACGCCGCCCACGGCGGTCGCCACGACGGGACGCCGGCAGGCGAAGGCCTCGAGAATGGCGATGCCGAACGGCTCCATGCGCGAGGGAAGGACCGCGACGCGGCACCTGCGCAGCAACGTGACGAGCTCGGCAACGTCCTGTGTGCCGAGAAAATGCACCCGATGACGAATCCCGATCGCGGCCGCCTGATCTTCCAGCGCCTGGCGCATCGGACCGTCTCCGGCGAGAACGAGCGTCAACTGAGGATCGTCTTCGAAGAGAATTCGCGCCGCGTCGAGAAGGACATCGATCGCCTTGTATTCCTGGAGCTCCGCGATGCACAGGATGTACGGCGCTGAGCCGGCCGGCGTCGAGTCGTCATCAGCGGGGGTGAACGTCGTGGGATTCACCGCGTTGTGGATGAAGACGATCTTGTCGCGAGACTCCGGAAATGCTTCAGCCAGCATTTTCCGGTAAGCCTCCGATGGCAGGATGACCAGGTCGGACGAAGAAATGATGAAGGCCATGGCGCGCGAGTACTTGTCCAGAGGACGCTCCTTGTAGAACGCGTCGCGGCCGTGCACGGACGTCACCAACCGAATACCCAGCAGTCGCCGGCAAATGGCGAAGTAGACGAAGTGATCCATCGGATAGTGGAGGTTGACGACCTGGATTCGTCGAGAGCGCAGAAGCCAGAGGAGTTGAGCGAGAACGACCGGGAACACCAAAGGGAAGCCGGCTGTCCGCAGCACGCCCCGGAGCGGCGAGAAAGGCCAGCAGAGCCGCAGCCGGACGCCGGGATAGCCAAGCTTCGTCGTACGATTGGTGAGCCATACACTCTCGCCGTTGTGAAACAACAGCACCCGGTGGCCGTTGGCTTCCAGCCAGCCTGCCACTGTGTCGACGACTGCTTGGACTCCTCCGCGCTTGTCGTCCGTATGCACGACCAATAGCGCGTTCACCCTGGACGCTGTGTCCTGGCTGGCCACCACCTCACTCCGCCGGTCCACGTGAGAGGAAAGATGACTTGAGAATCGGGTGACTGAACTGACGAATCGCATTCACCAGCGCCCGCGGCAGACCAAGTCGTGCCAACCGTCCTGAACCACGCCAGAGCATCTCGGGATACGCGTCTCGATGCCTCCGCAGATCGGTCAACAACTCCTCTTTCTCTTGCGATGAGAGGAGGTGTGATCGGGTAATCAGCGATTCCGCAGCGTCAAGCGTTGACGCGATTTGCGTGGACGTGTTTTTCGTCTTCTGCCCCTGATGGTGTCTGAACATGCCGAAAGGCAGGCCCGTGTAGTGAAGCGCGGCTCCTGCCAGGAGCAGCTCGCCCCAGAGTCCGTAATCCATGCTGTAGTGATCGTTTTCGTTCAGGCCGCCGACCTGAAGCGCCAAGGCAAGCGGGAACAACATCTCCGGCTGGCACAGGTAGCCGCCGCCGTACCACACCTCTCTGACGCGGACGAGGTCTTTGAACGAGTGAACGGCGCCGCGATGCTGCTGGATGGCGGAGCCGGATTCGTCGATGACCGTGCAGTCGCCGACCGCGATGACGTGGTCGGCCAGGCGATGATGCGAGAAGAGATTGAACAGCGCGTTCTGGCAGAGCATGTCGTCGCTGTTGATCCACGTCGCGTGCGATCCGCTTCCCATGCGCAGGCCGCGGTTGATCGCAGAGCTCTGACCGCGATCGGGCTCGCTAATTGTGAAATCGATCCATGGCTCATACTTGGCGATGATTTCCCTGGTGCCGTCGGAGCTTCCACCGTCGATGAGGAAGTACTCCAGCTCCGGGTAACCCTGCAGGAGAATCGACCGGATGGTGGCCTCGATGAACCGTCCCTGGTTGAGAGACGGCGTCACGACGGTCAGACGAGGCCAGGCGTCGCCGGTCGCGGTCCTTTCCGGCAGCCGCAGGCTCTCTTGCGTCCACGGCCACCCAGTCTTGCCGGGAGGCGGCGGAGGAAGGGTCGCTACTGACGGGCGGGGTGCGGGCCCTGATCTGCGTTCAGGAAGCGGCATTCGCGTGACGGCTCACAATCGCACGAAAGTGTCGATCACAGCGCCCCTCCACCGACGACGGCGACTGGAAAGCGAACAGGCCCAAAACAGCCACGCCAGGAGCCTGAAAGGCGCATTCACGGGCTCGGACGAGGCCGACGGCCATCTTCGACGACGCAAAATTATATCGGCCTTATGAGTTTATGACGACACTTCGCCCTCCGTCGCGGTGAGACAGCAGGCCTTAACCAAGGTGACGCCGGCCTTTTCTGCCTCAAAGTGGAGCTCAAGAATAGTGCAATCCGACCTCGGTTGCCACGCTGCGCTCACGGCTGCGCGTAAAGTCCTGGTGCACCTCTACAATCATCAACTCACTGGCCGCGCGATCTGAGGAGACGATGCCCAAGAAGATTGTCGTGCTCGATGGATACACCCTGAACCCAGGAGACCTGAGCTGGGACCGGTTCGGCGAACTGGCGCCGATCGAGGTGCACGAACGCACCGAGCCATCGAAGGTCGTCGAACGCGCCGGCGGCGCAGCATTCGTGCTCACCAACAAGACGCCGTTGACCGCGGAGACCCTCAGCCAGCTGCCAGACCTCCAGTACATTGGGGTCCTCGCGACCGGGTACAACATCGTGGACGTCACGGCGGCGAAAGAGCGCGGCATTACCGTCAGCAACATTCCCACCTACGGCACCGCCTCTGTCGCGCAGCACGCGTTCGCGCTGCTGTTGGAGCTCTCTAATCACGTCCGGATTCACGCCGACGCGGTCCGCTCTGGCGAGTGGACGACGAACAAGGACTGGTGCTTCACGCTCACACCGCTCGTCGAGCTCGCGCACAAGACGCTGGGGGTTGTGGGATTCGGCCGCATCGGCCGGCAGGTCGGCGACATCGGTCATGCCATGGGCATGCGCGTCATCGCGTTCGACAGCGTGCAGACCAACCCGCCGCCGTTCGAAGGCTTCCGGTTTGCGCCGCTCGACGAGCTGCTCCGGGAATCGGACGTCGTGAGCCTGCATTGTCCGCTCTTTCCCGAGACCAAGGGGTTGATCAATGCCACAACCCTTCGTCTGATGAAGCCGACGGCCTTCCTGCTCAACACCTCCCGAGGTCCGCTCATCGTTGAGCAGGACCTTGCGGCCGCGCTCAATGAAGGTCGCCTCGCCGGGGCGGGCCTCGACGTGGTGTCGGTGGAGCCACCATCAGAGAATCCGCTCCTGCAGGCGAAGAACTGCGTCATCACACCGCACATCGCCTGGGCGTCCCGCGAGTCTCGCGCGCGGCTCATGCAGCTGGCCGTCGATAACCTGTCAGCGTTCCTGCGCGCCCAACCGCAAAACGTCGTGAACACGTAACAAGCTGGCGTCTTCGCTTCGGGCCTGCTCTGCAACGAGCGAGGCGAAGTCAGCCGGGCTATGAGGCGCTTGTAAGGCGTCGCGCAATCGCCGCCGCGATGGGCTGGCCGGTTTGATCTTCGTACACGATGTACGCCGGGCGGATTGACCTCGAAGCACACGACGCGCCCGTCGTCGGCAAACCGAAGATCGATGCCCGAGAGCTCGAGACCAAGCCGCCGCGTCACGGCCACACACGCCGCCGCGATCTCGTCCGGCAGCTGCAAAGAGGTCATCGTCGTCCGGCCTGAAGTGTCATAGCGGTAGTCGACAGCCTCGCTTTCGACGGCCGTTGCGAACACTTCCGATGCGACGATGTGCACAAGGACGTCGAGGCCCGGCACGAACTCCTGGAACTGAACGGGAGCGCTCGCTAAGAGCGAAAGCCGTTCGACACCCGCGTCAGTGAACGACGTCACGATCGACCGCTCGCCGCTCGTCGACTTGTAGACAATGTTGCCGAACTCTGGACGAAACGCCACGACGGCGTCGACGTCGTTGGTGACGAGCGTGGCCGGGATGTCGAAGTGGTCGCGGATAATCAGCGCCTGGTACGGCTTTGAGTTATTCGTGTCGTTGGCGCTCGTCCTGTTGATGACCGGCGCCGATGTGGGTAGCTCGTCCGCAATGTTCTGCGGGCTGAGTAGAGAAGGCCGATTCTACGCAGGGCGTTTCAGAAGGGGGACGTCAAGTTCACGGTGAATGCACGAAATACCCTGCCCTGGCATTGATGTCGGCTCTGCCGCTTTTCAAGCTGATCCTGAGGTCGTGCCAGCCGGGTGTCGATCGCTGGCGTGGCGTGTACACCAGTCGATATCGCGCCCGCATCTCTTCGAGAGCGCTGGTGAACAGAGGCGTCAGGTCTCGCTCCGACGACGCCGACCACACGCGGCCACCTGTCGCTTCCGCGATCCCATCCAGCAACTGAGCTCGCGCGTCAGACACGCCTTTGATCTGCACGAAATGGGTGACGACGCCCACACGACGAGCGGAATCGATGATGTCAGCGTTCGAGAGCCAGCTCGTGGTGTCATCGCCATCGGTGAAAACGAGTACCATGAGGCGCGTCCCTTGCGGAGGGGACATTTCGATCGCCAGCTGGAGGGCATCGCGCAGCGATGTGCTTCCATCGCCGGTCACAGCACGGATAGCGCGCTTGACGGCCGGGAGATCGCGCGTCATTGGAACCTTCACGTCGATCGCGTCTGAGAACGTAATCAACCCTGCCTGGTCGCTGTCTGTGAGCGCACTGATGAGGCCCTCGCCTGCTTCGATGAGATGCTGTAATCGGCTGCCGGAGACGCTGTCGCTCGTGTCGAGCACCAGCTGCACGCTAACCGGGAGGTCTTCGAGCTGCACGCTTTCGACCGTCTGGTTGGCCCCGTTGTCGGTAACGAGGAAATCGTCGCCGGTCAGCCCTGAGACCGGCCGACCGGCGCGCATGACCGAGACGTCGATCTGCACCCGCTCGACATCGACGCGGAACGTCGGTCCGGACGTCTGCGGCAGCGCCATGACGGCCATCGCGGCGACCAGAGCCTTCACCGTGCAAGCGCCTCATCGCGGAGCCAGCGCAGGGCTTCAGCGCCGGTCAAACCAAAGCTGAAATACCACCACGGATCATCGACAGTCATGGCCGGACGCTCACTAATCTCAGCGGCCAAGGCCCGTGCGCGTTCGACCTTTCCCGCTGCGCGCGCCGCATGGATGACCGCGACTCGGCCGGTTTGCGCCTCCGGCGCAATCGCGTGCGCCGCTTCATACTCCATCAGCGCGGCCTCAGGACGCATCTCGCGTTCTTCCAATGCCCCGAGCATGAGGTGCGCGAGGTAGGCGATGTCGGCCTCCGTCGTGTGGTCTCGAACTATTGTGAGCTGCTCGCGGGCTCTCTGAAGCGAACGGTTGATGAGGTGGACCCACCCCAGTCGAAGGCGAGCAGGAAAGAAATCCGCGTCCATTTGGAGCGCTCGTTCATAACGCTGCGCGGCGTCAAGGAGGTCATGCTCCATTCGCCCACGAATAGCCGGGTCGAGCGTCCACTGGCCACGAATGTCGGATGAGGCCGCGAGCGCGCGGCGCTCGAGGAGCGTTCCACCGATGAGCAAGAGATCGCGGCCGTCCGGGCCGTCGTCCAGGGCGAGATTGACCGCGAACTGTGCGAGGCGGAGGTCGCGGCGGAACAGATACACGACGACGGCGGTTGCCAGCCAGCGTTCTTTGAAGAGCGACCCGGCGGGGGTTTTCGCAAGCCCCTGCGTCAGCGCTCGCGCGAGATCCACGTGACGATTCGACAGCGTCGGATGCGCCACGGAGAGCGCGAACGCGACGTCGGTATGCAGCATGATCGCCGCCTTCACCCGGACCCCACCGAGCTCTCGCAGGCGATCACGTGTGGATGCAAGGCCGTGGACGCGTGCCTCGGGCCATTGAGAGAGCGCACCGATAGCGTCTGCCATCCGGCCCTCGCGGTAGGTATCGACAATCGCGAGGAATGCTGCGTCGGGAGCGGGCACCGTTTGCCCTTCGGACGGCAACGCACTCAACGATAGGAACATCGCCGCGATCAGCGTGCACCAGACCATGCCGAGCCATTGTCGCGCGAGATCTGACGAACCGCAATTCAGGCTTACGACTTAAGGCTTCACGAACTTGCGAAGCACACGACCGGTGGTCGTTTCACCGGCGTAGAGCGCACCGTCGGATCCGATGGCGATGCTCTCGGGGAGCGTGCCGGTGATCACCCCGCGCACGGTTCGGTCCTTGGCACTCCCGTAGGTGATGCCTTGTTTGTCCTGCACATCGGCTACGTAGATCGTATCGTCAGGGGTGATCAGGATTCCGCTCGGACGGCCAAATTGCTGCCACTCCTCCAGGAAGCGGCCATCCTGATCGAAGATCTGGAGGCGCTTGTTGCCGCGATCGGCCACGAACACCCGTCCGCGCGAATCGATCGCGATCGCATGCGGCGTGTTGAACTGTCCCGGACCCTCGCCTTTGGTCCCCCAGGACTTGAGGAAGCGGCCGTCGCGCGAGAATTTGGCGACCCGCGATCCTTGATGCCCATCGGCGACGAAGATGTCGCCGCCGGTGCCGATGGCAACGTCGCAGGGGCCGTTGAAGAGATTGGGCCCTTCGCCGGCAGCGCCCTTTGTACCCAGAGCAAGGAGCAGCTTGCCGTCGCGCGAGAACTTGAATACCTGCTGGCCGCGCCCCTCGGATGTCCGGCCATCGGTGATCCACAGGTTGCCGTCCCGATCGATCCGGAAGCCGTGCGGCCAGACAAACAGTCCGTCGCCCCAGGTCTTCAGCAGCTTCCCTGATGCGTCGAACTCGAGGATGGGCGGTTCCGACCGTCTGACGGCGATGATGGTGCCGGCGCGATCGACGTCGACACCGGTCACCTCGCCCCACGCCTGGCCTTGCGGCAACCTGCCCCAGCCGTCGACCAATCGGTAGATCTCTGCGGCGCCCAGCGCGACCGAGGCACACACGGCCATCACGCCTGCGACGAAGGCCAGACCTCTGCGAACGTCCTGGGTCATCGCCGTATTCCCGAGTGGGCCACGCGCTACTGCTGCTGCTGTGTGGTGCGCGCCTGCCGCGCCCGCAGTTCGGCCGCGTAGTCTTCGTCGCTCAGATAAATGAAGTCGATGTGGCCGATCGACATCTCGTCGATCGTCCGGTTCCCGCTGCCTACCCAGTTGGTCGGATCGGGGTTGCGTTTGTTGTTCGCCGAGTTGTCGTGCCACGACGTCTGGTGCAGCACTGTTCCGGCCGGGAAGACCGGGGGGTTCTTGTAGGCGTACGTGATCTGCCACATCACGTCGAACCGCGGCACGTAGCTGAGAAGCTCGACGCGCCGATCCGGATAGATCGCCTCGAGGGCCATGGCTTTGCCGCGGTAGTGCATGTGCGGCTGGAACAGGATCAGCTTGGCCGGCTTCTTGAGCGTGAAGTACGCGTCATTGCGGGCATCTGCCTCGCCGGGCGGGATGTCGAGGTTCTGCGCCCCCACCAGTTTGTTCTGAATGATGTACTTGGGCGTGTAGCCCTTGGGATAGAAAACGACGCCGACGCGGGTCTGCTCGTCGACGTCTTCGGCGATGGCGTGATAGTGGGCCGAGAAGTGGATCTTCGCGCCGGCCTTCATGAGCCGCGCCGTCCCTTCGTCGTACTGATCGCCGAGGTTGCCGATGGCGTACTCGATGAGCCGCGTCCCAGCGTTGCGGTTGAACCCGTCGTTTTCGCGTTCGGGCACGAACTGCTTCAGCTCCGCGTCGTCGTCCTGCTGCGAATAGACGATGGTGTGATGGACCACGCGTTTGTCGCCAGGCTTCACCTCGATGGCCTTGATCCAGCGATCCTCGGTCAATCCCGAATCGACGTAGAAACTCCCGAACCAGTCGGCCATGTTCGCCTTGAC
>Ga0111538_10010812_pt1 | contig 12123 bp, 15 predicted proteins | sample SoiMethybrSBSTD1_FD_79669 | JGI IMG/M metagenome (GOLD analysis project Ga0111538, IMG submission 79669) | Bulk soil microbial communities from a Populus tree surrounding site in Tennessee, USA - Soil MetaG P. TD hybrid SBSTD1 (version 2)... | ecosystem: Environmental > Terrestrial > Soil >...
ACCTTGCCCGCGAGCGCCCCGTTCGTCATGGCGCGTTTCTGCGCGTGGCGCCGCGCGGCATCACCCGCAGCGCAACGGCAGCGCAACGGCAGCGAGCAGCAAGACGAGGATGCCGGTCACGAACGGGTCGTAGTAGCCGTTGACGGGGAACATGAAATCGGACACGTTGGTCATGGCGTGAAAGACGATCGGCGCCAGTACGCTGCCGCCCGCGCCAACGTAGAGCCAGACAATTATCACGCGCAGGCCCGCCGTGGCAATCGTTTGCCCAACGACCCAATCCGCGTCGTGTCCGGTATCGACGAATGGGATCGCGTGCCATGACGCCCAGAACAGCGCGAGCACGACCGCCGCCAATCGCACTCCCAGGCGGCCGGCCAGCGGATCGAATGCATAGCCCTGCCAGCCGAGTTCCTCGCCGAATGCGCCGATGACGAACGGAACGATGAGCAACGTTGCATCGGTGAACGACAGGTTCGCCTCCGGCAGCGACCGGCCGAGCGCGCGCATCGCTGCGTACGACAGCAGCATGATTCCCGGCATGACCAGCAACGCAGCGGCGTACCAGCGGTTTGCAGCGCGGCGATAGTCCCACGCGCGTGAGATCAGCCGTCGGGCTGCTCGACCGTTGCCGGCGCGGAAGGCCAGCGCAACTGCGGCGACCCCCGGGCACAACGCCGTGAGTGCGCTGATGGGCAGGTTGAAGGGAAGCAGGTTGCGCAGTTCGGACTGCGGCCGTGCGCCGAGAATCCACAGCGGGATCCACAGCGCTACGACGCAAGTGAAGAAGGCGGCCGGCATTGACCCACCCGTATCGCCGTGCGGTCGTTGCGCGCTGCGTCAGCGCCGTTCGAGCGCAAGCCGGGCCCCAAGCCCCAGCAGCACCGCGCCCGAGAAGCGGTAGGTCCACGTGAGCACGGCGGGGCGCGAACGAAGCCAGGCGGACAGCGCGCCGGCGAACAGCCCCACGGGCGCCTTGACGACGAACGTCAACGCCGCAAACGCGAGTCCCAGCACGAACACCGTGGCGGTTGGGTGACGCGCCGTGGGTGCGACGAATTGGGGCAGGAATGCGAAATAGAAGACGGCGATCTTGGGGTTGGACAGATTGGATAGCGCGCCATCGCGAAACAGCTGGCGCAGCGAGCGATGCGTCGCAAGTCCGACCGTCAACTCGCTGCCGCGGGTGCGCAACAGCCCGATGCCGAGGTAGATCAGATACGCGGCGCCCGCGAGCTTGAGTGCCAGGAACAGCCATTCCGACGTGCGCAGGATCGCACCGAGACCGAGTGTCGCCAGAACCGTGTGACCGACGAGGCCGACACTCACGCCCGCCGCCGTCGCGACGCCGGCGCGGCTACCCTGGGCGACGGAGCGTGACATGACGAGAATCATGTCCTGGCCAGGTGTTGCAATGAGCACGAGGGACGCAACGATGAACAGCAACCACGACGCTTCAATCATGACGCTCCCGATGGATTGGCTGACGCGTCGATACACGTATCACGATCGTTTGCGCAGCACGACGTGCGCTGCGGCACGCTTGCTTGGCGCGTTTTCGGCGCATTCGTAGCCGAGTGCACGCGTGTCGATGCCGTGCAACAGATGCTCGCCGGCACCGAGCAGCACGGGCGATATCGCTAGATGCAGCTCGTCGATCAGCGCTGCGCGCAGGTATTGGCGGATCGTTGCCACGCCGCCGCCGAGCCGGACGTCGCGCCCGCCCGCCGCATCGCGCGCCCGGCGCAGCGCCGACTCGATGCCGTCGGTGACGAAATGGAACACCGTGCCGCCCTTCATCGTGATTGAGGTCCGCGGATGATGCGTCAGCACGAACACCGGGACGCCATACGGAGGCTCGTCACCCCACCAGCCCTTCCAGCTGTCGTCCGGCCACGGGCCACGCACGGGGCCGAACATGTTGCGGCCGAGTATCCACGCGCCGATGTTCGCGAATCCCCGCGCCGCACTGTCGTCGTCCGCACCGGTTTCGCCGTCCTGGTTGCCCTGCATGTGCTGCCACGTTCTGGTGTGGACAAACCAGTCGAACAGCTCGGGACCGCCGACGCCCAACGGATGTTGCAGATCCTGGTTCGGTCCGGCGCCGTAGCCGTCGATCGATATCGAGAACGAGTGGACGCGCAGTTTCGACAAGATGTTCCCTTCGGATTGATTGCCATTCAATGCTAGTAAGGCGTACCGTCCTTGCGAACGAACGCCCACGTGCCGTTGTCGTCGAGGCGCGCCCGGAGATCGTCGTCCGGGTAGCTGCCTTCGTCGCCCGGTGTTCGGTCACCGACCTCGAGGTAGACGACGTCGGACGTCGTTTCGTTCACGAGGCAATGTCCGTTTCCGGTCCCGGCCTTGAATCCCGCGCACATGCCCGGTTCGAGCACTGTGCGTCCCTCGTCCGTGTGCAGCGTGGGGCGACCCTCGAGGATGTAGACGAACTCGTCCTGCCTGGTGTGGGCATGCCGAAGCGCGGAGACGGCGCCCGGCGCGAGCCTCGTCAGGTTCACACCGAAATGTGTCAGGCCGAAAACCTCGCCCAGCGGACGCTTCAATCGGCCCGCCATGCGCGAGGCGAACGGCTCCGGGTAGTTCGACGGTTTTTTGCGCGGTGCTGCCTGGGCCGCGACAATGGCTGCGGGAAGGGAAGAGTCGGACATGCTGCTCGCTCGCAAATGAGATGTCACGGCGCTCGCGCCGGCACACCGATCAGGGCTGTGAGTCTCCTACGAGCCAGCTTAATCGAACCCGGTTGCCGTCACGCCGACGCATTTAAGCGCGCGACGCGGGCGCGCACCGCGGACAGCAGGACGCGCGAGTAGAGCTTGTGGAATCCGAGCAGCGAATGAAACGCGAAGCCAAGCTCGCGCGCTCGCGAGTCGGCACGGCGTACCGGCATGACGGCCGAGCCGAAGTAGAGGCGCGTCCCTGTGCTGTCGTTTCCCGAATCGATCGCGGTCGCCATCAGCCATGATTTCGTGCGGCCGGTGAAATCCGCGAGCAGGAGCTCGTTCGCGTCGCGGCCCTCGACGCGCCACGCGGCGAACGTGTGGCTCGCGCCGATCGCAAGCTGGTGCGCGTCGCGATCACTGGACGGCCTGGAAAGAGCCCATTTCAGCAGCCATCGCTCGGCCTTGAATACCGCCGTCGTGTAAAAGGCCTCCACGTATTCGGCGTGGGAAACCCGCACCGGCACTCCAGTGCAATAGCAATCCGCAAAAACGCCCTCGCTGACGCATCGCTGCAGCAGCGAACCCTCCGGAATCTCGCATCGAACAACGCGACTTGCAGGTTCACCCACGGAAGACCGCGGATGGCGCGTTTCGTCGTGGCCCCGTCAGAGATCCTCCCGGCCACCCCGGCGCCACCGCGGCGGCTCGCCCTTGGCCCAGCAAACGGCGATGAGTATCAACGTCAGCGCGACGAGGCACGCGGCAAATCGCACCGGTCGCGCCGACGGGTCTATCACCACCGCTGCCGTGCCGATGAGCATCACGTACACGACGATCACGAACCAGCCTTGCCACATGGCGGGAAATCCCCAGCCCCAGCCGTAGCGCTTGGCGGGAAACCAATAGCGGGGCGGGTCGGGCATCGTGACCGAGGACACCGTGTGAATGACGGCCGCAATCAGAAGAAATCGATCACGCCCGTCGCCAGGTCGTACATCGCGCCGGCGATCTTGATGGTGCCGCTCGACTCCATCCCGGCGAGGACGGGGCTGTCCTTGCGAATTCCTGCGATCGTGAGCTCCACGTTCTTGCGCGCGACGGCGTCGACGAATGGATAGTTCTTCGAGGTCCTTTCGCCCGTGTAAACCGTCGCAGCCACCGCCGGCTTGATCTTGGCCAGCAACCCGGTGAGATTGCCGAGCTCGGCGTTGTCGATCGCACCCTTGATCGCGCCGCACGACGTATGCCCCATGACCAGCACCACCTTGGACCCCATCAGCTTGCAGGCGAATTCCATCCCGCCGAGGACGTCCCCATTTTCGATGTTGCCCGCCATGCGAGTGTTGAAAATGTCGCCGATTCGCAGATCCATGATCGTTTCGGCCGGCGCCCGCGAGTCGATGCAACTCAGCAGGACGGCTACCGGATATTGGCCTGCGGCACTGGCCCGTTGCTGCGCGAGGTAGTCATAGTCTTTCATCTGGCCGCTGGTGAAGCGCTTGTTGCCTTTTTTCATGAGCGCCAGGATGGCGTCCGGCGTGAGCTTGTCGCGTTGCGCCTTGGTCAGCGCATCTGCATAGGCAACTTCGCTGAACGCCCCCGTACCCACGGCCGCCGCGGCCGTCAGCGCGAACGAAGCGCCGAGGAAATTGCGCCGGTCGCGCGGGTCGGTGTGCAGGCAGGCTTTGTGATCCACAGACATTAACCGTCTCCTTGATATTGTTTCGTTCGCGATGGTGCACGGGGGATTGATGCACCGGGCGGCGAGGCATGTCGCCTCCAACCCAACGATGCAGCGCGAGATGCTAAGCCGCAAAGCGCGCGGCCGCAATGCCGCACGTGCATTTACACGCTTTGCGCGAACTCGTCCAGGCGGCGATTGAAGGCCCCGGGATCGTCCCAGAACGCCGCATGGCCCGCGCCCGCCATCACGTGAACCTCCGCGCGAGCCATGCCCTGCTTGTGCCGATCGACGACGGCGGGCTTGACGATCGCGTCGTCCGAGCCGTGGGTGATCAGTATCGGCTTGCGGATTCTCGGCAGCAGATCGTCATTGTCGAGGGACCGGGAAAGAAGCGCCTGGCGGACGTGCGGTGCCACCGACACGTTGTAGCCGAGCATCAGGAACAGTTCTTCGTCGGAAATTTCTCGCGCGAAGCACATGCGCAACAGCGCCTCCAGGCTGCGCACGCTCGCTTCCACATCCGTGGCGAAGAACCCTGCGGCGAGGCCGAGAAAGCCCGGGGTCAGGACGCTCATCGCATCTTCGCTTCCGAGCTTCGTGATTCCGCCGACGAAGCTGAGCCCGCCGAGGCTTTCATCGCCGTAGTAGCGGACATAGTCGAGGATGACGAGTGGCCCGTACGACCAGCCGCATACGATCGGGTGGTCGAGGCGCAACGCGGTCAGCGCCGCGTTGACGTCGTCGGCCCACAGCCTGGAGTCCGTGTACCCGTCGCGAGGCTTGTCGGATCGTCCATGGCCTCGTAGATCCATTGCAACGAGTCGGTAGTCCCGGGTCAGGTCCGAACGGAGCTGTCGCTGCCAGGCGAGGCAACACTGCGAAAAGCCGTGGATGAACAGGATGGGCCGACCGCTCGGGTTGCCCGTTTCCGCGAGATGAATGCGGATGCCGCCGCCGCCGATGATGCTGTGGCTCTCCATGCTTGCCTCCATTGCGCGTGCTGCGCCTGGAGAACCTGGGCCGACATCCAGCGCCGCCCGGCTGGGGAAGAGACGCAGCGGTCATCACCGCCAAATAGCGTACGCCTCTTTCGGGCTCATCGGGAACGCGGTCGGCCGGGCACTCAACGTTCTGCCTCGTGGCAGACGGCCTCGATGTTATGACCATCCGGACCGATCACGAAGGCGCCGTAGTAGTTAGGATGGTAGTTCGTCCGCAATCCGGGTGCGCCATTATCGGTGCCGCCGGCTTTCAGCGCGGCCGCATGGAACTGCCGGACCTGCTCGCGGTTGGCCGCCGCGAACGCAATATGAATCGGGCCGGGGCTCACGCCGAACGAGCCGAACCAGAACTGGGGCTTGCCTTCGCGGCCAAGCATGACCCACCCGTCCCCTTCGGCCGCGACGCCGATTCCGAGAGGCGCCAAAGCCGCGCCGTAGAAGCGCTTGCTCGCGGCGAAGTCGCTGACGTTGAAGCCGACGTGGTCGAGGATCATCGTGGCATTCACTGCGTCGTCGCGTCGTCGCCCATGATCCGTATCATCTCGGCGAGCTGCACGCTCATCGGCATGTTCAACCGCTGACCGTTCGGCAATTGGCGCATGAACCATTTGTTATACGTCTGCTCGAGCTCGCGTGATGCGGCAAGGTCGTGAAGCGTCGTCGCGACGAGCTTCGCCAGCTGCGGATCGTCCTTGCGGAACATGATGCCGTACGGTTCATACGACAGGAAATCGCCGACGACCATCAGCTGGTCCTGCGCGCGGTTCAACGCGATGAATCCATAGAGCAGCACGTCGTCCGTCGCAAACGCGTCGGCCTTCCCCTGCACGAGCTGCGCATAGGAATCGGCATGGTCGGTTCCCGTGAGGATCGTTGTCTTCAGGTGGAAGCGCGCCACGAGATCGTGCATCGTTTTCTCGTTGGTCGTGCCGGTCGTCACGACGACGGACCGTCCGGCGAGGTCACGATACGACTTGACGGGCGATCCCTTCTTGACCATCAGCTTGGTGCCGGCGACGAAGATCACCGGCGAGAAATCGACCACTTTCTTGCGCTCGAGGTTGGACGTCGTGGACCCGCATTCGAGGTCCACCTGCCCGCGGATGACGGCGTTGAAGCGCGTATCGGAGGTGACCGGTACCCACTTGATGACGAGATCGCGGCTGACCTCGGTGCTCATCGCATCGACGATTGCGCGGCAGAGATCGATCGAGTAGCCGACCGGCTCCTTGCTTGCGCTCAGGTACGACAGCGGAATCGACGCGTCGCGGTAACCCACTGCGACTTCGCCGCTCGTCCGTGCCTTCAGCAGCGTGCCGTCGAGCGCGCCTTCCGTCGTTTGCCCGACGGCGACGCTGGCGGTCGAAGTCAGGGCCACGGACACGATCAGTGGCACTGACCACCGCCGGATCCGCTGCGAAATCGTCATGGCATTGCGCATCGTCGCGTCCGCGATGTTGGAGGTGGCAGGGCGCCGGCGCCGTGGTTCCGGAAGGCGTCGCGTCAGGCGGCGGCGGGCATCGCGTCGGGGTGCAGCGACCGCGAGAGCTCTGCGTCCAGACGTGCGGCGTTCGCCTCCGCCTCCTGCTCGCTCAAGAGTCCGCCTTCCCACTTCGCGACCACGGACGCAGCCACGGAATTGCCAACGGCGTTCGTGGCCGAACGTCCCATGTCGAGGAACGTATCGACGCCGAGAATGAGCAGCAGGCCGGCTTCCGGGATGTTGAACTGGTTGAGCGTTGCCGCGATGACCACCAGCGACGCGCGCGGCACGCCGGCCATCCCTTTCGACGTCAGCATCAGGATCGCCATCATCGTCAGCTGGGTCGCGACCGGCAAGTGAATGTTGTAGGCCTGCGCGATGAACAGCGTCGCGAACGTGCAATACATCATCGAGCCGTCGAGGTTGAACGAGTAACCCATCGGCAATACGAAGCTGGAGATCTTGCGCTTCACGCCGAAGCGGTCGAGCGCATCGAGGATCTTCGGATACGCAGCCTCGGAGCTTGCCGTGGCGAACGACAGCAGGAAGGGCTCCTTGATGAGACTGATCAGCTTGAACACGCGCCGGCCGAGGAACACGAAGCCCGCCAGCACCAGCAGGCACCACAAGATGATGAGCCCGATGTAGAAATCGCCCATGAAGACGGCAAATTTCACCAGGATCTCGAGGCCGTTCGTTGCTACGGTCGCTGCGATCGCCGCAAACACCGCGACCGGCGCCAGCAGCATCACATAGCCGGTGATCTTGAGCATGACGTGCGCCAGTGCGTCGATGACGGCGGTCATACTCTTGCCGATGTCACCCAGCGCCGCCAGTGCCACGCCGAAGAACATCGAGAACACGACGATCTGCAGGATCTCGTTGTTGGCCATCGCCTCGGCGAACGACCTCGGCACCAGGTGCGTGACGAACTCCTTCAGCGTGAACGACGCCGTCTTGAGATTGGTCGCGGCGCCGATGTCGGGCAGCGGCAGTCCGAGGTCCTTGCCGGGTTGCAGCAGATTGGCAAGCACCAGGCCGAGAAGAAGCGAGACGATGGAAGCGATTACGAACCACCCGAGCGCCTTGGCGAAGATCCGGCCGACGCTCCTGGCGTCGCCCATGTGGGCAATGCCGACGACCAGCGTCGAGAAAACCAGCGGTCCGATCAGCATCTTGATCAGGCGCAGGAATATGTCCGACAGGATCGAGATGTAGCCGGCGATCTGCGTTGCCGACTTCTTGTCCGGGTAGCTCGTGAAGATCATGTACCCGACGATGATGCCCAGCACCATGGCGATGAGGATGTACCCCGCCATCGGAATTTTCTTCTTCATCCGCCGCTCCTATGTGGCATCGACAATCGTTGCCCGGACGCCGCGCGACCGCGTCGTGTCCAACCGCAGGGGCTTCCCCGAAAACATGGGCGCCGGCCTCACAACCCTGCGTTTACCTTAGCACGGTTCCCGAATGACTTGGCCGCTTCGATCGGTGCAGCGGGCTGGCCACCCGGTGTGGTCGCCGCGTCGGTCGTCATTGCGCCGCAGGCCTGGGTTCGAACAGCTCGATCGGATTGCCGGAAGGGTCGTCGACGAGGACCTGCCTGCCGCCGGGCCCTTTGATGAGCGCGCTGCGGAATCGCGCGCCGCGCGCCTTCAACGCGGCCATCGTTTGCTCGATGTCCTTCACGTCGATCACGACGCGATTCCAGCCGCCTGCCACCGGTTCGGAGCCGTCGTCCAGCGTTTTCCTCGCGGACGTGCCGGGACCACTCAGCCAGATCGACAGACCGTCGCGCTCGACGATGGCGAACGGTGGCCCCCAGCGATCGGCCAGTGTGAAACCCAGCAGCTCGTAAAAGGGGAGCGCTTCGTCGACATCGTCTACCAGGTAGCGAACGACCGGCACGCGGCTTCTCCAAACGCGATGACGCGATTGTGCAACGAAGCGCCGGCTTGCGGAAGCGAGTCACACGGCCGCCACGCGCGCCGTTGTCCGGCGCGAGAGTGGGCGTCGGACGTCACGTGAGTTCCACGTTGTCGCCGATGCGAAGGGTGCCACCGAGATCGCTCCTCATCGCGACGGCGAACGTGGGTCTTTCACTGGGGAAAAGTGTCAGCAGCGTGGTCATGATCGGCCGGTCGCGCTCGCCGGTGAGTGGATTCGCGTGCGTGGCGAGGCATCGGGTCTTTGGGCTCACGATCGAGAACTCGACGTCACCCACGCGCAGATTCCGGCCGATCCAGCGCTGCTCCTCCCACGCATCCACGCCGTCGATGGCGATGTTCGAGCGAAAGCGCGTCTCGGTGATCTTCGGTGGTTCGGCAATGGTCGCGGCCAGTGCCGCAACGCTGCCGCGTCCGTGCAGCGTTACGTAACCCGGTTCCTGGTCCTGGTAACGGGACGTGACACCATCGCCAACCACGCGCAGTGGCAGGCGAGCATCGTGCGACGCGAGCGGATTCTCGTCGAGCGCGCCGACATGGCGTTCGACGGCCGCTGCGAGCCGCTTGCGTCCCGCGTCGTCAAGCGTTTCGTCTGCGAGGACGGTGCCGTCGCACTCGATGCGCAGGCGCAGCGCCTGGTGATCGAATCGAAGTCGCAGGCGCGCAAGGCCAGGCGTGTTCATCAGCACGACGAAGTCGCGCTTCGTGCTCCACGCATCGTCGTGTGCAGCGGCCGCGTTGAACCGCAATCCCAGCACGCGGTCACCGGCAATCCGTCCACCCGCCAACACGTCGAGCGACTCGCATTCCTCGCAGGTAAACCCCTTTACCGGAAAGCGGAACAAGCCAGCGACGCGCATGGGCAAACTCCCTTGGGCTCGATTTGGCGCGGCGGCCCCGGTTGCAGTCGAAGCGGACGCTCAAGCCGCCCCGATGCGGCGGCAAGGCAACGCACACGCGGTCATCGCCGCCTGCACCCGATGACGCCTCAGTTGACGAACACGGTATCGTCCTTCGGCTGCGGAGGAATCTTGATTACGAGAGCCTTCACCGGACCGCTGGCGACGACGGTGCCTGCGTGCGCGGTGCCCTTGGGAATGATGATCAGCGTGCCGGGCTTGAAGTCCTTCCGCTCGTTGCCGAGCCACATCGATCCGCTGCCTTCGATGATGTACTGGATCTCGTCCGTCTTCGGATGCGTGTGTTTCGCAACGTTGCCCGACTGGATCTGCACCGTGGCGTTATCGGTCGTGACGAGCATCCGCGTGTTCATTTCGGGATTGGGCGTCGTGGGCATGTCGGCGTGCTTCATCGCAGCCAGATCGACCATGGCGGGCGCGAGGGGCGTGGATTGCGCATACGCATTCGATACGGAATAGGTCGCAAGCGACGACGCGACGAGTCCGGCTGCAAAGGCGGCTGCGGTTGCGAAAACGACGGTGGCGGTGGTGTGATTCATCGGGATTCTCCTGATGAGTTTGTGGAGGGCGCGAGGCCGCGAGGGAATCGTTACGGTGCGAAGCGAGACAACGTGGCACGCTCAGCGGCTCATCTGGTCGGCAGCGCGCAGCAATGGGGCGGGTGAAACCTGAATCGGCCCCGAAAACGCAACCTCCATGTCGAGCACAAGATAGATCGATGTCGTGATGAGAAAGGCCGCTCCCACGAGCGTCATCAGCACCAGCGCGTTACGGGGCGCACGATAACCGAAACTCCCGAATATCAGCACGAGCCACGCACCCAGCATCACGAGGAACGCCGGGGGAATCGACCCTTCCGACTCTTCGATCAACACCCAGCGTCGTTTGACGACGTTCTGGAAGTTGTTCTCGGCCTGACGCCACAGTTCCGCGCGCACCGGATCGGACGGACGTATTGCGGCCAGCGCACTGCCGACTTCGTCGAGTCGAAGCTCTGCGGCGCGATCGTTCAGCAGCGGTGCACCTTTGGGAGGCCACGTGCCGTCGATGGCCTGCCGCAAGTAGACGGCAAGACGCTGGCGCACGTCGGCGGCTTCCGGGCCGTACTGCCGCAGGCTGCGGTCGAGCAGAATCAGGTCGGTCGCGAACGCGTGCACGTTGCGATCGACCGCCTCGAACGTGTTCTTGGCGGAGTTCAGCAGCAGGCCCAGCACCAGCGACGTGGTGACGACGAAAATGTTTGCGGTGAGCCTGACGACGTTGTGCGAGTCGTCGTGGCGATAGTGCGGCGGGAATCGCTCCGATATGAACAACGCACCGAACGCCGCAGCAACGAGACAGACGAAGACGATGGTCGCGATAAGTGTTGGATGCATCAGTTCATGCTCTGCTTGCCCTTCGGCTTGTCGCACACCGCGGTCCGCTCGCGCACGCCCTTCGTCTCGTTCCACACCAGTCGCTGCGCATTGTAGGGCAGCGGCGCCTCGGCAGCGTCGATTGGGCGAACGCCGTGGGGCCAGTTCGCCGGGCAAATGGCGGTAAAGCTCGCAAAGCCTCCGGTGCCGCCTTTCAACCGGGGAAATCCAATCGCGACCAAGGCGCCCGTGGACGGGACCTGATCGAGATTCGTGACGCCTTCGGCCTGCATGTAGCCGTTGTTCATCAGCCAGTCTTCCCCGACCAGCGTGGGTGTGGAATCGGTGTCGAGCGGCTCGTGGCCGTGCAGCAGGATCTTGCGCTCGAGGTGCAGCAGCTTCAGCGCGGCAAGCGTCACGCCGGGAAACCTGCCATCGGCAGGCTGGACGCGCGCAGCGTCGGGCCAACGCTTGGACCAGTCCGAACGCACCATGACGACGCTACCGGACGGAATTCGTCCATGGGCACGCTCCCACGCGTGCACGTCGGCGACGGTCAGATGATAGTTCGCATCCGCAACGACTTTGTCGGCGATCGATATCACCGCGAGCTTGCGCAAAGCGAGCGTCGGCGGCAGTTCGTCGATGGCTGGAAAGCATTGGTGCCAGTGCGCGGGCGGGTCGAGCTGCGTGCCGAACTGGTCGGTCGCGAACGAATACGCGGTAGTCTCCAGGCCGGTCTTCTCGTAGGTGAATGCGGCGTAAGGCGACTTTTCGTCGAGCCGTCCGGTGCCCTGCTGGAATCGGGTCGTCGGAGGAAAGCCATTCCAGACCGGCGCATCCGGGGTCAGGACGTGCGACAGCGAAACATAGCGTGCGCGCGCGAACGCTTGATCCCACACGCTCCACAACCCCCTGGAGACTGTGGAGGTTCGGGGGCTCGCGGTGGCCGGCAGCGAAGCGGCACCGACCATCGCGAGACTCGTGAGCTTCAGCAGACGACGTCGATCCAATGGAGCCTCCAGTAACGACACGGCAACCTTCGCCGGATGA
>Ga0111538_10010815_pt1 | contig 12121 bp, 11 predicted proteins | sample SoiMethybrSBSTD1_FD_79669 | JGI IMG/M metagenome (GOLD analysis project Ga0111538, IMG submission 79669) | Bulk soil microbial communities from a Populus tree surrounding site in Tennessee, USA - Soil MetaG P. TD hybrid SBSTD1 (version 2)... | ecosystem: Environmental > Terrestrial > Soil >...
CGACGCGTCACTGCCCGACGTCGCGACGCCCGACGCTCCGCTCGTGGACGCCGCGCGCCCCGACGCGTCGCTGCCCGACGTCGCGACGCCCGACGCGTCACTGCCCGACGCGTCGCTGCCCGACGTCGCGACGCCCGACGCGTCACTGCCCGACGCGAACCAACCCGATGCAGCAACTCCCAATCCGACGGGGGGCGCCTCGGATTCGAGCGGCTGCAGCTGCCAGACGGTGCCCCGGCGCGGTCTTTCCGGCGCGATCGCGGCGTCGTTCGCGCTCATGCTCACAGCAGTGCGGCGACGCGGTCGCGCCGCTGGCAAGGTGCGGAGTCGCTCGGAGGGGTTTCACTCCCCCTGAAATCGACCCTTCGCCGCGTGGGTCCCGTTCAACACGGAGCGGCTATCGGGCCACAACGTTCGCCCGCGAACCTAGTATTTTCAATCATTTAGCAAGTGGCACCCCTCGTGCTCAAGAGGGTCGTCATGCACACTTGGCTCTCCCCCGTCTCCCTCATCGCCCTTCTTTCGCTCCCCCTCTGCGCTTGCTCGGGTTCCGCTGAACCCCCGACCGCGCACCGCACGGCGGCGCCGTCGAAAGCTGCCCCCGCGGCACCTTCCCGCTCGATGGCCGCGGCCCGCTCGATCGATCTCGATCGCGACGCGGCATCGCTCACTCCGCAGGCCGCGCCCTCAACCGATTACTTCGTGTGGACCCGCGAAGGCGAAGAACGCACGATCACCTATCGCCTCGACGCTACAGGACGCCCCGTTGAAATTCTCGACGGCATCGTCATCGCCACCGCCACCGGGACGTGGCAATGGCAGCTCGAGGATCGATCGGTCCCCACCGTCCCTTGCGAGTTTTACGACGAAGAAGGGCACGCCTTCGCGGGGGACCCGGCCGAGCCTGGCACCGCGACGCGCGCATCGCTGCGACATATTGCGAGCGGTGCCGAGCAAGTCGTGGTCGAGCCCGGCATCGACCTCATGGGGAGCGCCGACGTCAAACACGACGTCGGGGTCATCGCCTCCATCGGACCTTACCTCTTCGTCGAAGAATCGACCTACACCTTCGCCTGCGGCGCGCACGGGAACACCGGGGTCTCGACGCTGATCTGGGACGCATCGAGCGGGACGACGGTCGCCGCGCCCATGGATATCGGGCCCCTGGAGGCCCCCCGCGGCGCCGCGGTCGAAGGTCTGACCGATGACGACGACGATGTCTTCGCGCCGAGCGAGGACGACCTCGAGCTCACGGAGATCGTTCCGCGGTTTGCGCGCGACGGATCGCTCGAGGTCGGCCTTCAGTTCACTGCGCCCACCTGTTACGCTTGCACACGCGGCGGATGGAGCTCGTACACCAAGTCGACCGTCGTCGATGCGGTTTCGACCCCCGCGCTCCTCGCCCCTTACGCGAGTCCGCCCGCCGCCATCCGTGCGTTCTTGCGCGAGCACCCCGAGGTCGGCATGAACGGGTGGAGCGCCCGTTAGAAGCGTGCCATGCTCGGCTCGCATGGGTCGGCTTGTCTCGTCGAAAGCGGTAAGGCAGCCGGCGAAGATCTCGATACCTCGACTGGCCGAGACCTACCCGCGCGGGCGCCTTTTTCGGACCCTCGATGCCGCTCGCCGCAGACGGGTGGTGTGGCTTGCGGCGCCCGCGGGGGCGGGCAAGACGTCGGTGGTCGCCACGTACCTGTCGGCACGTCGCCTGCCGGCCCTCTGGTACAACGTCGACGCGCGCGACAACGACGTCGCCAACCTCTTTCACTACCTCGCGCTCGCCGCCCGCGCCTCGTCGCGGCGCAAGAAGCTCGAGCTGCCGGCGTTCACCTCCGACAATCAATTCGGCGTCGCCGCCTATGCGCGCGGTTTTTTCGAAGCGCTCTACCGCGAGCGACCGGTCCCCTCGGTCATCGTGCTCGATGATTACCAAGAAGCATCGGGAACGCTTTGGGAGCACGTCATTCGCGAGGCGATCAGCGCGCTGCCTGAAGGAATCGTCACCATCATCATCAGCCGGACCGAGCCCCCGCCGGCCTTCGCCCGCTGCGTCGCCAGCGGTGAGATCGCGCTCGTCGGCTGGGACGAGCTGCGTCTGACGCCGCAAGAGACCGCGGGGCTCGTGCGCCTTTGCCGCCCCGATTGGCGCGGTCGACGCCTGAGCGACGTGTTGCCGGGCATCGTCGCCCTCTCCAATGGTTGGGCGGCCGCGCTCACCCTCCTTTTGCAGAACCACCAGCTCAGCGCCGTCAACGCCGGCGGCGTCGAGGAATTCTCCGAGCGGCTCTTCGACTACTTCGCGACCGAGATTCTCGACAAATCGAGCGTCGCACACCGCGACTTCTTGCTGCGCACGTCGATCGTGCCGAGCCTCACGACGGAGCTCGCGGCTCGCCTCACGGGCAACGCCGACGCGCCGCGTATCCTCGCCGAGCTCGGGCGGCGCAGCTTCCTCACGCAGCGCCTCGGCGCATCCGGCGCCTACCGTTATCATCCGCTCTTGCGCGGGTTCTTGCGCCGGCGCGCTGAGCGGGATCTCGGCCCGGCCGTGCTCGCCGAGCTGCATGTTAGGGCTGCCGAATGCTTCGTGGCCACCGAGCAAATCGACGAAGCCATGGAGCAGCTCGAGACGGCGCACGACGTCGTGATGCGGGTCAAGCTCTTGCTCCACGTCGCGCCGCTGTATTTCGCAAAAGGCGCCGGGCGCACGGTCGAAGCGTGGATCGCGCGACTGCCGGAAGAGATCGTGGAGCAGGACGGGTGGCTCGTCTTTTGGCAAGCCTTGTGCTGCCTCAGCTACAAGCCGTCCCTCGCCCGCGCGCGTTTCGAACAGGCCTTCGCGCTCTTCCAAAAAGAGCACAACGCGAGTGGGCTCTACCAATGCTGCGCCAGCGCGACGCAAGCCATCCTCCACGAGGGGATGGACTTTGCTCAGCTCCGCACGTGGATCGCCCGCTTCGAAGAGCTCGAGGCGTCCGGGCTTCCGTGTCCACAATCGATCCAACCAATGGCCGCGACAGGCATGCTCATGGCGTCCATGTTCGGTCAAGCCGACGCCGCGGCTCACCGGCATTGGGTCGATCGCGCGATGCACCTCATGTCGAGCAGCAATGACTCCGCTCATCGCGTGCTCACGGGCGGCTTTCTCGCGGTGTACTTCGTCTTCAACGACAACCCGGCTCACGCCGCGACTCTCCTCGAGATGCTGCGCCCTTCGGTCGGCCCGGACTCGTCCGTCGTCGCGTCGCTTACGCTGATGCAGGCCAATGCGCTTTGCGCGTGGGCGCGCGGCGACACGTCGGCGTGCGTGACCCTCGTGCGCGAAGCGCTCGCGCTCGCCGAACGTACGGGCATCCCGGTCTGGAACGACTACTTGCTCGGACTCGGCGCGGCCGCGACGCTCGGCACGGAAGACGTCGAGGGGTCCCAGGAATTCATGCAGGGGCTCGCCCAGGCGGCGCAGAACGGCGCCCTCTACTCCCTGGGGAGCTACCACTTCTATGCCGGTTGGGAAGCGTTCTTGCGCGGCGACATGGCGCGCGCCCTGCACTCCGCAGAGCTCGCGTATGACTACTCCAAGAAGCTCGACTATCTGTTCGCGCGTACCGTCACGGCGATAGCGCTCGCATTCGTGCGATGGCAAACCGGGCGGCGCCAAGAGGCACGCGCGAGCATTGCCGAGGCGCGGCGTTTGGCGGAGCTCGATCAATGCTACCTCGCGCTCTACGGCTGCGATCTCGTCGAATCCGACGCGCTGTGGGACGAGGATCGCCCGCACGCGCTCACCTGCCTCACGCGCGGGCTCGCGATGGGCCGCGAGCGCGGCTACTTCAATGCATTCTGGGTTACGACCAGCCTCTTGTCGCGCGTCGTGGGGCGCGCGCTCGAGCATCGGATCGAGCCAGACTACGTGCGCGCCGCCATCGTGCGACGGCGCCTCAAACCGACCTCGGTCACCGCGAGCACCGAGATCTGGCATTGGCCTTACCGCCTTCGCGCGCTCGGAACCTTCGAGCTATCGCGCGCGCCGGAGGGCGAACATCCCGCACAAGTCGGCCGCAAGCGAGACCAAAGCGACGCGACGCCGCGGGGCATGCCCCTTCGTCTGCTCCAGGCCACGATTGCGCTCGGGGGCCGCGGCGTTCCCGACACGCAGCTCATCGACGCGCTGTGGCCCGACGCGGAGGGGGACAGCGGCCGCCGCGTGTTCGATACGACCCTACACCGCTTGCGCAAACAGCTCGGTGACGACGCGATGCTGCGCCTCATCGACGGGCGGCTCCACCTCGACGAGCGGCTCTGCTGGCTCGACGTCTGGGCCTTCGAAGAGACCATCGGGCAGGTCCGGGACACGCTGGTCCACGACAGCTCGCCGGCCACGCTGGCGACGCTGGCCCGCCGTCTGCTCGACCTCTACCGCGGTCCCCTCTTTCCCGACGCGCCGGCCTCGAACGCGGTCCTCAAGGGCCCCCGCGGCAAACTCGCCACCAAGTTCCTCCACGCGGCCGAGACGATCGGCAAACTTTTGGAAGAAAAGGGGAATTTCGACGAGGCAGCCGAGCTTTACCAGCGTGCGCTCGAGGGGGACGAGGGCATCGAGCTCGCCTACGCGGGCCTCATTCGGTGCGCCATTGGGGCCGGGCGCCACGCGGATGGGCAGCGGCTTTTCGACCAGTGCCGGCGACGCCTCTTGGCCGATCTCGGCGAGGAACCGGGGCCCGAATTGGTGCGGCTCCAAGGCCACTTGCACGGCGCCCCAAAACGCCCACGGAATCAAATTTCCCCCTAGCCTCGTCTGCGCCAGGACTGCGCCTTGCGGATCTCGACCGGCCATTTTGTCGAGTCAGCACGCAGGGATCTGGCAGCGAGAAGCCGCCATCGTACGGCTAGTAAGACGGTTGTAAGACCCGGCGCGGCATTCTCGGGATATGCATACGAGCCCCAACGAAGCGAGCTTCGCCCCCAGCGTTGCTTTTGCGTCCCGCAACAACACCTCGTTTGCGGAGCTGTTCAAGAACCTGCGAAAGCAGCTGGTCGGTAAGCAGTCGTGCCTAAGTCGCGCGGGCCTGCGTTGCACCGATGCTGCGATCTCGCACTGGGAGCGGGGGCTTCGCCTCCCCCGACCGAAGACGCTACGCAACGCTGTCGATGTTCTCACCGAGCTCGGCGCGACTCCGGACGACATCCAGCAACTGATGTCCGCCTGGACCGCCGAGTACCTCGGCAAAAAGAGTCTGGCGAGAAACCGCACCTCTGAACAGCCCGCAGCCGAAGCCGCGTATCCCGGCTGACGCTACACCAGCGCAAAACCGATCGCGCCATTGATGATCGGGCGCGCGGCCGCGAGCGCCGCGTTGACCGCCGACTCGGCCGCCAATAGCTCCATCCCCGACGAGCAGAGGAGCACCGACCGCGTCGCGCTCTTCTGCATGTCGAACAGGAGCGATGCCTGCTCGGGGCTGATTTGCCCGCGCAGGCGTGCGGCTTCGATGGTGGCGACGGTCTGCGCGATCTTCTTGAATTCCCCCTCGGCATAACCCTCGACGTCGGGGGCCTTCTCCTTGAGGACCTTCCACGCAGCCTGGAACATGGTGTTTGCGAGTGCCTGGATGTCGATCGCCATGGGTCCCTCCTCCTATTCTTGCGTGCCGCGGCGCTTCGATACTTCGAACTTCACGATGGCTGCGCAGTTGACCTCGATTGCGGATAGCGCGGGCGACGCGAGGACGCTCGGGAGACCCGCGTCCTTCGACATCTCGTGCAGCTTTCGCAGATTCTCGACGTTGGTGGCGAGCTCACCGACGAGCGCGACGGTGACCTCGTTTTTTCCTTGGGCCAGGGCGCGCATCTTCAGCGTGGCGACGCTCGCCTTGAGGTCGCTGTAAAAGCCGACATTGGCCGCGTACGCCCCCTCCGGCTTGCCGGCGAGCCCCGTCATGCGGTCGACGAAGCCGACGATGCGCGTGTGGATCTCGCTGGCCCCGCGATCGATGACCTCGTCGTAGGAGCTCACCAGCCGTACCGGGCCGCACGCGACCCAGGCCGCCAAGAGCGCGATCCACAGGGCCGGCCGAAGCCCTGCCGCGAGCTTTCCCGCGGTGCTCGGTCGACGCGAGAGCACGCCCGATCGGAGGTGCACGGCGGATCGCGACCCGGCGGGGCCGAGAGCGATGGACGGAGCGGAGGGGCTCATCCCACCACTACTATCACCACTCCGTAACGACCTCACTTGCAAGGTCGCCGCAAATAGGGCTATGTCGGGCTTTTCGAACCGTGGCCATGGCAGAAAGCCCGGAAAAATCGTGCGGCTCGTGCGGTGCGTTCACGCAATACGCCGTGCATCCCCAACTCGGATCCGTCGGCGCGTGCGCGCGCGGCATGATCAGCTACCCCGTGCCCGCCACCGCCATCTGCGGCGAGTACCGCGCGCGCGGCACGGCTCACGAGCTTGCCCCCCTCAAAGTCCGCAAACCCGTAGCGCGCGAGCCCGCGGCCGCCGCGGTCGTCGTACGCCGCCCACCCTTGCCCGAGGAGATCGATCTCGACATGGACATCGCAACCTTTCGCTCCGTTCTGCAAGAGGTGCTGCGCGAAGAGCTCGGCATCGGCGAGGCCCGCATTCAGCCCCGTTTCCAGGGGGGAGAGCTCATCTTGAAGCCCGGCAAAGAAGGAACGGCCGACAAGCGGATCCCGCTCGAGACCTTCTTTCACAAGATCGTGATGATCAGGGACAAGCTGCGCGTGCTCGAGCAGCGCGTGAACGCGCACTCCGGGCTGACCGACGAAGACAAGGTGACCATGCAGCAGTACATCACCGCGTGCTACGGCACGCTCACCACGTTCAACGTGCTCTTCGCCGACCCCGCCGAGGGATTCAGAGGGGCGGCCGGCAAAGAGTGAGTCAGCGCGGCGTCGGCGGGGGGAGCGTGCGCGGCATGACCATGTTGTTGCTCGGCGATGACATGGTCGCCTTGTTTTGCATTCCCGGCGGCTCGAGCATGAGACTCATACGCGCCATCGCGTAAGGGATCGCCGCCTTGGAGTCTTCGTAGATCTGGCCGTGCGCGCCCGCCTCGATGGCGAGCCCGAGCGAGTGGAAGGGGCGCCATTCGCCCCCCACGCGCGCCGCGAGGTCGGCGCCCACACGGGTGGCGACGTCTTGGATGACGGCGACACCGGCGGTCATGCCGAGGTAGGGACCCTGCGACCCGAGGGGAAGGAAATCCATGCGCGGTCCGATCGAATGCGCGTGAAAAGTCTTCTGCACTTCGACGCCACCGCTGTGGGTGGCACCCGGTTCGACGGGGTCCGCCATCGAACGAACCCCTGATTTGGCGATCGGTGGTTGGAACGCGCCTTCTTCCCATTTGCCACTCGACGTGCGGTGCACCTTCGTTTCGAAGCTGGTAAACGAGATCGAAAGGCGAAAGCGCCGCTCGAGCTCGGTCCCGGCGCCGACCTCCAAGAACGTGCCCGACAAGCTATGGCTCGCGAGCTCGGGATGGACGACCGAGGCGTACGCGTAGCCAAGACCCGCCGTGATGACGAGGGGGCTCAGTGTTTCACCGACTTTGATCGTGCCGGTGTCGCTCATGTCGTCATCGCTCGAGACGACTTCGGTGTCCGCCTTGCCCTGCGCAGCACTCTCCGCGGGTGGCGGCGCGGGGGGCTCGCTCGCGGGAGGAGGGGGGGCGTTCTTGCGGGGCTCTTCAGCGGGCGCGGGACCGCTCGCAGGAGGTGCTGCAGGTGGTTCGGCGGGCGGTGCGCTCGGGGGCTGCGTGCCGTCACTGGGAGGCTCGGTTTGTGCGAGCGCCGGCAGGCTCGACATGGCGAGCGCGGCAGACAGAGTGGTCCCGATGAACACTTTCAATTTCATGGTGCTGATCCTGGGGTAGGGCGCAATTCGGGGCGACGCACTGGAAGTGACCCGGTGAGGGGCCCTTCTTGTACAAGATCTCCGATCCGCACGAGCGCGCCCTCCTTCGACCTTTGCACGCGCCGGCCGCTTTGGCGAGCGGTCCAGGGTGCACGGCCGTCGCGACCGTGCCGTCGCGACCGTGCCATCTGGTCAGCGAAAATCCCGTGGACTAGTGCTAGGCTGCCCCGCTCGGTAAACCCCTCGAGACCCCGAATCGAGCCCAGAAACGGACGGAAACGCCACAGATGCTGCTCGGTCAGATTCTCTTCTTGCTCGCCGCCCTCGCCATCGCCGGCGCCACCGTCATTGGCTTGGTTCTCGGGATTGGAAAGCTGGTCTTCTACAAGCTCACGGGGCGGCGGTTCGATCCCAGGCCCCCCAAGGGGACGAGCGAGTGGATGGAGCACGAATCGACCACGACGGTCGACCTCGCTCGAACGAGCCTGCTGACACAGCGTTACGGCCACACCACCGATGACCCTGTCGTGGATCTCGATGGGGATCGTTACCGCGTCACCCGCCTTACCGGCGGTCGCTTCCTCATCACCGAGGTCGGCGAGGGGCGCCGCTTGGGAACGTTCGAGCTGAGCGGCGAGGGGCGGCATCAGGACGTCCTTCCCACGCCCGACGACCCGTCCAACGCCAAGCTCCTCGTCCAAATCGCCGTCCTATCGAGCTTCGTTCGTCGCGAAGAGGGGCGGCTGGCCAAGGCGCACTGAAGGCCGCCGCCGGCCGGGCCGGGCGAGAGCCGGGGTGAATGCCTCCCTCGAGGCAAGGCTGTAAACTGAGGTGTGCGCCGCTCGCGCGACGCGCCGACGATGCACCTCGATCTGATCGCCCTAGCCGTTCCGATCTTCTTCGCCGCCATTGCAGCGGAGGTGGTCGCCGACCGCGTGCGGCGCACCGGCCACTATCGCTTCGGCACGGCGATGGCCGACCTCGAAGTCGGCATCGTGTCGCAAGTCGGGGACGTCTTCTTGCGCAGCCTCGGCGTGGCTGCGTATGCCGCGGTCTACTCGTACCGCTTGATTGAATTCCGCGAGGGGAGCGTTTGGCCCTGGGTCGTGGGGCTCGTCGGAATCGACTTCCTCTATTACTGGTGGCACCGCGCGAGCCACGTGGTGAACGTGCTCTGGGCCGTCCACGCCGTGCACCATCAGAGCGAAGATTTCAATCTGGCGGTGGCGCTCCGGCAGCCGGCTTTCGAAGCGCTGACCATCATTCCGTTCCATCTCCCCCTCGCCCTTCTCGGGATCGAGCCGTGGATCTACGTGTCGTGCTACGCGATCGACCTCATCTACCAATTTTGGGTTCATACCGAGCTGACTGGGCGAATGGGGCCAGTGGAGCTCGTGCTCAACACACCGTCGGCGCATCGGGTGCATCACGGCATCGACGCGAAGTACCTCGATCGCAACTATGGCGGCATTCTCATTATCTGGGACCACCTCTTTGGCACTTACCAGCGTGAAGAAGAGCCGCCTGCCTATGGCGTGACGCACGCGCTCGGTAGTTACAATCCCGTTTGGGCCAATCTTGCCCCTTTCCGCGACGTTGCCATCAAAGCGCGCGGGGCCCGCGGCGTTGTCGACAAGCTGCGCGTTTGGTTCGCACATCCCGGAGCTTCCGCCGCCGGGGCGTCACCGGCTCCCCTCGCGTCGCGCGCCACGCAGACGAAATACGACCCCCGCCCGTCTCGACGCGTCGTCGCCTACGTGTTCGCCCATTTCGTCGTGCTGACGGCGGGTGGGGCGGCCTTCATGCGTATCGCGCAGAGCGATCCGCTCGGGTCTCTCGTGATTCCAGGGACGCTGCTTCTCTTCACGGCTGTCGCGCTCACGGCGTGGATCGAAGGCAGGCGCTGGGCTTTCGGCGTCGATGCAGCCCGTCAGCTCGCGCTCGTCGCCATCGCGGCGCTGTACCTCGTGCCTCGGCTGGGTCTGGTGCCCGGCATCGGAGCGGCATTCACATTGGCCGTCCTTTTCGCCTTGGTGTTCGTCGTCGCCCGCCCGCGCGGCGCTGCTCCTCACACCGAGGAGCGAGCCAAGGGCGCGGCGTAGCGCGCGCGGGTCGATCGCCGCACGCACGGTCCTCGGACGAACGGTCCGGATCGCATGTCGAGCGAAAGTCGTTCGATCGCTGTTGCCAAGAATCGAAAGAGTAGTGCTATAAGGCGAAGCTGAAAACCCGAAGTGCGCCTGGCACATTCGACATTCACCATTCCGTTTTCGATATCGGCAATGCAAAGCGGTCTCTACCGGTCTCCACACCGATTCTTCGCATGGCTAACGCTCTGCGCGTTCGCGGCTCCCACGTCGGCGGCGTGGGCAGAGCCCACACGCGAGCGCGACCCCATTTCGTCGCTCGTCGGGGCATTGACGAATGACGAAGAAATCGGCGCGACGTCCGAAGAACCGAACGCCTTGGCCGACGCCAATGACGAAGACGGCGCGACAACGCCCTTCGCTACGACCGGCGGCTCGGGCGCGACTGCTGCATTCGTCGCCCCCGCGCCATTCGCATTCGGCGTGGCACGCGCACCGCTCGCGTCGTTGTCCTTGTCGAAGCTTCCGCCTCTGTCGCCGCAGTCTCCGGCCGATTCGCCCCAATCTCCGGCCGGAGCAACGGCGCCCGCGGCGCCGCCCCCGGCACCAACCGATGACGGCGCGGGTCTGCGCACGGCGGGGTTCGTCGCGGGAGGTGTCGGGCTCGCGGGTTTGGCGCTTTTCGCCATCGCCGGGCTCAGCGCGAAGAACACGTACGACAAGCTCGCGGACGAATGTGGCGGCACTCCTTGTACAGACGAGGCTCACCGCAGTGACATCGAAGGGGGAAGGATGTTGCAAACCACGGCCAACATCGGTTTGGCCTTGGGACTCACTGGCCTCGGCGTAGGCGCGACGCTGATGGTCCTCGGCAGCCGTTCACCCGCCGAAAGACGGGCACCGTCCACGTCCGTCTCGGCAAACGGCGCAATCATCACCTATGGGGGTCACTTTTAACGATGAACCTGGCCAGCAGATTGCGCTTGTCCAAGCTGCGTGCGCTCGCGGGCTTGGCAACGGTTTCGCTGATGAGCGCTTGTACCTACGACTTCGATCAGTTCGAAGGTTTAGGTCCTCCAGTCGTCGATGACGCCAGCCAAGGGGGGCGCGGGGGCGGCAACACGGGCGATGCGGGCAAAGATGGCTCGGTCGATGGCAGCGCCGGTCAAGGTGGCACGACCAACACCGGAGGCGCTGGACAGGGTGGCTCCGGGAGTGGCGCGGGTGGATCGGGGGGCACGACCGGTGGCTCCGGCGGATCGGGCGGCGCGACGGGCGGTTCCGGAGGCTCCGGCGCAACGGGCGGCACCGGTGGATCGGGCACCGCCGGCGCAGGGGGATCGTCGGGCAGCGGCGGTGGATCGGGCAGCGGCGGCTCGACGGGGAGCGGCGGATCGGGCGGCGCGACCCCTGATGCCAGCACCGATGGCTCCAGCGGCAAGGGGGGCACGACCGGTGGCACCGGTGGATCGGGCGGCACGACCGGGGGCTCGGGTGGAACCGGCGGCGCCGGCGGCGCAACCGGGGGCACCGGGGGCACGACGGGTGGCACTGGCGGCACCACCGGGGGCACCGGTGGATCGGGAGGGACGCCTCCGGCCGATGCCTCCGACGTCGTTCGCCCCCCCGATGTCCAGCCCGACAACCGAATCGTCGACGTTGCCCCCGACACACGATTCGACTGTGCCTCGGTGGGGGGCACCACGTACCAAGGGCACTGTTACTACGCGCGCAGCGTCACCGTCGATTGGAACACCGCGGCCACCACGACGTGCGAAGCTCCGGCGCACCTCGCCACGATCACCAGCGCAGGGGAGCAGAGCATCGTCGCGTCGCTCCTGCCCAACCAAGATCGGTGGATCGGTCTGCGGCGCCCCACTAACTCGCCGAAAGCCGAATCCTCGTTCTATTGGGTCACGAACGAGACCTTGTCCTACCGCAATTGGGACGTGTACAGCGACGCCGACAAAGAGCCGAACTACACGGGCGAGTGCGTGCGCATGCGCTTCACCAGCGCGTGGGCGGACGTCGCCTGCACGGAGGCGCTCGCCGTCATCTGCGAGCACGACTGACCGCGTTTCAGGATTCGGTCTTGGCGGGCGCGGCCGCGGCCGCGATCGTCGCGGCGGGCTCGGCTACGATCGGCTGCGCATCGGCGGCG
>Ga0111538_10010818_pt1 | contig 12118 bp, 13 predicted proteins | sample SoiMethybrSBSTD1_FD_79669 | JGI IMG/M metagenome (GOLD analysis project Ga0111538, IMG submission 79669) | Bulk soil microbial communities from a Populus tree surrounding site in Tennessee, USA - Soil MetaG P. TD hybrid SBSTD1 (version 2)... | ecosystem: Environmental > Terrestrial > Soil >...
AGGAGGTTCGCCGTGCCCGCCGTCCAGAGCAGGACGGCGGCGTGGAAGACGTCGGTTCCCACGACGCGGCGGGGCTTGAGCCTGTAGAGCAGGATGAGCACCAGGCCGACGAGCGCACCCGACCCGACCGAGGTCATACCGAGCACGAACCCGAGCACGAACCCGATCGCAACGGTGCCGACCAGGTGGACGCGGCCCTCGAGCACGGCGGCGTGCCGCTCCTTCGCGATGAGCCCCGGCCGGAAGAGCGCGCGATACAGCGTCGCGCTCGAGGCAAACGCGAGCGCGACCGCAACCGCGCCGAGGAGGTATGGCTCGAAGTCGTCGCCGTACTCGTCGTGGAGCCAGTTCACGACGATCACGCCGAGCACGGACCCGGGCATCGAGCCGGCCGCGAGCCACCATGAGAGCCGAAGATCGACGTGTCCCGCGCGCAGATGGCGCCAGCCCCCCACGGTCTTCGTGATCGCGCCGTAGGCGAGATCGGTCCCGATGGTCACGACAGGGCTGTATCCGCCCGCAATCAGGAGCAGGGGCGTCATCAACGATCCGCCTCCCACCCCGGTGAGGCCGATGAGGATGCCGACCGCGAACCCGAAGAAGACGATCAGGGGGTCCATGGAAGCCGGGAACCTTAGGGGTCGCCGCCGCCTAAGCGGCTGCTTCGTCCGCGCTCGGCACCGCCTCGAGCGACTGCTCGCGGGTCGGCAGCTTGCGCGACACGACCTTCGTGATCCCGTCGCCGCCCATGCTCACGCCGTAGAGCACGTCGGCGGCGTCCATCGTCCGCTTCTGGTGCGTGACGATGATGAATTGGGCCCGATCCGAATACCGGTGGATGAGGCTGAGGAAGCGGTCGATGTTGAGATCGTCCAGCGCCGCCTCGACCTCGTCGAGGATGTAGAACGGGCACGGCCGAGCGAGGAACACGGCAAACATGAAGGCGAGCGCGACGAGCGACTTCTCGCCGCCTGAGAGCAGTGAGAGCTTCTTCATCGACTTGCCGGCGGGAGTCACCTCGACCTCGACGCCGGGCTCCTCCTCTTCGGGCTCCTCTTCTTCGACGGGCTGGTCAGAGACCTCCTCGCCGCCGATGACCGGCTTCGGTCCCTCGGGGCGCACCAGCCGCAGCCGTCCGCGGCCACCCGGGAAGAGCTCGGTGACGACCTCCTCGAAGTTGCGCGCGGCCTGCTCGAAAGTCTCCTCGAACGCCTCGCGGATGCGCCGGTCGGTCTCCTTGATCAGCCCCTCGAGCTCCGCGAGCGCAGCCTCGAGGTCCGAGCGCTGCGACTCGAGCTCCTCGACGTGGGCGACCGCATCGTCGTATTCCTGTTCGGCAAGCGGGTTGACCGGGCCGAGCTGCTCGCGCCGGCGTGCGAGGCGCTCGACCTTCGCCTGGAGCTCCTCGCGCCGCTCGGGCTCGAGCGGCTCGGGCGCGGGCTCGGCAGGCAGCTCGAGCTTGGCGGCTATCTCCCCGAGCCTGGCCGCGCATTCGTGCTCGACGTCGCGTGCCTGCTGGGCGCGCACCTCGGCGTGCGTGACCGACTCGCTGGCCTGCTTCAGCCGAGCCTGGATCTCGACCTCTTCGCTCGCGCACGCGCGCAGCTCCGCCGCCGTCTGCTGGCCCACCGCCGCGTCGGCTGCGAGCTGCTCCGACAGCGCGTCCCGGCGGGCTGCGACCGCCTCGGCGGCCGCCTGCAGCACCCCCGCCGCACGCTCGGCTTGCACCGCGAGTGCACGGCAGCGCTCGCCGCGCGTGCGCAGCCGGACCAGCCGCAGCTCCCGGTCGGCGCGCTCGTGCTCGGCCCGCTCGGCGAGCCTGCGCTCCGCCCCCAGGTCCGCTTCGACGCGCGCCCGCCGGACCGCGGCCTGGCCCTCCTCGGGTGCGCCGCTGCGGAGCTCGATGCGACGGGAGGCGCGGCGTAGGAGCTCGTCGGCCTCGTCGAGGCCGCGCGATGCCTCGCGTGCGGTCATGCGGGCGGACTCGCGCTGCTCGAAGCGCTCCGTCACGAGCGCCCGCGCGTGCTCGATCGCCTCGCCGGCGGCGGCCTCCTCGGCGGCGGCGTCCTGGGCGGTCGCGGCCAGCTCCTCCTGCCGTGCGCGCGCCTCGAGGATTCGCTCCTCGCCGCCCGCGGCGACCTGGCGCAGCTCACCCGTCGCGGCGAACAGCGCGCGCCCGCGAGGGGTCACCGCGATCCCCGTGAAATCGCGCGGGACGCTTGCGAGGTCCTCGACCAGCCACGCGTCGGCCAGCAGGCGCTCCACGACAGGCTGCAGGTCGGCAGGCGGTTGCACGTGGTCGGCGAGCCGCTCGGCGCCCGCGGCGGGTGACGACGCGCGTGGCGGTCCGGTCGGATGGCCTGCGACCAGCGCGCTGCCGCCGTCGCGCAAGCCGTCGAGCAGTGCATGGCCCTCGCCGAGGCTCGCGACCACTCCCGCGCGCAGGCGCGACCCGAGCGCCGCGGCGACCGCGAGCTCGAAGCCCGGGTCCACCTTCAGCTCGGCCGCGAGGGTGCGGGCGTCGTCCGGGGCCGCCGCGGTGCGCAGCACCTGGTTCAGCGCGGCGAGCTCGGCGCCGACCTTCGCCGACGCGTCGCGTGCCGCCGCCTCGCGCCGCTCCGCCTCGCGCTGGGCTGTGCGCGCATCCTCGACCGCCTGCTCGGCCTCGATCACGCTCGTTCGGCAGCGCTCCAGCTCGGCGGCCGCCGCATCGCGCCGCTCCTCTGCCTCGACCCGCTCGCGGTCGAGGCCCGCCAGCTCTTCCTCGATGCGGCTGTCGCGCTCGGCATCGAGCGTGCTCAGTTCAGCCTCGAGGGCGGCGATCCGCTCGGCGTCGCCCCCGTCCCGCTCGCCCTCCGCCGATGCCGCCAGCTCGGCGGCGTCGCGCTCGTCGCGCGTCGCGTCGTCGGCCGCGGCCCGAGCCGCCTCGCGGGCCCGCTCGGCCCGCAGGCCGATGCCGTCCGCGGCGGCACGGGCCGCGAACAGGTTGCTCGACAGCTGCTCGCGCGCGCGCGAGTGCTCAGCAAACGCCTCCTCCGCCTCCTCGCGCCGCTTCGCGACCTCCGCGAGCAGGCGCTCTGCCTCGTCACGCGCGCCGCCGGCGGTCGCGGCCGTGCGCTCGGCATCCGCGAGCTCGGCCTGCGCCGCGCGCATGTCGTCCCCGGCGAGCTCGAGCGATGCCTCGAGCGACTGGCGTTCGAGCCGCTGGTGGAGCTCGGCGGCCTCCGCCTGCCGCTTCAGCGGCCGCAGCCGGGAGCGCGCCTCACGCTCGACGTCGAGCGATCGCGCGAGGTTCTCCTGCGTGCGCTCGAGCTTGAGCTGGGCACGCCGTCTCCGCTTGCGGTGCTTGCCGAGGCCCGCGGCCTCCTCGATCAACAGCCGGCGGTCGCGCGGCTTCGAGTGGATGATCGACTCCACACGCCCCTGAGAGACGACGGAGTGCATCTCCTTCCCCAGCCCCGTGTCCGAGAGCACCTCGAGCACGTCCACCATCCGGCAGCGCGCTCCGTTCAGGCGGTACTCGCCCTCGCCGTCACGCGAAAGCTTGCGAACGATCGATATCTCGGAGAAGTCCGTCGCGAGCGCGCCGTCGGAGTTGTCGAGCAGCACCTCGACCTCGGCCGCATTGCGCGACGTGGTCCCGGCAGCGCCGGCGAAGATCACGTCCTGCATGGTCTGGCCGCGCACCGCGAGCGGGCTCTGCTCGCCGAGCGCCCAGAGGACCGCGTCGGTGATGTTCGACTTGCCGGAGCCGTTCGGGCCGACGATCACGGAGACGCCCGGCGCGAAGTCGAGCTTCGTCCGGTCCGGGAAGGACTTGAACCCCTTGAGCGATAGCGAACGCAGGTGCATCAGCGGCCGTGCTCCTCGAGCCGCTCGAGTGCACGCTCGGCTGCGGACTGCTCGGCGGCCTTCTTCGTCTTTCCGCTACCGCGGCCCAGCTCCTCCCCGTCCACCGTCGCGAGCGCGACGAAGCGGCGGTCGTGCGGGGGGCCGTCCTCGCTCTCGATCACGTAGTCGACGACGTCCGCGCGCCGGGCGAGCCGCTCCTGGAGCTCGGACTTGAAGTCGACCGGGTTCTCGAGCGCCTCCGCGATCTCACCCTGGAACGACTCGACGACGGCGGGCGCCACGCGGTCCCAGCCGAACGCGAGATAGGCGGCGCCGATCACGGCCTCGCAGATCGAGGCGAGTATCCGGTCGCTGGCGATCAACGCTTCCGCGCTCTGTCCGCTCTCACCGGGAGCGCGCTGCTGCAGGCGCTCTGGCACGCCGATGTCGCGCGCGACGTTCGCGCACGCCTCGCGCGAGACGCTCTGCGCGCGCAGCTTCGTCAGCCGGCCCGCGCCGAAGTCGGCGAAGCGCGGGTAGATGTGGGTCGACACGGCGAGGCTCAGGACGACGTCTCCCAGGAACGCGAGCCGCTCATACGAGTCGCCACGGTCGCCGGTCCACGAAGAGTGCGTGAACGCCTGCCGGGCCAGATCGTCCGGCAGCTCGTCGAGAAGGGGCTCGAGTGTCGTGGCCAGGGCTTCAGGTCGCTCGTGCCTGCGCGTGGGAGGCGACGAAGTCGGCGGCCTGTCCGACGGTCAGGATCTTCACCGCTTCTTCGTCCGGGATGCGAATGCCGTAGCGATCCTCGAGCTCCATCACGAGCTCGACGAGGTCGAGCGAGTCGGCCTCCAGGTCCTCCTTGAAACGCGTGCCCTCGCCGATGCGGGACGCGTCCACGCCCAGCTCCGTCGAGAGGTGCGCCCGGATCAGCTCCAGCACCTCGTCTCTAGTCATGACTTGTGGCGAAGCTAGCAGCGGGCGCGGACCTCAAGGCCCCGCCCTTTGCCAGTGCGGAAGCGGTGCGCTCGACCATGTCCTCGTCGGCCGCGCGGCGGGCCAGGCGGACCGCGTTTGCGACCCCCTCCGCGCTCGACTTCCCATGCGCGACGACCACCGGATGGCGCACCCCGAGCAGGATCGCGCCGCCGGTCGTGTTGGGGTCGAGTTGCTCGCGCAGCCGACCCAGCCGGCCGCGGACCAGCAGCCCCCCGAGCGAGGAGACGAGCCCGCTTCGGATCGCGTCGCCGACCGCGCCGCCGACCGCCTTCGCGGTGCCCTCCATCAGCTTCAGCGCGACGTTGCCGGTGAACCCGTCGGTCACGACGACATCCACGGACGCGAGCGCGCTCCCTTCCACGTTCCCGGCGAAGTCGAGCGCGCCGCCCGCCAGCTCCTCGTGCGCCGCGACGATTTCATCGGTCCCCTTCTTCGCCTCCTCGCCGATCGAGAGAAGCCCGACCTTGGGCCGCGCCACGCCATGGACCGTCTCCATGAACGCCGCGCCCATGTAGGCGAACTGGACGAGGTACTCGGGGCGCACCTCGACGTTTGCGCCCGCGTCGAGCAGCAGGACGGGCTTTCCGGGGAGCGGGACGAGCACGGCGATCGCGGGGCGGTGAACGCCGCGGATCCGCTTGACGTGGAAGAGCGAAGCGGCGAGCAGCGCGCCGGTCGACCCTGCCGACACGAGTGCGTCCGCCTCCCCTGCACCGACGGCCTTCGCCGCCCGGACGATCGACGCGTCCGGCTTGGAGCGGACCGCGAAGGCGGGGTCCTCCTCGTTCGTGATCTCCTCCCCGCCGAACAGCTCCACGGGCGTGCCCGCGAGGCGCGCCCCCTCGGCGACGAGGTCGGGGCCACCGTCGGCCCCGTTCGTGTCGACCGCGATCGGCTGCGGAGCGCCGCTAGTGGTCGTGGTCGTGGTCATGATCGTGCTCCGCCTGGGGCACGAACACCTCACGACCGGCGTACGTCCCGCAGTTCAGGCAGACGCGATGCGGCAGCCGCGGCTCACCGCACTGCGGGCATGCACGCAGGCTGGGCGGCGTGATCTTGTGCTGCGAGCGGCGCTTGTTCGTGCGCGCATGGGACTGTCGCTGCTTGGGGACGGCCACGGACGCGCCAGTGTAGCTACGCGGAAAACGCGGCGGTCATGAGTGCCATCGCGAAGAGGGTCATGCCCGCGACCGACACGACCTGGCGCCCGCGCGGCTGGGTCTTCTCGTAGACCATCAAAACGGTCAGGAACGCCATCGCGACGAGGCTCGCGACGCCCACGGAGAACATCACGAGCATCAGCGCCCAGCAGCATCCGAGGCAGAAGGCCCCGTGCCTCACCCCGAGGCGGAACCCGCCGCCGGCCCCGCGCTCGTAGAAACGCATCAGGAACTGGGCCGGATGGCGGCACTTGTCGAGGCAGGCGTACTTGAGCGACGAGAACTGGAAGGCGCCCGCGACCGCGAGCACTCCGGCGCCGAGGATCCACGTGTGGTCCTGCAGCCAGGGGCTCGCGTCAACCGTGGCGTGCACGCCCATGTCGAAGGCGAACGCGAGCGCCCCGAACGCGGTCCACACGAGCGCGTAGCCGCCGAGGAAGCCCGCCATGGCTGCGCGCGGATTTGGCTGCTGCGCCGACGCCTTCGCGAACAGCCGCACGAGCGGCACGCTGCTCGGCAGCATCATCGCCGCCAGCATCACCTGCCACGAGAGCAGGAAGGCCGGCACGGCGATCCACATCGCCGGGCCGTGTTCGATCAGCGCGTCGTGGTGCAGCAGCGACCCAGCCCCGGTCGCCTCCGCTGTGATGGCGGCGACCCACGCCGCGACTATCGCTGCTGTCAGTCCCCGCTGTAGTCGAGCTTCCAGTCGGACTGGATCGCGTTCTTTTTCTCGTACGACCACTGGTAGCCGTGCTCCGGGACGTCGATCTTCTGGGTATCCGCGACCGCCACGTAAGCCGGCGAGCCCGGAACGGTCGAGAAGACCGAGTTGTTGAGTGTGGTGGTGCTTCCGTCGGGCCCCGTGTAGGGATGCATCGACGCGTGCACCTTGCTGTCGCCGTTGCTACCGACGCTGAGAGTGCCCGCGCCGTCGACGATCTCGTGGTTGATCTGCGCACGTTCGACCGCGACGACCTCGCCGATTAGCTCAGCGAGATCCGCGAGCGGGCCCCCGAGCTTGCCGGTGAACGCGCTCATCACCGCGTCCGCCTGCTCGTCGGATGCCGACTCGTCCAGGTAGATGACCTCGCGCCAGTTCCCTTCCAGGACGTTTCCTGGGATGTGGGCCACGGCGACAAGGCTCAGGCCACCGACATCGACCCCGTCGATCGAGCCCTTGTCGAAGTGGTATGCGACGACCGCGTCACAGGTGCCCTGGTCGGGGTCCTCCCCGATCCAGCACGGGCACAGCACATCGCAGGAGCAAACTTCGAGCAGCGTGCCCTCGAGTTGATAGCCGCTCATTCGAGTCCCCCTTTCGGGTTAGCCAGTACGGCGACTCTAACCGCGCCAGAAGGCTCAGTCCAGCTTCAGCTCGGAGAGCTTCGCCCACCGCGGATCGGGCTCGCCCTCGTGCGCGTGCCCGGGGTCCTCATTCAGGTTCGCGCCGCAGATTCCGCAGAGCCCGCGGCACTCTGCGGTGCAGCGGATCTGGACCGGCAGGGCGAGCACCAGCGCGTCGCGCGCCCACGACCGCGCGTCGAGCTCGTCACCGTCGAGATAGGGCGAGCGCAGGTCGTCGCCGCCACCGGGCTGGTCGACCTCGCGCGCGTCGATGGAGAGCTCATGCGACGCGGGCTCGAGACAGCGCATGCACGGGCCCTCCAGCCGGACGCCGTACCGGAGCCGGAGCGCATAGCCGCTGGTCGTATGGGAGATGTCGAACCGCGCGTCCACGGAGTCCGTCGGAGTCGCGTATCGCTGTCCGCCGAGCTCGATCGCGTCGATGGCAACCCGGGGCGTGAGTGTTGTGCCCTCTCCGGAGGAGAGACCGAGGCGACCGAGGTCGATCGTGTCCGTCGTCCCGCCCATGCGGGCGAGGGTAGCGCCGCTTCCGTGCTGCGCCTAGGCGGCTTCGGTCTCGGCCCGCTCGAGGTGCTGGTGCACCAGGAACTTCGCGTGGCCGATCACGTGCTGCCAGGCCTCTTCGTCGCAGTCCTGTAGGCCGGATCGCGTGTCCGACTCGACGATCATCGAGACCTCGAACAGGGTCGGGCGAGAACTGCGACCGGGTTCGATCACGTGGAAGGTGACCAGCTCTTCCTGCATCCGTCTTCTCCTGGTTCCGACCGCCGTCCGAGTCCGGTCAGCGGAGGTCAATACGAGTCCTGGACCCTTTGTAACACGCCCCCCGGCGGTAGGCCAACCGGACAAATGTCTAGTTTCGGGCCTTTGGCGCTGTCCGGAGGTTTTTAGGGCAAATGCGTGTTTCCGCGGTCTGGCTCTGCGTGGGGATCGGCCTGCTGATGACCGTGGCGCCGGCCGAGGCCAAAAGGCCGCCGCGCCCGCTCGTCGCGAGCCACGGCGTGAAGGCCAAGGCCGGATACATCGGCCAGTGCCCGCGCCGAGACCGTGATTGCGCGATCCCGGCCTTCTTTGCAACGACGACCCCCGTGCCGGTCCACAAAGGCGGCGTCCTGCGCGTGAACACCAGGCGCCACGTTCGCCGCCTGCACCTGAGCCTCGACTGCCCCCACCGAAAGCAGGAGTCGTCTGGAAACAGGCGATGGACGTTCGAGATCCTCGGCGACGGGTGTACGAGCGGCGAACTCGACGTCACCTACAGGCGGATCGTCGCCGTCTACACGTTCAGCGTTGAACGCCACGAGCACTGCCAACCCGACGGGTCGGCGACGGTCGCCGAAAACGACTTCGCACGGATCTACTCCGTCTACTCGACCCGCGACACCGAGGATGGCCGAGAGTCCGAGACGACGTTCGTCGCCTGCCGCTTCGACTCAGGCCGATTCGAAACGCTAGGTCGGGTATGCGACGGCTGCTACTACAGCGGGCAGGACTACTTCGACCATCTCGTTCTCGCTGAGGAGAAGGTCACCTACGTCAGCTGGTTCTGGGACACCCGATACGAGAACCAGAAGCTCATCCATTTGAAGGTGTTCGACGCGAGGGGCTTCAGGATCCAGCGCGACATCTACTTCGAGACCCCCAACTCGGCGGGCGATTACGACCTCGACATCACGGCGGTCGTGCTCAAGACGAACGGCTCAGTTGCGTGGATCCTCCACCGGTGCCGCTTCGGAGAGTTCGGACCGTGCACCACCCAGACCTACGACGTGCGGAAAAGCGACCAGACCGGCGGCGACGTTCTAGTCGAGTCAAGCCCGGACATCGACCCGGCTTCACTTCGCCTTGACGGCTCGACGCTCACCTGGACCCGCTCGGGCGAGCCCCGCTCCGCGACGCTCGACTAGCGCTCACCAGGGCCTCGCATCTTCCGACGTGGGCGGTGAGGGAGGCGGAGGCGTGTCCCACTCGGCTCGCGGCGGATCCCAGCGGGTGAGCACGCCGAGCTCCCCGCTGGGCGTCTCGTGGGTGATCTTCCAGTTCCAACCGGAGCCGCCAGAGCCGCCAATTGAGCTGGCCCACCCCTCGTCGAATCTCTCGCAGAGGACCTCGTAGGGCGTCGGTCGGCTCTTCGGGCTGTACTCGAGAAACACGACGGCGAAGCGGCGATCCGGTGAGTACTCCACCGCCACGACGCGCACATCCGGGTCGTGGCCCTTCGCCGCGTCCTCAGGCGTAGGGAACGCCTCGTCCACCGCCAAACCCTAGGCCGCGAAAACCGAGGAGCTCAAGGACGCAGGGTCGAAGCTTTGGCGGGCCAAAGCGAGACCCGAGGACGCCGAGATCCGAAGGTTTGCAGCGGCCTTAGCCGACTTCGGCTTCTTCGCGGCCCTGTAGCCGGTCGCGGCCGCGCTGCACGGCGGCGATGAACTTCTGGAGGTTGACCTCGAGGGTGTTGAGGATGTCGTCGGCGTAGTCCTCGGCGCCCAGGCGGATCTCGCGCTCGCGCGCACGGGCGTCCTCGATGATCTCGTCGGCCTGGCGCTCGGCCTGCTTCGAGATCTCCTGGTCGGAGATCAGCCGGGTCTGCTCGTCACGCGCCTCCTTGACGATCCGCTCAGCCTCGCGCTTGGCCTCGGCGAGCATCTCCTGGCGTTCCTTGACGATCCAGCGCGCCTGCTTGATCTCCTCGGGGATCGTCGCGCGCATCTGATCGAGGATGTCGTAGATCTCCTCCTTGTCGACGCGCACCTGATCCGTCAGCGGCACCGGCTTGGCGTTGTGGATCTGGTCGTCGAGCTTGTCGATGAGGACTAGGACATCCATGGTTTCTTCAGGACCTCTGTTCTTTAGCGCTTAAGTCGTTCCTGCAATTGCTCGGCGACCGCATCGGGCACAAGCCCCTTCAGGTCGCCGCCGAACATAGCCAACTCCTTGACGCCGCTCGAGCTGAGAAAGCTGAATTGCGGCGAGCTCATCATGAAGATGCTCTCGATGTCAGGTGCCATGTTGCGATTGAGCTGATTCATCTCGAACTCGTATTCGAAGTCCGAAATCGCACGTAAGCCCTTGACTATCGCCTTCGCCCCGTGCTCTCTCGCGAAGTCGACGATGAGCGTATCAAAGGCTTTTACCTGCACATTGGGCAGATTCTGGATCTCGGCCTCGATCATTTCGCAGCGCTCCTGAGCGCTGAACAGCGTCTTCTGCTTGCGCACCGGCTGATTGACGACGGCGACGATCACCTCGTCGAAGACGCCCGAGACACGCCCGATGATGTCGAGGTGGCCCATCGTGACCGGGTCGTAGGACCCGGGGCAGACGACCACGCCGCCGTTCTTAGCCGCCACGGTGAATCGCGATCCTGGTATCGCCGTATGTCCGCTCGTCGGTGAGCGGCAAGTCGATCAGGAGCGGGTTCCGCTTGGAAGATTCGGTCACGATGAGCGCTTGCGGCGCCGTAACGCGCGGCAGCAGGTCGGCGAGCGGCTGCGCGATGCGGGCGGCCGCATCATACGGCGGATCGCAGAAAACGAGGTCGAACGCACGCTCGCCGTCGCCGGCCGCCCGTAGCCAGCGGATCGCATCCGACGCCACGATTTCGGCCTCGTCACCGGTCGCGTCGAGGTTCGCGCGGATCGCGGCCAGGGCGGGTCGAGCCGACTCCACGAACGTCGCGGACTCCGCCCCGCGCGACAGCGCCTCCAGCCCGAGCGCTCCCGAGCCCGCATAGAGGTCGAGCACGCGCAGGCCGTCCATCGGCCCCAGGATCGAGAAGAGCGCCTCGCGGACGCGGTCCGCGGTCGGACGCGTGCCTGCGCCGGCCGGCGCGCGCAGCCGGCGGCCCTTGTGCCGCCCAGCGACGATCCTCATCGCCCTATGCCGGAATCGGGTCCATGTCGGACCCGAAGCGTGCCACCGTCGCCTCGCGCAGGAGCGCGTTCTCCGGCTGCTCGAGGCCGGGGTCGGCGGCCAGCACCTCCCCGGCGCGCTCACGCGCGCGCTCGAGCAGCACGACGTCCTCGGGCAATCGCGCGACCTTGAACTCCGGCATGCCGTGCTGGCGCGTGCCAAGCACCTCCCCCGCGCCCCGGATCTGCAGGTCTATCTCGGCGAGCTTGAAGCCGTCACGCTCCTTTGCGATCGCCTCGAGCCGCGGCAGCGACGGGTCGCCGAACAGGATGCACAGCGACTCGTGCTCGCCGCGCCCGATACGACCGCGTAGCTGGTGGAGCTGCGAGATCCCGTATCGCTCCGCTGCCTCGATCAGCATCACCGTGGCATTTGGCACGTCGATGCCGACCTCGATCACGCTCGTCGCAACGAGCACGTCGGCGTCGCCGGCGACGAACGCCGCCATCGCCTCCTGCTTGCGTTTGGTCGGCATCTGGCCGTGGATCAGCTCGACGCGCTGGTCGCGGAACTCCGTCGCCGCCAGCCGCTCCGCTTCGACCGTCGCCGCCTTCGCCTGCAGCGCCTCGGACTCCTCGACCAGCGGGCATACGACAAAGCACTGGCGTCCCTTTGCGATCTCCTCGCGGATCCGCTCGTACGCGCGGGCGCGCGCGCGGGCGCCGTCGACGACGTGCGTCTCGACCGGGCGCCGCCCGGCGGGCAGCTCGCGCAGGATCGTCACGTCGAGGTCGCCGTAGGCGGTCAGCGCGAGCGTGCGCGGGATCGGCGTCGCCGTCATGTGGAGCGCGTGCGGCACGAGGTCCTTGCTGCCCTTCGCGTCGAGCGCGGCCCGCTGGCGCACGCCG
>Ga0111538_10010819_pt1 | contig 12118 bp, 11 predicted proteins | sample SoiMethybrSBSTD1_FD_79669 | JGI IMG/M metagenome (GOLD analysis project Ga0111538, IMG submission 79669) | Bulk soil microbial communities from a Populus tree surrounding site in Tennessee, USA - Soil MetaG P. TD hybrid SBSTD1 (version 2)... | ecosystem: Environmental > Terrestrial > Soil >...
CTGCCGCTCGACCAGGCGCTGACGCTCGCGCGTCCACGCCCGGCCCATGACGTTTCCATCCCCTCCACCGGCACCTCTTCCCTGGCTCCTCTGCTTACCGATGCTGAAGTCCGCCGACTTGAGCGTGAGAACATTCAACGGGCGATCGTCCAGGCGGGCGGGAAGATTTACGGCCGTAGCGGCGCTGCTGGCCTTCTCGGCCTCAAACCGACGACCCTGACCTACCGCATGAAAGCCCTCGGGATCCCTCGACCGCTGTCGTCGCCTGGTTTTCCGGACCGGTGCTGAGATCCTCTCGGGCGATGTTCTGGTGACCGAAAAAACAGCGCCGCCCCGCCCCTCCAGCGGCCCGCGAGGCCCTTGGGGCGTCGAATCCCTCGCCCTCCGCCATTCCCGCGCGGCAACCGGGCTAGAGCGAGCGCGGGGTCAACCCGACCGGAACCACCTGTGCGGGGCTGATCGCGCCGACGGGAACAACCTGCGCGGGGCTGCCCCCTTTGACCTTGCGCGCAGCGCGTACCGGCAGATCCGATCTCCGTGCGGCCTTGGCCTTGCTCTTCTTCTTTTTCGTCTTCGCCATGGCTGTCCTCCCGCCGGTCAGCGTCTCCGCGTGGCAGTCGCGCGAGGAGCGGTCCGGCCCTCGACGCGCGTGATGGCGCGCGCCTGCAGCAGCTTCTCGAGCAGCGATCGTCCCGCCCCTCGCGTTGCGTCGGCGCTCACCACGTCACCGCGGTTGAGCCGACGGAGCAGCGCGATGAGGCCGGCGGCCAGCGGCGCCTCGAAGGAGAGCCCGTTGGCGCCGTAGCGCAGTGTGCGCGGGCCCGATCGGAGCCATACGATAGGGTAGTCGGCATCCCCTCGCAACCACCATCCAGGGCCCAACGCTCGATACGGCGCGAGGCGGGGCACCGCCATGAACCCGTGACCAGTCGTCGCCCGCAGCCAGGCGCCGCGTGCTTCCTCGGCGAGGGATTTCGCGCGCACGCCGCGTCGCAGGGTCTGCCGGACAGCGGTCACGAACGCGCGCAGGGCCCGACCAGCATCGCGGTCGGCAAAGGTTCGCTCACCACGAGCGCCGGCGTGAAGGGCGTCCCGGAGCTGCTGAATCACTGCTCCGTAGATGTCTGCGCGGCCCCCATGCGGTAGGAGCACGGGGACGCTGAGGGATACCGAGTACGGAGGGGTGGACTCCGCAACGTGCCAGACCGCTGAGGGCCAGTGGACGAGATCGCCTGGGCTCGCGACAACCGTGGTCGCGGAGGCACGAACCCGCCCGTAGCGCGCGGAGTTGTCGATCCAGCCTCCGGCCTCAAACCGGCTGCCCGGCCAGAAGAGGAAGCGCTTCCGCCCGGCAACGACCACGGACAGCGAGTCCGCCGCGTCCCGGTGCACTCCGAAGGGTGTGCAGCGGTACGTTCCCACGAAGACGGCGACGTCGATGGAGCCGGGCGCCACGCCCACGCGTTCCTGAAGGCCCCGCAGGAAGTTGCGCAGCCGAAGCCAGAGTGACGCGTCAAACGTCTGGAAGTGATTCAGCACGAGGCAGAAGCGCCGACCGTCGAGCTGACGATTCATCCGAGTGACGTAGCCGGCGATGGATGTGTCGCTCGCCCCCGGCAACCAGCTGCGCACATCGGCCTGCTGCAGGGCGCCGTCCACATAGAAGCGCAGCACGACCTCTCCGTCGCCTCTGCGCATCCGCGCGCCGGCGGCGACGAGCGGCCGGAAGATGCCGTCGGGCGATAGCTGCAGCGCCGCCCCCCCACCGCGGATGAGGCCCGGACGCCGCCCCCACCAGCGTCCGAGGGGCCCGGCCCACGGATCGTCGAGGTGCGGGCCGGAACGCCGGCGCACCGGCGGGCCGCTCATGCGCGGACCCTATTCAGTAACGGTGAGCGTAATGACCTCCGGATCCGGCGCTCTACCGCGCCCCGCCAGGTCCGTCGCTGAAGAGTGACGGAACGAACGTGTGTGGATCCGCCGGCTCGGTGAGGAGCGCTTGCTGCCGCGGGGTGAGTTTCACATCGGGTGGCGGAAGCACGCGCGCCTGTGACCAGGCCATCTGGGAGACGCAGTACTTGTAGAGCAGAGTCCGGCGCTCGTGGTCGGCTCTCCACGGGGCCGTGCCGTGCATCATCGCCTCGGAGAACAACACGACGGACCCCGTCGGGATCTCCGGAATGACCACGCAGGACGCCTTTTCTGGGGCCTCGTGGATCCGGCGAGGCAGCTTGAAGTTGCTCTTGTGACTGCCGGGAATGCACCAGAATCCCCCGTGTGCCGGTCCGGCGTCGGCGAGACTCCAGGCCGCGACCACGAACCCCTCGTAGAGGCCGTTGGGGGCAAAGTGAAAGCGCTCTCCCGGCTTGGTGAAGGAGTTGAGGGCCGAAGCTCCGTAGTCCGCGTGCATCGCCCCCATGGTCTGGCCATTGTGCATGCGGATGCCGTAGAGACGGTCCAGCCGAAAGCAGTCCCCGAGCCGAAGGCGAAGAATCGGCATGATCGTCTCATGGTCCAGCAGGCGACAGAACGGCTCCCCCCAGTTGAGGAAGCCATGATCCGGTCCGTGCTTGCCGGCGGCGGAGCCGAAGCGGATGCTTTCGCGAGGGCTGGGGAGCCCCCGCGCATCGATCAATCGATTCAGCTCGGCCACCTCCGCCGAGCCCAGGACGTTGTGGATCACCAAGTAGCCTTGAAGATCGAACAGGTACTGTTGTAGCTCCTGGTCCGAAGCGTCCACGGTCACACCCTCCCGGACATCAACGCTAACATGCGTGCGCCGGCGTCCGCTCGAAGCAGCTCACCCCTTGAGCCCCGTCAGCCCGAACCCCCTCTTCAGCAGCCGCTGCAGCAGGAGGAACAGCACGAACACCGGGATCGTCGCCATCACCGCGACCGCCATCTGCTCCGTCTGCGGGTTGCCGTAGTCCTCCGCGAACCGCACCAGCCCCAGCGGATAGGTGCGGTATTCGTCGCGCGAGACCACGGCCAGGGGCCACAGGAATTGGTCCCAGCTGTCGCGGAAGGCAAAGAGGGCAAGCACGGCCAGCACCGGTTTGCACTGCGGCAGCACGATCCTCCAGAGGATCCGCAGCTCGCCCGCCCCGTCGATGCGAGCGGCTTCCAGGTAGTCGCTGGGTACGCCGAGGACGAACTGGCGCATGAGGAAGATGCCGAAGGCGTCGACCAGGAGCGGGGCGAAGATCCCCTGGTAGGTGTTGAGCCAGCCGAGCGAGTGGACGATCAAGAAGGTCGGAACCAGCGTGACCTCGAGCGGCAGCATGAGCGTGCTCAGGATGGCCAGCAGCGCGAAGCGGTCGCCCGGGAACCGGAACTTGGCCAGACCGTAACCGGCCAGCGTGCAGAACACGACGTTGCCGGCCATGACGGCCATCGACACGATCACGCTGTTCATGAAGAAGAGCGGAAACGGGGCCCGGTGCAGCGCGTTCGGGTAGTTCTCCGGGTGCCAGGCGGCAGGGATCCACTCCATCGTGAGCTGGAACATCTTCTCGCTGGCCTGAAACGACGTGCTGAGCATCCAGAGCACGGGCAACAGAACCAGGATCGTCAGGCCGGCCAGCGGCACCAGGCCCAGCCACGGCAGGAGGCGGCGCCCCACCTCAGGCCTCCTCGTCACGCATGAACAGCTTCATCTGGACCAGTGTCAGAGCCAGCACGATGCCAAACAGCACGACGGAGATGGCGGCGGCCCGGCCCATCTTGAGGTAGGAGAACCCCGTCTCGTAGATCAGCATCGACAGCACTCGTGTTGCACCACCCGGACCACCGCCCGTGATGATGTACGGCATCAGGAAGAGCCTGGCCGAGAGCAGCGCCGCCACCACGATCACGAAGAAGAGTTGAGGCAGCAGCAGCGGCAGGGTGATGTACCGGAAGCGGTTCAGCCCGCGCGTGCCGTCGATGGCGGCGGCCTCGTAGTACTCCGCGGGGATGGCGGCCAGCGCGGCGACGAACACCACCATGAAGTAGGGCGCGAAGCGCCACACGGTCACCATGACGATCGCCGGCATGGCGGTGGTGTCGCTGGTGAGCCAGTCGATCCGGCCCGCCCCGAACGGGGCCAGCAGCTGGTTGACGAGGCCGTGAGGATGGAGCAGGAAGCGCCACACCAGGCAGACGGCGATGATGGGCATGACGTTGGTCAGGAAGATTCCGCCCATGCACACGCGGGCACCGGGCACCCGCGTGGTCACGGCCAGCGCCAGCAGCAGGGCGACCAGCGTGACGAGCGTCGTCGAGGCGACGATGTAGACCAGGGTGTTCTGGAGCGACTGAAGAAAGACCGGGTCCCCCGCCAGGCCGGCGAAGTTGGCCAGCCCCACGAGGCGCGGAGGCGACAGCATGTCGTACGAGGTGAAGCTCAGCCAGAACGCCCAGCCCATCGGACCGTACTTGAAGAAGACGAAGAACAGCAGGGCGGGCAGGACGAAGGCCACGCCCCACAGCTGCAGGCGGACGCGATAGCGCAGACGCGCTCCGACTCCATGCCGGTCGAGAGTGACCGAGCTTGTCGCCGTGGGCGGCTAGCCCTTCTTCAGCTCGGCGGTGGCCCGGTCGACCTCGGCCGCCGCCTCGTTCAGCGCCGTCTTGATGTCGCCGTTCGCCAGCGTGACCTTCTGCACCGCGCGGTGCATGGCGTCGGCGAGCTCGCTCCACACCGGCGTACGCGGCAGGAAGACGCCGGTATCCTTGGCGCGCAGGATGGCCTGGATGTTCGGGGTGCTCTTGACCTCGGGATAGTCCGTCCAGCCGCTCTTGCGGGCCAGCGTGAGGGGCGCGGTGGCCTTCCAGCAGTCGAGCAGGTCGCTCATGATGAAGCGGTACATGTGGTGCAGGACGTCCTGCTTCTCCTTCGACGCGTGCACGTTGATCACGCAGTTGAAGCCGTAGCAGGTCGAGTATCGCTTGTCGTCGCTGACCCCCGGCATCAGGTAGGCCTTGTAGTAGCCCTCGGCCTCCATCGCCGGGTTGATCGGCTTGATGGCCTGCGGGCCGATGGGCGGCGCGCTGAACATCGCGGCCCGCTCCTTCAGCCAGTCCATCCACGGCACCGGCGCCGTCGCCAGCGAATCGGCGGGATCCTCGGCGCCGTACTGCTTGGTCATCGATGCGCGGATGGTCATCGCGCGTACGCCGGCCTCGTTGTTGACCGTGCACTTACCGTCCTTGTCGAACCACTGGCCGCCGGCCTGCAGGAGAATGGGGTTGAACTGGAAGGCCGTCCACTGCGAGGCGTGCATCGCCCACTTGAACCCCTGGCGAGTGAATTTCGAGCCATCCTTGACCGTCAGCCGCTTGGCGACCTCGCCGAGCTGCTCCCACGTCTTCGGCTCGTCCTTGACGGGGTCGAGGCCGACCTCCTTGAACTGCTTGGTGTTGACGTGGTTGAGCACGCCGTAGAACCACAGTGGATAGCCGTACGCCTTGCCCTCGTGGATCGCGCCGGCCACGAACGCGGGCGCGTGATCATCACGGAACGCGTCCAGCGAGGCGTAGCCGAGTTGCTGCACGTCGAGCGGCACGATGAGCTTGCGCGTCAGCCACGTGGGCATGAGCCAGTCGCCGGTCGTGTACCCGTCGGGGGCGGTGCCGGTGGCGTAGCCGACGCTGACCTTCTTGCCCAGGTCGCTGAAGGCGAAGTACTGGAACTCCACCGAGACGTTCGGGTACTGCTGCGTGTACTGGTCGATCCGCTTCTTGAGCCACGGGCGCTGCTGCGGGTTCTCCCACGTCCAGAAGGTCAGCTTGACCGGGGTCCGGGTGGGGGCCCCCTGGGCGGCGCCGAAGGCAGGAACACCGAGCACACCGACCGCCGCAGCGCCGACGGTGGTCCTGCGAAGGAAATCGCGTCTCGTTGTCATGATCCGCCTCCTAGGCTGCGCGAGGATATCATAGGCAAACGATGCCACCGTCCCCGGTCGACACTGCGCGCGAACTCGCCGTCCAGATTCGCTCCTGCGCCGCCACCATCGAGGCCGACCGGGCGCTGCCCGCTCCCCTGTTCGAGGCCCTCGTCGACGCCGGGCTCTTCCACCTGCTCCTGCCGCGGTCGCTGGGCTGCCCCGAGCTGGACCTGCCGACGTTCGTGAAGGTCATCGGCGAGCTCGGCTTCGGCGACGCGAGCACCGCCTGGATCGTCAGCCAGTGCTCGGTGTTCGCGACGTACGCCGCTCGCATGCCCCGTGACGTCGCGCGGGCCATCTGGATCGACACGCCGCGTAGCATCGTCGCCAACACGCCGCTGCCGACGGCGATGGCCAAGGCTGTCTCCGGCGGCTATCGCGTCACGGGGCGACAAGGATTCAGCACCGGGTCCCGACACGCCGCATGGCTGGCGGCGCAGGCGCCGATCACCGAAGACGGCGCGCCTCGCCTCGAAGACAACGGCGAGCCGGAAACACGGTACTTCTTCGTGCCGGCCGCCGAGGCGACCCTCCTCGACACCTGGCAGGTCCGCGGCATGCGGGGTACCGGGACCTTTCACTTCGCGGTGAACGACGTCTTCGTGCCCGAGGAGCGCACGGTTCTCGTCGCCACGCCGCCGCTCCTCGAGACCGGGCCGCTCTACCAGTTTCCTCGGACGCTGCTGTTCGGCAGCGGGGACGCCGCGGTGGCGCTCAGCGTCGCCCGCGCCGGGCTCGACGCATTCATCGAGCTCGCGTCGACCAAAAGCCCGCGGCAGATGGCGGGGCTTCTGCGGGATCAGGTCCTGGCCCAGGCGGACGTGGGCCGTGCGCAATCCGAGTTGCGGGCGGGACAGGCGATGCTCCACCAGACCGTCCATGAGGTGTGGGGGGCGGTGAGCGCGCGCGGCACCATCACGCTCGACGAGCGCGTGGCCATGCGGATGGCGATCACGCACCCGATCCGGCTCGCCGTGCACATCATCGACCTGCTCTACAACGCGGCCGGCGCCACCGCGATCTACGAGAGCCACCCGCTGCAGCGCTTCTTCCAGGACGTCCACGTCCTGAGCCAGCACCTGCAGGGGCGGGTCGGGCACTACGCACTCATCGGGCGGCACCGGCTGGGGCTGAGCGTCGACGACGACACGAGCTTCTGACGGGCGCCGCGCCGTGCCGCGGGCGCGTCCCCGCGTCAGGCACTCTACCCCTGGGGAATCGGCTTCGCGAAGCGCCTCCCACGCAGAAGCCGTATCAGCGGCGGCCCCAAGAGCGCGGCGGCGGCGAGGATCAGGATCGTCGCCGACAGCGGGCGCGCCACGAGATCGACGACGCTGCCCCGCGTGAGGAAGAGGGCCTGGCGTAGCGTCTTCTCCATCATCGGGCCCAGGACCAGCGCCACCACCATCGGCGAGGGATCCACGCGGAGCTTCCGCAAGGCATAGCCGAACACGCCGAAGATGACGAGCACCCACAGGTCGAGGAAGCTGTTACTCAGGCTGAAGGCGCCGACGAGACAGAGGAGCAGCACGAGCGTGGCCAGGATGTGCTGCGGCAAGCGCAGCACGGTCACGAAGACGCCGACCAGCGGCAGGTTCAGGATCAGCAACATGAGGTTGCCGATGTACATGCTGGCCACGAAACCCCAGAAGACCTCCGGTCGCTGGCTGATCATGAGCGGCCCGGGCTGCAGGCCGTGGACTACCAGGGCGCCGAGCAGGATGGCCGTGGCGGGCGAGAAGGGGATGCCGAGCGACAGGAGCGGCACCATCGCGCCGGCGGTGGCGCCGTTGTTCGCCGCTTCAGGTCCCGCCACACCCTCGATCATGCCGGTGCCGAACTTCTCCGGCGTCTTGGAGACCTTCTTTTCGAGGGTGTACGCGATGAACGTCGACAGCACGGCCGCCGGGCCGGGCACGAGCCCGGTGAGGAAGCCCACGACGGAGCCGCGCGCGATCGGCATCGTCGAGCGCCGCCATTCTTCCGACGTGGGCAGGAGCTCGCGGAGCTTCACGCTGGCGATCTGCGTCTTCGCGATCCCCTCCTCGGCGAGGAGCAGGACCTCCGCCACGCCGTAGACACCCATGATCACGGGCACGAGCTCGACGCCCTGCGCGAGCTGCACGGAGCCGAACGTGAAGCGCCGCAGCGCCGAGATCGAGTCCATCCCGACGGTGCCCAGCGCCAGGCCGAGCGCCACCATCACGAAGGCATTGAGGATCGAGCCGCCCGACAGGCGGGAGAGGAGCAGGATACCCCCCAGCGTGATCGCGAAGTATTCCGGGGGCCCGAACTGAATCGCGACGTCGGCGAGCCAGCCCGCGGCCAGCATGATCCCGACGACCCCGATGGTGCCGGCGACAAACGACCCGACGGCGGCGATGGTGAGCGCGGCGCCCGCCCGACCTCGCCGCGTCATCTGGTAGCCGTCGAGCAACGTGACGACGGAGCCGGCTTCGCCGGGGACATTGACGAGGATGGACGTGGTCGAGCCGCCGTACATGGCGCCGTAGTAGATGCCCGCGAGCATGATCAGCGCGGTGGCGGGATGCATGGCGAAGGTGGACGGCAAGAGGAGGGCCATGGCGCCGACTGGCCCGATGCCGGGCAGCACGCCCACGATCGTTCCGACCAGGACGCCGATGAAGCACGCGAACAGGTTGCTGGGCAGCAGCGCGACCGAGAATCCGTAGGCCAGTCCTTCGAGCGGTCCCATCCGTCAGCTCACCAGGGCCCGCGCGGGAGCGGGACGTCGAGGAGCACGGCGAAGAGGACGTACGAGCCCGCCGAGCTCAGGACGCCCGTGAGCAGCGCGGTCGTCCAGCGACCGCCGAGGTAACGGAGGATGACAGTGACGAACGCCAGCGCCGCCACCGGATAGCCGATCCAGGGCATCGCGAGACAGAACGCGACCAGGGCCACCACCGAGATCACCACGCGGCGGCGGGAGGCGGCGTCCAGCTCGATGGCCGCGGTGCCCGGCGCGCTCCGATACGCGCTCGCCGTCGCCGCCAGCGCGACGACGATCGCGAAGACGGCGACGAAAACAGGATAGAAGCCCGCCCCCGGACGCGCGGCCGCCCCGAACGGCAGCCGGAGCGCCAGGGTCAGATACACGCCGGCGGCGACCAGCAGGACGAGTGGAACGGCGCGCGCGAGCACCTACTTCTTGATCATCCCGAGGCGCTTGAGCACGTCGTTCCACTCCTTCTGCTCACGCACCAGCTCCTGGCGAAGCTTGTCGCCGCTCTTGTAGTCGATCTCGACCCCGCGCGACTTCATGAGCGCGACGAACGACGGTTCCTCCAGCGCGGCCTTCGCGGAGTCGTGGAGGACCTTCAGCGCGGGCCCCGGCGTTCCCTTCGGGGCCGTGAGCACGAACCACGTCCCGATCCCGTCTCCGAGTCCTATTTCCTTGCCGGTAGGCGCCTCCGGGAAAAACGGCTGCCGCTGCGGGCTTGCGACCGCCAGCACGCGGAGCTTTTTCGCGTCGACCAGCGGCTTCACCTCTCCCGGCTGAGCCATGGCGGCGTCGACGTGACCGCCGAGCAGCGCGGGGCTCGTCTCACCCCAGCCGGAGAACGGTACCGGGGTGGTCTTGAAGCCGCCGGGGACCTGCCAACGCTCGAGCGTCAAGTGGCTGATCGTTCCCTCACCCGGCGTGCCGACGCGGAACTTGCCCGGATTCGCCTTGGCGGCGGCCATGAACTCCTGCATGGTCTTCCACGGCGCGTCCGCCTTCACGGTGAGGAGTGTGTAGAACGTGATCGTGTTCAGGATGGGCTCGTAGTCGTCCGACGTCTTGTACGGCAGCTCGTTGAGCTGCGGATGGATCACCAGGGTCGAGTTCGGCGCGAGGATGACGGTGTAGCCGTCGGGTTTCGCCTGCGCGACTTCCGCCATCCCGACGGACCCGCCGCCGCCCGGTCGGTTGAGGACAGCGACACCCTTCGTGAACGTCTTCTTCATCGAATCGGCCATCGGGCGAGCCACGATGTCCACCATGCCGCCGGCCGGGTAGGCAACGACGATCGTCAGAGCCCGCTCCGGATACTCTGCGGCCGCGGGCGCCACGAGCCCGAGCAACAGGATGGCAGGAAGCGCGAAACGAAGCATGCGTGTCCTCCCTCTCGAAATGGAATCCCGGACCGCACAATACCTCAGAACGCGACGGCGCGGGGCTAGCGGAACGCGGCGATCAACTCCTCGAACGCCTTCATCTGGCCGCCGCGCGTCGAGGACGGCACGACAATGACTGTCCGCACCCCGGCTGCTCGCCACGCTTCCACGCCCTCGCGCACCTCGGAAGCCGGCCCGAACAGCGTCACGTCGCGTAGCCAGCGGTCGGACATCAGCGAAGGGATCTTGTCGTCCTCGCGCCGCGCGATGGCCGCACGGATGGCCAGCATCTCTTCCTCGTAGCCGGCCTCGATCCAGTAGTTCTGGTAGTTCGGCAGCTTCACGTACGAGGTGAGCGTGCGCCGGTTGACGGCAGCGGCCGCCGCGCGGTCGTCGTCGATGCAGGTCGGGACCATGTCGCCGATGAAGAAGCTCGGATCGGCGCGCCGGGACTCCGGCAACGCCGACAACGATGCCGCCATGTGGGAACGCGCGCCGTTGGCCCACACCGCCCCCTGCCCGATCTCGGCCGACAGCTCCACCATCCGCGTGCGCAGCGTGGCCAGCACGAGCGGCGGGAGTGTGCCGACCTGGCTCTCCGCCGCGCGGACGTCGGCGACGAACTTGCGGATATCCTCGAGCGGCTTGCCGACGCGGAGCGACAGCCGCTGGTGCATCGGCCCGTGGCTCACACCCACACCGAAGCGGAATCGCCCGCCGGACAGCTCGTGGATCACCGCCGCCGTCTGCGCGTAGTCGAAGGGGTGACGCGTGTAGATGTTGGCGATGCTGGTCCCGAACGGAATCTCGCGCGTGACGAGCGCCAGCGCCTCGCACAGCGCCAGGCCATCGCCCGGGCTCGGACAGTAAATACCGCCGAAGCCCTCCTGCTCGAGGCGCTGGGCGAGATCGAGCGTGGCACGGCGCCGGCCGGCCACTGCGACGAGACTGACGGCGGGCTTGGCGATCACGCCGGCGCCAGCGCGCCGAGCTGGCGCGCGACCAGATGCGCGTACAGCCCGCCCTTGGCCAGCAAGACCGCGTGCGAGCCAATCTCCACGACCCGGCCTTCGTCCAGCACGACGATCGCGTCGGCGTCACGAATCGTGGAAAGCCTATGCGCGATGACCAGCGTGGTACGGTCGCGCGCCAGCCGCTCGAGGGCCTGGCGCACCGCGGCCTCACTCACCGCGTCCAGGTGGGACGTCGCCTCGTCGAGGACCAGCACCGGCGCGTCCTTGAGGAACGCGCGGGCGATGGCCACCCGCTGGCGCTGACCGCCCGACAGGCGCGCGCCGCGCTCGCCGACCACGGTGTCGAGCCCTTCGGGCAACCCGTCGACGACCTCGGCGAGCGCCGCCCGCTCGATCGCGACGCGGAGGGCGGCGTCGTCGGCCTCCGGGCGCGCGAGCAGGATGTTGGCGCGCAGGGTGTCGTGGAAGAGATAGGTGTCCTGGGCCACCAGCGCGATGCGGCGGCGGAGGTCGTCGAGCGCGTAGTCGCGCAGCTCGTGGCCGGACATGCGCACTCGCCCAGCTTGTGGATCCCAGAATCGCAGCAGCAGGCTCGCCACCGTCGTCTTGCCGGCGCCCGAGGGCCCGACCACCGCCACGGTGCTGCCGGCCTCGACGGTGAGCGAGACGTTGTCGAGCGCCAGTCGCGGCCGGCCCGGATAGGCGAAGCTCACCTCCGCCAGCTCCACGGCGACGGCGCGCCCGTTCGTGCTGCGCGCCGCCACGGCGACCCCGGGTCCGTCAGTCACGGGGACCGGCTCGGCTTCCACGGCGTAGAGCCGCCGGGCGGCGCCCAGCGTGTCGGCGAGCTGGCGGCCCACCTGCGCGACCTCCCACAGCGGCACGAAAGCCGACAGCGCCAGCAGCGTGAGCAGCGGCAGTGCCGCGGCGTCGAGTCGGCCCGCGTGCGTGAGCCACGCCCCGAGCGCGATCACTGCCAGTCCGCCGAAGCCGGTGGCGATCTCCTGCAGCCCGGTCTGCACGGCCAGGTCGTGGAGAAACGGCATCCGCAGCTCCGAGAAGCGGCGGGCCTTGACCGCGAGCGCGTCGCCCCAGGCC
>Ga0111538_10010820_pt1 | contig 12117 bp, 5 predicted proteins | sample SoiMethybrSBSTD1_FD_79669 | JGI IMG/M metagenome (GOLD analysis project Ga0111538, IMG submission 79669) | Bulk soil microbial communities from a Populus tree surrounding site in Tennessee, USA - Soil MetaG P. TD hybrid SBSTD1 (version 2)... | ecosystem: Environmental > Terrestrial > Soil > Tree...
CGACCGCCCCGACGCCGTGCGCGACATCGCCGACGACGTGCTGCCGGTGCCCAGCGTCGGCGAGCTGCTGCAGCCGATCGTCAACGTCGTGCCGCTGCAGCTGCTCGCCTACCACATCGGCGTGCGGCGGGGAGCCGACGTCGACCAGCCGCGCAACCTGGCGAAGAGCGTGACCGTCGAGTAGAAAAAGAGCGGGCCGGCACCGTGCCAGAGCAGCGCGCGGTGCCGACCCATTCCTCGGTCACTCAGTTGCAGGCGAAGCCGTCGGGGAGGACGCCGCCGTTGCAGTAGGGCAGCGGCGGGTTCTGGCTCCACCAGCCGTCGTCCTGGCACTGGAAGCCCTGGCCGGCCTGGAAGTGGTAGGCGCACAAGTACGTGCACACTGGGCCCACCTCGAGGCAGCGCGGCGACGGGCGGCGCTTGAACCACTGGAAGAGGCCGTCCTTCTTGACGCAGGCGAAGATGTCGCCGTTGTGGTACAGCTCGTTGTCGCCGTCGAAGTCGTTCGACCGCGTGCAGGCCGGCAACGTCGCGGCGCACGCCCCGTTGTACCCGGTGTTGGCGTCGAAGAACTGCTGGCCGTCGCAGAAGCTGTTGCCGGTCGAGCCGCAGCACACCGCCGAGCCGCAGTCGGTGCACGCGCACTGGTTGTTCTGGCAGGTGTGGTGGCCGTCGCCGCCGCAGGGCGTGCCGTCGGGGCCGCAGCCGGTGTTGACGGTGACGGTCGCCGTCGAGCTGTTGGCGCTCCCGCAGCTGTTGAAGAGGCGCACCCAGTAGTTGGTGGTCGTCGCTGGTGAGACGAAGAGCACCGAGTCGACGCCGCCCACCACGGGGTTCGAGGTGTCCGCAGCGAAGCCTCGGTACCACTGGTAGCCGACCGACGTGCCGCTGCCGGAGACCGCGAGCATCGCGGTATCGCCCTGGTTGATGGTCACCGATTGCGGCTGCGACTGGATGCTCGGCGGATTGCAGATGGGTTCCACGGTCACCGTCGCCGCGACGCTGCTGTCGGAGCCGCAGCCGTTGTTGATCTGCACCCAGTACATGGTCGTGCTGGTGGGCGAGACGGTGAGCGATGGGCCGTTGCCGCCCGGCACCGGATCGAAGGGGTTGCTGACCGACCCGCGGTACCACTGGTAGGCGAGCGGCGAGGTGCCGGTGACGCCGACGCTGAGCGTCGTCGATTCGCCGAAGGTGATGGTCACCGACCTCGGCTGCTGGGTGACCGTCGGCCGCACGCAGGCCGGGGTGACCGTGACCACCGCCGACTGGCTGTCGGCGACGCCACAGTCGTTGGCGGCTCGCATCCAGTAGCTGGTCGTCGACGACGGCGACACCACGATCGAGGTGCCGACGCCGCCGCTGACCGGGCTCGAGGTGTCGGGGCTGCTGCCGCGGTACCACTGGAAGCTCGGGGAGGTGCCGCTCGCCGCCGCGGCGAGCGACGCCGACTGCCCGTCGTTGATGGTCACCGACTGCGGCTGCGCCGTGATCGCCGGCGACACGCAGGCCGGCGTCACCGTCAACGTGGCGGCGGCGCTGTCGGCGGTGCCGCAGGAGTTGCTGACCCGTACCCAGTAATTGGTCGTCGTGGTCGGCGAGACGTTGACGGAGGAGCTCGTCGCTCCCGGGACCGGCTGCGAGGTGTCGCCGCTGCTGCCGGCGTACCACTGGTAGCTGATGTCGGTGCCGCCGGCCGATACGCTCAAGGTCGCGGTCTGGCCGGCGTTGATCGCGGCCGGCTGCGGCTGCGCGGTGATGGCGGGTGCGACGCAGGCGGGCGAGACGGTCACGCTCGCGGTCCTACTGTCGACGCTGCCGCAGCCGTTGGAGATGCGCACCCAATAGCTCGTCGTCTCCGTCGGCGACACGGTGAGCGACGCGCCATTGCCCCCTGGGATCGGATGCGTCTGATCCGAAGCGGCGCCCTCGTACCACTGGTAGTTGAGGTCGCTGCCGCCGGCGCCGACGGTGAGCGTCGCCGACTGGCCGGCGGTGATCGCCGCCGATTGCGGCTGGCTGCCGATCGTCGGCGGTACGCAGGTCGGCCGCACCGTCACCGTGGTGCCGGAGGTGCCGCCCGAGCCGCAGCCGTTGAAGACCGAGACCCAGTAGGTGGTCGTTACCGCCGGCGTCACCACCACCGTCGCCGAGGTCGCCCCGGCGATGGGATGCGACTGGTCGCCGCCGAAGCCCTCGTACCACTGGTAGCTGAGCGTGGTGCCGCTGGCGGTGACGGTGAGCGAGGCCGACTGGCCGGCGTCGATGGCCACTGGCGGCGGCGCCGCCACGATGGTCGGCGGTACGCAGGCCGGCGTCACCGTGACGACGGCCGTGTTGCTGTCGGCATGGCCGCAGCCGTTGGAGACGCGCACCCAGTAGTGGGTGGTCGTCCTCGGCTGCGCCCGGTAAGACGCCAGGGTCGCTCCCGCGATCGGCCGCGAGAGGTCGCCGCTGTCACCCTCGTACCACTGATACCTGAGGTCGCTGCCGGTGGCGGCCACGCTGAGCAGGGCGGTGTCGCCGTCGACGATCGTCGTCGAGTGCGGCTGCGTGGTGATCGCCGGCGCCGTGCACGGCTGGGTGACGGTGACGAGGACGCTGCTGCTGTCGACCGTGCCGCAGGAATTGTGCACGGTCACCTTGTAGTTGGAGGTGGCGGCCGGCGACACGTCCACGGAGCTCGCGGTGGCGCCCGAGATCGGGCTCCAGCCGAGGAAGACGCCGACGTACCACTGGTAGAGGAGATCGGTGCCGGTAGCGGCGACGGAGAGCGTCGCCGTGCCTCCCGCCGGGATGCTCACCGGTTGCGGCTGCGCGGTGATCGCCGGGGGTATGCAGCTGGGGGTCACCGTCACCGTGGCGGTCTCGCTGGCCACCTCGCCCTTGTTGTTCTTCACCAGCACCCAGTAGCTGGTGGTGACCGTGGGCTTGACGATGACGCTCTGGCCGATGGCTCCCGAGATGGGGTTGGTGCGGTCGCCGGCAGCGCCGCGGTACCACTGGAAGGTGATCGGGCTCTGCCCCGTCACCGACACGGAGAGCGTCGTCGACTGACCTGCGACGATCGTCACCGACTGCGGTTGCTGGGTGATCCGCGGTTCGCCGACCGGCGGGACCCTGGTGCAGACCCTCTGCACGTTTTGGTAGGCCGTGCTGCAGCGGTCGTTGGGACTGATGAGGCCGGGCAGGAAGTTGGGCGGGCAGGTCTGGCCGCAGGTGATGAGCGTGTCGCCGGTGATCTTCGAGCAGTCGGTCTGCACCCCGCCGTAGCGGACGGCGCACACAGGGACGCCGGTGTCGGCGGCGGAGGGGTAGTAGTCGTCGGGGCAGCGGTCCTCGCAGGTGCGCAGCAGATTGCCCTGCACGCGCTGGCACTGGGTCTGGAGGCCGAACCAGATCAGGGTGCAGTCGGCGACGTTCGCCTTCGCCGCGCTGGCGTAGAAGCCGGTCGGGCAGACGTCTTGGCAGGTGGTCAGCGAGTTGCCCGTCACCGGCGCGCAGAAGGTGCGCACATGGTTGATGCAGCCGGAGTCCGGCGCGGTGCGCGTCACGTAGTAGCCGTCGGGGCAACCTTCGTCACACTGCTGGGTCGGCGAATTGGTGCACACCGATTGCACGCCGAAATAGCGCTCCTGGCAGGAGGGGACGCCGGTGTTCGTGCGCTGGAGGAAGTAGCCGGCGGGGCAAGAGGAGCCGCACACGTTGAGCGTCGTTCCCTGGGTGAGTCGGCACTGCGTCTGGATGCCGCCGTACGGGCCGGTCACGCCGCCGCAGGAGGCCGAGCTCCCGGTCGTCGAGAACGGATAGAAGCCGGTCGGGCAGTCGTCGGCGCAGGTGGTGAGAGTGTTGCTGTTGACCTTGTCGCAGCGGGTTTGCCAGTTGCCGAAGCCGACGGCGCACGTCGCCTGGTTCCGCGAGATGAACGACGGGTAGTAGCCGTTCGGGCACAGGGTCTGGCAGGTGGTCAGAGTGTTGCCGGTGACCTGCGCGCAGTCCATCTGGATGCCGTTGTACCCTCGCTCGCAGCTGGACACGCCCGAGCGCGAGGCCTGCACGTAATAGCCGGCGGGGCAGTGGTCCTCGCAGGTGGTCAGGCGCGGGCCCGAGACCTCTCGGCAGGTGGTCTGGTTGCCGGTGAGGCCCGTGCCGCAGCCGTTGGTGGACGCCGGGTAACAGCCGGTCGGGCAGCGGATGGTGCCGCACTGCGTCGGCGCCGGGCAGTTCGGTGGCCCCACGGTGCCGCCGCAAGGGCCTAGGCACCCGGCCGCGTTGAAGCGCGAGCGGATGAGGTTGCCGGGTTGGGTGCCGAAGCCGTTGTTGAAACGGATGCCCACCGATTGCAGGTGGCAGTAGCTCATGATGGTGCCGCCGCCCGCCGGCAGACCGATGCGCGGGCAGCCGCCTATGGGCTCGGGGTCGGCGCAGCCGTCGATCTGGGTGCGGTTGCCGTTCCAGGCGCAGGCGTGGGTGTGAGGCGAGCCCATCAAGTGCCCCATCTCGTGGGTGAACACGTTCACCGTCCACGAATAAGTGGGCACGTTGGCGTAGCTGGGGTCGACGCCGCTGAAGCAAGTGCGCTCGCCGGGGTCGGCGTTGCAGAAGGCGCCGATGTTGTTGGCCAGGCCGCCGCCGCCGTGGAAAGCCACCAAGTGACCGAAATCGCCGTTGAACGTCCTCCGGTAGTTCACGAAGTTTCCGAGGATGGCCGTCATGTTGTCGCCGGTGTAGGGGTCGGGGCCGTACCAGACGAAGATCTCGGACAGTCCAATCGGGATCGACTCGTGGGAATAGAGGACGGCCGATTGGTTGAAGAAGCCGGTGACGTAGTTGGCGACCGCCGAGATGCTGCCCAGGCTCTGGTACATGTCGTAGGCGGTCTCGACGTAGATCCGCACGCACTTGTTCCCCGCCTTGACGTCGAGCGACTTCGCCGCGGGGATGGCGGCCGGGGGCGGCAGGTTCGAGAAGCTCGAGAAGTCGAACGGCTCGCTCGCCTCGACCGGCTGGTCGACGGGCTCGGTCTCGGGCCCGTCCTCGTTGTTGTCGCAGGTGAACTGGTTGTGCTCGTCGATCGTGCGCGTCGCGTAGACGATGTGCTCCCCGCCGGGGTTGTTGCCGCGCACGCGGCCGATGACCACGGTGTCCTCCGTGGGGCTGGAGTAGCTGCCCATCACCTCGTCTTTGAACACACTGACGGCGGCGTACGAATCGGGGTCCCCTTTCACCTTGCCGCGGTAGTGCACTCCGGGCTCGTAGGGCACCGCCTCGCCGTTGCTCGCGCTGGTGACCACCTTGAAGTCAGGGGTGGTGATGTCGACGCGGACGAGCTCCAGCTCGGTGACGCCGCTGGGCCCGTCGACTGGCAGCGTGAACGTCTCCGGCGCGCGCTTGAGGAAGCGGGCGATGGCTCCGAAGTCGGGGCGATGCAGCGCGCCCTCGCGGGCGACCTCATCGGGCACACCGAGCGCCTTCGTCGACAGCCCGCGGTCGGCGGCGAGCAGCTCGGCGACCGGGAAGGTCGCCCCGGCGTCGCGCTTGGCCTCCACCAAGGCGGCAGGCTTCATGGCGCGCATCGCGCAGTCGTCGGATGCGGTCGCCGCCGCAGCCGGGACGGCGGCAAGGGCGAGCACGACGAGAGCGACGGCGGTACAGAGCGTCCACGGCATCCGGCGTAGATCTGCGGATCTCATTTTCCTCTCCTCGCGGGCCGGCTGGGCCACAGGTGCAGCGTTTAAGGCTCCGAGCGGACTACTATCGGAAGTCTCTACGGCTAACGTACGTCAGCTGTAGCGCGGTTGTCAAGAGCGGGCTTCGACCGCGGCGTTAGAGACGAAGAGCGAGCCTCATCGCGCGGCAATGTGCCGCGCGGTCGCCTCGACTGGTTTACCTGGCCGCGGGGGCTGTCAGCCCTTGCGGGCGCGGCGGGGGGCGCTGCGGCGGAGGGGCGTGCCGGCGGCGAGCGCTGCCTTGCGCTCGGCGGCCTTCTCGATGATGCGGTCGTAGGCGGCGGGATCGTCGCGGGCGATGAGGTCGAAGAACGACGTCGTCGACTCGTCGAGCGCCTCGGCTCGCGTCAGCGTCGGCACGTAGCGCGCGGTGCCCTCGCGCTTGCTCGTCCGCCCACCGAGGGCCTCCAGCCGCGCCGCCACGTCGGCCGCCTTCTTCGCCTCCTTGGCGACGTAGACGACGCTGGGGCGGTGGACCGCCGAGACCACCAGCTCGACGGCGCGGTCGCGATCGCCGACGACTCCCTCGAGATAGTCGACGACCTCGCGCTTCCTCGGCCCGTGGTCCTCGAGCAGCACCTCGGTGGGCACCTCGGTGCGCAGGTAGCCCTTGTCGACGAGCCGGCTGAGAAAGGTCCGCACCGTCGTCAGCTTCCAGTCGGAGAACAGCCGCCGGAAGGCCGAGGTGTCGCGGTTGGCCTCGTCGTAGACCTCGCGGGCGGTGGGCGAACCCAGGGCCCAGCAGAACTCCATGGTCTGCCAATCGCTGCGCGTCAAGCTCCGCCTCTGTGCCATCGACGGTCTCCCTGTGCCACGGCATCCCGGCGCTGCCACCGGCGGGTTGTCTTGACGGACCCAGCTGCGCTCCCTCAGTAGCGCAGCTTTCCGTGCCGTACTAATAGTGTAACACTATCGACCTTGTAGCGGGACGAAATGCCGTGCCACCATCGGGGGCTTTTTTGCGCGTCGGAGTTCGATGGACAGGAGCGGCTGGGTGCCGAGGCCCATCGCCGAGTCGTCAAGGGTTGAGCCAAGCCTCCGCGTTCTCACCGCCTCGCCCCACGGCGATCGGGCGCTTCCGCGTCCTCCACCTCGTCGGCGAGGGCGGCATGAGCGTCGTGTTCGTGGCCCACGACCCCGAGCTCGACCGCCACGTCGCCATCAAGCTGGTGCGCCGCGAGCTCAGCCGCAGCCGCGAAGCCGCCAGCCTGCTGCAGGCGGAGGCGCAGGCGATCGCCCGCGTCGACCACCCCAACGTCATCCGCGTCTACGACGTCGGCGAGTCGCCCGAAGGCGTCTGGATCGCCATGGAGCTAGTCGCCGGCGAGACGCTCAAGGACTGGATCCGCGGCGCGCCGCGGGCCCAGCCGCGACCGTGGCGCGAGGTCTTGGCGCACTTCGTCGAGGCGGCCGCCGGCCTGTCGGCGGCGCACGCCGCGGGCATCGTGCACCGCGACTTCAAGCCCGCCAACGTGCTGCTGCGGCGAGACGGCCGTGCGGTGGTGGCGGACTTCGGCCTGGCGCTCACCCGCGAGGCCTGGCTGCGCCTGGAGTCCGACCGCCGGGCCGGCGTGGCCGGCACCTTCCACTACCTGGCGCCGGAGCTCTTCGCCGGCGGCGTGCCGAGCGAGGCGAGCGACCAGTACTCGTTCTGCGCCGCGCTCTACGAGGGGCTCAACCTCGAGGTCCCCTTCCACGCCTCCAACCCGTCGGCGCTGGTGGAGGAGATTGCGCAGGGCCCGCCGCCGTCGCGCCCCGGCGTCCCCCGCTGGCTGCACGCCGTCGTCGCTCGCGGGCTGAGCGTGCGGCCGGAGCAGCGCTGGCCGTCGATGGCGGCGTTGATGACGGCGCTGGCGGACGACCCGGGGGTGCGCAGGCGAAGACGGCTGCGCGTCGCCGCGCTCGCCGCCGGCTTCCTCGCCGTCGCCGTCGCCGGGTTCGTCGCGCAGAGCGCCAGCGTGCGCTGCCGCGGTCTCGACCGCGACGTCGGCGTGGTGTGGAGCGGCCCCATGCGGGCGAACGTCGAAGCGGCGTTCAGCCGCTCCGGCATCGGTTACGCGGGCGAGCTGTGGCGCCGCATCGCCCCGCGGCTGGACGAGTACGCCGCTGGGTTGGTCGCCGGACGCGTCGCCGCCTGCCGGGCCAGCGTCGCCGGCACGGAGTCGCAACGACTGCTCGACCTGCGCATGGCCTGCTACGCGCAGCGGCGCGACGAGCTCGCCCGCGTGGTCGACGGGCTCGCGCGCGGCGGCGAAGAAACGGTGCGCGGCGCGCCGCGGAGCCTCGAGGCGCTGGGCAGCCTCGACGGCTGCGCCGACGCGCGCTCGCTCTTCTACGGCGCGGCGCGGACGTCGGACCAGGTGGGCGTTGCCGAGAGCAAACGGCACGCCGGCCAGGCACTGTTGCGCGAGCGGCAGTACGACGCCGGCGAGGCGGCGCTGCGCGAGTCGCTGCAGGCGGGCTTCGCGAGCCGCGACGACCGGCTGGTGACGGTGGCCGCCCTCGACCTCGCCGAGGCGTCGGTCAAGCGCACCTCGGCGCCGCCCAAGGAGGCGGAGCAGTGGCTGCTGGTGGCGCGCAGCGCCGCGAGCGCCGCCCCGGCGCGGCCCGAGGTGTCGGCGCGGCTCGCCGCCGTCAGCGGCGAGGTGGCGCTGCGCAACGGAGCCGTGGAGCAGGCGGCGAAGGAGTACACGACCGCCGTGGCGCTGGCGCGGACGCCGGTCGCGCTGCTCGACTACAAGGTGGGGCTGCGCCGCGTCCTCGAGCAGACGCCGGGGGCGCGGGAGCGGGGCCTGGCGCTCGCCCGCGAAACGCTGGCGCTGGGCGAGGAGTCGTTCGGGCCGCATCACCCCGACACCGTGCTGTTGCGCGTCGGGCTCGGCATCGAGCTGTGGCGCTCCCAACATCCCGCCGAGGCCGAGCAGGTGGCGCGGCGGGCGGCGGAGGACGCGCGCCACATGGGGTTGCCGCAGGGCGAGGGCGCGGCCGAGAACCTGCTCGGCAACCTCCACCAGGACCGCGGCGATCTCGCCGCTGCGCATGCCCACTTCGAGAAGGCGCTCGCCGCCTACGGCCGCGCTTACGGCCGGCGCAGCAGCATGACCGCCGAGGTGCTCAACAACCTCGCCGAGCTGGCGCTGCGCCGCGAGCAGCTGGAGGAAGCCGAGATGCTGCGCCGCGAGGTGCTCAGCATCAACCAGGTGGTGCTGGGACCGAAACACGCCTTCGTGGCCGACGACCTCAGCGTCCTCGGCCAGGTGCTGCTGCTGCGCGGCCGCACCCGCGAGGCCGCCGCCACCTTGAGCGAAGCTTTGCGCCTGACGCAGGAGCTCTACGGCGCCAACAGCGCGGAAGCGGGCATCGCGCAGCTGGACCTGGCGCTCACCTTGCCCACCGCGCAGGAACGGCTGCGCGCCGCCGAGGCGGGTTGGCGCACCGTGCTCGCCGTTGCCGACGAGACGACGGCGGACCGCGGGCTGGCGATGAGCCTCTACGGCGAGCTGCTGGCCACCGCCGGCCGTCGCGCCGAAGGGCTGCGATGGATGAGAGAGGGGGCGTCGCTGCTCGCGCGCATCGCCGGTCCGAGCGGCGACCTGACCGCGGAGGCCAGGCGGAGATTGGCGCGCTACGAGCGCTCGGCGGCGGCGCATCCCGAGGTCGCGATGAAAGGAGTCGAAGGATGAGAGCCACCCGGACACCGTTGCTGCTGGCAGTCGCCTTGGTGCTCTGGGGCTGGGCGGCGGCGGAGCCGGCCGGTGCGGACAGCTGCGTGCGCGGGGGGCGGAGGTGCTCGACGCCGCCCGCCTCCTCGCGGGCGGCCAAGGCGCGAAGCGAACAGATGGTTGCCGCGACGCGTCGCCTCGCACCCGGAGAGCGCGTCGTGGTGCCGGTTGTCTACCACGTCATCTACGGCTCCTACCTTCCGCGGCCGGGCGAGGAGCCCGACGACCTGACGCACGCCCCACCGCTGGCGCTCACGCGTCGTCAGACGCAGGCGCTCGAGCGGGCGTTTCGCGGGACCGGCTTCTCGTTCGTGAATGCCGGAGCGTCCTTCGCCGACTTCGCCCGCTGGGGCCGCGAGCCGCGGTTGCCCGGCGAGCGGCCGCCGGTCGAAGAGCTGACGGCGATGATCCACGAGCTCACCGTCGCTAGCGAGGAGTCCCTGCACGTATTCCTGATGCGGCGGACGGAGAACCGCGCTGCACCGCCGGACACGAGGAGCATGTTCGAGAGCGAGCCGGGCGCCGACGGGATCGTCATGGACTGGGACTACCTGCCCTACGTGGAAGCGTTGCACCCGATCCGCGACCGCACCTTCCGCCGCTTCTATTTCCAAGGCGAGATGCTGGTCCATCTCGTCGGCCACTACTGCGGCCTGCTGCACACGTTCGAGGAGGCCCCCGACGACTGCTGGGGCAGGTGCAGCCTGACGACGGACTTCGTTCGCGACACGCCCGCGCACCGCTGGACCTGGGACGAGAAGATCGGTCGCTGCATCCCCCTGGACACCTGCCCCGACCAGCCCGGCATGGACCCGATGACGAACTACATGAACCTCGAGCCGGACCTCTGCGCCAGCGAGTTCACGCCGGGCCAGGTCGAGCGCATGGAACGCATGCTGCGGCTCTACCGGCCGTACCTCATCGTGCCGGCGACGGCGGGCTCGCGATAGGAGCGGAGCGATGAACACCAGGAAGGCCCGCCCGCGCTCCTGATCTGACGGCGGGCGAGCGCCAGCGTCGGAACGTTCGCGATCTCGTCGGACTCGTCGTCGCCTCGCTCGGAAGGAAGGTGGCGGACGAGAGCTCAGCTTCCGGCTTGACCGGCGAATGCCCACGTCAAGTAGTCTGGCCGGCAACAGAACCCGTCGGCCCGGGCCGGCCCAGCCAGAGGAGGAAGTCATGCGACGAGGCTCGCGCGTCCCTGCGGTGGTGGCGGTTCTGCTCGCGGTGGCGATCGGCGGCTCGGCGGCCCGGGCGCAGGGGAGGATCCGCGTCGGCGAGGAAGTCCCTTACCAGGCGGGGACGGTGGCCTACCCGGTGGGCGGCACCGACCGGCCGGTGTCGTGGTCGGAGACCATCGTCTCCCCGGGCGCGACGTTCCTCCGCGTCCACTTCAGCAAGCTCAACCTGCCATCCGGCGACTACCTCACCGTCGCCGCCCCCGGCGGCGGCGAGCGCTGGACCTACACCGGGCGCGGCCCGCGGGGCAGCGGTGAGCTCTGGTCCTTCAGCGTCGACGGCGACACCGCGGTGGTGGAGTTGCACAGCGCCGTGCGGGCCGGCCGCAACAAGCGCTTCGGCGTCGAGATCGACCGCATCGCCCGCGGTGACGTGCCGCTGGGCGAGGATGGGTTCCCGCTCGACAAGGTGATCTGCGGCACCGACGGGCGCGAGGACGTGGCGTGCCACACCAGCGTCGACGTGCGGCCGGTGGCGCGGCTGACCTTCCAGAGCGGCGGAACGAGCTTTGTCTGTACCGGTTGGTTGGTGGCGGGCGCCAACGACAGCACGATGATGACCAACAACCACTGCGTCGACGACCAGACCGAGGTGAGCACTGTCCAGGCCCGCTTCAACTACCAGCGCACCACCTGCGGCGGCTCGACCACCGAGGCGACTCTCAGCAGCTTCGCCGGCGGCACCTTCCTGCGCACCAGCGTCGGCCTCGACTACACATTGCTGACGCTGCTGGGGAATCCGGAGGCCACCTGGGGCGAATACACCGCCACCATCAAGAGCCCGACCGTCGGGATGGCGATCAATTTCATCCAGCATCCCGACGGCGGCGTCAAGCGCATCGGCTGGTGGGACGACTCGGCGCACACCCTGCGCTGCAACGTCGCCACCGTCAACGCCACCTACGGCGGCTCACCCGCCAACAGCCAGATTGGTTACAGCTGCGACAGCGAAGGCGGCTCCTCGGGCTCGCCGATCATGGATGCCGGCACCGGCCGGATCATCGGCCTGCACCACTTCGGGGGAGTGACCTCGAACCCCTGCCTGAACGCGGCGACGCAGTTCAACAACATCTGCCACCACGCGCGAACGCTCATCGCCTGCGCCGCCGACTAGGCCCGGCCGCGAGGTCTGCCGCAGCTCCGGCGGCAGACCTCCGTCGCCGGGCGGGGAGCGGCGCGAGGCTTCCGGCCACCAGCTGATACCCTCGCCCGCGGATGGTCGAGACTGCCGCCAGCGACGCCCTGGCCCGCGAGCTCAACCCCGAGCAGCTCGCCGCCGCCACCCACGGCAAGGGGCCGCAGCTGGTCATCGCCGGCGCCGGCTCGGGCAAGACGCGGGTGATCACCTACCGCATCGCCTGGCTGGTGCGCGAGCAGGGCGTCGACGCCTCGCAGATCGCCGCCGTCACCTTCACCAACAAGGCGGCG
>Ga0111538_10010821_pt1 | contig 12117 bp, 8 predicted proteins | sample SoiMethybrSBSTD1_FD_79669 | JGI IMG/M metagenome (GOLD analysis project Ga0111538, IMG submission 79669) | Bulk soil microbial communities from a Populus tree surrounding site in Tennessee, USA - Soil MetaG P. TD hybrid SBSTD1 (version 2)... | ecosystem: Environmental > Terrestrial > Soil > Tree...
CGCGCATCGTCGCCGAACGCCGTCATCACGTACTGGCCGAGCGTTCCGGGCGCTGCGGCCGTGGGGTCCACGGGATTGAACCAGATCAAGCTCGCCTGAGCGTTGCTAGCCATGAGCAGAGCCGCTGCGGCGACCACTGCCAGGCTCAGGTGCTTCCTCATATCGTTATCCTCCTCCACGTCGGTTGCCGCAGCATATTGCAACGGCAATGCCGGAGAGGCGTCGGTGGCGAGCCGGTTCACATAAGTCGAATCCAAGTAAGGAATTACTCGATGGCCACGAGTGTGCTTCCACGCCATTTTGGGGCTCCCGAGGTGTAAAGCCGAGCGACACCTTTTGTGGCCATATTTACAAGGGCGTTGTAGACACGAAAAACGGATAGGTTGCTGCGACCCAGCGATCGAGAAGCTGAGCCACGCGACTCGCCGAGCGCGACGCGTTGGCCGTTCGAGCTGCGTTGCGCACGCTCGCCGCCATCTCATGCGCCGCACGCGGATGCGATAATGTCCTTCTCCTCATGAGCCAGCCGTACGTCACCGTCGCGATGCCGTGCCGCAACGAAGCGGGCTTCATCGAGGCCTGCCTGGGCAGCGTCCAGGCGCAGACCTACCCGCGCGAGCGGATGGAGATCCTCGTGGCCGACGGGGGCAGCACCGACGGGACGCGCGAGATCCTCGCGCGCCTCGCGAGCGAAGACTCCCGCATCCGCGTGATCGACAACCCGCAGCGGATCCAGGCCGCCGGGCTCAATCACGCGATCCGCGCCTCGCGCGGCGACGTGATCGCGCGCATGGACGTGCACGCGGACTACGCGCCGGACTACCTGGAGAAGTGCATCGAGGTGCTGGAGCGCACCGGAGCGGACAACGTCGGCGGCGCCGCGCGCTGCCGCGCGAAGGGAAGCGTCCAGCTCGCGGTCAGCGCGGCCCTCCATAGCCCGCTCGGCTTCGGAGGGGCGTCGTTTCGAAACGAGCAGGCCGAGGGCTACGTCGACACGCTGTTCCCCGGCGCGTTCCGGCGAGGCATCTTCGAGAAGGTGGGGCTCTTCGACGAGGGGGCGCCGACCAACGAGGATGCCGAGATCAACCAGCGCATCCTCCAGGCGGGCGGCCGGATCTACCAGAGCCGCGAGATTCTCTCCTATTACTACCCCCGCGGCAGCCTGAGCGCGCTCGCGACCCAGTACTACCGGTACGGCCAGGGCCGCGCCCGCACGCTGCTCAAGCACCGCCGCTTCGTGACGCTGCGCCCGGCGCTGCCGTTCCTGACGCTCGTGACCGCGATCGCCGCGACGCTCGTGGCTCCCCGGGTCGCGGCGCTCGGAGCCGCCGCGTACGCCCTCGGCGCCGGGATCGAGGCGGTGCGCGTGTCGCGCCGCTTCGGCGCGCCCGCCGGGATCACGTGGCTCGCGTTCCCGGCCATGCACTTCCCGCACGCGGTCGGCTTCGGGGTCGGGCTCGTGCGGTTCCTGCTTTGGCCGAACTGGACTTCTCCCCAGCCGGACCGGCGTGGCGACGTGACGCCGCTGGCTCCCTAGCAAGAGCGAGCGAGGAGCCACCGCATGTGCGGCATAGCCGGTATCGTCGGGCCGACGGCCAATCGACTCTCGGCCGACGAGCGAGGCAAGGCGCTCGACCTGATGAAGCTGCGCGGGCCCGACGCCTCCGGCGAGTGGGAGGGCGAGAACGTCTGGTTCGGCCACCGGCGCCTCGCGATCATCGACCTCTCGCCGCGCGGCCACCAGCCGATGTTCTCGCCGGACAAGCGCTACGTCTGCATCCTGAACGGCGAGATCTACAACTTCCGGGACATCCGGGCGCGGCTCGAGGCGCGCGGCATCCGCTTCGTCGGCGGCTCCGACACGGAGGTGCTGCTCCACGCCTACGCCGAGTGGGGAGTGGCAGCGCTCGATTCCCTCGACGGCATGTTCGCGTTCGCGATCTGGGACGACCGGGACAAGAAGCTGCTCGTCGCGCGCGACCGCTTCGGCGAGAAGCCGCTCTACCACGCCAGCGCCGGGGACGGCTCGCTCGTCTTCGCTTCCGACCCCAAGGCGGTGCTCGAGCTCGTCGGGCAGCCGCCGCGGATCGACAGGAGAGCGCTCGTCGCCGACCTCGTCTACGGCTACCAGCTGGACTCGAACACCGTCTTCAGCGGCGTGCGCATGTTGCCGCCGGCGAGCTACGCGCTGGTGGACCGGACCGGGCGTTCGCTCGAGGAGTCGGTCTACTGGAGGTGGCGGCCGGCCGAGCGGCCGCGCGGCGGCCGCTACGAGGACTACCTGCAGGAGCTCGAGGCGAGCCTCCGGACGGTGGTGCGACGGCGCCTCATCAGCGACCGCCCGCTCGGCGTGCTGCTGAGCGGCGGCATCGACTCGAGCCTGACGGCGGCGATCGCGGCGCAGGAGGCGGGGCGCGAGGTCGACGCGTACACGATCCGGTTCGACGACCAGGCCTTCGACGAGAGCCCGCACGCGCGCGCGGTGGCCGAGAAGGTCGGGCTGCGGCATCACGTGCTGCCGCCGGCCGCGGCGCATCTGGAAGCGCTGCCGCGCCTGCTCTGGCACTACGGCGTTCCGTTCCACGACTTCTCCTGCATCCCGACCGCCGCCGCGTTCGAGGCGGTCTCCACGAAGTGCGTCGTCTGCCTCACGGGCGACGGCGGCGACGAGATGTTCGCGGGCTACAGCGAGCCGCTGCTGTTCCGCTGGCTCTCCGGCTACGCGCGGATTCCTTCGCCGCTGCGCGGGGTGCTGCGCGGGCTGCTCGCGCCCGCGCGCGGGCTCGGCCGCACGGGGCAGCGCATGGCGAAGTGGTCGAAGCTGGGCTCGCTGCCCCACGAGGAGTCCTTCGCGCTCATCAAGGACTACATCTGGAACGGCAGCATCCCGCTGCGGGCCTCCGCATTCGGGAGCGAGGCGGCCGCTGCGCGCTCGGGCATGGCAGGCGTCTACCGCGGAACCACGGGCGGCGCCGTGCAGCGCTACCTGCAGGCCCACGCCGCCACCCAGTTCGCGAGCGACTTCCTCGTCAAGGTCGACGTGGCCGCCATGGCGCACTCGGTGGAGTCGCGGACTCCCTTCCTGAGCCCGGAGGTCGCCGAGCTCGCCGGCGCCGCTTCGACCGAGTGGCTCCTGAACGGAGGCACCCCGAAGCGGATCCTGCGCGACCTCGCGCTCCGCTTCCTGCCCGCGAGCGTCGTGCAGCGGCCGAAGCAGGGCTTCACGCCGCCGCTGCGAAACTGGCTGCGGGGACCGCTCAGGGAGCCCGTGGAGCGGCTGCTGCTGCCCGCCGTGGTGGAGCGCCGGCGCCTCTTCGAGCCCGAAGCCGTCGCGCGCCTGCTCGCCGACCACCTGGCCGGCCGCGCGGACCATACCTACCCGCTGTGGGTGCTGGCGAGCCTCGAGATCTGGTGGCGGCTGCTGGTGGACGCCTCGGCGTCTCCCGAGATGACGCTGTCGGAGCTCAGCCGGCTTCCGCCGCAGCTCGCGATCGACGACGTCGCCGCCTGAGATGCGGGCGCTCAGCCTGCTGCCCTGCCGCTTCTGGGGCGGCCCCGAGAAGCAGACGCTGCGCCTTGCGGCCTGGCTGCGCGACCACGCGGGCGTCGAAACCGTCCTCGCCGTCATGCCGACGGACGCCGTGTCGCTCGACGACAATCCGCTGCTGCTGCGCGCTCGCGAGGCGGGCTTCGAGGCCGCTCCGTTCCTGCAGAGCCGGCGCTACGACCTGATCGAGGGTGTGCGGTTGCTGCAAAGGCTCGTCGGGCGCTACCGGCCCGACGTCGTCTGCGCGACGGGATACAAGGCCGACGTGCTGGCCGCGTGGGCCTCCGGCGCGCCGTCCGTGGCCACGCTGCGCGGCTGGACGGCGCAGGACGCGAAGGTGCGCTTCTTCGAGTGGCTCGACCGCAGGACGCTGCGGCGTCACGATGCCGTGATCGTCGTCTCCAACACGCTGCGCGACGCGGCGATCCGAGCGGGCGTCGCGCCTGCGCGCGTGTTCTGGGTGCCGAACGCCATCGACCCGGCGCAGCTTCCCGCGGCCCGGCAGCGAGAGGATCTCTGCCGCGAGATCGGCGCCGATCCCGGACGACCTCTATTGGGGGCCGTCGGACGCTTGAGCCCCGAGAAGGGCCACCGCGTCCTGGTCGACGCGTTCTGCGACGTCGCGCGACGTCTGCCCGGAGCCCGGCTCGCGATCGTCGGCGACGGGCCCGAGGAAGCGGCGCTCCGGCGGCAGGTGGGGACACTGGGGCTGGCCGGCCACGTCACTTTCATGGGCCTGCGGGCCGACGGCCAGCAGCTCATCGCCGCGCTCGACGCGATGGTCCTGCCCTCTTTCAGCGAGGGAATGCCGAACGTGCTGCTCGAAGCCTTCGCCTACGGCACGCCCGTGGTGGCGACGCGCGTGGGTGGCGTTCCCGACATGCTCGCGGACGGCGATTCGGGCTGGCTCGTGCCGGCCGGCGACGCTCCACGGCTCGGCGCCGCGCTCGTCGAGGCGCTCCAGGACAGGAGCGAGGCGCAACGGCGCGCCGCGCGCGCCCGCGTCGTCCTGGCGGAGCGCTTCACCGTCGAGAAGCAGGCTCGCGCGTGGCTCTCGGCCGTGGAGGCAGCGGTCGACACGAAGCCGGCGTCACGGGCCGACGCTTCGTTCCGCTGAGCGCTCGTCGAAGCGAAGCATCCGGCCGCGAGTTGGCGACGGCGGGGGTCTTTGCTATATGCTCTCGCCACCCCAGAACACCTCCAATTCCGGGATTTGGCAGGACCAGACTGTGCAGATCTCAGAAACCAGAGCTCTCCTTCACTGAGAGCGGCAGTGGGTCCTGCAATCAAATAACGTCTTTTGAATGAGATAAGTGACCATGCTCGAAAGAGTGCAGGGTGATGGGGAACACGGCGGAGGGTACGACATTTGCCTAGACTCCGTACGGTTGCCCGCTGAGGCCGCAACGGAGCTGCCTGGGAGAGGGCGTACAACAGACCTTGGAGTCCCTGCGTCTCCGCAGGCGGACTCTCAACATCAGGGAGGCGCACCCTCCATGCGCACTCGCACTCTCACGACCTGGGCGGTAGCCATCGGCTGCCTGCTCGCACCCTTGGCTGCATACAGCCAGTCGCTCGGCGATGCAGCGGCGGCCGAAAGCCGTCGCCGGGCCACGGCTCGTCCCGCGGGCGGCGTCAGCACCCAGACCGGGTCGCAGACGACGTCGACGAAGACCGCCAACACCACCAGCACCTCGAGCACCTCGAGCACCTCGACGTCCGGAGGATCGAGCACGAGCTCGACGACCTCGTCGGGCGGCAACACGGCGCAGGGAGGCAAGTCCACGCCGGGGAAAGTGGGTACGACGAACGCCTCTCCGCGCATTCCCTCCGGCGGCGGCGCGAAAGGCGCGGTGGCCCAGGGCGGCGTCGCGCGGCGCGTCTACACGAACCAGGTGCTCCTCGAGATGCGCGACCAGCAGCAGAAGCGCGGCACGTTCTCGCAGGGCACCGACAACGGCAACAGCAACACCGACCCGACCGGCTCCACGCCGGATGCGTCCTCGACGGGCGGTGCGTCCCCGACGGGGACCACGGGCTCGAACACCGGCACGCCGGGGCCCGGACCGAGGCCGACGCCGAGGCCGCCGGCTCCGACGCCGGCTCCTCCCGCGGCGACGCCGAACCCGGGCCCGACGCCCGCGCCGACGCCCGCGCCGACGCCCGCGCCGACGCCCGCGCCGTCGCCGACGCCGAAGCCCGTCCCCACGCCGACGCCCGCGCCGACGCCCACTCCGGCTCCGACGCCCACTCCGGCGCCGACGCCGACGCCGAAGCCCACTCCGTCGCCCACGCCGGGCCCGGGCGGCCCGATCCCACAGCTGGCGGAGTGGGAGTCGAACATGCGCACCTACGGGCAGCAGCAGTGCAACACCATCAAGGGGCAGTCGGGCGAAGCGAAGCTCGGCTCGACGTACTACGACCTCGAGAGCACGGCCTACCGCATCGCGTCTTACACGGGCAGCACGACGTGGAACTCGTGCGCGAACGATGCCGAGATCGCGTACCGCGACGGCTACGTCGAAAAGGCCACGGCGGACGGCGGCGGCTACGGCGCGCTTCCGGGGTACTGGCTCTTCACGGACGGGCTGCGACGCGACTACGAGCTCACCGGCGACTCACGGTCGAAGGAGGCCGTGAACCAGATCGCCCTGCACGGCTCGTACTGCAGTGACGCCACCCCGCTCGAGTGGAGCGCCAGCGCCACGCTGATGCGCGAGAACGCGTACTGCATCAACAGCTTCCTCGACGCCGAGGCCCTCGGGTTCGCGCGTCGCGCTCGAGCCGACCAGATGCTGACCCAGCTCATCGACCACATCGACGCTACGATCACGGGTCGCTACAAGGCCGAGCAGGATGCCGACGTGCCCGACATCTGCAAGGGCAAGACCTACGCGCAGCCTTTCTACATGGGCCTGGCGATGAAGACGCTGATCGAGTGGAACGCGGTTCACCCCGATGGCCGAATCCAGCCGGCTGTGAAGCGTCTCGCGGACTTCATGTGGGACAAGCTGCGCTACAACCCGACGAGCGCGACGCAGGGCGGCCAGTTCTGGTACGGACAGTGCTCGGCGAGCGCCGGAGGCTCGTTCAACGTCTGGACCACGGCTGGAGGCAATCTGCCTGCCGACGACCTGAATCTCCTGATTGCGCCGGGCTTCGCCTGGCTCTATTCGAAGACTGGAGACCCGGTCTATCGCGACCGCGCAGACCAGATCTGGACCGTCGGCGTGAAGGACGCGACGGTGAACGGCCTGAACTCCAAGCAGTACAACCAGAACTACATGTGGAGCTTCGACTACGTGAAGTACCGGTCTCAGTAGCACCGGCCTTCACGTAGCGTCGCGCGAACGGCGCGGCCACGACTCGGGGCTCACCCGGTCGTTGCCGCGCCGCTTCGTTTTTTGGGGCGGCCCGATCAGCTCTTCGCGACCTCGCGAACGAGCTCCGCGAACCGTTCAACCCTGCGGCGGTACTGGAGCTCGGCGAGCAGGTTGCCGCGGTCCACCCACGCGTCGGCACCCGCCTGGTACTCGCGATACAGGCCGTCGAGCGCGGTCTCGATCTCGGCCGGCGTCTCGACGATCCGGCATCCCGGCAGCGGGTTCAGCAGGTCGGCCGTCGCGCCGTCGCGGTCGGTGAAGGCCAGGATCCGGCGCGCGGCGGCCAGGTACTCGTAGGTCTTCCCGGGGATCTGCAGCGGCTGCTCGTTGGCCAGCAGCAGCAGCGCGAAGTCTTTCGCCATCTCCTCGGGCACGTCCGCGCGCGGCAGCGGAGGGAAGAGGGACACGCAGCCCTCGAGCCCGAGGCTCTTCGCCTCCCGCCGGATCGAGTCGAACCCGACGCTGCCGAAGAAGAACGCCTCGACCTTCGTCGGCTCGCGGCGCGAGTCGAGCCACGAGCGCAGGCCCTTCAGGAACGCCTGGGGGTTGCGGCGGCCCATCACCTGCCCGTAGTAGCCGATGCGGAACGTGGCGGGCCGCGTCCCGTCTCGGGGCGCGCTCCACGCCGAGTCGATGCCGTTCGGCACGCAGCGCGTCTTCGCCGTCACGTCCGGGGCCATGTGACACGTCAGCAGGCGGAGCCGTTCGGTGTTGTGGACGACCAGGCTCGCCTGTCGCACGCAGCGACGAAACAGCCGCGTCTGGAGCGCGTCGAGCAGCGGGTTCTGGCCGTAGTAGGACGTGGGCGTGTGGTACCAGCCCACCCACGGGTCCCGGACGTCCATGATCCAGGGGATGCGCTGCTCGCGCGCGATGCGGGCCGCCGCGAGCGTCGCGACGCGCGGCGGGGACGTGGACAGGATCGCGTCGAAGCGTTCCCGGCCGATGACCTCGGCGGCCGCGCGCACCGCCGGCCGGAGCCAGCCGATCTTCGTGTCCGGATAGGCGAGCACGTCTCGCGCCAGCCCGCGCGCCCCGGTCGCAGGAGGAGTCTCGGATGGCTGCTGGGACTCGTCGGGCGTCTGAGCTCGCGCCTTGAGCCGCTTGCCGGATTTCCAGAGGCCCGTCACCAGGTTGAAGCCCGTGGTGTCGACCGAGGTCCGGACGATCCGGTCCTCCGGCACGCCCTCCGCGACGAGCCCCGCGTTGGGCGTCTCGGCGAACGCCGCCTCGACGGTCAGCACCCAGGGCTCGATCCCGAACTCGGGCAGATAGCGGGCGATCTGATACGGACGCACCGCGCCGACCTCGGCATCGGGGGGAAAGTGGTACGCGACGATCAGAACCCTCATCGCGACGAAACCGGACCTACGCAGGCCTCTGCGTGGCGAGCTCGCGAACCCGCTCGTACATCTCCCAGGCCGTCACGTAGTGCAGCTGACAGCCGGCCGTGTCGCGGTACTGGCGCTCGAGCTCGCTCCACAGGCTCGAGAAGCCGCCGCCGAACAGCATCGCCGTCGTAGCGTCGGTGGCGCCGTGCGTGTGCACCTTGACGAACACGTGCTCCTCTGCGCCCTGCACGGCCACGTGGCAGCGTCCCCACAGCGCGACGCGGTGGGGAGTCGGCAGCGCGGTGTCGGAGATCTCGCCGTTCTCGATGCGGGGCAGCACTTGCAGCTTGCGCTCGCGCCAGTTCAAGGTGAGCGGCCCCTGCACCATCAGCAGCTCCCCGGGGCGGCCCCATTCGCCGACCACGACGTCGCGGCCGTCGTCGTGCGCCTTGCGCTTGCCCGAGCTGCCGCGCGCGAAGTAGATCGAGTTGATCTTCGAGGTCTGCGTGTCGGACGGGGCGGACGGCATCGTCATGTCGACGCGGCAGCCGGTCTCGAGCAGCACGTCGAGCTCGTTGTCCACGCCGCACCAGCGCCCGTCGGGGCGCGAGTTGTCGAGCGCCCAGTTGCCGTGGATGAAGGCGTAGACCACCTGTCCGTTCTCGTCCCGGCGCAGCAGCCCGTGGCGGCAGTGCAGCGTCTCGACGAACTGCCGCAGCTTGACGCGCAGGTCCGAGGCGTTGTCCTGGTCGTGGTGGATGTGCACCTCGACGGCGCCGAAGCCCGAGCGGCACAGCCCCGCCAGCTGGTCCATCACGACGTCGTCGTATTCCTCTTGCGGGTAGAAGAAGGAGTGCTGCGGGACCCTACCGTCGCTGTCGCGGTGCTGCTGCGCGACCTGCGGGTACTTCTCCGCCCACTCGGCGACGCGGCTGCGGGCCCGCGGCTGGTCCGTCGTTCCCTCGTACGGCTCATAGTGGTCCGCGAAGCAGAAGTAGACGTGCCGGACGCCGGGCTTGCTTCGCGAGCGTCGGCGCACGAGCTCCGTCACGTACGAAGGCAGCCAGTACTGAAGCCGTCGCGAGTGGACGACGTAGGCGAGAGTGCTGCTGATCGCCGCAGACGCGACGAGAATGGCCGACATGGCGTACGACTTTTACCATGACCGGCCCTCGGGAAGTAGACGTTCCCGCGGCGGACCGACGCGTCGTCGGAGGTGAACGCTTTTCGCTCAGGCGCTCGCCATCTGTTCCCCGATGATCGAGTGCAGCAGGCCCGCGAACTGCTCGGCGCGGTGCTCGTAGTTCGCATCCGCGAGCAGCGCGGAACGCTCGACTCTGGGGCTCTTGCCCTGCTCGAACTCGCGATAGAACGCCTCGAGCGCGGACGCCACCTCGCGCGGCTCCTCGGCGACGCTGCAGCCTTCCACGGGATCGAGCACGTCCGCGGTCGCGCCGTCGTGCTCCGTCACGGCGAGGATGCGCCGGCCGGTGGCGAGATAGTCGTAGGTCTTGCCCGGCACCTGCAGCGGCTGCTCGTTGGCGAACGAGAGCAGCACGAAGTCGTCGTCGATCAGGTGGCGAACCTCCGAGCGCGGCACCGGCGGGTGCACGCTCACGACGTGCTGCAGCTCGCGGGCGGCGATCGCCTCGACGGCGTTCTCGAAGCCGCTGCCGACGAAGCGAACGGCCACCCGCGGCGTGCGCGCTCCGCGCTCGTCGAGCCACAGGCGCAGCCCGTCGAGGAACGCGGTGCTGCTGCGGCGGCCCATGATGTTCCCGTAGTAGCCGACGTTGAACACGCGCGAGCGCGCGTCTCTGCCCTGCGCCCATTCCGGCTCGAAGCCGTTCGGCACGCAGTAGGTCTTGCCGGCGGCGTCGGGCTTCAAGGCGCAGGTGTCCTGCCGGAGGCGCTCGGTGTTGTGGACGATCATTCGGGCGGTGTCGACGCACTGGGAGAAGAGCCGCTCCTTGTGGTGCGCGACGATCGACGAGGCGCCCTGCGCCTCCCAGGCCTTGAGCTGCCACGGATCGCGCACGTCCATCACCCAGGGCACGCGGTGGCGGCGGCTGAGCTCGCGCGCCACGAGCGCCGTGACGCGCGGCGGCGACGTCGACACGAGCACGTCGAAGTTCACCTGTCGCAGCGCTTCCTCGGCCTGGCGCAGCGCGGGGCGATACCAGCCGATCAGCGGGTCCGTGTACGCGAGCCAGGAGAGCACCCACTCGCGCGCCTGCTGGAACCGCCTGCGACCCGGCGCTGCGGCGATGGTCGCTGCCGTCGCCTGCGGAGCCGCTCCCGCTCCGTTCACGCGCTTGCCGCGGCGCCACAGGTCGAGCACACGGTCGCGGATCGTGGTCTCGACCGGCGTGCGCATGAGATGCGGCTCGGGCACGCCCCGCGGCTGGAAGGCCGCGTCCGGCTGCTCGGCGTGCTGCGGGTCGACCGTGAGGATCCAGGGCTCGACGCCGAACTCCGGAAAGTGACGGGCGAACTGGTAAGGCCGCACGCCCCCGATGGCCCCGTCCGGCGGAAAGTAGTACGCGATGATCAGCGCTTTGAGTCGTTTCGCCACGTGGGCACCACCGTGTCTCGAGCTCCTGGTCGACACCCCGGCGGTCGTTCCTCGCGTCGGCCTGCGTGGAGGGACTCACCGAAAGCCAACTACTGCAAGGCAATTCCCGAGCCAGGCAAAACCGTATGCGAAATGCGGGTTTGCGCGTGGCAGAAGGGGGCAAGTTGTAGAAAGCGGGAGAGCGATTGTTCTCTTCGCCGCCGCGTTTCCGACGCCGACGGCGTGGTGTCGCGAGGCACGGAGCTTGCTCGAACGCCCGGAGTGACAGCTCACGCCCAAGAACAAGAGAGAACCGTGCCGCCGACGATTCGCGAGCAGGAGGCCTTCTACGACGAGCGCTGGCGCTCGTTCGCCTTCGCCGACGCACTGAAGCTCGAGCGCTGCGCGGCGATACTGAAGGCGCTCTCCGAAACGGGCATCGCCACGCCGCGCGTGATCGAGCTCGGCTGCGGCGCGGGCTGGCTGACGGCGATTCTCGGGCTCTTCGGCCCCGCCGAGGGCGTCGAACTCTCCCCGCTCGCGGTCGAGGAGGCCTCGAAGCGCTTCGGGCACGTCCGGTTTCGCCAGGTCGACCTCGGCCGCTGGGACCCGCCGCGCGAGCGCTTCGACGTCGTGGTGAGCCACGAGGTGATCGAGCATCTCGAGGACCAGCGGCGGCACCTGCGCCAGGCCCACGATCTGCTGGCGGAGGGCGGCTACCTGATCCTCACCACGCCCAACGCCCGCACGCTGCGCGCCACGTCCGACGCGACGCTCGCGCTGAACGCATGGCAGCCGATCGAGAACTGGCTCGAGCGCGCGGAGCTGCGGCGCATGCTCGCCCGCGAGGGCTTCGCGGTGCGGACGCTCACGACGCTGACGCTCGGGACCGCGGACAGGGGAATCGACCGCCTCGTGAACTCCGCGAAGCTCAACAAGCTGATCGCGCGGCTGGGCCTCGCGAGGAGCTACGACCGGGCGCGGCGGCGCCTCGGCTTCGGGCTGCACCTCCTAGCCGTCGCGCGCAAGCCGGCTGCGGCGCGACGCTAGCGCACGCTCCTCAGCTCGCGGCGGCGCTGCCCGCCGGCGCGGCTCGGCGCGAGCGCCACTGCTTGGCGAGCTGGATCAACACCTCGATCCGGTCCCGGTGGAAGCCCAGGATCACGACGAAGTAGACGCCGGCGCCGAGCGCCACCTGAAGCGCGACGCTCGCGAGAAGCGGGATGCTCGCGGGCAGAGCCAGCCTGAGCGCCAACACGGCGACGGCCATCGCGAGGCTGCCGCTCGTGGCGGGCCAGAACG
>Ga0111538_10010822_pt1 | contig 12117 bp, 6 predicted proteins | sample SoiMethybrSBSTD1_FD_79669 | JGI IMG/M metagenome (GOLD analysis project Ga0111538, IMG submission 79669) | Bulk soil microbial communities from a Populus tree surrounding site in Tennessee, USA - Soil MetaG P. TD hybrid SBSTD1 (version 2)... | ecosystem: Environmental > Terrestrial > Soil > Tree...
AGGAGCTTGCGGCGCGACAGGTCACCGGTCGCGCCGAAGATCACCAGCGTCGTCGGCGGGACCGGGAGGCGCTCCAGGCCCTCGACGAGCGGGTTCTCGGTGGCTGCGGCTGCATTACTAAGCCTCCTCCGGACGTCCGCTCCACGGCGTGGCCACCGAACTGGTTGCGCAGCGCGGCGAGCACGCGGTGTGTGTAGTCGCCCTCGCCGCGCGAGTAGAAGCGCGCGTACAGCGACGCCGTGATCACCGGGGTCGGCACGTCCAGGTCGATGCCGTCGATGATCGTCCAGCGGCCCTCGCCGGAGTCGGACACGTGGCCGCGCAGGCCCTCGAGGTCGTTGCCCTCCTGCTCGAACGCGCGCTCGGCGAGCTCGCACAGCCACGAGCGGACCACCGAGCCGCGGTTCCACAGGCCGGCGACCTCCTTGAGGTCGGGCGAGAACTTCGACTTGTGCATCAGCTCGAAGCCCTCGGCGTAGGCCTGCATGATCCCGTACTCCACGCCGTTGTGGACCATCTTCACGAAGTGTCCCGCGCCGGCGTCGCCGAAGTGCCGCCAGCCGTCCGGCGGGGCGAGCACGTCGAGGACAGGGGACAGCCGCTCGACGGCCTCGGGGTGGCCGCCGACCATCATGCAGTAGCCGACCTCGAGGCCCCAGACGCCGCCGGACGTGCCGACGTCGACGTAGCGGATGTCGCGCTCGATCAGCGCTTCCGCGCGGCGGACGTCGTCGTGCCAGTTGGTGTTGCCGCCGTCGACGATCGTGTCGCCCGCGTCCATCAGATCGGCGAGCGCGTTGACGGTCTGCTCGGTCGGGTCGCCGGCCGGGACCATGATCCAGACGGTGCGCGGCGCCTCGAGCTTGGAGATCAGGTCCTCGAGCGACGATGCGCCGGTGGCCCCGTGGCCCTCGGCGGCGCTGACCGCCTCCGCGCTGAAATCGAACGCGATGACCTGATGGTCCGAGTCGCGGTGGATGCGATGGACCATGTTGCCGCCCATCTTCCCGAGCCCTACGAAGCCGAGTTGCATCAGAGGGTCTCCTTCCCGGCCCGCACGGCCGTGAGGTCATGCGATCGGAGGGTCTGCAGGTCGCCGTCGGCCTGAGCCCGGATCAGCTGCGCGAAGCCGTACGGCTCGCCCGGCACCTCCAGGTCGGTCTGCGGCTCGTCCACCAGCTCGACGAACCGGCCCACGCCCGGGCCGCCCTTGTGGAACTGGCCGGTCGAGTGCAGGTAGCGCGGGCCGTAGCCGAACGTGGTCGCGACACCGTGCTCGGTGATCAGCTTCTCGCGGAAGCGCCGCACCGCGGCGTCGGTCTCGTCGCTGTAGGGCAGGTACGCGAGGATCGCCACGTAGGCCGGCGGCTCGAGGCCGCCGACGATGTCGTCGAGGCTGCCGGTGTCGAGATCGGGCGAGCCCTCCTTGAGGACGCGCGCGGTGTTGTCCTTGGCTTCCTGCACGTTCGGCTGGTCGAACGGATTGATCTCCAGCACCCAGCCGGCGACCGCGGTCGCGAACTCCGAGTAGAAGAAGATCCGCCCGAGGTCGGCAGGCCCTTCGGCGTTCACGGTGATCGTGGGATGCCCCGCCTTGCGCAGCGCCTCGACCTTCTCGGCGTTGAACGCGTCGCCCGAGGCGATGTGGACGAACACACGGTCGTTCCCGTAGGCGCCGGGGTCCACCAGCGGCTCGTCGGCGATCGGGAGGATCCCGCGGTCGTGCTTGCCGGTCGACTCCGCGACGAGCTGCTCGACCCACAGGCCGAACGAGCTCAGCGGCTCGTCGACGACGAACGTGAGCTTGTCGCGCCCGTTGAGCGCAAGCTCGCCGAGCGCGATCCCGAGCCACAGGCCCGAGTTGCCGTCCTTGAGCTGGCAGTTGTGCACGGCAACCTCGGCCGCCTCCAGCACGGCGCGGATGTCGACGCCCATGAGCGCGGCCGGGACGAGCCCGAAGTACGACAGCGCCGAGTAGCGGCCGCCGATCTCCGGGTCGTTCTCGAACACGCGGCGGAAGCCGTGCTCGGCGCCGAGCTTGGCCAGCGACGTGCCGGGATCGGTGACCGCGACGAAGTGCGCGCCGTCCGGCTGCCGCTCGTGGAAGAACTTGAACTGCGACATCGTCTCGATCGTCCCGCCCGACTTGGAGGAGACGATGAAGATCGTCTTGCTGAGGTCGATCGCGTCGACCGTCGCCTGGACCTGGTCGGGGTGCGTCGAGTCCAAGACGTGCAGGCGCATCTTCTGGTCGCTCCACGAGCGGCGGAACACCTCGGGCGCGAGGCTCGAGCCGCCCATGCCGAGCAGCACCGCGTCGGTGATGCCCGAGCGGCGGACGTCGTCGGCGAACGCGGTCAGGTCGTCGGCCTGGTCGAGCATCTTCTCCGAGATGTCGAGCCAGCCCAGGCGGTCGGTCACCTCCGCCGTGCCCGGCGGTGCCCACAGCGTGCCGTCGCGGTGCCAGATGCGGTGCACGACGTCGTCCTCGACCGCGCGCTTGAAGCGGGCCACGACCGCCTGCTCGAGCTCATCGGGCAGGTCGGCCTCGATCGCGGCGGGGCGGTTCGTCACGATCGCCTCGCGCTTGGCCTCGATCCCGTCGAGCAGCTTCTTCATCGGGACCACGAACGCGTCGATGCCGTCGCGCAGCAGCTTGTCGGTGACGTCGTCGAGGTCGATTCCGGCGTCGCGCAGCGCGTCGAGGTCGGCGCTCGGATCGTCGGCGGCAGTGGCGCCGGTCACATCGCCGTCGCGGGCGGCGGCGGTGAGCGTGGGCAGCGGCATCGTGTTCACCGTGTCAGGTCCGACGAGGCCGTAGACGTACATCGTCTCCGGATAGGCGGGGTTCTTGACGCCGGTCGACGCCCACAGCGGGCGCTGCACCGGGCAGCCGGCATCGCGCAGCCGGGCGAAGCGGTCGCCCTCGAACACGCGCTTGAACGCGAGGTAGGCGGCGCGGGCGTTCGCGAGCCCGGCGCGCCCCGCGAGGTCGTTGCGGCCCGCGGCCTCGAGCCGCTTGTCGACCTCGGTGTCGACGCGCGAGACGAAGAACGAGGCGACCGAGTGGCGGTCGAGCGGCTTGTCCTCGTCGAGCCGGCGCTCCATCGCGCTGATGAACGCGTCCATCACGCGCTCGTAGTAGGAGACCGCGAACAGGAGCGTGATGTTGACGTTCATGCCCTCGTACAGGGCCTGCTCGATGGCCGGCATCCCCTCCTCGGTGGCGGGGATCTTGATCATCAGGTTCGGCCGGTCCACCAGGCCCCAGTACATGCGCGCCTGCTCGAGCGTGCCGTCGGTGTCGTGCGCGAGCCGCGGCGCGACCTCGAGCGACACGTAGCCGTCGTAGCCGTTCGTGTCGTCGTACACGGGCCGCAGCACGTCGGCGGCCAGCTGCACGTCGCGGACCGCCAGGCGGCGGTAGACCTCGCGCGCGGACAGGCCCTCACGGGCGCCGGCGGCGAGGTCCTCGTCGTAGTCGGGCGACCCGAGGATCGCCTTCTCGAAGATCGCGGGGTTCGATGTCACGCCGCGCAGCGAGTCCTCCTCGACCATGCGGCCGAGCTCGCCGTCCTCGATCATGCCGCGCCGGATCTGGTCGAGCCACACGCTCGTCCCCGCGGCGGTCAGCGCAGCCAGTCTCTCGTTGACTCCGGTGACGCTCATGCTCTCGTCCTTTCCAGAACCGTGCGTGCGCGATCCGCGATGGCCTGCCCCGTGAAGCCGAAGTGCTCGTACAGCGCCTTCGCCGGCGCCGAGGCGCCGAAGCCCTCCATCGCCACGACGTCGCCGAGGTCGCCGACCCAGCGGTGCCAGCCCATCGGGCTCGCCGCCTCGACGGCCACGCGCGCCCGGCAGGCGGGCGGCAGGACGCTGTCGCGGTACTCCTGGTCCTGCTCGGCGAAGCGGTCCATGCACGGCATGCTGACGAGCCGGACCTTGATGCCCTCCGCGTCGAGCAGCTTGCCGGCCTCGTGCGCCTGGTGGACCTCCGAGCCGGTGCCGATGAGGATCAGCTCGGGCTCGCCGTCGCTGTCCCTGAGCACGTAGGCGCCGCGCTCGATCGCGTCGGCGGGCACGCCCGCGGGATCCCACACCGGCAGGCCCTGGCGCGACAGCGCGAGCGCGGTCGGACGGTCGGTCTGATTGAGCGCGTGGCGCCAGGCGAGCGCGGTCTCGTTGAACCCGGCGGGCCTGACGACGTCGAGGTTCGGCGTCGCGCGCATCTGGGCGAGCTGCTCGATCGGCTGGTGCGTCGGGCCGTCCTCGCCGAGCCCGATCGAGTCATGCGTGTAGACGAAGATCGACGGGATCCCCATCAGCGCGGCGAGCCGGACCGCGGCCTTCATGTAGTCGTTGAAGATCAGGAACGTGGCGCCGTAGGCGCGGAAGCCCTGCAGCGTGAGCCCGTTGACGATCGCGCCCATGCCGTGCTCGCGGATGCCGAAGTGCAGGTTGCGCCCGCTGAAGCTGCCTGCCTCCACGCTGCCGCCGCCGTTGATCAGCGTCAGCGTCGAGGGCGCCAGGTCGGCGGAGCCGCCGACCAGCTCGGGCACCTTGCCCGCCGCCCACTGGATGACCTCATTGGAAGCCTTGCGGGTCGCGATCATGCCGGCGTCCGGGCCCTTCTTGGGCACGTCGCTGTCCCAGCCGTCGGGCAGCCGGCGCGCGAGTATCCGCTCGAGCTCGGCGCGGTGCGGCGAAGCCTCGAACTCCTGCTCCCACTTGTCGCGCTGCTCGCGGCCGCGGTCGACGGCCTCGCGGAAGTGTGCGAGCGCCTCGTCGGGGATGAAGAACGGCTCCTCGCTCGGCCAGTTGTAGGCCTGCTTGGTGAGCCGGATCTCCTCCTCGCCGAGCGGCGAGCCGTGCGCCTCGTGCGTGTCCTGCTTGTTCGGCGAGCCGGGCGCGATGTGCGTGCGGAGGATGATCAGGCTCGGCTGGTCGGTGACGTCCTGGGCGGCGCGGACCGCCGCCTCCATCGCGTCGAGCGTGATGTCCTCGCCGAGGTTCTGCACGTGCCAGCCGTAGGCCTCGTAGCGCTTGCCGACGTCCTCGGACAGCGCGAGCGCCGTATCGCCCTCGATCGAGATGTGGTTGTCGTCGTAGAACGCGATCAGGCGGCCGAGACCCAGGTGCCCGCCGACCGACGACGCCTCGGAGGCGATGCCCTCCTCGATGTCGCCGTCGGAGGCGATCACGTACGTGAAGTGGCCGACGAGCTCCTCGTCGAAGCGGGCGGACAGCATGCGCTCGCCGAGCGCGAGCCCGACCGCGGTCGAGATGCCCTGGCCGAGCGGCCCGGTGGTCGTCTCGATCCCCGGCGCGTGGCCGTACTCCGGGTGGCCGGCGGCCGGCGAGCCGAGCTGCCGGAAGTTCTTGATGTCGTCGAGCGAGACGCCGTACCCGGTCAGATGCAAGATCGAGTACAGGAGCATCGACGCGTGCCCCGCCGAGAGGACGAAACGGTCACGAGCGGGCCAGTCCGGGTGCTCCGGCGAATGGCGCATGATGCGCGTGTAAAGCAGGTACGCCACCGGCGCCAGCGCCATCGGCGTGCCGGGGTGCCCCGAGTTGGCCTTCTGGACCGCGTCCATCGACAGCGTCCGGATCGTGTTGATGCACAGCTCGTCGAGGGCGGCGCGCTCCGTCGTCACGGACAATGCGGTTTCTCCTGATCTGGTTGCCGTCAGCCACGCTACCCGAACCGGCGCTGCTGACACTCCGTCGCGGCGCCGGATCGGCCGGTTTGGTCACTTTGCCGCGTATCGAGCGGCAAATCGACCAGACCCGTCGAATCGCGCGCCGCGGCCGGGACCCTCGCCTCCCTTACCCAGCCGCAGTTGGCCGGTCCTGAGACGACTAAGGGGTCCGCCTTACCCGCCTAAGGGGTCAGACCCCTTAGGTCGGCGCGACCTCCCGATGTACGACGGCCCCCTCAGCCGTAACTTCGATGTCGTCCCGCAACGCTCTCATGTCGAGGAGATCGCCATGCAGTCCTTCTACACCGCCACCGTCGTCAGCCAGATCATCGAGGACCGTGTCGAGTCCGCCACTCGTTCCCGCCGGTCCCCTCGTCGCCGCCGTCTGTTCGCTCGCGGCGCGCGGCGTGATGCTCCCCTCACAGCAGCATCCGGCCGTCTCCGCGTAAGCGGCGCCGGTCGGTGAGCGACCTCCCCGGCTGGAACGCGGCGGAGCGGACGGCCATCATGGACGTCGTGCTCCGCCGCGTCTCTAGCGCCACGTTCGTCGGCCGCACCGACGAGCTCGCCGTGCTCGAGGGCGCGCTCGACAAGATCCCGTCGTTCGCGTTCGTCGCCGGCGAGTCGGGCGTCGGGAAGAGCCGCCTCGTGTCCGAGTTCGAGGCGCGCGCCACCGCCGCGGGCGCGCGCGTGCTGATCGGCCACTGCCTGGAACTGGGCGGGACGGTGTTCCCGTACGCGCCGCTCGTCGACGCGCTGCGCCCCGTCGCCGACATCGATGCGCTGTTCCACGACGTCGGCGGCGACCAGCCGACGTCGCAGGCGCGTCTGTTCGAGTCGCTGCTCGGCCTGCTCGCCGACCTCGGTCGGGACGCGCCGCTCGTGCTCGTGCTCGAGGACCTGCACTGGGCCGACCCGTCGACCCGCGACTTCCTCGTCTACCTGGTCCGCAGCGCCCGCAGCGAGCCGATCGTCCTGGTTGCCACCTACCGCTCCGACGAGCTGCACCGCCGCCACCCGCTGCGCCCGGTCCTCGCCGAGCTCGAGCGGCTGCAGAACGTCGAGCGGATCGCCGTCGAGCGCTTCAACCGCGACGAGGTCGCCGAGCAGCTGGCCGGCATCCTCGACGCCCCGCCCGACCCGCGCCTGGCGGACCGCCTGTACGCCCGCGCGCAAGGCAACCCGCTGTACACCGAGGAGCTCCTCGCCGCCTCGTCCGAAGGCCTCGGCGAGCTGCCGGAGACGCTGCGCGACGCGCTGGTGAGCCGCTTCGAGCGCCTGCCGGCGAACGCGCAGGAGGTCGTCCGCGCCGCCGCCGTCGTCGAGCGCCCCATGAGCCACGCGCTGCTGGAGGCCGTCGGCAACCTCGCCGCCGACGATCTGCTCGACGGCGCCCGTGAGGCCGTCGCCCACCAGATCCTCGTCACGCACCCCGACGGCACGTACGCGTTCCGCCACGCCCTCGTCGGCGAGGCGATCTACGAGGACCTCCTGCCGGGCGAGCGCACGACGCTGCACAGCGCGCTGGCGACCGCGCTGGAGCGCGACCCGTCGCTGCTCGGGGACGTCCCGGAGGCGACCGTGCGCGCCGAGCTCGCCTGCCACTGGAAGGGCGCCCACGACCTGCCGCGGGCGCTCGGCGCGTCGGCCGAGGCCGGGATGGCCGCGCGGCGCATCTTCGCCTTCCCCGAGGCGCTGCGCCACCTCGAGCGGGCGCTCGAGCTGTGGGACCGCGTGCCCGACGCCGCCGAGCGCGCCGGCATGTCGCGCTGCGAGGTGCTGCGAGCGGCCGCCGCCAGCGCGACGCACGCGTTCGAGACCAGCCGCTCCGTCGCGCTCCAGCGCCAGGCGCTCGCCGAGATCGACGACGACGCCGACGCGGTCGAGCGCGCCCGCCTGCACGCCGAGCTGAGCGGCTACCTCCGCCACGCGCACGAGCACGACGAGAGCGACGCCGAGCTGCAGACCGCGATCGAGATGCTCCCGCCCGAGGCCGAGCTCGAGCGCGCCCGCCTGCGCGACCTCGCCGCCAAGAACCTGATGCTGCGCGGGCATCTGCGGGAGGCCATCACCGAAGCATCGCTCGCCGCCCGCGACGCGCGCCGGCTGGGCGCGGCGACGGTCGAGGCCGGCGCCATGAACACCGAGGGCATCGCGCGTGCCGCGCTCGGGGATCTCGACGAGGGAGGCCGGCTGCTGCGCGCCGCGCTCGACCTCGCGGGCAAGTTCGGCACCCCCGCGGATCAGTCGCGTGCGGTCATCAACCTCTCGGAGATGCTCGACCTGTCGGGCCGCACCGACGAGGCGCTGGCCGTCGTTCGCGCCGCGCTGCCGACGTTCAGCGGCCACGCCGAGCCGTCGTCGTACGACACCTTCTTGGAGATCCAGCACGCCTACCACCTGCTGCGACTCGGCCGGACGACGGAGGCGGTCGCCACGCTGCCGCAGCGCATCCCGGGCGACTCGATCGGCACGACGCCGATGTTCCTGTACGCCGTCCGCGCGCAGATCGCCCTGTTGCGCGGCGACGACGACGCCGCCCGCCATGCGCTCGACAAGCTGCGGCGCCAGAGCCTCGGGTCGCGCGATCCGCAATGGATCGAGGCGCTCGAGCTGATGGTCGCGCAGCTGGCCGCCCGCGAGGGCCGGCTCGAAGACGCCCGCGCCGCCGCGGCGCGCGGGATCGCCGGGGTCGACGGCACCGACGAGGGCGGCCGCCTGGTCCGGTTCCTGTGGGTCGCGCTGATGGTCGAGGCCGACGGCGCCGAGCGCGCCATGGCCCTCGGGGAGCCGTTCGACGAGGAGACCGCGACGACGCTGCGCGCGCGGCTCGCGTCCGCCCGTTCGCGGCCCGGCCAGTGGGCCGAAGGCCCGCGCTACGCGCGGCTCGCGGATGCCGAGGTCAACCGGCTCGAGCACGCGCTCTGCCGCGACGAGCCGGACCCGGGCCTGTGGCTCGACACCGCCGCCGCATTCGACGAGATCGCGCTCCCGTGGCCGACCGCCTACGCGCGGCTCCGTGCCGCCGAGGCGCACGTCGCGGCCGGCGACAAGGCGGCCGCGGCCGCGCCGCTGACCGCCGCGCGAACCGCCGCCGAGCGGATCGAGGCGACCCGGCTCGTGGAGGCCGCCGATGCCCTCGCGCGCCGGGCGCGGATCCGTCTCGACGTGGAGGAGGAGCCCGCCGCGGAGGAGCCGGCGCCGTCGCCGTTCGGCCTGACGCCGCGCGAACACGAGGTCCTGATGCTCGTCGCGGAAGGGCGCACGAACCGCGAGATCGGCGAGCTGCTCTACATGAGCGAGAAGACGGCCAGCGTGCACGTGTCGCGGATCCTCGCCAAGCTCGACGTCAGCGGTCGCGTGGAGGCCGCCGCGGTGGCGCACCGCCTCGGCCTCTCCCCTCCTTGAGGGAGTGACCACTCAAGATCGGCACACGATGGGCCGACCCAATGAGGTGTGACCGAGAACGCTGCCCACGAGACCCTGCACACGATCCGGGCCGGCGCCGACCGCGCGCTCGCCTGGCTGATCGTCGCCCACTTCCCCGTCGTCCTTGGCGTCGCCGCCGTCCACGGGACGTGGTGGGCCGCCCTGCTCGTCGGCGCCCCGCTCGCCGCGGTTCCGTTCTGGCTCGCCCGCACCAAGGCGGGCGCCCTCGTCACCCGCCTCACCATCGCCGTCGCCTTCATGGGCATGTCCGCGCTGCTCATCCACCAGAGCCACGGCATGGTCGAGCTGCACTTCCACATCTTCGCTGCGCTGGCGTTCCTGCTGATCTACCGCGACTGGCGCGTGCCGGTCGTCGCCGCTGCCGTGATCGCCGTGCACCACCTGGTGCTCAACTTCGACCCCGAGGCCCACATCGCGCACCTGCTGCCGCACGGGCACTACGGGCTCCCGATCGTCGTCCTGCACGCGATCTTCGTGGTCTTCGAGACCGCCGTCCTCGTCTTCCTCTCGATCGCGCTCGAGCGCGAGATCGTCGATCTCGCCGAGCACCGCGCCCGCGAGGCGGCTGAGCGCGAGGAGCTGTCCGCCCAGGCCCGCCGGCTCGCCCAGCGCGACCTGTCGGTCGCCGACGAGGAGACCGACTCCGACGCCGCCGGGATCATGCGCGAGGGCATCTCGCAGGTCGCCGACCTCGTCCGCGCGATCAGCGCCACGGCGACCGAGGTCGCGACGTCGTCGCGTGACGTCGTCACCGGCGCCGAGGAGGCCGGCCGCGTGAGCGGCGAGATCGTCGCCGCGGTGTCCGACGTCGCGGCCGGTGCCGAGCGCCAGGCCGTCCTCGTGGCCGACACGCACGGTGCCGCCGAGCGCGTCGCCGAGACGCTGCGCGGCAACGCCGAGGAGGCCAGCGCCGCCGCCGAGGCCGCCGAGCAGGCCCGCACGCTGGCCGGCGAGGGCCGCACCGCGGCCGCCGACGCCAGCCGCGCGATGGCCGGCGCCCGCGAGGGATCCGACAAGATGATCTCGTCGATGAGCGAGCTCACCGAGCGCTCCGCGGAGATCGCCGGGCTTGTCTCCACGATCACCGCGATCGCCGACCAGACCAACCTGCTGGCGCTCAACGCCGCCATCGAGGCCGCCCGCGCGGGCGAGCACGGCAAGGGCTTCGCCGTCGTCGCCGACGAGGTGCGCAAGCTCGCCGAGGAGTCCGGCGCCTCCGCGCGCAGCATCGCCGAGGCGGTGGCGCGCATCGACAGCCTCACCTCGCAGACCGCCGCCGCCGTGCGCGAGGCCGCCGACCGCACCGCCACGGGCGCCGGCACCGTCGCCAACGCGGGCGAGGCGTTCGAGCGGATCGACGAGGCCGTCGCCGGACTCGTGGCGCGCGTCAGCGGCATCGCCGCCGCCGGCCGTGCGGTCGCCGAGGAGACCGACGCCGTCCGCACCGCGATGGACGAGGCGGCGCGCCTGACCGAGACGTCGTCGGCCAACACCGAAGAGGTCTCGGCAACCACCGAGCAGACCGCCGAGGCAGCCCGCGTGATGGCCGGTTCCGCCGCCCGCCTGGGCGACGCGGCGACCGAGCTGGAGCAGCTCGTCGCGCAGTTCACGGTCTCGGCCGCGTAGCGTCCACGTGTCATCCTCTATGCATGGCAACGCGCGTAGAGAAGACCGATCAGCAGTGGCGTGAGGAGCTGACCCCGGAGCAGTTCGAGGTCTTGCGGAAGGGCGCCACCGAGCGCGCCTTCACGGGCAAGTACTGGGACGCCCACGAAGACGGGATGTACCGCTGCGCCGGCTGCGGCGCGGGGCTGTTCTCGTCCGACGTGAAGTTCGATTCCGGCACCGGCTGGCCGAGCTTCACCGAGCCCAAGGTGGCCGAGGCCGTCGAGACGCGGCCGGACAACTCCTGGGGCATGAACCGCACCGAGGTCGTGTGCCGCAACTGCGGCGGCCACCTCGGCCACCTGTTCGACGACGGGCCGCGTGACCAGGGCGGGATGCGCTACTGCATCAACTCCTGCGCCCTCGAGCTGGACACGGGGGCCCGCTGACCACACGCGTCTCCAGTTCCCGCCTGATCGGCCGCACCGCCGAGCTGGCGGCGCTGGAGGCCGCGCTCCATGACGCCTGCGAGGGGGTGCCCTCGATGGCGCTCGTCGCCGGCGAGTCCGGCCTCGGGAAGACGCGGCTGCTGAGCGAGCTGCAGGCGCGGGCACGCGAGCGCGGCGCGCTCGTGCTCACCGGCGACTGCGTCGACCTCGGCGAGAGCGAGCTCCCGTACGTGCCGCTCGTGTCGGCGCTGCGGCCGCTCGCGCGCTCCGGCGACCCGGCGCTGACGGACACGGTGCGCAGGGCCGTCGGGCCACTCCTGCCGGGCCTCGGCGCGCCCGCCGAGCCGGTCGAGCCGAGCGAGGACACCGGCGCGCAGGCGCGGCTGTTCGAAGGGCTGCTGTCGCTGCTGGACGCGCTGGCGAGCAAGCAGCCGGTGGTGCTGATCATCGAGGACCTCCACTGGGCCGATCGCTCCACGCGCGCGGCGCTGACGTTCCTCGCCCACAGCCTGATCGCCGAGCGCGTCCTCGTCGTCGGCTCCTACCGCCCCGACGAGCTGCACCGCCGCCATCCGCTGCGCCCGCTGCTGGCCGAGCTCGAGCGCGACGGCCGCACCCGCCGCGTGGCGCTCGACCCGCTCACGCACGACGAGCTCGCCGATCAGCTGACCGACATCCTCGGCGAGCGGCCGTCCGCCGAGCTGCTGCACCGGCTGTGGAAGCGCTCCGGCGGCAACCCGCTGTTCTCCGAGGAGCTGCTCGCGGCCGGCGTCGACGGGCTCGGCGCGGCGCCCGACACGCTGCGCGACGCGCTGATGCTGCGGGTCGAGCGGCTGTCCGAGCCGGCGCAGGAGATCCTGCGCCTCGTCGCGGTCGGCCAGCGGCTCGAGCACCCCGTGCTCGTCGAGACG
>Ga0111538_10010823_pt1 | contig 12116 bp, 9 predicted proteins | sample SoiMethybrSBSTD1_FD_79669 | JGI IMG/M metagenome (GOLD analysis project Ga0111538, IMG submission 79669) | Bulk soil microbial communities from a Populus tree surrounding site in Tennessee, USA - Soil MetaG P. TD hybrid SBSTD1 (version 2)... | ecosystem: Environmental > Terrestrial > Soil > Tree...
GCTGGGGCGCATCGCGGCAGGGCTCGCGCACGAGATTCGCAACCCGCTCGGATCGATCTTGGGCTCGGTCCAGCTGCTTCGCACGGCCGAGGGGCTCGGCGACGAAGCGCGGCATCTCTGCGCGATCGTCGAGCGTGAGACGGGGCGACTCAACGACTTGGTCGACGACATGCTCCAGCTGGCGCGCCCGAGGCGCCCCGTCTTGGGCCCCGTGGACGTGGCGCGCACAGCGCGGGAAGTCGTCGCGCTTGCCTCCCAGTCGGGGCGCGGCGCGGACGTCGACGTCCGTTACGACGGCCCGAAGGAAGGCGAGAGCCTCGTGCTCCAAGCGGATCCCGGCCAGCTGCGCCAGGTGATGTGGAACCTCGTGCGCAACGCCGTGCAGGCCAGCAGCCCGGGGGCGCGCGTCACCGTGCGCGTCGCGGTCGAGACGAAAACCAAGGGACGAGGGTCGGCACGCGCGATGCTGGAGGTTCACGACGACGGGCCGGGTATCGGCGCCGAAGCGCGCGGCCGTCTCTTCGATGCGTTTTTCACGACGCGGTCGAGCGGCATGGGCATCGGGCTCGCCGTCGTCAAACGCATCGTGGACGAGCACGGCTGGGTCATCGAAGTGGACAGCAAGGAAGGCCGCGGCGCGACGTTCCGCGTGCGAATGCGAGAGTAAAGCGGCCCCGAGCATGAAGCTTCGCGGGGCGAGAATCGTCCAACCAGCAGAGTGGACTTCGGGAGTAACGAGCGGTACATGCTGGCATCGTTGTTGCTCCCTGGTTACGGGTGAAGGGAGGGGCCAACGCATAACGGGGGCCCCTGAGGAAGGTCATGATCGCTCGTCTTCGCGCATTCGTTTCACTTGGCGCAGTCGTTCTCGCGACGTCGCTGGCCCTGCCTGCCAACGCCGCAGAATCGGCGCAGGATTTCATCCAGTCACGGCAGACGCAGGTCACGCAGCTCGTTCGCCAGGCGCCCGGGGCCCAGCGGGACAAGCAGGTGGCCGCGCTCCTCGACGGAATGATCGATTACGAGACCCTGGCGCAGCGATCACTGGCGGCGCACTGGGGCGACCTCTCCGAGGCGCAGCATAAGGAATTCACCGACATCCTGCGCAGCCTCGTGCGCCGTAACTACGAGCGCAACATCAAGAATATCCTCGACTATCGGGTCGAATACCTCGGCGAGGAACCGGGCTCGGAGGGGGTCGTCGTGCACTCTCGCGCGAGCTCGGCTTCGGACAAGCGCGAAGAGCCGGTTGCCATCGACTACCAGCTCATGAAAACCAGCAACGGTTGGCGCGTGGTCGACGTGGTGACCGAGGGTTCGAGCCTGGTGAACAACTATCGGAACCAGTTCCACCGGGTCATCCAAAAGGACGGCTACGAAGCGCTCGTCCGCAAGATGAAAGACAAGCTCGCCAAGGGGCAGACGTGAATTCGAGGTGTAGCTAGTTTGCTACACCTATGACAGGCGACTGCAGCATGCGGGATACGTCCGCCTACGGTCGCACGAAAACTCGCATGGTCGTCGCCGACTACGTATGATCGGGGCGCAATGGAGCGTGCAAACAAGCGGCGTCGCCCGGCACGCCCCGCAGCCTTCAGCACGGCGGGGGACGGCCCCTCCGCCGGAATTCCGCTACGGCTGGCGGTCACCAAGGGGGGGCTCGGTCTCGAGCTGGAGCACCCGCTCGCACTTGGACCGCTCCAAGCCGAGCAGCTGTCGATTTCGCTCGTTGGTCTGAGCTTTCCCGTCGATTTGTCGGGGGGCGTAGCGCGGTTTCGGCACCGCCGCGGCGCCCTCGAGCACCTCTCGATCACCGCACGGCGCGACCAGCTCGCGGCGGCGATGGCGCCCCGCATGCGGGGTGCCATCGGCGCCGCGACGCCGAGCGTGACGATCGCCGCCATCGCGGGAGGCGTCATGTTGGGCCTCGTCGACGGAACGACGGCACTCGCTTTCGACGTGCTGTGGGCGCCGAGCGAAGGGGACGTGCGCCTCGTGGTGTCGAGCCCGCGCTCCATCGGGCTCGGCACGTCGGCGCTCGGTGCCGCCCTCCGCGCGATGGACGCCGTGGTCGGCCAAGCGGGTACGCGGTTCGGGCCCCTCTTCACGTTCGGCGACGCCCCCGCGCTCATCTCGCGCTATGTGCTCCCCGGCGTCGGCGCGCGCGTGCCGGACACGGGGGACCTTCGCTGGGCGCTGCTCGAGTCGGACACTTTCGGCTTTCGCGCCGTTTGCGATCGCACGTACTCGCCGCCGGCGCTCGCGCCGCACGTCGTGCGCGAGCTCGAGCTCGCCAGGCTCACCGAGATGGCCGACGACGCGCTCGCGGCCAGCAGCCTCGACGAAGCGCGCGACGCTTATCTTGCGCTGCTCGAGCGATCGCCGCGCGATGCGGCGGTCGCGCGGCGTCTGGCCGATCTCGATCGCGTGGTCGGCGGGCGCAAAGAGGCCGCGCTCTCGACGCTACTCGAGGCGATGCCCGTCGCCGAAGGGGGCTTCCTCGCGGGGGAGCTCTTGTCCACGACGGGAAGCGCGCAGGCGTCCGTACTGGCGCTCAAGCAAGCCGCGGAGCGCGAGCTCTACGGTCCGCTCGCAGCGCTCGCGCTGCTTCGCGCCGCCGAGCAGACGGAAACGGTGCGCGATCGCCTGGATTTGCTGGATCAAGCCATCGCCCGCTCGCCCGCGCTCGAAGCGCCGCGCTGGGCTCGCTTCGCCATTCGTTTGGAGCTCGCCGACTTGAAGGGTGCCATGGCCGACGCCGAGCACCTCGAGGCCGCGGCGAGGGGGGCACCACGGCGCCACGAGGTGTGGCGGCGCGCTGCCGAGGGGTTCCTCGAGCGCGGACACGCCGCCAAGGCGATCACGCTCTTCGAGCGCTCCCTGCGCTACGCGCCGGACAATCCTCTCGCCGTCTCCGGGCTGGCCCGCAGTCTTCTCTCTGCGGGTCGATCGGGGCGCGCGCTCGATCTCATGGCGCGCGCGGTCGAGTTGGGCGAGAAAAAGGGGACGCCGGCCTACGGCGCGGTGCTCGCGCTCTCGCGCGCCCTCGCCGACCACGCCAGCGACTATCCGCACGCCATCGCCCGCCTTCGTTCGATCCCGGCGGGGGAGCCCGAGAGCCTCGACGCTCGCGCACTCGAAGGGCGCTACCGGGGGATGCTGGGCGATCTCGCGGGGGCGTCGATCGCGTTCGCGCGGATGCGTGACGCGGTGGAGATGGCCAAGGAGATCGCGTCCGAACGCGCCGCGGCCTGGCTCGTCGAAGCCGCCCGCTTCGAACGCGACGCGAAAAAGGACGCGCTCGCGGCACAGCGTCACCTCGGTGTCGCGCTCCAGCTCTTGCCGCGCGACGCGAAGATCCTCTCCTTCTTTCGTGAAGTGGCGGCTGAAGCCGCCGCCGCGGCGAAGGAGATCGCGCAAGTGGCCGGAAACCCCGCCGGCCCGGGATTCGATCCGGTGCGCGACGAAGAACGCGCGCTTTTGCTCTCCGAGCGCCTGCGCGGCGACCCCGCCAATCACCGCATCGCACTCGAGCTCGCCGACGTGCTGGCGCGACTCGAACGCGACGTCGAGGTCTTCGCCTTGCTCGCCGCGCGACTCGAAGACGCGACGCCCGAGACCCGCCCCGACCTCGTACCGCGCCAGGTCGCCACGCTCGAGCGTCTCATCGAATCCGCCCGCCGCGCCAAGCATGACAACGAAGTCGAGATCTACACCGACGCGCTGCGACGCCTACGCGACAGCTGACTAATCGAGCACGACGACCGAATCCTGCCCGACGACGGGCGACCCATTCTTCGTGCGCGCCTCGAGGACCGCGCTGCGGGTCGAGCCGTTGATCCGCATGCGTCGGGTCGGGATCTGGCACACGAGATCGTCGAGGCCGTCGCGGTTGCTATCCTCGCGGGAGCAGAGCGGCACGCCGAACCGCATGCTGGGCGACGCGCCAGCCAACGTGACGCTGCTCGGGTCGACCAACGTGGCGTCGAAGAGACCGTTGCTCAGGATCGCCACGGGGACCTGCGACTGCGCGCGGGGAACGATGACGTTGACGGACGAACCGGGTCGAACGTCGATTCCGGGCGCAATGACCGGTCGCCGAAAGCCCGGCAATAGAGCGGGATCGATCGCGAACGCGTAGATCAAGCTATCCGCGGTGGCGGCGAGATCGTTGTCGCTCGTGACGAGGAGCAAACGCCGGCGGTCGGCGAGATCGGGGCCAAAGCTTAGCCCTTCGATCTTTTCGGGGAATCCCTCGCCGGCCAGCGCGAATTCGGGGGCCAAGAGATCGAGGAACAGAGCCTTTTGCACCGCCACGACCCCGGCGGGCAAACCGGTCGTCGGCAACGCGTCGATGCCGCTCACGTCCGTCGCGCCAGCGATATCGATGAGGAAGATCTTCTTGAAGGCCGCCGCGGTGCCGGCGTTGCCGTCGCGCTCGACGACGAGAAACTGGTGGTCGTTCACCGCAACGAGCTCGTTGACGCCATTCTTGGCGCTGTCGAGCGGGTACACGAGCTCTCGCGTCGTGCGCCGCGCGATGTCGACCTCGAGGATGCGGTTGTTCATACCGATGCGCTTGTTGGCCGCGTCGAGCGCGCCGTCTTGAATGAGCGCGTTTTGCATGATGCCGTAGAGCTTGTCCCCCACCGGCGTAGTCGCGAGGCCCTCCATGCCGCGGTTCGGTTGGCGACCCTTGGCGTTGGTCGGAGGGAGCTCGGTTTCGACGGTCGGGCCGGGATGGTCGATGAGGAACTTGGCGGGGATGCTGAGGGACCGCACGCGGCGCCCGCGCGCGTTGAACTCGTAGAGGAACGGCCCGTACTCGTCGGAGGCGTAGAACGTGCCGCGCCCGCTCGGCCGGATTCCTTCGGGATCGAGGCGCAGGCTCGCCGTGGAGCTCGTCGCGTCGAACGCGGAAGCCAAGCCGACGAAGCCGTTTCCCTCCCCGTTCGAAAGCAAGCGCGCCGACGCGAGCGCGACCGTGACGGGGGTCGCCGCGCCAGGTTGAACGACGATGTCGAAGAGATAAAAGCGATCGAGGTAGCTCGTCGTCCCATCGGCCGGCCCGCGATCGGGCGCAGCCAGGTACTTGGTGCCGCAGCCCGTGTAGCCGATGGAAGAGCCGAATGCGCCGAGCTGGTTGTGCGGCGTGCCATCTTCGAGCGTCGCCGGCGTGAGCACGAGGCCGTCGGTCGCGTTACCAGCGACGCGGCCGATTCCCACGAGCTCGAGGGCTACGGCCGGAGCGACCGCAACTGCGGAGCGCGATGCCGACTCCGACGCGGCGGCCATCGCGGCGTCGAGGTTTGGAAGCTCCGAAGTGACGAAAAGCGACGTCGCGTCCTCGGCACTCGACGACGCGCTCACATCGTCGACGACCGCGGATGGTTCCGCGCATCCGGCCGCCAAAAGGGAAACGCTTGCTGCCCAGCAGAGTCCGATCCGCGCGTGTTGCCTCGTGTGCATCGTCAACCTCGGTTGGTCGTTGGGGTAAAGACCCGATGACCATTCACCCGTTCGACACGCGACTGTTGCGAAGTGTGCGTGACATGTAAGTGTCAACCTGCGCTCAAACGGCGCGCGCACGCCACGCTTCGCGGACGGCGCCGCATGATCGCAACGATCCGTACAACGATCCGTACGTCGCGAAGGGGCGTTCCGCGACGCGACTTTCTTGACCCGCCGATCTTCCGCGGCGCGTCTTACGCTTTGATGCGCGACCTTGTGACCGTACAGACGACTGTCGAGAACGCCACCCGCAGTGATTGGGACATTTCGTCCCAAGCCATTGCAAGGATGGCCGGCGCGTCCGTTCGATCGTCCTCGGGCGGGGCGAGCTCGGCCAAGATTTCGAGACGGCCTTCCCGCGTCGCGCGAAGAAGGCGCGCACTTTCGTCGACGTCGGCTCCCGCTTCGGCGAAGAGGATCATCGCGTCGGGACCCTTGCCGGCAAAAACGCCAGCGGTCGGCGGTGTAGCGGTCGCAAGGTGCCGAAAGCTTTCCCCGTGGCGGGCGATCCAAATCCCGCTCGCGTCTCCGATCGCGACGGACGAGGAAGCAATCGCGAGCCATGGCGACGACGTGGAAACCAGCGGGAGCGCGTGTCCGTCGGCAAGCGCGGCTTTCGCGTCCCACCGCTGTCCGTCGATCAAGGTGAGCAGCACCGGTTGCTCGCCCTCGAGCGCCAGCACGACGACCGACCGATCCGCGCCTGCGGCAAGCGCCAGTATAGGCCGGCCCGTGGCGAGGGGCGCCGACCAGCTTCGCCCGAGATCCGCGCTGTGCGCGACATGACCTGTCCGACTCGCCGCCCAAAGCACGGTTGCTCCACCTTCGCTGCCCAGCGCGAGGAGCGGAGGCCCCGCTTTGCCGGCGATGAACGAAGCGGGTAAGAGCCTTCCACCGCGCGCGTCGATCGCATCGCCGTCGACGAGCAATCGGCCGGCGACGGTTACCGACACCAGGCGCTCGGGAGCGACGGACATCGCCAGGGTTGCTACCGCGTCGTCGTCGGGAACTGCGAGCGCAATCGGGCGATCCCCCGACCGCGAGCGCTCCCAAGGATCAGCCGACCAACGCGGCCCCTCTTGGGATGGGACGGCGAGCCCCGTTTCGAGCAGCAGCGCGTCTTCGAAGTCCCCCTCGTCGTCGGCGTCGAGCGCGGGTAGCTCTTCTTCGATGGATTGTTCGAGCGCGTCCGTCGTTCCCTCTTCGCCCGCGTCGTCCGCAGAGGGTGGCAAATCGTCGTCCAGATCGAGATCGCTCTCGCCTACGCCGGGCGCGTCCGCGTCACCGGCCTCGTCGCTCGCATCATCGGCGAGATCGAGCTCCGGTTCGCCCACATCCGCTTCCCAACGTTCGTCTTCTTCGCCGCCACTCGGCTCGTCGTCATCGATATCGACCCCTTCGTCGACCTCGAGATCGTCGGCCGCGGCGTCGTCGAGCGAAGCATCCTCGTCAGCGTCGGGGAGCAGATCGTCCTGTGGACCGTCCTCGGCGGCAGGTTCGTCATCCGCGCCGTCGAGCGGCGGCAAATCCGAGAGCCAGTCGTCGACCTCGCCTTTCATGCGCGCACTATGATACCTCGCACGCTTCCCGACAAACGCTACCCTACCTGCGATGCGCGCTAGCCCCCGTACCGTCGCCCGCGCGGCCCCGAACGGCGCCTCGCAGTCCCCGTCCAAAAAAGAGCCTGTCGAGATGCTCGTGGGCGGGCTCGTGACCCGCAGAGTGCGGGTGCCCGCACGCGAAGTCGTGTTCGTCAAGGGCGTGATTGAGGCGAGCGAAGGGGTGGCCGTCGTTTTTGCGGACGGCGGCGGCGATCTGACCGTCGCCACCCTGCCCAGCCAAAAAGACGAGCTCGACAGAATTCTCCAAGATCTCGCCACCGAGACTGGCGCGCTTCTTGAAAAGTAAACAGCTCACGGCGTAACACGCGTCCGCGATCCGACGCGATGCTGACGGCGACACTCGGGAGCTACGGCGCCGTTGAGCGAACCGCGTCGGGGCAACGAAGGCCGAGAGATCGAAAGAGTTTCGAGCGAGTTGCTCGATCTGAGCGGCCGCCCATCGCTCTTCTCGAGCGTGAAAGAGTGACACGCGCGCGCACGGTGGCTTACACAACGCGCCAACGAACGAAGTGGATTCCAGCGCGAGCGATCGACGTCGCACGTTCAACATTGCGCGACGTACGCTTCGTCTCGTAGGGCGAACGTCGCGCGCGACAAGAAATGCGATCGATCTCCTAGTGAGGATCTGGACGAGGAGTGGTAGGGTGCTACGAGGGTCGGCGTGCTAGAGAAAACTTCCTCCCGCGACGCGCGAACCATCGAAGCCATGGACTCCGCACCGGCCGATGAACGCGTTCGCGCAGCCTGGCACGCGTGGCTCAGCGCTCTCGCGAGTGATCCCGAAGCCGCGCTCGCGGCGGCGCTCGCCTACGAAGCGCTCGACGACACGGGCCGCGATCTGTGGCTCGACGCGCTCGATCAAGATGCACCGCAAATCCAGGTGCCGAAGCTCGCGATGTACGCACCGCTCCTTTCGGTCGAAACCGAGCCCTTGCGACGCGAGCGCATTCGATCGGCGGTCGGCGAAAGCGGGTTGTCGCTGCGTCGCCCCGCTGGGCGCGCGCTCCGTGGCGTCGCCGCCGATGGCGATCGGATCGTCGCGGTCGTGCTGCCGCTCTACCTCGATTTCGTTCATGTTCTTGCATGCCGCATGCGACCGCACGACGGCTTCGTCTGGGTGCGCCGCGACCCCATCGTCCACGATCGCGACGCGCCGACCATGCGCAGCGAGCTCGAAGGGGTGCTGCTCGAGCGCACGCCACTGAAGCCGGTAGTCGAAGAGCTGGCCCACGCGGTCCTCGCGCACCGCCGCAGCGGGCGCGAGTTGCCCGAAGCGCTTCGCGTGTTCGTGGACCTGTTTCAGCCTAGCTTCGACGACGAGCCCACGGCTGACGACGACGCCACGGCTTGATCCGGCGTTCGCAAGTCACCGCGGCGCGGAGCCATGCTGCGCGCGGCGAGGAGTGCTAAGGGGGCGAGCATGCATACGCGCCCCGGCGTCGCTCGACGATTCGGTGAAGCGATCACGCGTTTTCGGCATGCGGTGTTGATCGCGCTCGCGGTGGGGGGCGCGGCTTGCGCTTCCGAGCCTCCCCCGGCTCAACCCGTCTTCGCGAGCGCGGTGCGCAGCGCGCCGCTCCACTTTCAGTACCAGCTCATCGACGGCAAGAACTGGCTCGGGGCGGATGCCCTGCGGGGGCACCCGACGGTGATCGGATTTCTCGCCACGTACGACGTGGCGTCGCAGGCCCAAGCACGGTTCTTGAACGGCCTCGCGCAACGGCTCCGGGGGCGCGTCCAGATCGCCGCCGTGATGCTCGAACGCGCCGACAACCGCCCCCTCATCATCGCTTTCCGGGACGGGCTCAATCTCGGCTACCCCGTGGCCATGGGGGACGCCGATCTCATCAGCGGCAGCGGTCCTTTCGGCGACGTGCACGTCGTGCCCTCGACGGTCGTGCTCGACGCCGAAGCACGCCTCGTGTGGAAGAAACTGGGGCTCGCCAGCGAAGAAGAGATCGAAAAAATCGTACGGGATCTGTAAGAGATCGCACTCGGTTGAGCCTCCCTGAGCAACTCGTTCCACTTTGAGAAAAGCGCGCCCACGCACATGACGTATTTTCTGGGACTCGACATCGGTACCAGCGCGGTCAAGGCGGCCCTCGTCGACGAACGAGGGCGCGTGAAGGGCGCGGTGTCCGTCGCGCACCCCCTGCTCACGCCGCAACCTGGGTGGGCCGAGCAAAGGCCCGAGGACTGGTGGAAGTCGACGGTGAAAGCCGTGCGCAGTCTGCTCGCGACGACCCGCGTGGCGCCGAAACGCATCGTCTCGGTGGGCATCTCCGGTCAGATGCATTCCTCGGTCTTCCTCGATCGCGACAGCAAGGTGATCCGCCCCGCGCTGCTGTGGAACGACGGTCGCACGACCGACGAATGCCGCGAGATCACGGCGCTCCTCGGCGAAGAGCGGCTGCGCGAATGGGTGCAAAATCCGGCCCTCGAAGGATTCACGCTCCCCAAGGTGCTGTGGCTGCGCAAGCACGAGCCCGCGGCGTTCCGGCGCTTGGCCAAGGTCGTCTTGGCCAAAGACTACGTTCGCTATCGGCTCACGGGCGCGCTGGCGAGCGAGCACTCCGACGCCTCGGCGACGCTCATGTATGACGTCGCGCGCCGCCAGTGGAGTACCGACATCATGAACGCCTTGCACCTCTCGACGGGGTTGCTCGTCGACGTCGGGGGGAGCGCAGAGGTCCTCGGACGACTCAGCGCCGAGGGCGCACGCGCGACCGGTCTCGCCAAAGGCACGCCGGTCGTCGGCGGGGGCGCCGACAACGCGTGCGGCGCGGTCGGCGTCGGAATCGTGGCACCAGGGGAAGCGGTGGCGAGCTGGGGAACCTCGGGGACGGTGCTCACGCCGACCGGCGAGCCGTTCGTCGACCCCGACATGCGCGTCCACACCTTCTGCCACGCCGTTCCCGATACTTGGTATCTCATGGGCGCCATGCTGAGCGCCGGGGCCGCGTTTGCATGGTTTCGCCGCGAGCTCGCCCGCGACCTCGCGGACGGCAAGGATGCCAACCTGGCGCTCAACAAAGAGGCCCAGCGCATCCCCCTGGGCTCCGAGGGCATCACCTTCCTCCCTTATTTGCAGGGTGAGCGAACGCCACATCGCGACGCCAGCGCGCGGGGCGCCTTCGTGGGGCTATCGCTCTCCCACACGCGCGCCCATCTGTCGCGCGCGGTCATCGAAGGCATCTGCTTCGCGCTGCGCGACTCGCTCACCATTTTGCGCGACCTCGGCGTCGCGATCGATCAGGTGCTCCTCACGGGCGGGGGGGCGCGAAGCCCCTTCGTTCGCCGCGTGCAAGCGGACGTGTACGGGCTCCCCGTGGTGCGGGTCAATCGCGAGGAGGGGCCCGCGTACGGTGCGGCCCTGCTCGCCGCGGTCGGGGTCGAGGCGTTCGCCGACATTGGGGAGGCCTGCCGCGCGACGCTCGAGCGCCGCCCCCCCGAGTACGCGGACGAGGAGGCTCACCGCGCCTACTCCGCGCCCTACCACCGGTTTCGCGCGCTCTACCCTGCACTCAAATCGATGACGCCGACGTAAGCGAGAGCGTCACGGGCTCGGCGCGCTCGGCCCGCTCGCCGGAAATCGGCGAGATCACGAGAATTCGGCGGGGTAGACCTTGACTTGGTGATGGGCGAACTTACGGTCCTCGCCGGCTGCCGCGAGGCCCCTGCCCTCCGGATTGGGCGCCGCGGCGGCACATGCTAAAAGGGGCTGCCGTGGCGGACCTTTCCGAAGACCTGGCGTCCCTCAAGATCCAACGCGAGGTGAACCCGAACCGCGGGGGGCCGCTGCGCGCGGTCATTACCGCAGTCGTCATTCTTGGCCTGGGCGCAGCCGCGTGGGCGTTCGGCTACCCCATGGTCGAAGCGCGCCTCTTCAAGACCGAGGTGGCGCTCACCGAGATTTCCATGGTGTCGCCGGCGCAAGCGTCGGTCACCGTGACGTCGACCGGCTACGTCGTGCCGCAGACGATTTCCAAAGTCGGCGCCAAGGTCGCCGGCCGGGTCGCCAAGGTGCGCGTCAAGGAAGGCAGCTCCGTCAAAGCGGGGGACATCCTGGCCGAGCTCGAAGCCACCGGGCAGCAGAGCTCCATCGCCGCCGCGGGTTCGCGCGCGCTCGCCGCGCAGGCACGGGTCGACACCGCGCGGGCCAACCTCGCCGAAACGCAGCAGCTGCTCGAACGCGAGCGCGCCCTTCTCGAGCGCGGCGCCATCGGAAAAGCGACGGTCGACGATCTCACGGCGCGCCAGCGTTCGCTCGAGCAGGCCGTCAAAGCCGCCGAGGCAGAAGCGCGCGCCGCCCAGGCCGAGGTGAGCCCCCTCAAGGTCACGCTCCAGGATCTCACCATCGTGGCCCCCATCGACGGCACCGTCATCAACAAGCCCATCCAAGTGGGCGAGCTCGTGGGGCCGCAGAACAACATCGCCGAGATCGCCGATTTCAAATCGATGCTGATCGAGACGGATGTACCGGAAGCGCGGCTCTACCTCATCAAACCGGGGAGCCCGTGCGAGATCTCGCTCGATGCGTATCCCGGCAAGCGCTACCGCGGAGCCACCTTCGAAATCGGCAAGAAGGTGGATCGTGCCAAGGCCACCGTGGCGGTCAAAGTGAAGTTCATCGACAACATGGAAGGGGTGCTGCCCGATATGTCGGCGCGCACCAGCTTCCTCTCGCAGGAAGTTTCTGCCGAGGCCATCCAAGAGAAGCCGAAGAAGGTCGTGCCCTCCGACGCGCTCGCCGAGCGCGGAGGCTCCAAGGTCGTCTTCGTGGTGAACGAGGGGGTCGTCAAGATGGCCCCCATCAAGGTCGGGCCCGCGTTCGCGAACGGATTCGAGCTCGTCGAGGGTCCGCCCCCCGGAACGCGCGTCGTCGCTCAGCCCCCCGCGCAGCTGGTGGACGGCCAGAAGATCAAGGAGAAGGGCAGCTGATGGAGACATCGACCGAGAAGAACGACAAAGGCTCTTCCAAGA
>Ga0111538_10010824_pt1 | contig 12116 bp, 10 predicted proteins | sample SoiMethybrSBSTD1_FD_79669 | JGI IMG/M metagenome (GOLD analysis project Ga0111538, IMG submission 79669) | Bulk soil microbial communities from a Populus tree surrounding site in Tennessee, USA - Soil MetaG P. TD hybrid SBSTD1 (version 2)... | ecosystem: Environmental > Terrestrial > Soil >...
CGTCCCAGGCGCCGATGTCCTCGAACGCTTGGTTGTTCTCGCGATACGTGAAATAGGTGGCGGGACCCTGATTCAGGCCCACGAAGCGCGGCGCATCCTGGCGCACCGTCACAAGCGCCTGCGGTTCATCGAATGGCAGCGGCTTCAGCAGCACGCCGTAGATCAAGCTGAAGATCGCCGTCGTCGCCCCCAGCCCAAGCGCAAGTGTCAGCACGGCCGTGGCCGCGAAGCCCGGCTGCTTGGCGAAGGCGCGCGCGGCGTAGCGCAAATCCTGCACGAGATCCGCGAGCAGGTGTCCCGTCGCGGCGCCCGCCGTGACGGCGGCCGGCGCGTGCGCCTGGCGCAGGTCAGCGATGAGTCGCGCGAGCACGTTGCCGGCCTGAAACTCGGCGAGCGCCAAGCGGGTCGCCTCGTCGGGCGACGCGCCGGCCGACATCGCGTCGCCATAGCGTTCCGCGAGGTGCTGCGAGATCTCGTCGACGATGTCGGCCTCGCGTTCAGGCTTCAGGCGCAGCGGCGCGAGCCGTTCACGAACCTCACGCTGCCAGTCATGCATGGTGGGCTCCGGTGATCCTGCCCGAGCTACTCCGCTCTGAGCGTATTCATGGGATCGATCTTCGCGGCGCGCCTCGCCGGCACATAGCTCGCGAGTGTCGCCGCCGCAATGACGGCAACGAGCGCCGCGACGTAGGCGAGCGGGTCCAGCGGGCCGATGCCGAACAATAACGACTGCATCAGCCGTGCCAACACCATCGCCGCGGCGAGGCCGGCGACGGCACCAATCGTGCTCAGTGCGAGCCCCTGCAACAAGAACATTCGCGCGAGCTGCTTGGGCTCGGCGCCGAGCGCCGAGCGAATGCCGATCTCGCGAGTTCGCTGCGCGACGACGTAAGCGACGACGCCGTAGATGCCGACGATGCCGAGCACCAACGCCATACCGCCGGCGATCGCGAGCAGCACGAGCACGAACGACGTGCGCGCGAGCGAGCCCGAGTACAGGTCCGCCATCGTGCGCGTGTGCGTGACCGGAACGCCCGCGGCAACCGACCAGACCGCTTGCCGCACTTCGTCCATGAGATTTGCCGTGCCGGCGCGCTTGCTGCGGATCGTGAACGCGACGAATGGCGTGCCGACCAGCGGAGTACCCCACATGTCGGCTAGCAGCGCGGGAAAATACACGAAGTCCGGAGCCTCCTCGTATAAGCCCGTCTCGTGCACGCCTTGCACGACGCCGACGATCTCGCGCCACGCATCCGTCTCGACGAAGGTGCGGATGCGTTTGCCAACGGCCGCGGCGGGCTCTCCTGCGATCTCGCGAGCGAAGCTCTCGGAGATCAGGACGACGCGCCCGCCGGCTTCGATGTCGCCCCAAGTGATCTCGCGCCCCGCGATGAGTCGCGTGCCCATCGCTTCGAAGTAGCCGGGCGAGACGAACTTCGTGCCGCGCGTCGTCGGAAACACTCCGGGCGGCGGCACACGCCCTTCGATGACGATCGGCGCGGTGCCGGCCCATCCCGGTCCCTCCATCGGCAATGCACTCGCAAAGCCGACCGATTCGACGCCCGGCAGCGCTGCGATTCGATCGAGCATCTCATGCTGCACGCGCGTGTACTGCTCGGCCTGGCCGAGCAGAGAATTCGGCAGCCAAATCCGCGCCGTTTGAACAGTCGTAGGCTCGGCGAAGCCGGGGTCGACGTCGCGCAACTCTTGGAACGTTCGGATCATGAGCGCCGCGCTTACGACCAACGCGAGGGCGAGCGCGACCTGCACGACGACCAATGCGCTGCGAGCCTTATTACGCTCGCGGCTCGTGGTGGTGCCGCGAGCCGTGGCGACGAACGGCGCAGAGGCACGCACCGCGTGCTTGAGTACCGTCATCGAGCCAAACAGGACCGTCGAAAGCAGCGAGACGGCAATCGTGAACGCCAACACGGGCGCATAGAGGCCGATCTCTTGCAGGCGCGGCAGATTGCTCGGGCCGAGCGCAACGAGAAAGTGCAGCCCGACGTACGCAAGCAGCAAGCCGAGCGCGCTGCCCGCGGCGCCAAGAGCAAGATTCTCGACGAGCAACGCTCGCGCGATTCGCGCAGCTCCGGCGCCGAGCGCGGCGCGCACCGCGAGCTCCTGCCGCCGCGCGTCCGCTCGCACGAGTGTGAGATTCGCGATGTTGGCGCACGCGACGAGCAACACGGCGCCGATCGCACCCATGAGCACCCACAGCATGCTCGCTGCGCCGCCGACGATGTCGTCCTTCAACGGCCGAACGACGGCGGCGACCGGGAACGACGCGAGCACTTCGCGCGTCGCGCCGGCGATCGGCGGAAGCGGCCATGAGTCGATCCAGATCGGCCGCATGCGCTGGATGTCGGCGCGTGCTTCTTCCGAGGTGACGCCGGGCTTGAGCCGCGCGAGCCCCTGATAGCTCCAGCCTCCGCTGATGATCAGATTCGGCTCGTCGAGCCGCACCGCGGCGATCACGTCCGGTTGTGTAGCGTAGTCCAGGAAGCGGAAGTCGCCCGGCATGATCCCGACGACGCGCGCGGGCCGCGAGTCGATCGACAGCTCGCGGCCGATGGCGTCGTCGGCGCCGCCAAAGCGCCGCTGCCAGAAGCCGTACGAGATGATCACGGGATCCGCGCCATCGGCCGCGGGGCCGTACTCGTCTTTCGTGAACCAACGTCCATGCAGCGGTTGCACGCTAAGCGTCTGCAGCGTGCCGTCCGTGACGCGAATGCCGCGCAGCCGCTCCGGCTCGCCGCCGTCGGTCAGCGTTACGGACGAGTCCGTCCACAAGCCGATGCTGGCCAACGTCCGGTTCTCCTTGCGGTACGTGACGTACATCGTCGGCTCGAAGTCGGCACCGCCGAACTGGCCGTTGACGCTGTGGCGCAGCCGCACGAGCTCGTCGGCGTTCGGGTACGGCAGCGGTTTGATCAGCACGGAGTACACGACGCTGAAGATCGCCGTCGTCGCGCCGATGCCGAGCGCGAGAATCAGCACCGCCGTGGCCGCGAAGCTCTTGTGCTTGCCGAACGCGCGCGCGGCGTAACGCAGGTCGTGCCAGAAATCCGCCAGCCAGTTGCCTGTCGAGGCGCCGGCCGCTACGGTGGCCGGCGCGTGCGCCTGCTTGAGCGCGGCGATGCGCTGCGCTAGCGCATTGCCGGCGTGAAACTCGGCGAGCGCCACACGCGTGGCCTCGTCCGGCCTGGCGCCGCCCGAGACCGCCTCGCGGTGGCGTTCCGCGAGATGCTGCGCGATCTCGTCGACGATGTCGGCCTCGCGCTCAGGTTTGAGGCGCAGCGACACGAGCCGCGCGCGAACTTCGTTTTGCCAGTCATGCATGGTCGGCTCCCGCGGTGATCCTGCGCACCGCCTCGACGAACGTCTCCCATGTCTTGATCTGCGCAGCGAGCACTCGGTTACCGTGGGCCGTGAGTTTGTAGAGCCGGCGCCGCCGCTCGCCGGGCTTCTCGACCCAGGTTCCCTTGATCCACCCTCGTTCCTCGAGCCGATACAGCAGCGGATACAGCGAATCGATGTGGAACGTGAGGAGCCCGCCGGAGCGAATATGGATCAACTTGCTGAGCTCGTAACCGTGGCGCGGCTGCGCCTCTAATAACGAGAGGATCAGCAACTCAGCGGAGCCCTTCTTGAGCTCGCGATCGAGCGCGCGCGTGTCGATGTCTGTCATAAACAGATAGTATGTTGACAGACATCGACGGTCAAACAGGACCCGGGCGCCCGCAGCCGCGCGCCCGGGTCCTGTCAGTGCGGACGTTGAGGCTCGTCAGCTCACGACCGTGGCCGGCCACACGCTCTCGTATTGAAAGCCCAGCTGCCGTGCCGCCCGCCGCACGGCCTCGGCGTCGGGCGCGTCGAACACGCAGATCATGCGCAAGCCGTCGCGGGTCACGTAGCTCACGGTGTGGTGGACACCGTGAACCCGCAGACACGGCGCGTTCCGTCGCTGCGCTGCGTTGAAGCGCTCGACGTCGAAGGCCCGGCCTTCGAAACGCTGCTCGAGGATGATCGTCGCCACGACGTTAAGCCGGACGCTACTCCGCCACAGTCTCGCCGGAACCGCCGAGCTCGCGCGGGAAGTCCTTGAGCTTCGGCAGCCCGTCCTTCATGCGCAGCACGGTTTCCGAATAGTTCACGTGGACCGCCGGCTTGAACGCGAGCGTCGGAATCGTCGCCGCATAGACGTCCGTGATGCCCCACACGGGATGGTGCGTCAGCAAATGACCGCCGCACTTCGTGCACCACTGCCGCTCGCTGTTCTCGCTCTTCTGGACGCGGCCGATCAGCTCGCGGCCCTTCGTCACTTTCACGTTCTCGGGCTTCCACAACGTGAACGCGTTGACGGGGCCCGCCGACCACGATCGGCACGAGCTGCAGTGGCAATAGCCCATCGCTTCCGGAGCGCCCGACACTTCGAGCGTCACGGCTCCGCAAAAGCAGCGGCCGGTGTACTTGTCTGTCATCTCTCATCTCCTTCTTAAGTCGTCTCTAACAATCGTCCCTATCAGCCAACAGCGCGAAACTCGGGCTCATCCAACCGCTGCGGATTGGCGAACCGGATCGGTCGGCCGACGGTCAGCGCCTCACGCAGCGCGGCGTCCATCGTGCCGAGCGGTGCATCGGTGGCTACGCCGAGCGACTCGATGACCTTCGTGAAGAAGGCGCGGCCGGCGGCCACGGCCGCGATGTCGAAGACCTCGGCGTCCGTGAAGCCGTGGCGCTTCAGCTCCGCCACATCGTCGGCTGTGACAGCCGATGCGTCGTGGGCCACCGCGCACGCAAAGCGCATCAACGCAGCGTCCGCAGCCGAGAGCGACACCGGGATCTCGCCGCGCGCCATCGTCGCGACGTCCTCGGCGGTGAAGAACTGCAGCAGCGCCTGGCCGTGCGCGAGCGTGCAGAGCGTGCTCTTCAGCGTCGCGGCCGCGGCGAACGTAGCGAGCTCGAAGCGCCGCTTGTCCATCGGGCGCTTCAGGGCCGCGAGGAGCTCGGCCCAGCGCCGCATGACTTCAGGCCGGTGCGAAAACACCGTCGCGTAGTCCGGCACGTAGCCGTAGTGCTTCTGCTGACGGTCATACATCGCGAACGCCTCGCCGGTGACCCAGCTCGCGGAAATCGTGTCGATGAAAGCCATGGCTAGACTCCTGCGCTTCCGCGCTTGTAGTGATTGATCGAGTGGTACTCGCCGTGATCGGCGTAATCGCCGGCGGCGCGGCGTGCGCGAAACTCACCCCAGCCGATCGGCCGATAACGCGGCGGATGCTCCGCATCGACGGTCGACGGCAACGGCGCGTACTGCGTGCTGTATCCGGGATTGAAGAAGAACGGCGCGCTGAAGCGTTCGGCGTCCGGCGCGACGAGACCGCGGTGCAGCGCGGCCTTGTAACGGTCGTTCGACCAGACCTGCACGATGTCGCCGATGTTCACGACGAGCGCGTCGCGACGCGGTTCGACGAGGTGCCACTCGTCGCCGTTCAGAACTTCGAGGCCGGGCTGTTCGTCTTGCAGCAGCAAGGTCAACGCACCGGAATCGGTGTGAGGGTTCACGCCGAGATGCCCGTCGCGCGCCGGCTCTCGATCGGTCGGATGCGCCGGCACCGGGCAGCGCGGATAGAAGTTGAGCCGGAGGAAGCTCGTGTGCTGCGGTCGAAAGCACGCGTCGAGCGCACCGGGCGGCATGCCGAGGTTGCCCGCGATCACTTCGACAAGCTCGAAGGCGAGCGCGTCGCACGCAGCATAGAAGCGCGCGATCACGGGAGCGAACCTGGGCAGCTCGCGGGGCAACTGGGGCACGATCGCGTGTCCATCAGCCGGGCCGAAGTCGTAGACCTGCTTCCAGTCACGCGTCTGCTTCGTGAGCTCGCGATCGTAGAAGCCCCACGGGTTCTCGGCCGTGCGCGCGATCGCGCGCTTGGCCGCGAGCGGCAGCGCGAAGAACGCGCGCATCTCGCGGCGCAGTGCGGCCAGCGTGTACTCGCTGATGCCGTGGCCGACGATCTGAAAAAAACCCCAGTCGCGGCACGCAGCATGGATCGCGCGCTGCGTCGCTGCGCGGTGCAAATCGCTGACGTCGATGACTGGGAGAGCGCACATCGTAATCTCCGATTTTCGAAGTTGGCTCAAGCACTCTTGCGGGGCTGCAGCCACTTCGGCAGCAGCGAGTAAGGATCGAGGTCGACCTTCGCGTCGAACGACACACCGCGGTTGCCAAGCAGCTCGCGCGCCTTGCCGTTGCGCCACGCGTCGAACATCTCCGTGGCGCCGCCGATGTGCGTGCCACCGATGAAGACTTGCGGAATTGTCTTGGCGCCGGTGCGCGCGGCGAGCACGGCGCGGATCTTGCCGCCGAGATCGCCGGCCTGAAACGCGACGGAGTCGAGGTCGACGCTGCGATACGGAATGCCGAGCCGCGCGAACAACTTCCGCACGGACCAGCTGAACTCGCACCACTCGAGCGCGAACATCACGACCGGCTCGTGCCGCACGACGTGATCGAAGAACTTCTCGGCCTCGGGGTCGAGCGCAGCAACCGGTGCGGGCGCGGCAGCCGGTTGCGCCACCGTCGGCTTGGGCGGCTGCACATCGAAGCGGCATGACGGCGTCGAGCGCGACAGCTCGAGCTCATCGGCGGTCATCTCCTCGCCGATATCCGCGAACAGCGGCGTCGACAAGTACCGCTCGCCCGTATCGGGCAGCATGCAGACGATGTTCGTGCCGGGCTTCGAGCGGCGCGCGATCGTGAGCGCCGCCGCGAGCGTCGCGCCGCTCGACGTGCCGACGAAGATGCCTTCGCGGCGCGCGAGATCGCGCGCGAGCTGCAGCGCATCGTTGCCGGCGACGGGCACGATCTCGTCGACGAGGCCCGCCGCGACGGCATCTTCGGTGAGCTTCGAGATGAAGTCCGGCGCCCAGCCTTGCATCAGGTGCGGGCGAAAGTTCGGGTGGCTCTGCGTCGGGTTACCGCTTGCGTCACGCGGTTGCGGGATGCCACTCGCGAGCACCGGCGCGTTGTCGGGCTCGGCCGCGACCACGCGCGTGACGGGGCTCGCCTGCTTCAATGCGCGCGCGACGCCCTTCAGCGTGCCGCCCGTGCCGAAGCCCGAGACCCAGTAGTCGAGCCGCTCACCCGCGAAGTCGGCGAGGATCTCCTGCGCCGTCGTGCGCGTGTGCACGTCGGCATTCGCTTCGTTCTCGAACTGACGGCAGAGGAACCAGCCGTGCGTTTCGGCGAGCTCGACGGCCTTCGCGAGCATGCCGCTGCCCTTCTCCGACGCCGGCGTCAGCACGACCTTGGCGCCGAGAAACCGCAGCAGCTTGCGCCGCTCGACGCTGAAGCTCTCGGCCATCGTGACTACGAGCGGATAGCCTTTCTGCGCGCAGACCATCGCGAGCCCGATGCCGGTGTTCCCGCTCGTCGCTTCGATGACGGTCTGCCCCGGCTTCAGCGCGCCCGTGGCTTCGGCCCGCTCGATGATGGCTCGCGCCATGCGGTCCTTGACCGAGCCCATCGGGTTGCGGGACTCGACCTTCACATAAACGTTGACGCCGGCCGGCGCGAGCTTGCCGAGCTTCACGAGGGGGGTGTTGCCGATCGTCTCGAGGATGTTGTCGTAGCGGGCCATGGGTCTCTCCTATGGAGTAGGCGTTTCGTCGTGGAGGTCATGCTGACCCCCGACCGTGGCAGTGCCCGTGGAAGCGAGCGTGGTTTTTTGGCGCCGCGGGCGTGGTAACGGCGGGCGCGGTAGGAGGGTTACGGCCGCAGGCCTACAATCACGCCCTCATGAGCGCTTTGGCGATGAAATTCCTCGGTGATCTCGAGATCGCTCGCGACGGCGAGCCGCTCGAGTTGCCGCCGTCGCGCAAGACCCGCGCCCTGCTCGCCTATCTCGCATTGACGGGGCGCCCGCTGCGCCGCGAGCACCTGTGCGAGCTGCTCTGGGAGATCCCCGACGATCCGCGCGGCTCGCTTCGTTGGAGCCTTTCGAAGCTGCGCCGCCTCGTCGACGACGGCGCGCACGAGCGCATTGTCGCAGACCGGCTCGCGGTGCGCTTCGATGCGGCCGACGTGGCGATCGACGTCGCCGCGCTCGCGGCGGTCGCGCACGGCAAGCTCGACGAAGCGCCGCTCGAGGAGCTCGAGGCTGCGGCCGCGCGCTACTGCGGCACGCCGCTCGAAGGCCTCGAGCTACCGAAGTTCCACGAGTACTCAGCGTGGTACATCGGCGAGCGCGAGCGAGCCACGACCAACCAGGTGCGGCTCTTGAACGCGCTCACGAAGCGCCTCGCCGGCGAGCCGCAGCGCGCCGTCGAGCACGCCCGCACGCTCGTGCGCATCGCGCCGTATGACGAGAAGGCGCGCGCGGCGCTGATCCGCCTGCTGATGACGGTCGGCCGGCCCGACCAAGCCGAGCAGCAGTATCAGATGGGCTCGCGCTTGTTGAAGGAAGCCGGCGCCACGCCGACCGGCGAGCTGTTCCGCGCCTGGCGCGGCGCACCGGGCGCGACCGCAGCGCCACCACCAGCGGCTACCGCGGCGCCCGCCGCTGCTCCTCCACGCGCGTCGCCTTCGCCGCCGCCGAAACCACCCGCCGCGCAGGACACCAAAGGCGCCGGCGAGCTGCGGCTCGTTGGCCGCGATGTCGAGCTCGAGCAACTCCGTGCCGCGATGGCGGCGGCGTTCGAGCAGCGACGTTGCCGCGCCGTGCTGGTCGTCGGCGAGCCGGGTATCGGCAAGAGCCGGCTGCTCGACGCGGCCGCGGCGCTCGCGCGCGACGCCGACGCGCTCGTGCTGGAGGCGACGTCGTACGAAGCCGAATCGATCCGGCCGTTCGCGCTGTTCATCGACGCGTTGCGCAAGCTCGAGCCGACCGCGGCGGCGACGGTCTTCGACCGCGGCGACTCGTCGAACCGCGATCGACTGTTCGAGCGGCTCGCCGAAGTCGTCGCCGAGCGCGCCAGCGCACGACCCGTCGTGCTGAAATTCGACGACCTGCAATGGTGCGACGAATCGAGCGCGGCCGCTCTGCACTACGTCGTTCGCACGAGCGCGAACCTGGGCGTACTCGTGCTGCTCGCGGCGCGCCGCGACGAGCTGCGCGACAACACGCCGGTGCTGCGCGCCGTGCGCGAGCTGCGTCATGCCGGCCTGCTCGAGGACATCGATCTCGCGGCGCTCGGCGAGCACGCCGTGCGCGAGATCATCGGCACACGCGCGCCGCAAGCCGACGCCGACAAGCTCTGTAAAGGATGCGGCGGCAATCCGCTGCTCGCGATCGAGCTCGCGCGCGCGGAGGTGGCCGGCGAGAGCGGCCAATCGCTGCGCGAGGTCATCCAAGAACGCCTCGCACGCTTCGAAGCCGACGGCGGCGAAGTCCTGCGCTGGGCGGCCGTGCTGGCGCCGCGCATCGACGCCGCGTCGCTCGCGAGACTCACCGGCCTCGACTGGAACGCGATCGGCGAAGCCCTCGAAACCGCGGCGCGGCACTCGATGCTGGTGCAGGCCGACCGCGGGCTCCGTTTCTCGCACGAGCTGATCGGCCGCAGCATCTACGCGGGAATACCGCCCGCGCGGCGCCGCACGATGCACCGGCGCGTAGCCGAGCTGCTCGAGCAGGACACGGCGCTCGAGCCCGAGCGCGCCGCCGACCTCGCGCACCACGCGGCACAAAGCGGCGACCCCGCGATTGCGGCGCGCGCGATGATCTCGGCTGCGCGGCTGTGCTTGCGGTTCTTTGCGAACGGCGAGGCGAGCGCGCTCACGAGCAAGGGCTTGCAGTGGGTCGAGCAGCTCACGGGCGCGGCCGAGCGCGTCTGCCTGACGATCGAGCTGCGCGAGGCGATGCTCCAGGCCGCGCCGGTAGCGGATTGGGAAGCGGCCGCGCGCGAGTTCGCCGCGCTCGCCGAGCAAGCACTCGACCACGGCGCCTTGTCGCACGCGCGCCGAGCCTATTACATGGCGAGCTACGTGCACTGGATGCACGGTCACATCGCGGGCGCGCGCGAGGAAATCCTTCAGTCCGAGCGCGTCGCGCGCAGCGGCAACGACGAGGAGCACATCGTCGGCATGGCCGAAGCGGCGCGCTGCCTCGCGCTGCTCGAGCGCGACCTCACGCACGCCGACGCTATGCTCATGGAAGCTCAAGCGCTCGCCGCGCGCAAAGGCATGACGCACAACGCGATCCCGGCCGCGCTCGGCATGCTGCGCTTTCACGAGAACAAGCTCGACGAGTCGGTCGAGCTGTTCAAGCAGGCGCGCACGCTCGCGCGCGCGAACGGCGAGCGGCTCGACGAGTTTCAAGCCATCGAATACCTCGCGATGATCGACCTCGAGCGCGGCCGGCCCGCGGACGCCCGCACCTACTGCAAGACGCTCGTGGAGCTCGGCGACAAGCTGCGCGAAGGCAGCGAACGGCCCTTCGCGCATGCGCTCGACGGGCTCTGCCACTACGCGCTCACCGACGACACGGCGCCGCTCGACGCGGCGCTCACCGACTTGCGTGCTGCCGACGCGAAGCATCGGCTCGCCTACACGCTGACGCGCGCCGCGCTGCTCGACGTCGAGCGGCAGCGGCCCGACGCCGCGACCGCACGCGCGAGCGAAGCGCTCGGCTACGCCGAGGCGCTCGACCGCGCGACGGAGATCGTGCTCGCACACGCGGCCTTGGCGCGGGCGCGGAAGGCCCTCGCCGATACGGCGGGCTATGCCATGCACGTGGCGGCGCTGAAGTCCCTCAACGGGGCGTCCGTGGCAAGATGGGCGCTCGATCGCGCGTTGGCGGTGGCCACGCAGGCAGGATAGACACATGACGACGCGCCTTTTCCTCGAACGCACCTTCGACGAGCCGCTGACGATCGACGACGTCATTGAAGGCGGGCGCGATTTGAAATGGTGCCTCGATGTTCGCAACTGCGAGTGGAACGGCAGCTTCCTCTCGCGCGATGGCCGCACGATGATCTGCACGTTCTCGGCCCCTGACGCGGAATCCATCCGCACCGCTCTGCGCGACCCGGACATGGATCTGTCGCGATTCTGGCCCGGCACCGTGTACCAAGGGCCAAACGAAATTGCACCGACAGTCGTCGTCGAGCGGTCGTTCGAGGAGCCGGTGACTTTCGAGAGCATCAAGGCACTCAGCCAAGCCGCAGCCTGGTGCCTCGACACATACAAGGTGAAGTATTCGCACTCGGTTCACTCGCTCGACCGCAAGCGAATGCTCTGCTTCTACGCCGCGCCCGACGCCGAAGCCGTGCGCAGCGTGCAGCGCGAGGCCTGCGCGCCCGTGAGCGCGATTTGGGCCGGCTCGTTCGTCGCGCCCCAGTAGCTCGCGCGCTTTTCCACGCCGCCCCACGAAAATTCCACGGGGGTTCCCACGGTCAGTCCAACGACCGGGGCTCATCGTGCTTCCCATACCGGCCGCCGGCCGGAACCAACCTTGAGGGGAACACGCAATGAACATCTCCGTCATCAAAGTCGACAACGGCGTCAACGTAGAACATCTGCTCGGCGCGCGCACCGCGCTCACCGAGGCGCCCGAGGCCGCCAAGTTCAAGTGGCGCGCGACCTGCGACTGGGTCAGGGGCACGCACAGCCGCACGACGGTGCAGAACTTCTACGGCCTCGGCGCCGAGCAGGCGCGACCGAAGGCATTCAACTACGACGCCGACCATCCCGAGCTCTTCGCTTCGGAGGACAAAGGCGCGACGCCTGTCGAGTACGTGCTCGTCGCGCTAGCCGCGTGCCTTACGGCCGGCATCGCCGCCGTTGCGCAGAATCGGCAGATTCAGGTGCGCTCGATCAAAGCGACGCTCGAAGCCGGCATGGACATGCAAGGCATCCTCGGCATCGACAGCGAAGTGCGCAACGGCTTCGACGGAATCCGAGTGACCTTCTACATCGACGCCGACGCAACGCGCGCGGATATCGCGGCGCTCGTCGCGCAATCGCAGCGCCGTTCCGCGGTGTTCGACATCATCACGAACCCGACGAACGTCGCGGTCGGCGTGGCGTAATGGCCACGTTGGCGCACGTCGGCAGAGTGGCCGGCACCGTCGACGCCGTCGTCGTCGGCGCCGGTCATTCGGGCCTCGCGATGAGC
>Ga0111538_10010825_pt1 | contig 12116 bp, 9 predicted proteins | sample SoiMethybrSBSTD1_FD_79669 | JGI IMG/M metagenome (GOLD analysis project Ga0111538, IMG submission 79669) | Bulk soil microbial communities from a Populus tree surrounding site in Tennessee, USA - Soil MetaG P. TD hybrid SBSTD1 (version 2)... | ecosystem: Environmental > Terrestrial > Soil > Tree...
GCAAGGCGGTCACCGACTACCTGCAGGACGAGGGCCGCTTCGAGACCTGGGGGGCGGCGACGGCGGCGGAGGCCTTCAGCCTTCTCGAGCAGCGGCGGATCCACGTATGCCTGGTCGATCTGCGGCTCAAGGGCACCGACGGCTTCGCGTTCCTCGAGCAGGCCCAGCCGCGCTACCCGGCCGTCCGCTTCCTGGTCCAGACCGGCTCCTACGAGGCCGACGTGCGCGAGCGCGCGGGCCTGCTCGGCATCGCCGAGGAGCGGATCCTGCTGAAGCCCTTCCGGCTCGAGACGCTGGTGCGGGCGATCGATCGTGCGCTCGAGGGCTGACGAAGTCCGCAGCCGCCTCGGCGCCGGTCTCGCGCTGGCGTGGCTCGCAAGCGCTCCCTTCCCGGCTCCGGCCGCCGCGCAGGAGCCGGCGAGCGTCCGCGTCGTCACGGAGCTTTTGCCCCCCTACAACTTCCAGGAGGACGGCGCGGTGAAGGGGGCGTCCACCGCCGTCGTGCGCGCCGTGCTCGAGCGGGCGGGGCTTCGCTACACGCTCGAGGTGCAGCCGTGGGCACGCGCGCTCGACACCGTGCTGCACGAGCGCAACACCTTCATCTACTCGATCGCGCGCACCGAGGAGCGCGAGAAGCAGCTCGCCTGGCTCGGGAAGATCTGCGACCGAAGGCTCGCGCTCTTCTGCGTCAAGGAACGCCGCGACCTACTCGGCCACAGCCTCAAGGACCTGCCCGACGCCACCATCGCCGTGATCCAGGGCGACGCCTCTTTGGACCTGCTGAGAAAGCTCGGGATCCCCGCCGCCAAGCTGCACGTCATGCGCGACGCGCGCTCGCCGACCGCGGCCGCACACGTGCTGGAGGGCCGCTCGGACTTCTTCGTCTCCAATCCGCTGCGTTTCGACATCGGCGTCCGCGGCACGCCGCTCGAGGGACGCTTCCAGCAGCACAGCATCCTCTGGGAGGGCGACGGCTACTACCTGGCGGCGAACACCGGCTCCGACCCCGGGATCGTCGCCCGGGTGCGCGACGCGTTCGCGGCGCTCCACGCGAGCGGCAAGGTCAAGACGCTCTTCGACCGCGCGCTCGCCCAGGGCGAGTAGCGGGGCGGCGCGCGCGTGGAGCCCTCGCGCCCCGAGCCGGGCAGCATCGCCCGCCGGCTCTCGCTGATCGCCGCGGCGGTCACCGTGCTGGTGACGGTGGCGTCGCTCTCGGCCCTGCTCGCGTGGTCGGAGCGCCGCTACGACGAGAGCCTCCACCGCCGAGCGCAGGCGCTGCTGCGCTACCTCGAGGGCTCGCTGCAGCTTCCGCTCTGGTCGCTGGACGCCGAGACGGCAGCCACGATCGGCGCCGCGGTCGCGCAGGACGAGGTCGTGAGCGCGCTCGAGATCCTAGACCACCGCGGCGGCGTCTACTTCGACCAGGACAAGGGCGAGCGGGTCGCGTTCGACGAGAACGGCACGGTGGTGCACGAAGGCCAGACGGTCGGGACGGTGCGGCTGCGCATCAGCGCGCGGCCAGGCCAGCGCTTCCTGGGCCGGGTGGCGACGGTCGCGGGGATCAGCGGCGTCGTGGTGATCACGCTGCAGCTGCTGCTGATCGGGCCGCTGCTGCGGCGCCAGCTGCGCGTACCGTTCTCGACGCTGAACGCCACGATCCAGAGTTACCAGGCGGGCCGCTACGACGTGCCGCGGCCCGACATCCCCTTCTCCGAGTTCGAGCCGATCACCGACGTACTGGCGCAGATGGGCCGCACGCTCGAGCAGCAGATCGGCGAGCTGCGGGCCGCCGAGGCGAAGTACCGCCGGATCTTCGAGACGGCGCGCGTCGGGATCTTCCGCACCACGCCGGGCGGCAGCCTGATCGAGGCCAACCCCGCGTGGCTCGAGTTCATGGGCTTCCGGAGCCTCGAGGAGCTGCGGGAACAGGTGAAGGACGTGCGCGAGCTCTACGCCGAGCCGGCCGACCGCGACGCGCTGCTCGCCGAGCTCGGCCGCGCGGGCCACGTGGTGCACCGCGAGGTGCGGCTCCGGCGCAAGCACGGCGAGCTCGTCTGGGGCTCGATCACCTCCGACGCGGTCTACGACGCCGAGGGCCGCGTGACGCTGATCGAGGGCATCGTCGACGACGTGACCGAGAGCAAGCGCATCCAGGAGCTGCTGATCCAGACTGAGAAGATGACCTCCGTCGGCGGGCTCGCCGCCGGGATGGCGCACGAGCTCAACAACCCGCTCGGGATCGTGCTGCAGTCGCTCGAGAACCTCGAGCGCAGGCTCTCCCCCGAGCTCGCCGCCAACCAGCCCGCGGCGCGCGAGGCCGGGATCGACCTCGGCGCGGTCGGCCAGTACATGGAGCGGCGCGGCATCCCCGAGTACCTGGCGGCCACGCGCCAGGCAGCGGAGCGCGCGGCGGCGATCATCCGGACCATGCTCGACTTCAGCCGCACCGCGGGGTCGGCGCCCGGTCGCTGCGAGCTGCGCGACATCGTCGACACCGCGCTCGAGCTCGCCGCGAAGGACTACGACCTGCGCCGCAAGTTCGACTTCCGCACCGTGCGGATCGTCCGCGAGCTCGACCCGCAGACGCCGTCCGTGGCGTGCACCGCGCGCGAGATGGTCCAGGTCGTGCTCAACATCGTCAAGAACGCGGCCGAGGCGCTGGCCGAAGCCGGGCCCGACGGCGAGCCCACGATCCTGGTGAGGACGAGGCCGGACGGTAGCTTCGCGCGGCTCGAGATCCAGGACAACGGGCCGGGCATGGACGAGCCGACGCGGCGCCGCGTCTTCGAGCCCTACTTCTCGACCAAGGCGCCGGGCGAGGGCACGGGCCTCGGCCTGTCGGTCGCGTACTTCATCGTGACGCAGCGCAACGGCGGGACGATCGCGGTCGAATCGACTCCCGGGCGCGGCAGCGAGTTCGTGATCCGCCTGCCCGTCGCCGCCAGCCTGGAAGCGATCCCGTTCTAGCCCGAGGGCCCCGCGCCCGCGCGAGGCCCTCGGGGACCCTTCAGAACATGAACTTCACGCCGAGCTGGATGTTGCGGTTGCTCGGCACGGTGTTGCCCTTGCCGAGGACGCGTCCGAAGTCGGCGTTCGTCGGGTTCAGGATGTTGCCGTTCGCTCCGCCCGTCCCGGCGGTCGCCGGATTGTCGAGGTTCGGGTGGTTCGTGAAGTTGAACGCTTCGAGCCGCAGCTGCAGCCGCCTCGATCCTCCGAGCGGCACGTTCTTGAAGAGGGCGATGTCCCAGGTCTGGAAGGACGGCCCGCGGATGATGTTGCGGCCGGAGTTGCCGAAGGTGCCCGCCGCGGGCAGCGCGAAGGCCGCGGGGTTGAACCAGAAGGTCTGGTCGACGGTGCGGCCCTGCGAGAAGCCGGGATCCGGCACGTTCACGTCGCCGACCGCGTTCCACGGCTGAGGCGTCGTGTCGCCCACGCCCGCGCGGTCGTCGCCGGTCCTGACCGAGAACGGCACGCCGGACTGGAAGAAGGTGACGCCGGAGATCTGCCAGCCGCCGAGGATCTTCTTGAGCGTCGTGTCCTGGTTGCGCCAGAACGGCAGCTCCCACAGGTAGTGGAAGTTGAACACGTGGGTGCGGTCGTTGTCGGAGACGCCCCAGTAGCCCGAGTCCTCGTAGGCGTTGAACAGGATGTTGCGCTTGTCGGCGCCGTTGTCGCGCAACTGCGAGTAGGTGTAGGCGACACCGAAGCCCAGGCCGCCGCGGAAGCGACGCTCCAGGTTGAGCTGCAGGCCGTGGTAGATCGAGCGGCCGGCGTTCTCCGAGAGGCGGATCGCGCCGAAGCCCAGGTAGGGGCGGAGCGCCGCCACGTTGACGCCCGGGTTGGCCTGGAGCGTCCCCGGCTGCAGCTGGTTCAGGTTGCGCTCGCGCTGCAGGTGCAGCCCCATGCGCCCGACGTAGGAGAGGTCCCCGACCATGCTCCACGGCAGCTGGCGCTGCAGCGAGAAGCTCCAGTTGTACGCCGTCGGGTGCTTGAACACCACGTCCTGCGCGGTCATCACCAGCGGAAAGTTCGCAGCCACGGTGCCGCCCGGCTGGTCGGCGCTGCCGTTCGAGACCCCCGCCTTGAACTGGATCGGCGGGTTGCCTCCGAGCAGCGTCGAGTCGTTGAGCGTGATGCGCGTGTGGAAGATGCCGCCGCCCACTCGCACCACGGTCTTCTGGTTGACCGACCAGGCCAGCCCGAAACGCGGCTGGAACACCGCCGCGTGCGTCTCGGAGAAGCCCTCGGGCAGGCCGTGGAAGAGGCGCTGGTACTGGGGGTCGTCGGCGGCGGGCACCTGGCCGCTCGCCTCGGACGGGAAGCCGTTGGCGGGCAGCACCACGCCGTTGAAGCGGTCGCCAGAGAGGATCGCGCCGGTGCGCGGGTCGATGATCGCCGCGGCGGCCGGGTTGTAGTAGCGCGGGTCGAACATCGCGATGTTGTTGAGCTGGGCGTGCCAGGGGGGCCAGTAGGCGTAGCGCACGCCGTAGTCGATCGTGAGGTCGCTCCGCGCCTTCCAGCTGTCCTGCACGAACATGTCGATCGCGAGCGCCCGCCAGTCGGTCTTCGAGCGCGTGCCGATCTCGCCGTAGTTGGTGAAGCGCCCCATCGCCGCGTTGGCGATCGCGATGTTGGCCCCGCCCGGGGTCGAGGTGTCGCGGAACTCGAAGCGGCCGTTCTGGTTGTTGGTGTCGCCCGGCAGGCCGAGCACATTGATCTGGTCGAAGTCGTCCTCGCCCGAGTACTCGGCGAAGACGCCGCCCTTGAAGGTGTGGTGGCCCTTGATCCAGGTGAGGTTGTCGGAGAAGGTCCAGATCGGTCCGAAGGACGACGAGGGGTACGGTCCGCCGTCCACCTCGGAGAAGTTGCTGATGTTGATCGTCGGGATCTTGTCCTCGATCTCCTTGCCCGCGTAGATGTACGGGTAGGTGATCCCCGCCTTGCTGCGCAGGAAAGCGTCCGTGCCGCGGAACACCTCGATGTAGACGCGGTCACGCGACCAGCCGAAGGTCGCCTCGTTCAGCACCGACGGCGTGAACGAGCGGGTCCAGCTCGCCGCGATCGTCTCGTTGGGCCTGTTCCAGTCGGTGCGCGCGATCGGGAACGTGCCGCGGAAGGCGTCGACGGACTTCCAGTGGAAGAACGAGCCGCGCAGCGACACCTGGTTGCCGGCGCTCGGCACCCAGTCGAGCCGTATGGTGTCCTTGCGCGTGTCGCGCGGGTTCGGGCTCGTCCCGATCCAGTTGGCCGAGCCCTGCTGGAACCCGGCCGTGGGCTCCGGGAAGGCGCGGAGCAGGCCGAGGCCGTTCTGGCTCAGCCTGTCCGCCGGGATCACGTTGTTCGGGAACGCCTCCCCCGTTGCAGGATCGCGCACGATCACGGCGCGGCCGAAGAAGGGATTGGCCGGGTTCAGCAGCTCGCTGAAGTCGCCGTTGCGCATCGCTAGGCTCGGCACCGTGCCGGTATTGGTGCTCTCCTGGTACCAGTCGATCCACTCCTGCGCCCAGAAGAAGAACAGCTTGTCGCGGTTCTTGTTGTAGCTGCCCGGCAGCAGCAGCGGCCCGCCGACGTCGTAGCCGTACTGCTTGAACTCGTAAGGAGCCCGCGCGAGGCTCGCGCGATTGCGCTGCCAGCTGTTGGCGTCGAGGCTCTCGTCGCGGTAGAAGCCGTAGAGGTCGCCGTGGAAGTCGCGACCGCCGCTGCGCGTGACGAAGCGGATCTGGCCGCCCGAGGAGCGACCATACTCGGGCAGGTAGCTCGCCGTCAGGATCTGGATCTCGGACACGGTGTCGACGTTGACCGTCCCGATGATCGCGCCCGCGGAGCGCGTGCGGGTGGCGATCGCGCCGTCGATCGTGATCAGGTTCTCGTCGCTGCGGCTGCCGTTGATGTTGAAGCCGCCGGTGGTGAGGCTGTCGGGCTGGAAGTTGTTGAAGTTGCTGCCGCGCACGCCGGGCTTCAGCAGCGCCAGGTTGATCGGGTTGCGGCCGTTCAGCATCAGGTCCTGGATCTGCTTGCTCTCGATCGTCTTCGACATCTGGCCCGTGTTGGTCTGCAGCAGGCTCGACTCGGCGACCACCGTCACGGTCTCCTCGATGCCGCCGGTCGTCAGCGAGACGTCCCGGCCGACTTTGGCCGCCGCGTCCAGCTTGATGTCGGTCTCCACGAACTTCTTGAAGCCCGTGAGCTCCACGGTGAGCGTATAGACGCCGGGCGGCAGGTTGGTGGCGACGTAGTAGCCGCTCGCGTCGCTCGTGTAGGAGCGCTCCAGCCGTGTCGCCTGGTTCTGGATGCGGATCGAAGCGCCCGGGACCACCTGGCCCTGGGCGTCCTTCAACCAGCCACTCATCTGTGCGCTGTCGAACTGGGCCGCCGCGGGCGCTGCGAAGAACGCGAGAGCGGCGGCGAATGAAAGCACGGCGCCCGTCCGGCGCCGGCAGGGGGACATGGGTCGGGACATGTCACTCCTCCTTGGATGGGACCTGGATTTGGAATGTGGCTCGATCGATCGCGAATGTCAATAGTCGTAAACAATCGTGTGAAAACGTGTGCGCAGTCCAGGAGAGGACGTCTGCATGGCGGGCGGACTCGCCACGCGAGCGGACGTGGCAGGACCGGCTGCGTTCGGACGATCGAACGGCCGGACCTCAGAAGGGGTAGTGCGGAGCCGTCTCGATCGTGATCCAGCGCAGGTCGGTGAACTCCGCGATGCCCGCCGTGCCGCCGAAGCGACCGTAGCCGCTCGCCTTGGTGCCCCCGAAGGGCATCTGCGCCTCGTCGGCCACGGTCGAGCCGTTGATGTGGCAGATGCCGGAGTTGATGCGCGTGGCGACGTGGAGCGCGCGGTTGATGTTCTGGCTGAAGACCGCGGCGGCCAGGCCGTACTCGCTGTCGTTCGCGATGCGGATGGCCTCGTCGTCGCCCTTCACGCGGATGACCGCGACGATCGGACCGAACGACTCCTCCGAGTAGAGGCGCATCGCCTTCGTCACGCGATCGACGATCGCGGCGCTCACCACCGTCTGGTGCGTGACGCTCGGGGCCAGGACCAGCTCGGCGCCCTTCTCCTTCGCGTCCTTCGCGAGGTCCGAGACGAGCGCGGCCGCGCTCGTGCTCACCATCGAGCCCAGCACCACCTCGCCCTGGCGCGGGTCGCCCACCGGGAGCGCCGCGGCCTTGGCCTTGAGCTTCGCGACGAAGGCGTCGGCCACCTTTTCGTCGACGACCACGCGCTCGGTGGACATGCAGATCTGGCCCTGGTTCATGAAGGCGCCGAAGGCGACGGCGTTCACCGCGGCGTCGAGGTCGGCGTCGTCGAGGATCACGAGCGGGGCCTTGCCGCCGAGCTCCAGCAGAACGGGCGTGAGGTGGCGGCCCGCGATCTCGGCGATCCTGCGGCCGACCTTCGTCGATCCCGTGAAGTTCACGCGGCGCACGGCGGGGTTGGCGATCAGGCTCTCGACGAGCCTGGGCGCATCGGCCGGAGCGTTCGTGATCAGGTTGACGGCGCCGGGCGGCAGGCCGGCCTCCTCCAGCACCTCGACGATCAGGCCGTGCGTCGCCGGGCAGGTCTCGGACGCCTTGAAGACGACCGTGTTGCCGCAGGCGAGCGGCGTGGCGAGCGCGCGGACGCCGAGGATCACGGGCGCGTTCCAGGGCGCGATGCCGAGCACGACGCCCGCGGGCTGCCGGAAGGAGAAGGCGTACGAGCCCGGCGTGTCCGACGGGATCACCTGGCCGGTCACGTGCGTCGTGAGCGAGGCTGCCTCGCGCAGCATGCCGGCCGCGAGGAAGACGTTGAACCCCGCCCAGCCCGCGGTTGCGCCGGTCTCGGCCGCGACGCGGGCGATGAAGTCGGGTGTGCGGGCCTGCAGCAGGTCGGCCGCCTTCGAGAGGAGCGCGCGCCTCGGGTTGGGGCCGAGCGCCGACCACGCCGGCAGCGCGCTCGCCGCGGCGTCCACGGCCGCGGCCGCGTCGGCCTCGCTGGCGGCGGCGGCGACCGTCACCACCTCGCCGCTCATCGGGTTGCGGCGCTCGAACGTGGCGCCCGAGGCGGCGGGGCGCGGCTTGCCGCCGATGCGAAGCTGCGTGGTCAAGCTCACGGGACCCCTCCCGACTCCTTCAGTTGCGAATGGAGGCTTCCCCGATTCTAGGCACGAATGCGCTTCTTCCTCGCCGTCGCCCGTAGCGTCGCGCGCTCGGCCTCCTCCCTCACGCGGAACTTCGCGATGCGCGCGAGGAGCCGCGCCGGAACGGGCTCGTCGAGCGAGAAGCGGATCGTGCCCTTGTCGTTGTACTCGTACGGCTCGAGTTCTTTCTCGAATGCCGCGATCAACCGCGAGCCCGCAGGATAGATCGAGTAGTGCTTCTTCCAGCCCGCGAAGTAGATGACCCGGCGCCCCTCCAGCCTGTAGGCGGGGATCCCGTACGAGATCACCTCCTCGGCGCCGGGCAGCGCCTTGCGCAAGACGCTCCGCACGCGCCTGAGCGTTGCTCGCGCGGGCGGGGGCTGCGCGGCGATGTACGCGGTCACCGAAGCGGTGGCGCCACTTCCTTCTCGTGCGACCATCGAATCTCTCCTTCCGCTCGAAGCTCGCGGACCAGCTCCCCGCTCGTCGAAGCATAGTCCCGTGAAGGCATCTGAGACGAGGTAACCTTCGGGGATCAGGAGGTCCAATGGAGCGCAAGACGGCCCACGATTTCGACCAGGAAGTCCTCATTCTGTTCGACGCCTACGTGCACGGCGCGCTCGACCGCCGCGGCTTCATCGACAAGGCGAGCAAGTACGCGGTCGGCGGCGTCACCGCCGCGATGATGCTCGACCAGCTGAGCCCGAAGTTCGCCGAGGCCCAGGTCGTCAAGCCCGAGGACGAGCGCATCAAGACGCAGTACGTCGAGTACGACTCGCCGAACGGCAGCGGCAAGATGCGCGGCTACCTCGTGCAGCCGGCGAAGCCCGCCGGGAAGCTGCCGGCGGTGCTCGTGGTCCACGAGAACCGCGGGCTCAACCCGCACATCGAGGACATCGCGCGCCGGCTCGCGCTCGACAACTTCGTGGCGTTCGCGCCCGACGCGCTCTTCCCGCTCGGCGGCTATCCGGGCAGCGAGGACAAGGCGCGCGAGATCTTCCCCAAGCTCGACCAGACGAAGACGCGCGAGGACTTCGTGACGGCGCTCGGCTGGCTCAAGGCGCGCCCGGAGACGAACGGCCGCGTGGGCGCGGTCGGCTTCTGCTACGGCGGCGGCATCGTCAACATGCTGGCGACGCGCGCGCCCGACCTGCTGGCGGGCGTGGCTTTCTACGGCAGCGCGCCGACGCTCGAGGACGTGCCGAAGATCAAGGCGTCGCTCATCATCCAGTCGGCCGAGACCGACGAGCGCATCAACGCCGGCTGGCCCGCCTACGAGGCCGCCCTGAAGGCGGCGGACGTCAAGTACGAGCGGTTCCTGTACCCCGGCACGCAGCACGGCTTCAACAACGACACGACGCCGCGCTACGACGCCGCCGCCGCGAAGCTCGCCTGGGAGCGCACGGTCGCGTTCTTCAACAAGCAGCTGCGCCCGGCCGCGTAGGCGGACCGAGCCAAGCGACGCGAAGGGGGCTTCGGCCTTCGGGCCGGGCCCCCGTCCTGGGCGAGACCCTAGGACTTGCGCTCGAAATAGTGGTTCACCGAGTCCACGGGACGGTAGCGCTCGATGGGCACATATCCGTGCGAAGCGAAGTAGTTGAAAAGCCAGTCTCGCGTGTAGGTCTGTACCTCGATGCAGATCAACTCGGGCCGATAGCGCTCGATATCGAACGCTTCCAACGCTTCGGGCTCGGAGCCTTCGATGTCCATCGACAGGAAGTCCACCTTCTGAACCCCCTGAGCGCTCAGCAGGCGGTCGAGGGTGATCGTCGGCACCGCTGTCTTCTTGATGTACCGGTCTTTCACGCGTGGCAGGCCGCGGAGCTGCTCGAGGCTGCCTGAAGAGATGCGGGTGTCACGCGTGTAGACGTAGAACTCCTTGGCCGTCTCGGCCCGATTGGTCACGAAGAAGGCGAAGAACTGCGTGCTCTTGCGATGGCGCTCGTAGTCCGAACGGAACTCCTCGAGCGCGTCGATGGCGATTCCGCGCCAGCCGAGGTGCTTCTCCAGGTAGTAGGTCGTGCTGTCCTTTTGAAAGTGAGAAGCGCCCACGTCGAGGAAGAATCCGCCCGTGCGGTCCTTGAAGAAAGCGCGAACGAGCGTTTCCTCCTCGCCCTGGGAGTAGTTCGGCGGCCCGTAAGCCTCACGGATGACCTCGATGGGTGCCGTGTGGTCGGGAAGATCAGCGGCTCCGAAGAATAGACGTAGCCCTCCCATGGCAAGGGCGGTCACTCCAAGGGCGCACGCGATCCCGAAGCCCAGTCTCTTTCGACTCACCAAACCCACCTTCTTCGCGGCGACGACGCCCCCCGCCGTCTCCGCTCATGCCGGCCCGCAAGCTCGAAACCTCGTGTTCAGATTCACTTTCAGGGTGTTCAGTTCTACTGTACACAGATCGGCGGCTCGGGTGTCGAAAGATCCGGTCAAGGATGGTTGCCAGGGCTCGCCGCTGGCGCTGCCCGGCTAGGTTCCTGGAAGAGCCCTGTGGCTGGCGGAGAGGGTGGGATTCGAACCCACGGTACCCGTAAAGGCACAGCGGTTTTCGAGACCGCCCGATTCAACCACTCTCGCACCTCTCCGTGCTTCGGCTTTGTGGTCGAAACAGTCGTTGATTCTACCTCAGTCGACGCGGATCGCCGTTCAGGAGGTTACTCCCGCCGCGAGCGGAAGAACTCCTGGAGGAGGGCTCGGCAGTCGTCGGCCAGCACGCCCGGAACGACCTCGAAGCGGTGGTTGAGCGGCAGCGTGTTCGGATCGAGGAGCGTGCGGACGGCACCGCCCTTGGGGTCGTCGGCGCCGTAGACCACGGTCGCGATGCGGGCATGGACGATCGCGCCGACGCACATCAGGCACGGCTCGATCGTCACGTAGAGCGCCGCACCGGAGAGCCGGTAGTTGGCCGCGGCCGCGGCCGCCTCGCGCAAGGCGACGATCTCGGCGTGAGCCGTCGGGTCGGAGCTGCGGATCGGCCGGTTCGAGCCGCGCCCGACGACCGCGCCGTCCCTCACGACGACGGCGCCGATCGGCACCTCGCCGGAGTCGCGAGCGAGCGCCGCCTGCTCGAGCGCCAGGCGCATGAACGGCTCGTGCTCGCGCATCGCGTCCGGCAGGATAGCCGCTCGCCGCGCGGCGAGCCAGCGTGAGAGCATGCCCGCGTGCTGAAGGTGGCCTCGGGCGGCCAGACAGGCGTCGACCGGGCCGCGCTCGACGCGGCGCGCGCGCTCGGGCTCCCGACGGGCGGCTGGTGTCCGCGCGGCCGGCTGGCCGAGGACGGCGCGATCGCCGCGGACTACCCGCTACTCGAGACCCCGAGCGAGGATTACGCCGAGCGCACGGAGTGGAACGTGCGCGACGCGGACGCCACGCTGGTCCTCACCCGCGGCCGGCCGAGCCCGGGCACAGCGTTGACGATCGAGCTGGCGCGGCGGCTCGAGCGCCCGCTCCTGGTGCTCGACCTGCGCGACGATCCGGATCCCGGCGCGGTCGCGGCTTTCGTAGGCGACGGCGCGATCGCGCTGCTGAACGTGGCCGGGCCGCGCGAGAGCCAGAGCCCGGGGATCGGTCAGGAGGCGCGCGCGTTCCTCGAGCGCGCCTTCCGCCTCGTCACTTCCACTCGAGCTTGAGGTCGCGCCGGTAGCGGCCGAGGCTCGCCTCCAGCTTGCGCGACGCGCCGGAGCGGAAGTTGCCGACGATCCGCTCGACGCGCGTGTTGTCGTCCCAGGCCACCTCGATCCGCACCTCGTGCAGGCCTGGCGCGACGTCGAGCTCGTCGCGGAACGTGCCCTCGTGCATCGTGAAGACGACGGCCTTCTTCGTCTCCTGGCCGCTCAGCCGCTGGTCGAGGATCAGCACGTCGTCCACGAAGATCTTGAGCCTGCCGCGGCGCAGCGGATGCTCGAAGTCGATGCCGAGCTTCGCCGGCTCCGCCGCTGCCGCCGATTGGGCAGTGGGCGCGGCGGGCACGGGTGCGGCAGGCGCGGGATCCGC
>Ga0111538_10010826_pt1 | contig 12116 bp, 8 predicted proteins | sample SoiMethybrSBSTD1_FD_79669 | JGI IMG/M metagenome (GOLD analysis project Ga0111538, IMG submission 79669) | Bulk soil microbial communities from a Populus tree surrounding site in Tennessee, USA - Soil MetaG P. TD hybrid SBSTD1 (version 2)... | ecosystem: Environmental > Terrestrial > Soil > Tree...
ACCTGGCGGGGCTGCGGTAGGGGAGCCGTTCTACCCGGACGGCCGCAGGACCTTGGCGCGCAGGCGCGTGATGCGCACCTCGGCTTCCTTCGGGATCGAGAGCGCGAGCGCGCCCTTGCGCACCTTGGTCCACTGGACGGTGTTGTCGGTCTTGCCCAGCGAGTCCTCGCTGATCTGCTCCTCGATCAGGGAGCTGCCGAGCAGCTGATAGGAGTACGTGTAGGCGCGGCCCGCCTCGAGGTGGCCCTCGTCGGTGGTCATGTCCACCGACTCGATGTTCTCCTGGTACTGGATCGGCATGCGGAAGAAGATCTCGAAGCTGCCCTTCACGACCGTGAACTCGATGTCCACGACGAAGTCGCGCCAGACCTCGTTGTCGCCGATGCTGATGATGCTCTGACCGTCGGCGTCCGGATCGGGGCCGACGAGATGCATCTCACCGCCCTCGTTCTTGTAGCCCTTGAGCGTCGCGGCGCCCTTCCACTGGCCCTTCTGGTCCTCCGACAGGAGGTCGCGCCAGGGGACGGCCTCGATCACCGCGGGCGTGAAGAAGCGCCCGACGGCGTCGTCCGAGAGCTTGATCAGCTCCTTGTACTTGACCTCGAGCTCGTCCTTGCGGGCCGTGAGCGCCGGGTCCTGGCGGTTCTTGTTCCAGGCCAGCGCGGTGGCGTTGAAGATCTTGAACAGCTCGTCCTCGGACTGCTGGATCGTGGTCAGCGCGGCGCGGTCGAGCGGCTCGGTCGCCGCGGCCGTCTGCGCCGCGCTCATCAGGCGCTCGATGTAGGTGCGATCGCACTCCTCGATGTCCTTGGCCACCTGGCCGACGAAGTCGGCGCCAACGGTCTGGGCCTGGCCAGCCAGGTCCTCGAGCTTCCGGCGCGCCTCGGCCAGCTCGTTCGGCGGCAGCTCGGACGCCTTCGCCATCACCGCCTCCACCTCCGCCAGGCGCTGCCGCAGGCCGCGGCTCTTCTCCTCGCGCTCGAGGAGGTTCTTGGCCTTGGCCGTGCGGCTGACCACTTCGGACGCGAAGTCCTCGGCCGTCCAGAGGGGCTTGTTCTCGTCCACGTAGACGATCAGCTGCTTGGCGCCGTCCTCCGTGTCGATGTTCATCGCCATGAAGGTGTCGCGGAAGTGCGTGACCCGAGCGCGCGCCTCCTGGTAGGCCTTCGCGTCGGCGCCCTTCTTCGCCAGCACCTTCCACAGGACGCCGCCGGCCGTGACGATCACGACGACGGCCGCGACGTAGGCGATGAGCATCTCGCGCGAGCCCCTCTTCTTGAGGTCGCCGCTGTGGAGCTCGATCTCGGGCTTCTTCTTCTTGCGCAGCGCCGCGGGCCGGGCCGGAGCGGCGTTGTTGGCGGCGGCGTGCGGCGGGCGAGCGGCCGCGGCCGGGGTCGTGAGCGGAACGGGTCTGGCCGGGCGCTCGACGACGCGCTGCGCCGGGATCTCGGGCGCGGGTCGTTCGGGGCGCTCCGAGCGCGGCGCCGCGTTGGTCGATCGGGGAGCGGGCCGTGCGGTCGCCGGCGGCGACACCGGTCGTGCGGCGCTCGGCGCGCCGGCCTTGGGAGCGGTAGCAGCGGGCTGCGCCCTGCGCGCCTTGGCCGCGGCGCGCTCCGCGGCGCACTTCTGGCACAGGATGCGCAGGGAGGTGACCTCCTGCACGTTCTCGGACGGCTCGAACTGGGCGCCACAGGTCTCGCAGGTCTGCATGGGATCGGGCAGGGGAAGGGCCAGGACCTCGCGGACCTAGCGTGGATCGGGCCCCGTGTGCCGGGCGGCGCGCTCGCGGAGCAGCCGGGCCGCGCGCTCCGACTTCGGGGACGCGCCCGACTTCTTCGAGCGCATGGACATGAAGATGCGCACGACCAGGAAGGCCACGGCCGCCCCGACCAGGATCATGCTCTTTGCGTCGAACGCGGTCTTGCGCGACGCCTGCTCGTCGAGCCTGCGCACGTCGCGCGCGATCAGGTAGGGGACGTCGACCATCTGCCCCTTGCGGTTCTCGTAGCGCAGCAGGCGGTAGAAGATGGCGTCGACGTCCACGACGTCGCGCTCGAGCTCGAGCGCCGGCGGGCGATGCAGGAAGTCGACCACGACGCCCTCGGAGCCGTCGGACTCCGTGACGAACGCGCGGAACGTGTCGACCTGATCGCCGATCGGCGCCCGCAGGCGCACCGCCTCGAGGTCGGCGACGATGCCGCGCACGCTGATGATGCGCCCGCGCCAGGCGGCGGGATCGGCCACGGCGGCACGGAAGTCGAGGCGCGTCTCGACGCGCTGCTCCAGGTCGCCCGGCCCGTAGTTCGACGCGATCTCGAGCATGCGCCGGTAGCCGGGCGTCTCGCCGAAGTCCTCGTGGTCGCGGGTTCCCACCAGCGCGCCCTCGAAGAGCGACTCGATGCGGCGCTCGACCTGGACCGGTTGGACCTCCTCCTGTGCCGGCGGAGTCGCGGGCGCGACGGGGTCCTGGGGGAGCAGGCATCCCAGGAGCAGCAGGACGGGTGAGAAGGAGGGGAACATGCTCGCGCCGAGGCCTTCCCCTCGCGTCGCGCGCCGGATCACGCGCGCGCGTTCACTGAGGGGGCGGTGCGCCGAGGGCGAACTCGATGCTGTCGATGCCGTTCTTCTTGCAGAGGTTCATCACGGCGATGACGTCGGCCCACGGCACGCGCGCCTCGGCGTCGATCGTGACCGGGGTGTCGGGCCTGTTCATCGCCACCCAGTCGGCGTGCGCTTCCTTGATCAGCTGCGCCAGCTCCTCGTCGTCGTCGACGCGGCGGTTCTTCAGCTGGCGCACGGTGCGCTGCGCGTTCTCGTCCCAGTACATGGCCACACGCACCTCGTCGAGGACGATGTCGGCGGACACGCCGCCCGTGACGCCCTTCCCCTTCGGCAGCCAGGAGTCGAACTTGCCCTCCAGCTGCTTGAACTTGAACGAGATCATGAAGAACACGCACAGGCAGAAGATGATGTCGACCAGTGGCGTGACGTTGATCGCGACGGGGTTCTCGTCCCCCTCCATGCTGACGCCGGCCATGGCTCGCTCCTACTTCGGCGCGGGGACCGCGGCGCCGACCTCGACCTTGTAGATGCCGGAGAGGCTGCAGGTCTCGATGACCTTGTTGACCATGCCGTAGGGCGCGGCCCGGTCGGCGCGGATGATCACCTTGCGCGCCGAGAGCCGCACGCCGGCCGCCGGATCGACGTCCGTCTCGAGGTTCTCGTCGGCCTCCGCCTTGAGCTGGTCCTTGAGCGCCGTGATCGGCACCTCGCGCCCGCGGATCACCACCGCCCAGTGATCGTCGGCGCGGCAGTAGCCACCCTGCGCGTTGATCGGGCAGCTGAACGTGGAGCTGTCCTGGCGGTGCTGGATGTTGACGGTCGTCGCCGGGTCAGGGCTCTTGTCCGGCTTGTCCTCCTTGATCTCGCTGGCCGTCGGCAGGACGAGGTCGGCCTGCTCGCGCTGGCTCATGTCCGCCCCCAGCATGAAAAACAGGAGGAGCAGGAACATGATGTCCACCATCGGGATCAAGTTGCACTGGACGTCCTCCTTGACCGTGGGTGCCTTTCTGCGGGCCATGGCGTCTCCGATGGCAGGGGTGCGGTTGTCTCGTTAGGCGGCGGCCTTCTCGCCCGCGGCCAGGTGACGCAGCATGTCCACCGCCTGCAGGTTGATGGACAGGCACATCTTCGAGACCTTGTTCTTGAACAGGAAGTAGACGGTCAGGAACAGGATGGCGATGAACAGGCCCATCGTGGTGTTCACGAGCGACTCGTAGACGCCCTTGGCGAGGTCGCCGGGCGTCGGCGCCTTCAGGGTCTCGATGACCTGGAACGACGAGATCATGCCCGTCACCGTGCCGAGCAGGCCGAGCAGCGGGGCCACGTTCCCGATCAGCGAGAGGTACGAGATCTTGGTGTTCAGCTTGAACGTCTCCTCGCCCGCCGCGGCCTCGAGGCCGGCGATCATCTCCTGGTAGCCGGCGTCGCGCATGCGCAGCGCCGAGCCCACGACGTTGCCGAGGTAGCAGGGGTTCTCGTCGCACAGCTCGACCGCCTGGTCGAACTCGCCCTCGTTGATCAGCGCCTCGAGGTCGCCCGCCAGCACGGCCGGGGCGAGCTTCTCGCGCCGCAGGCTGACCAGGTGCTCGATGACCAGCGTCGTGCCGGCGATCGAGCAGGCGAGCATCAGGTATCCGACGAAGCCGGTCGACTCGAACAGCTCCAGCCACGACTTCTTCTTGTGACCCCCTTCACCGCCCCCTTCCTCCTGGAAGGCGAACGACGGCGCGGCGAGGACGGACAGGAGGAGCGTGGCCGCTCCGGCGAGACGCAGGGAACGCAGGGTCTTCATGGGTGGACGGGGTGACAGGGGGGGGTCAGCTACTTCTTCAGGAACGGGGAGTTCGGGTATTCGCGCTGCAGCTGCTCGGTGCGCTCGCGCTCGCGGTCGCGCAGCAGCTTCTTCTTCTCGGTGTTCTGCTCGATCTCGGACAGGAGCTTGAAGCAGTTGCCGGCGCCCGCGAGTGCACGCTCGTATTCCTCGGTGCTCTCGCCGGGCAGCGGTTTGTATTGGACCACGGTCCGTAGATAGGCGTAGAGAGCGTCCTGGATACGGTCGCCGTCCTTCTTGGCTCGGCCCTCGGTAGCCTGGATCTCGCCCAGGCCGTTCCAGGCGCCGGATTGTACTCGCGGGTCCTGGCTCTCGCCGATCAGCGCCCTGAAGATGGGCTCGGCCTCGGCGCCCTTGCTGTCGTGCAGCAGCGTGCGGGCCTTGCCCAGCCGGGCCTCCTGCGCCATGGCGGGCTCGATGCCGGCCATGGTCTCGACCGCGCCGTAGCGCTCCCGGGCCTCGGCCATCTTGCCCTGGCCCTCGAGCAGGCGCCCCTCGAGCAGGCCCAGCATGGGTTCGACCCCCGCCGTCCCCTTGGAGCCCTGGGTCAGCTTGTCGAGCGCAGCCTGGGCGCCGGCCGCATCCCCCTTGAGGAGGTGCAGTCCGATCAGGTTCTCGCCCACCGAGCGCAGGTAGCGGCCCTTGGCGAAGTCCTTGGCGAGGCGGTCGTACCCCGCGATCGCGGCGTCCACGTCGCCAATGCGCTGCTGCGCGTAGGCCAGGAGGTACTCGGCCTCCTGCACGTGCATCGGCCGCAGCCCCTCGATCGCGAGGACGGCTTGCAGCTGCTCGCGCGCCGCGTCGTAGGAGCCGCCGGTCACGGCGGCCTGTGCGCCGGTGAGCTCCTCGGGCGTGTCGAAGTAGTCGATCGACGTGATCGTCGGCCAGGCGACGAGCTTCTTCGCGCCCTTCTCGGGCTGGAACTCTACGCCCGTGTAGCCCTCCTCGACGACCTTGCCGACCTCGGCCGAGCCGTCCTTCATGTACAGCGAGTCGGTCTCGCCTTCCTGCGCCGAGGGAACGCGCGCGAAGCCGAACGCGAGGACCGCGCTCAGCAGCACCGGGAACTTGCTCATCGTCACCGTCGTCACGTCCTGGAGCTCGCGGAGCTCCTTCCGGTTACTTGAAGACCTTCTTCGAGAGCTCCGCTTCGAGGGCCTTGAACTTGTCCTTGAAGCCGAACTCGCCGTTGTCGAAGTCGTCGGACTGCGTGCGCTTCGTGCTGTTGATGGCGCGCTTGGCGTTGTCGTACTGCCCCTCGTCCGACCACAGCTTGATCTGGAAGTACTTCGCCTGCCACCACTGCCGGGACTTGCCCGCCGGCGAGTTGTCGAGCACGCGCTCGTAGATCTGCTGCGCGCGGTCGAGGCGGCCCTGGTCCTTGCCCTCCAGGCCCACCATGTGCGTGGCCACGCCCCACTCGAGGTACGCGGGGACGAGCTCGGGGCGCGCCTCGACCACGGAGCGATCGAACTTCTTGGTCGTGTCGCCCGGCGCGAACAGCGAGACCTGGTCGAAGAGCCGCGCGTAGAGCGACTCGGCCTTCGGGATCTCGCCCAGGATCGCCAGCGTGCGCGCGCGCTCGAGCGACACGCGGTAGCTCGGCGCCTGCTCCTCGAGCTTGGTGTAGATCTGCGCCGCCTGCGCCCACAGCTCGGGGTCGAGGATCGGGCCCTGCCAGTCGACGAACGTCTCCTGGCCATCGGGCACCTTGTTGAAGAACAGCCCGAGCACGTAGAGCCGCTGCGCGATGTCGAAGACCTCGCCGGCGCGCAGCGCGGCGGTCCCGGCGAGAGCGCCCTGGACCGATTTCTCGTAGTAGAACGCCGCCTTGCGCCACAGCTCCTCGGCGCGCTTGGAGGCCGGGTCCTTCTCGGCCTCCTTCGTCGCGGTCTGATCGAGCGCGCGCGCGAGCACGCCGGCCGTGGTGGCCAGGCCCGGAGCATCGGGCGTGCGCTGCATCAGCGACTCGAAGAGCTTGAGCGCCTCGTCGACCTTGCCGTCGGCGTGCAGCGCCTGGATGCGCAGGCCCCACACGGCCGTGGCGTTGTCCGAATCGGTGCCGACCTTCTCCTCGAGCCCCGCGATCAGCGGCAGGACCTCGTTCGCCTTGCCGAGCTCGATGAGCAGGCTGCCGAGGCCCATGCGCGCCGAGAACTCGAAGCCGAACAGGCGCTTGCGCACCGCGGTGTCGAGCGTCTCCTCCTGCGCCTTGATCAGGAGATCGATGGAGGAGCGGTACAGGCCCTCGGCCTGCTTCAGGAGCGCCGTGCCCTCGGCTTCCTTGCCCTCTTGCTGCTGGAGCGCCTTGGCCTGCTGGTAGGTCGCGTTGGCGGTGCGGAACGTGGCCTCGAGGTGCGTGGGCGAGTTGGGATCGATCTGCGTGTAGAACGCGATCGCGCCCGCGAAGTCGCCGTCGTTCTCGAGCTTGAGGCCCTGCCAGATGCCCGCGTCCGCGGCCAGCGGGTGCTGGGGATAGCGCGTCGCCAGCGCCTGCATGCGCTCGTCGGCGCGCTTCGCGTAGTAGCGCGACTTGTCGCGCCGCGCGAGCTCGCCGTAGCAGTTGACCGCCGCGCGCAGCGCCTCGGGCGCGCGCGTGCCCTTCGGATAGATCTCGGCCGCGCAGTCGTAGGCCAGCGAGGCCTCGTGCAAGCGGTTCTGCCAGCGGTAGATCGTGCCCGCGAGGAAGTAGGACGAGGCGCCGACCTCCTGCTCGTCGCGCGCGCCCTTCACGGTGTCGCGAGCGCGCCGGCACAGGTCGAGCGCGCGCGAGAAGTCACCGCGGCCGGCCGTGGTCTCGGCGATGCGCAGGATCTTGTCGGGCGGCAGGTTGAAGACCGGGAGCTTGCCGAGGAGCTCGCGGCCGGTCCGACCGGCCGGGCCCTGCGGGTCGAAGTCCACGAGCGACTGGGCCGTCGCGCTGGCCGCGCTGATGTCGCCGGCCTTCATCTCCGCGTCGGCCTTGGCGGCCACCACCTCGACGCCCGAGCTCGTCAGCCACGCGTCGGGCGTCGTCTTCAGGAAGTCGTCGGCGGCCGAGATCGCCTCGATGTACCGCTTCAGGCTCGTCAGCAGCTTGATGCGGTTGGAGGTCGCACCGGAGATCATGTCGGCCTCGTCGGGACCGACCTGGTACACGCCCTTCTCGTCCGTCTCGAAGCCATCGCGCAGCGCGACGGCGTCCTCGTAATCGACCAGCGCGTCCTCGGGAGCGCCGAGCTGCTCGTGACACAGGCCCTGGTAGATGATCCCGCGGTAGGAGAGCAGCGATTCCGGGTAGTCGAAACCGAAGCTGCCGAAGGCCTCGAGCGCCGCCTCGAGCTGCTTCTTCTGCTCCGGTGAGCCCTCGGGAAACAGCACGGCGTGCTGGAACTCCATGCGCGCGAGGTTGTAGCTCGCGATCATGTGCTGGCGCTGCGCGTAGTCCTGGTCGCCCGTGCCCTGCGTGAGCTGCGTCGCGAAACGCTCGACGCGCTCGCGCAGCCACTGCTTCGCCTCCTCGAAGATGCGGTGGCCTTCCTCGGTGAGCTCGGCGCGCTTCGCCGCGTCTTTCTCGACGCGCAGGCCGGCCGTGAGCGTGGTCGCGATCTCGAGGTACACGCTCGGCAGGTTCGCGCGCACCAGGTCGGCGACGCTCGTGCGCGCGTTGGCCTGGATGAAGGCCTTCTCCTCCTCGACGAGCGTCTTCAGCGCCTCCAGGCGCTTGGCGAAGTCGTCCGACTCGCGCTTGGTCGCGTCGAGGCGCAGCTCGAAGCCCAGCGCCGTCACCTCGAGCATCTCGTTCGCGCCCGGGTTGCGGGCCTGGATCGTCTTCAGCAGGCCGTCGGCGAGGTCGTCGTAGTTCTCCTCGAAGAGCCTGCGCGCGAACTGCGTGTCGTCACGGCCGAGCACCCACTCGCTCTGCGCCGCGGCGGGGGACAGGAGCAGCAACGGAAACGCCCAGCGGGCGACCAAACCGATCGTCGGCACGTGCACCTTCCAGACGAGTGTCATCGGCTGGGCTGGAAGCCCTCGGCATCCTTGGCCTGCGCGACGCCGAAGGCGTTCTCGTAGCGGTAGTACACCTCGAGCGTGAGCACGTTGATCGCCGTGCTGTACAGCGCGTGGCCGGTGTGGCCGCCCCAGCGGTCGTCGTCGAGCCAGCCGCCGCGCGCGCACACGTCGCGTCCCTTGCTCGCGTCCTGCAGCGGCAGGATCGAGTCGATGAGCGCCTTGTTCCACGGATCCCAGTAGCGGCCGGCGCCCTTGCGCGGGCTGTCGGGACCGTCGAACTGGTTCAGCGCCATCGTGGCGTAGTACCAGTAGTAGTAGTCGATCGAGAGCTTGTCCTTGGAGACCGTGGGCAGGTCCTTGACGATGTGCTTGGCCGCCAGCTCGAGGAACGGATCCTCGAGGTCGTGCTGCACGAACGTGCGCACGAGCATCCCGAGCGCCGACATCGTCCCGGTGTGATAGGTGAAGTTGTCAAGCACACCGCGGATCACGTCGCCAGCCTGGTAGGCGTTCTGGTAACCCACGAGGCCGTCCTTGCCCGTCGTGTACTGGGCATAGGCGTAGGCGCCTTCCATCACCTCGGGCGGCACGTCGAGCTTGACGAGCACGGCGGACTTCAGGGCCATCACGACCCACGTCGTGACCGAGATGTCGTTGTCGAGGTTGCCGTTGAACTCGTCCTGGGTGATGGCGCCCGCCGCGAGCTTGTCCTCGAGGTGCTTGCGCGAGATGTAGCGCCAGCCCCAGCGCGCGCCCTCGGGGTTCAGCTGCTGCGCGGCGACGAGGAAGTCGACCGCCTTCTGCGCCGGTCGCTTGAGCTCGCGGTTGCGCGAGATGCCGTAGGCCTCGCACAGCGCCATCGTGGTCAGGGCCTGGTTGTACATGGCCTTCGACCAGTCCGGGTTCGACAGCGCGCCCGTCTCCGCGTTCTGGTGGTCGACGAGCCACTTCACGCCGCGCTTCACGACGTCGCCGGCCGAGTGGCGCTTGCCCATCGCCATGTCGACGATCTCGATCTTCGAGCCGACCGAGATGCCCTGGCCGAGCAAGCACAGGAGCGCCATGCCGGTCAGCCCCTCGTTGTAATAAGGGATGACCTCGGTCCCGGCCGGGATGCACGGCTTGTCGTTCGTGCAGTGCGTGGTCAACGTGTCGACGCCCCACGAACCGTCCTCGTTCTGGTGGCGGATCAACCAGCGCAGTCCCTCGAGCACGGCCTCTTCCGTTCCGACCGTGGCACCCTTCGGCGGGCGGCCCTTCTTGGTGCGCGTCGACGTGGCGGCGCGGCGCGACACGAACGCCGACGGCGAGCCGGTCCCGTAGTGGCCGCCCGCGCCGACGCCGATCGACGTACCGCCTGTGAACGCCTCCGAGCCGTCGTCGGCGCCCGTCGGGTCGCCGATGTCCTGGTAGAGGTCCTCCTCGACCTCCTCGGTGGGCACGAAGGTGGTCTCCTCCTCGTAGGTGACCAGCTCGGCCTGCACCTCGTTCTCGGGGATCTTCTTGCGGTCGATCTCCTCGGGTGGCTGGACCACTTCCTCCGCCGCAGCGCGCGGAGCCGATACCGCGATCTGTGTCGCGGCATCGTTGTCCTTCTGCATCTCGTGGCGGACGTACATCACGCTCATCCCCGCGGCGATGATCACGTGCAGCCCGATCGCGATCATGAGCCAAGGCGAGTTCTTGGCCAGTCGGACAACCGCCTGGACGAGCTTCAGGTCTTGGAGAGCCATGGACTACGCGGGGGACCCGGGTGAGGAGCGGTCGGGGGGAAGAGCATAATGGCAATCCCCCCCCTCTACCAACCCGCCGGGCGCCGGTTTCGGCGCGCGTTGGGCCGCGGATCGCCGACCCGCGTGGCCGAAGGGTCGCGCAGCGAGACTATCTGGGCGCGGCGCCGAGGCCGAACACGTTGTCGAAGCGGTAGTACACCTCGAGCGTGAGCACGTTCATCGCCGTGTTGTAGAGCGCGCGCCCCCGGGAATTGCCGCGCGCTTCCTGCAGCCAGCCGCCGCGCGAGCAGACGTCCTGCTTCCGGGTGTGGTCCTGCAGCGGCAGCAGCGAGTCGACCAGGCCCTCGTTCCAGGGCTTCCAGAACTTGCCGGCGCCGAGGCGCGGGCTGTCGGGACCGTCGTACTGGTTCAGCGCCAGCGTCGCGAAGTACCAGTAGTAGAAGTCCACGGACAGGCCGTCCTTCGTGACGTGCGGCACGTCCTCGGCGATCTCGGCCGCCGCGTGCATCAGGAACGGGTCACTGACCTCGCCGCCCGCGAAGGTGCGCAGCAGCATCCCGAGCGCCGAGCGGCGCGCCGCGTGGTAGGTGAAGCGGTCGCCGGGGTCCGTTGACTCGGGCGCGACCGGCTCCGCCGAGTCCTCCGTGGCCGACACGCCATACGCGAGAGCGCCGGTGAGCGCCCCGGGCGGGACGTCGAAGCCGCTCACGCGCGCCGAGTAGAGCGCCATGACGACCCAGCAGCTGACCGCGGGGTCGACCTGCGCCGACAGCCCGTCGAACTCCTCCTGCGAGAGCTCGCCCGCGTCGTGCCGGCGCGTGAGATCGGCCTGCGAGCCGATGCCCCAGCCCCAGAGCTCGCCATCCGCACTGCGCTTCTGCGCCGCGACGAGGTAGTCCACCGCGCGCTGGGCCATGCGCTTGATCTCGCGGTTCGACGGCGCGAGCCCGAAGGCCTCGCACAGCGCCATCGTCGGCAGCGTGTCGTTCTCGGGTCGCTCGAAAGGCGCCGAATCCGAGAACGAGCCGTCGTCCTTCTGGTGGTCCATCAGCCAGCGGATGCCGCGCTTCACGACCTCACCCGCCTGGTGCTCCACGCCCATGGCCGTGTCGACGATCTCGATCTTCGAGCCGACCGAGATGCCCTGGCCGAGAAACGCGAGCAGCGCGAGCGCCGTCATGCCCACGTCGTAGGAGCCGTCGAGTCCGGCGTCGGCGGGGATGCACGCCGGGTCCGTGCTGCAGTGCTCGTGCAGACCGCTCGCGCTCCACGAGCCGTCCGCGTTCTGGTGACGCGCGAGCCAGCGCAGCCCCTCGAGCACCGCTTCTTCCGTCCCCTGCAGCGGCTTGTCGGACAGGCGGCCCCGCGTGCCGAGATTCTTCGCCGCGATGCGACGCCCGACGAAGTTCGAGGGCGTGCCCGTGCCGTAGTGCCCGCCCTGACCGACGCCGATCGACGTGCCGCCGGTGAAACCGTCGGAGCCGTCGTCGGAGCCCGTCGGATCACCGATGGCGTCGTGGAGGTCCACTTCCTCCTCGGGCTCCTCGGTGGGGACGAAGGAGGTCTCCTCGCGGTAGGTCACGAGCTCGGTCGGGACCTCCTGCTCGGGGATCTTCTTGCGGTCGATCTCCTCGGGCGGCTGGACCACCTCCTGCGCCCGCGCTTGCACGGCGGTCACCGCGATCTGCGTGGCGACCTCGCGGTCCTTCTGCAGCTCGTGATGGAGGTACATCAAGCTCATCACCGTCGCGACGATCACGTGCAGGCCGATCGCGATGAGGATCCAGGGGGAGTTCCTGGCCATGCCGACCAGCCAGCGGACGGGCTTCGAGTCTCGGAGAGCCATGGGCGGAGTGCGGGCCTGACCGCCCGGCGCGGTGTGCGCCGGGGCGGCGGATGCGTTGACGCGCGCTCCTACCGCACCGTTGCCGGGCGGTTTCGCGATCGTCGCGGCTCGTGTGCCGGAGCCTGCGGGGCCCTGAGAAAAGAAAAGGGCG
>Ga0111538_10010828_pt1 | contig 12115 bp, 11 predicted proteins | sample SoiMethybrSBSTD1_FD_79669 | JGI IMG/M metagenome (GOLD analysis project Ga0111538, IMG submission 79669) | Bulk soil microbial communities from a Populus tree surrounding site in Tennessee, USA - Soil MetaG P. TD hybrid SBSTD1 (version 2)... | ecosystem: Environmental > Terrestrial > Soil >...
CCCGCAGCGCACGATCTTCTTCCCGAATGCCTCGATCACGGGCCGGGCACGCTCGAACGTTGCCTCGTCCGCCCCGCACATGACGGTGAGCGCGCCCTGCTGCGCGCCCGACACCCCGCCACTCACGGGCGCGTCCATGAACGCCGTCTCACGCTCGGCCAGCCGTGCCGCGATCCGTCGCGAGGTCGCCGGGTCACCGGAAGTGCAGTCGATGAACAACGACTGCGGCGCCAGACCGGCGAGAACGCCGTCCGGACCGTCGAGCAGCGCTTCCACCTCGCGCGACGTCGGAAGGCACGTGATGACGACATTCGCGCCGCGCGCGGCGTCGGCAGGAGAAACCGCGACGCGTGCGCCGGTCTCCGCCGCGAAGGCGTCGGCTCGCGCCTTCGTCCGATTCCAGACGGCGAGCGAGAACGGCGGCTTGGCAAGATGACGGGCCATCGGCGCGCCGATGGCGCCGAGTCCGAGAAAGGAAACGTTCACGATGGTGTGCGGCTCGAAGACAATGGCCTGCAGTGAAACGGCGGGACGCAGCGAACGTCGGAAGGTCGTGGGACCGCAGGTGCGCGTCAACCGGCGCCGATCACATCACCGGATGCGACGACCGCGCTGTACGTTTCCGCGGCGTGGTGTCGATCCTCACGATCTCGGGCATGGTCGCGGTTCACGCGAAGCGCGCGGTGTTCACCGCGCTCGCGGGCGTGCCCGGTGTTCTGTCGGCCGAGGTCGACATCGGACGCGCGGTGGTCGAGCATGATGCGTCCACGACAGCCGACGCGCTCAAAGCGGCGATCGTGTTGGCGGGCTGCGAGGTGACGTCAGTGAGAATCGAACGTCGACTCCCGCTGACCGACCTGTGACGTGATACGACCATGATTGTGCTTGTTCCGCGCTGGGGGACGTTCGTAACTTGACGCCCCGCCTCGGCAGGCCCTTCACCGCACTCCGATGACGCCATCCCAGCGAAAGGAAGAACGCCCGATCGCGGCGTTGATCGCGCCCGACATTCTGGCGCTACTGGAGGAGTCGCCATCGGATGTCGCCGCCGAAACCGAGGAGATGCACGCGGCGGATCTCGCCGACGTCGCCGAGTCGCTCCCGATCGAGCAGGTGAAGCTCCTCCTGCGCGTGCTGCCTGCGGAGCGCGCGGCGGACGTGCTCGAGTATCTGGACGAGGAGCTGCGCGCCGAGCTGCTCGAGGAGATGCCCGCATCGCAGGCGGCGAAGCTCGTCTCCGAGATGACGCCGGACGACCGCGTCGACGCGCTCGAGGAGCTCGAGGCAGAGCGCTCGAAGGAGATCCTCGCCGAAATACCGGCGGAAGCCCGGCGAGAGACGGAGGCGCTGCTCACCTACGCCCCGGATTCTGCCGGTGGTATCATGACCACCGAGTTCGTGCAGCTTCCGGAGACGATGACGGTGGACGAGGCGCTCGCGAACGTTCGACGGATCGCCCGTGCCGGACGTCGAGAGGCGATGCACTCGCTGTACGTGACCGACGCGCAGGGTGCGCTGCGCGGGGTCATGTCGCTGCGCGAGCTGCTCGCTGCTCCTGAAGGAGGGCGCATCGCGGATATCGCGTGGGAAGAGGTCGTGAGCGTGCGCGCGACCGCGGACCGCGCGGAAGTCGCGCGGATGACGTCGGAGTACGACCTCGTGGCGGTGCCGGTGGTCGATGACGCTGGGCGTGTGCTCGGCGTGGTGACGGTCGACGACGTCATCGATGCAATCGTCGAGGAACAGACGGAAGACGTCCAGAAATTCGGTGCGGTCCAGCCGCTCGAGGAGCCGTACTTCCAGGCGGGGTTCTGGTCGATCGCTCGCAAGCGCGGCGGGTGGCTCATCCTGCTGTTCATCGAAGAGATGTTCACCGGGACGGCGCTGCGGCACTACGAGGCGACGCTCGCCAGCGCCATCGCGCTGACATTCTTCATCCCGCTCATCATCAGCTCGGGCGGCAACTCCGGATCACAGTCCGCCACGCTGATCACGCGCGCGCTCGCCGTCGGCGATGTGGAGAGGCGGGACGCCCTGCGCGTGTTCCTTCGCGAGCTCGGTCAGGGGCTCGTGCTGGGGGCGTTCCTTGGAGCGATTGGATTTGGCCGAGCGCTCATGTGGGGGAACGGGATGGATGTGGCGTGGGTCGTCGCGTTGACCCTTCTGTTCGTCGTGATCACGGGCACGATCGTGGGCGCGATGTTGCCCCTGCTCTTCACCCGATTGGGTTTCGACCCCGCGATTGCGTCATCGCCGTTCGTCGCATCGCTCGTGGACGTGGCAGGGATCATCATCTACTTCAACATCGCGATCCATCTACTAGGGCTCCGCTGAATGGCCGGCGGCGACACCGGACGGGTTACCGGTAATTGGTTACCGCAGGTGGTAGTCGCACACATCCGCAACCAATAACCGATAACCAGTCGTCAGACACTAGCCGGCTCCGGTCCGGAAACGCGCGCCGTTTCCATCTCGACCGTTTCGGCCTCGCTTGGATCCGCCGGTGTCAGGCCAACGATTCCCTGCTCGAGCCAGCTGTGCTCCCCGCGCAATACCTGCATCGCCACCTTGTATAGCGCCGGATCGGACGGCCCAAACAGCGCGCGGAAGTGCGCGCGGATGCGCTGGCGCGCCTCGATACAGAACGCATCGGCGAGCACGACCGCCGCTGCGCGACCCTGTTTGGCCAGCATCTGCGCACGCGAGCACGCGGCGGCCATCGCATAGAGCTCCGCGCCAATGTCCACGGCGCGAAACAGCACCATCTGACGACGCTCGAGCTTCGGACCGAATCGCACCATGGCGTGGAAGATCGCGCGCCCGAGCTTGTTTGTCGCGCGATTCGCGAATCGCAGGTGTTTGGCCAGCTTTCCGAATTCCGTGTACGGACGCGGGCGCAGGCGTGCCAGCCAGCGCGCTGGATACCACGTCGCGTAGAACGGCGCGGACCTGGACAGCGCGGCGAGCCGCTGCTGCATCGACGACTCTGGCGCGACGATCGGGAAAGCCAGCTTGAAGTGGTAGTCCACCGCCTCACGCGCGATGAACAGGCGCATGATCTCCGAGGAGCCCTCGAAGATCAGGTTGATGCGGAAATCGCGCATCGCCCGCTCGACGGGGATCGGCTTCTCCCCGCGCGCCTCGAGCGATTGCGCGGTCTCGTAGCCACGACCGCCGCGGATCTGCACCGCGTCGTCCACGATGTGCCACCCGGCCTCGGTGTTGTACAGCTTTGCGATCGCCGCTTCCAGTCTGATGTCGTAGCCGCCCCGCTCGTAGAGCGCGGTCGAGAGCTCCGCCACCGCTTCCATCGCGAACGTGTTCGCCGCCATGCGCGCGATCTTCTGCGCGATCGCCTCGTGCTTGCCGATCGGCTGGCCCCACTGCACCCGCTCATTGGCCCAATCGCGCACGACGCGGAGCAGCGCCTTGCCGACGCCGGCGCACCCGGCGGGAATCGTTAGGCGACCGGTGTTGAGCGTCACGAGCGCCAGCTTGAGTCCCTTCCCCTCGCCCCAGAGGATGTTCTCGCGGGGCACCCGGACGTTGTTGAACCGGATGACGCCGTTCTCGATCGCCTTGAGCCCCATGAACCGGCAGCGGTGCACGATCTCCACGCCCGGGAACGACGCCTCGACGATGAACGCCGTGATCTGCTTGCGCGTTTTGCCCTTCGCGTCCACCACGTCCGGCGTGCGTGCCATGACGACGTAGAGGTCGGCGCGCGTGCCGTTCGTGCACCACAGCTTCTGCCCATTGAGGATGAAGTACTTCCCATCCTCGCTGGGCGTCGCGCTGGTGTTCATGTTCGCCGGGTCCGACCCGGCGTCGACCTCGGTCAGCGCGAAAGCGGAGATCGCACCTTTCGCCAGCCGCGGGAAATACTTTCGCTTCTGCTCTTCGGTGCCGAACAGCTTGAGCGGCTGGGGCACGCCGATCGACTGGCTCGCGGACAGTAATGCAACGAGGGATCCGTCCTTTGACGTGACCATCTCCATCGCCCGCACGTACGACAGCTGCGAGAGCCCGAGCCCCCCGTACTCCTTGGGGATCTTGATCCCGAACGCGCCCATGTCGCGAAGCTCCTGGACGTAGACCTCCGGGATCTCGCCGGTCCGATCGACTTCCTCCGAAGGGAACCGCTCGAGAAAGCCGCGCAGTCGATCGAAGAACGGCTTCGCCCGCGCAGCCTCGGCAGGATCGTCAACGACGGGGTGCGGATGGATGAGGTCGAGCCGGAACCGGCCGAGAAACAGCTCGCGAGCAAAGCTCGGGTGCTCCCACTCGGTCTCTCGCGCGGATTCAGCGACGTCGCGCGCTTCCTTCTCCGTGGCAATGTGCGAGGTGTCAGCCATGTCGCGTTCTGGACGGGGTGATCCTCCCTGGCTCCGTTTGCGTTGCATGATGACTGCCACGCCGGTCGGCGCGCACGACCACGGCCGCACCCACGAGCCCGATGACGGCGAACGCGAACCACTGAATCGCGTACCCCAGATGCGGTCCTTCGTCGAGGAGCGGCAGAGGCAACCGCGCTGGAGTCGAGTCACGCGACGGGGGCGGCGACTCGGGCGATCGATTCTCGGTTGCCACGAGGATGTATGGTGCGATCGGATACGGCAGCCGTTTCGCCACCGAGTCGTACTCGAGACGCCGAAGCACTCGCGGACTGCTCGTCGCCGAGACGGTTCCGCGCCCACCGCGGGGAATCTCCAGCAGATACCCCGTGACCGCGGCGTCGTTCGATTCCCGCCAGCGAGCGAAGTCCACGCTCATGGCATCCGCGGCGTAGACCCAACCGCGATTGATGAGCACCGCGGTGTCGGTCCCCGGCGTGCGAAGCGGCGTGAGGATGTTCGCCCCGGGCGACCCTTCGCGCGTTCGCGACGCGAGGGAAAGCTCGTTGTCCCAATCGAAGGTCCCGGCCGCCGTCGCCCGGCGGTAATCCGCCGTCGCCGTATCGCGCATGGCCTCGAGCGCCGGCGCTGCCGGCATGGAGAGGCGGTCCGCGAGCTTCGTGTTCGCCGCTCGCCGGTCAGCCAGTCGACGCAGCTGCCAGAAGCCAAGGCGTACGCATCCCGCCGCGACGACGATCGCGAAGATGACGAAGGCAAGCGCGCGACGACTCATGCGGCGCCTAACGCTAGAACAGCGACATCTGCTCGCCGAGCGCATCCGGTTCCACCGGTCGCTGGCGAAGCAGTCGCTGAAGATCTCGCGCCGAGGCGGGGCTGTGACCGGCGAAGTGGTTGTTGACGTACCCGGACACTGTTTTCACACGTCGCGCGAGGGCGGCAATGACCGCCGCCCAGGACTCGAGCTCGCGCGATCGATCGACCTGGATGCGCGAGTAGTCGACGAGATCGCGGTTCGGTCCCATCCATCGAATGTAAGCGAAGTCCGACGTCGGCCGATCGGCGAGCGCCATCATCACCTTTCGCGGAATCCACCGCGCGTCCACCAGCGCGACGCCGACGTTATGCTCGGCAAGCAGCGCGATGATCCCGTCGTGGATCCACCCGCGCTGCCGGAACTCCACGGCCACGCGCACGTCGCGCGGGATGAGCGGAAGAAAGTTCGCGAGGGCGGGCAGCTCGGATGGGGCGAAGTCCGGTCCGAGCTGCATCAGAACGGGCCCGAGCTTCGGACCGAGCTCACGCGCGCGATCGAAGAACAATGCCGCGAGGTCCGCCGAGTCACGCAGCCGGTTTTCGTGCGTGATCTCCTGCGGCAGCTTGAGCGCGAAGGAGAAATCCGGCGGGGTCCGATCGGCCCATCCGCGAACCGTCTTCGCCGCTGGAATCGCGTAGAAGGTGGAGTCCACCTCGACCGTCGTGAACGCGCGCGCATACACGGTGAGAAAATCAGCCGGGCGCGTCTCCGGCGGATAGAACGGTCCCACCCATGCATCGTAGTTCCATCCCTGCGTGCCGATGCGAACGTCGCCGAGGTCGTTGCTCATCGCGACACAATCGATGGCGTGAATCAGCGATGTCAAGTTGAGGTCGGGTCCCGATCTTGCCTTTCAGCGTGGCAGAACCAATCGACCACGAATGCTGGAGGCGCATCATGGATGAGATGGATCGCAGGAACGCAGGTGAGGATCCCACGATCATGGGGAACGATGTCCCACGCGAGCCGACGCATGACGATCGCGACGTTACGGCGAAGCCGGTACGCGACGACGCGACGACCGCGGACTACGTCGGCGAAGCCGCGGGCGGAATCTCGGGCGGACTTGCCGGCGCGGCAATCGGCTCGATTGGTGGGCCGGTTGGAACGCTGATCGGAGGGCTTGCGGGCGTGGTCGGCGGCTGGTGGGCCGGACGCTCCATCGCCGAAGCGGCAAAGGACTACGGTGACGTGGACGACCGCTACTATCGCACGCACTACGAGCGCGGTCGTACGAGCTCGCGGTCGTTCGACGACGTACGACCCGCGTATCAGCTCGGACATCTCGCAAGCAGGAATCCGGACTATCGCGGCAGCGACTTCGACACGGTCGAACGCGATCTTCGTCGAGGCTGGTCGAACGAGATCGGCGCGCGGCACGGTGACTGGGCGTCTGTGCGTGACTACGCGCGGGAAGGATACGCGCGCGGCGCATCGACACTCGCCGCGACGTCAGCCGGCGCCGTCGACAGCGCAGTGCGCACCAGCGACCGGCTCGATAACATCGGCGATCGTTCGGCGCATGCCGCCGACCGTGTCGCAACCGGGCTCGAAGCGGGCGTCGACAACATCAAGGATCGCATCGATGGGAATCCGGCGTCGAAGCCGGGTCTGGACCCGACCGACGCACGCGCGGGCGGGCGCAACTTCGCCGAGCGCGCGGCCGACAAGGTGCGCGGTAGCGATGATCCGGCGGACACAACCAGTCGCGTTGGCGACGCAACCCGCCGCGGCGCGAACAAGGTCGTCGATGCCGTGGACAACGTGAAGGACCGGATCGACGGAAACCCGGCGTCGAAGCCCGGGCCTGATCCGACGGACAGACGGGCGTAAACGGAGGGACTGGGGACTGGGGACTCGGCCGGGAGGCTTCTACAGGCGAGGGGGTCTCCTCGGCGCCAATAACATCCCGGCCGAGTCCCCAGTCCCCATGTCCCTTTTGGCCCGCCTAACGGTAGGTCTCGAAGAACCCGCTTCCCCGCCCGTCGAGCGACGCTCCTCCAACCCGCCCGGAAATTCGGGCCGTCCCTTTCATTTGAATGAAGTAGGGCCGCGCGAGCGCGCGACCGGCCAGCGTCTCGCCCCGCTCCACATTCGGCTCGCGGGTGTCCGTGCCCACGGCATCCTCGATCGTCAGCTCGACGCGGAGTGTGTCCTCCCCGCGCGCGTCGGCGAACACCGCCCGCGACGGCACCCGCACGTCCCGGCCACCGACACGAATCGTACGGCCGTCGGTGTAGTCGATGCGCCGCGGACGGAACAGCGCACGAAACCCTAACGAGTCCACCAGGTAGACGAACAGCGGCGTCTCGCTGCTCACACTGTCCGGCGGCTGCACGCGACCATACAGAAAGGTGTAGGAGCCCGCACGCGCGGCACCCCACTCCCAGGTGACGCCACGCCACACGCCCCAGTTGTGATCGTGGTAGGCCTGTACGCCCTCGAACCGCTCGCAAGTACCGCCAACGCAGATCGTGCCCGTCGCCGACGCGCGCAGGCCGGGAACCACGTATCCGGAGACGAACCCCTCGTCACCGAGAGACGCTCCGGGGAAATACGCACCCGAGGCGGGCGTCACGACGAGGTCCACGACGGCCTCGCCCTCACCACGTTCCCCACGTGCACGCGCGTGAACGACGTACCTGCCGGCACTGTCCACGAACACGCGCCCGCTACCGATGCGCAGATCGGCGTTCCACGTCGAGAACGATACGGAGTCGTTAGGAAACACGGCGGAGAACCGGCGCGCGGGCTTTTCTTCGGCGTGGAGCGTCAGGAGTACCTGGCCGCCCCACCGCCCATCCGGTACTGCTCCACCCACGATGAAGGAGAGAAATCCCCATCGCTTCCTGTCAGCCGACAGCACGTTGAAGTAGTGCCACTCTCCCCAGCTCTCGCGGTTCTCGGCGTTTCGTGGCGGCAGATGGAAGTGATCGATGTCCGCGCGCAACTCGGCGGACGTTGGCGCGCGCCACCGCCGATCGAGATCGTCATCCTCCCATCGACCCGTGGCCAGCGCCGGAACCGCCCCCACGACGGCGGACCGAGATGGCAGCTCGCCGGTGGCGCGCACCGCCTGCTCGCGGCCATCACGCGTGCGCAGGTACACGAGCTTGTCGACGATCTGCGGCGCGACAGCCCTGACACCGGGCGCATAGCGCGGATTCGACAGCAGCTGAAGATCCAAAAAGCGTGCGTTGCTGATCGAGAAGTACAGACCACCGACGCCGCCGGTCTTCATCACCTCGACATCGATGCCCTCCGGGAGGACGGTTATGTCCCCGCCGCCCACCAGCCGTTCGTCGCGCGCCTGAGTCAGCATTGCTTCGCCGATGGCCAGCAGCACGATCATGACGCCGACACCCAAGCCGAAGCCGCCGAGCAGGAGCGCCGATCGCCACGGGCGCAGCGTGAGGTTTCTCCTCGCGAGAATCCCGATCATGCACGCCTCAGAAGCGGCTCGTCACGAATGACCCGTCCATCGAGCATGTGGATGACCCGCCGCGCCGCGCCCGCCAGATTCTCATCGTGCGTGACCACGACGATCGTCATCCCATCGCGGTTGAGCCGATCGAATAGCGCGATGACATCGCTGCCGGTGCGCGCGTCGAGCTCACCCGTCGGCTCGTCGGCGAGGAGGACGATCGGGCGATTCGCGAGCGCTCGTGCGATCGCGACCCGCTGCTGCTCTCCGCCTGACAGCTCGGCCGGACGATGATCGGCGCGCGCCTGCAACCCCACGTAGCCTAACAACTCACGCGCCCGGTCGCGCCGCTCCGTCAGCTTCACCTTTGCCTCGGCCATCGGCAGCTCGACGTTCTCTTGCGCCGTCAGCACCGGTAACAGGTAGAATCGTTGGAACACGAAGCCGATGTTCGTGAGGCGGAAGCGTGTGGCCGCCTTGTCCGGCAACGTGCTGACCGCAGTCCCACCGATCGTCACGCCGCCCCTCGTCGGCCGATCGATCGCGCCGAGCAGGTTGAGCAGCGTCGACTTGCCACACCCCGACGGGCCGACGATGGCGACGTACTCGCCCTGCGCGACGTCGAGTGAAACGCCACGCACCGCGTGCACCGGCTCGGCGGAGCGCGGGTAGTCCCGGTGGGCGTCACGAACGAGCAGGAGCGGCTGGCCACTCATCCGACCGCCTCCTCGCGCAGTGTGGCCGAAATCGGGAGGGACGCCGCGCGCCATGCCGGATAGATCCCGGCCGCGATTCCCGACGCAACGAGCAGCGCCAGCGCGCGGAACGCCGAGTTGGGTTGGAAGAGAAAGAAGTCGATCGCGTCGGGCAGGCCTGGGAATCCCCGCAGGATCGAGTTCAGCCACTTCGCCGTGAACACTCCGAGTATCAGACCGGCCGCCGCCCCGGTCAGGCTCAACCCGATGCCCTCGATCACGATCTGATGCACGACGTGGCTACGCGATACGCCGATGGCCCGCATGATGGCGATCTCGCCGATGCGCTCGTTCACGCTCACCGTCACGATCGTCGTCACGAGCAGAAAGCCGACGATGAGGCTCACCGCGCCGAGGATGAACGCGAGCTGCCGAAAGTAGCTGAGGCGGTGCTCCGCCTCGGCAATGACTCCGCCGGTGGAGAGCGCACTCACGCGCGGCAGCGCGCGCTCGATTGCGCCGCCGGCCACATCCGGGTTGACGTTAGGCGCCGTCCGCACCATGAACAGCGACACGCGATCGGCGCGGTCGGCGCCCCCCATGGCCTGCACGGTCGCAAGCTGCAGGGCGGCGGCGCGGTCGTCGGCGCTCAGGTACGTGAACCGAGCGCGTCCGGAGACGACAACGCGGCGACGTCCCGTGTAGGTTCGGAGCTGCGACTCGAACCCGGCCGCGACATCGAGCGTGTCGCCAATGCGCGCGCCGGTCGCGCGCAAGAGCGCGTCGCTCGCGACCAGCGCGTCCGCCGGCGGGTCCCGCCCCTCGAGCAGCTCGTAGTCGCCCTGAACCGTGGGGTCGACTCCGAGCGCGAACGCCGTCACCGGGCCGCGGCCGCCTAACACGTGGATCGTTGCGCCGAGCACCGGTGCGACTGCGGTCACGCCGGCGATCCGCTGCATGGCAATCGTCGCGTCACGGGCCTGTGCGATCGTCGCCTCGGTGTCGAATGGCCACGTACCTCGTGGCGACACACGAAGCGTAAAGCCGTTTCGCCCGAGGAGGCTGGCGAACGATTGTCGCATCCCGGTGGCAAGCATGACCATGTCGAGCAGCATCGCCGCCGAAACGGCCACGCCGAGCACGGCCAGGAGCGTTCGGCTGGCGTGCCGGCGGAGCGACAAGGCGGCGAGCTGGAACCGCATCAGCGGCCGAACAGGGTTAGTGGCGGTGTACGCGCCAGCCGACGCGCGGCCAGAGCCCCCGCACCGATCCCCAGCACCAGCGACAGCAGCACGGAATACGTGACGGTTCCCGGCGTGATGATCGCGAACCGGAGCGGCGTCCGATACACAGCCTGGTAGTGGGCGTTGACGAACGCCGACGTCACGAACCCGAGTCCGACGCCGAACAGGCTGCCTAACAACGCCACGAACGAGGACTCCAGCATCACGGTGCGGACCACCGTCGCCCGCGAGATCCCCATGAGACGCATGGCGGCGACGTCGCGACGTCGCTCGTCGACCTTGAGCAGCATGATGCAGAGCAGGAACGTGGCGCTCGCGACGATGGTGATCATGCCGATCGCGCGGTGAAACCGACTGACCACCGCGAATGTCCTGGACGTCTCGACCGCAATCTCACGCGACGGATAGGCGTGGAACCCAAAGGCCTCGGCGTTGATTCGGCGGAGCGCGGAATCGGCGGCGACTCCGCCGGTCGTGGCGATCGCGTAGCGGTCGACGCGATCGCCGTATCCGATGATTTCCTGCAGCTGGCCGAGGTGCATGCGGATGCGGTACTCGCTGCGCGCGACCTCGGATGGGTCCGCCCGCCGCCGAACGATCGCGGAGATTCACGGTGTCTCCGCTCGCGCGTCCGGGTTCCGCCGCCAGGACGACCAGGTCACCCACACGAAGCCCGGCATCGGCCGCCAACCGCTCATCGATGGCGATCGTGCGGACCACCGCCGCCCACGAAGGGATCGAATCGATGCGCTGTGCCCACGCCGGGTTCGGCGTGAGGGCTGCCGCCGACACCAGCGGCACGAACAGCATTGCTCGCGGCCTGCACAGTGCTTTCGTGGTCACGCCCGAAATCTGCCGCGCCGAGCGCAGCCGGGGAGGCCGCCGAGTGGTTGGATCAGCGGCTGGTCACCTGGCGAGCCCACTGCGCAGTGTCCTTGAGCGACTCCCGGGAAGCCTGTAGCGGGTACGTTGGGGACTTCACGGCCGAGACACCGCGCCTCAGCATCAGGACGCCAGCAACGAGCTCCACGGCACCGACGATCAAGGTGCCGGCCCAGTAGTGATGGCCGAGGACCGCGGAGACCGCAACGATCAGCAGCACGGTCAGGGCGACCGCGGCGACAATGCCGAAGGCGAGCGCAAGCGCCAGCCGAATGGAGCCATCGACGCTCGTGCGCACACTCTCGTGCAGCTCGAGCTTCGCGAGCCGCACTTCGTCCCCGGCGAGACGCTTGGAGTCGTCGCCAAGGCGGCGTACGAGATCCGGAATCCCCGTGTCGGGACCGATCGGTGTAGTCGGCTGAATGGCCACTGATACCTCGCTGCGAGCTGCTCGAACGACTTCGGCCGACAGGGGCAAGGAGCATTCCCGACCGCGACGTAGCTTGCTGCCTCGCGTGTCGTGGTGCGAGCTTAGCGCGACCCTTTCCGGAGCCGAGCGATCGCATGGCCGTCACCGCTACGAGCGTCGAACAAACCGCCGCGACAGCTCCCAGTCGCGGCCGCCTTCTCCAGGTACTCGGCGTTGCATTCGGGATCGCTATCATCGTCGGCAATACGATCGGATCGGGAATCCTCCGAAC
>Ga0111538_10010829_pt1 | contig 12115 bp, 9 predicted proteins | sample SoiMethybrSBSTD1_FD_79669 | JGI IMG/M metagenome (GOLD analysis project Ga0111538, IMG submission 79669) | Bulk soil microbial communities from a Populus tree surrounding site in Tennessee, USA - Soil MetaG P. TD hybrid SBSTD1 (version 2)... | ecosystem: Environmental > Terrestrial > Soil > Tree...
AGATCGCCTATTTCGCCCAGCATCAGCTCGACGAGCTGGTGATGAGCGAGAGTCCTTACGATCACGTGCGCCGGCTGATGCGCGATGCCCCCGAGTCGGCGGTTCGCGCCCGCGCGGGCGCCATCGGCTTCTCGGGCCAGGCTGCCGACACCAAGGTCAACAAGCTCTCCGGCGGCGAGAAGGCACGGCTGATGCTTGGGCTTGCGACATTCGGCGGGCCACACCTGCTCATTCTCGACGAGCCCACCAACCATCTCGACATCGACAGCCGCGCCGCATTGATCGAGGCAATCAACGACTATCCGGGCGCGACCATCATCGTATCGCACGACCGGCATCTGCTCGATGCCTGCACTGATCGGCTCTGGCTGGTGGCGAATGGCGAAGTGACGGCGTTCGACGGCGATCTCGACGACTACCGCCGTCAGGTGCTGTCGGACCGCAGCGACACCGACGGTGGCCGTAGCAATCAGGCGCGCGGACAGAAATCCAATCGTCGCGAGCGGCGAAGCGCCGCGGACCGGCGCGCCGAGACCGCGCCGCTGCGCCGGCAATTGGCACGTTGGGAGACCGAGGTGGCGCGGCTCACAACCGAAATCGCACGACTCGATACGGCGTTGTCGGACGGCAACCTGTTTGCGCGCGATCCCGCCGGCGCCGCGGCGCTCGCCAAAGCGCGATCCGATGCGGCTGCCGCGCTGAGCAATGCCGAGGAGCAATGGCTGGCCGCTGGCGCGGCGCTCGAGCAAGGCACCTGACGCGTCAGGTCGTCTTCGGTTTGGGCTTGGCTTTTGGCTTGGCTTTTTTCGCCGGTGTCGGCGGCTCGGGCGAGCGCTCCATCGCGGTCAGCCTTCCCGAGACGAACTGATAGATGCCGGGTCGCTCGCCGTTGATATAGGTCAGCACCAACGTGCGCTCATTGCGCTCATTGGTGCCGACCTGCACCCGCTCGGGATGGCCGGCGCGCTTGACCACATCGCATTCTGTCATGTCCAGCGCGATGCCGCTGGGGACCAACGGGATCGCCATCGTGGTCGTGGTGCCGTCAGCCGAGACCTCCTGGCTCGCGACCGGAGCCGCGCAACGCCCGTCGGCATCGACCAGATCTTCCGCGGTAACGGGCCGCAGCTCGGCTTGCCGCGCACCCGAGACCGAGCGCGGCGAAAACACCGACAAATCCGGTCTTTTGAACGAATCCCAATCGACTGCGGTGCAGCCGCCGAGCGTCAGCGCTGTCGCAACGCCGATTATTCCGGCAGACGTCCGCACTGCCAATCCGATCCCCAATCCGCTTGGAACCCGTTTCGACTCAACTCAAAGCGTCACATTGCGTCACCATCGCGGCAGCCGCAACGGGCAGCCCGGCTCAGGCTTTCTTGACCCAACGGCCCTGTTCGTCCGGCTGCCAATAGGTCACCTCGAAGCCCTGCTGCTTGGCTTCGCTCCAGCGCGCGCGCGCTACCTTCACCGCGTCCTCGTCTTCGCCGTCGAAGATCAGCACGATGCGCGCATAGGCTGCGGCATCCTCGGGCACGCCGGCACCGTCGATCAGAAAGCGCACGCTGGCGCCATTTGGGTTGTGATCCGAGCTGGTGAGCAGGATCGGTTGCACGGCCGCCTCACCCTCGCGCGCAGTGCCGTGCGGCAGGAAGCCGTCGTCGCGGTAGGTCCAAAGGTGCGCATCAAGCGCCTCGACGCGCTCGTCAGAGGAGGCCTGCACCACCACGCGCCAGCCACGTTCCAGGCAGCGCGCCAGCAGCGAAGGCAGCACGCGCTCCAGCGGCTGCCGTTGCAAATGGTAGAACAGGACCTCGGTCATGGCCAAATCCGGCTGGCGCTATTTTTCGTAGTGCTCCGCAATCAACCGGTCGAGCAGGCGAACGCCCCAGCCGGAGCTCCAGCTCTTGTTGATGTCAGTCTGCGGCGAGCCCAGCGCAGTGCCGGCGATGTCGAGGTGGGCCCAAGGCGTCTTGTCCACGAAACGCTGCAGCAGTTGTGCTGCCGTGATCGCACCACCGTAACGCCCGCCGGTGTTCTTCATATCGGCAAATTTGGAATCGATCATCTTGTCGTATTCGGGCGAGAGCGGCATGCGCCATACCTTCTCGGCGGTTGCCTCGCCGGCCCGCGTCAGCCGCTCGGCGAGCCGGTCGTCGTTCGAAAACATACCGGCATATTCCTGTCCGAGCGCAACGATGATCGCGCCGGTCAGTGTCGCCAGATTGACCATGAAGCGCGGCTTGTACCTGGTGTTGACGTAATGCAACACGTCGGCCAGCACCAAACGGCCCTCGGCGTCGGTGTTGATGATCTCGATGGTCTGGCCCGACATGGTCTTGACGATGTCGCCCGGCCGTTGCGCCTTGCCGTCGGGCATGTTTTCGACCAGCCCGATGGCGCCCACCACATTGGCCTTGGCCTTGCGCGACGCCAGCGCATGCATCAACCCGACCACGCAGGCTGCGCCGGCCATGTCACCCTTCATGTCCTCCATGCCGGCGGCCGGCTTGATCGAGATGCCGCCGGTGTCGAAGCAGACGCCCTTGCCGATGAAGGCGATCGGCGCGGCGCCTTTCTTGCCGCCGTTCCAGCGCATCACCACCATGCGGCTGTCATGCGCCGACCCTTGACCGACGCCGAGCAGCGAATGCATTCCCAGTTTCGTCATTGCCGCGACGTCAAGCACCTCGACCACGACGCCGAGCTTCTTGAGCGCGCCGCAGCGCTTCGCGAACTCCTCCGGGAACAGTACATTGGCGGGCTCATTGACCAGATCGCGCGCCAGCCTCACGCCGGCGGCCAGGCCAGCGCGCGGCACGAAGGCCTTTTCGGCGGCCGCGACATTGGCGACTGCAAACGTAATCCGGGTGTCGGCCGGCTTGTCTTCGCCCTCGCGCCGCTTGGTCTTGTAACGATCGAACGAGTAGGCACGCAGGGTCGCGCCCAGCGCAAGGTCGGCGACCTGATCCGGGCGCAACGCCCCTGAGGCGAATTCGGTAACGATGGTTGCCTCGGTTGCGACCGACGGAACCTTGCCGCGGGCGATACCGCCAAGTTTGACGAAATCCGCCGAGCTACGTTTGCCGGCCTTGCCCACCCCAATGACCACCAGGCGCGTCACCGTCAGCCCGGCCGGCGCGACGATATCGAGCGCGCTACCGCTCTTGCCCGTAAAGCGGTCGGCAGGGGCGGCGCGCTGTACGAGGTCACCCGTCGGCGTCAGCAGCTTACGGGCCGCGGGTCCAAACTTGAGCCCGTCATTGCAGAACAAAATAAGAACCCCTTTGGGCGAAGCCGAAAAGGGAGCAAATCCGGGGTTGTGAGTGTCCGCCATGAGGATCTTTCGCGCTCAAGAGTTTTGGATCAGGGCCCCTTATGACGCGGCGCCATCGGCCCTGCAAAGCCCCAAATTGCGGCCCGGTCGGGGTTCCCACAGCCGCCCGCGACCAGCCGGGGCCGGACGTCCGGATTTAACTTTTTGTTGTGCATGTTCAACGGCTTTGCCTTGGCGAAGCCATTTTGTATGGCGATCAAGTCATAGTGCAGAGGGGTCGGTCCGCCACTAGCGGGCGCCGCGCCGGAAGGGGATCCGGCTCGACGCCGGCGGCCGGTTGCCATGGTGGGACGGCGCAGGCGGATGGGGTCAATCGGCAACTACATTTTCCGCGCCACCGCCGGGGCGTTCCTGGTGGTGTTGATCAGCCTCACTGCGGTGATCTGGATCACCCAGGCGCTCCGCGATATCGACCTGATCACCAGCCAAGGCCAGAGCGCACTGGCCTTCATCGGCATTACCGGTCTGATCATTCCGCAGCTCGTCCTGGTGATTGCACCGCTCGCTCTGGTGATTGCGATCTCGCACAACCTGATCAAGCTCTCGACCGATTCCGAATTGATCGTGATGAACGCGTCCGGCATGCCGCCGTGGAAGCTGTTCCGGCCGCTGCTGGCGCTTACCGCTTTGGTCTCGGTCTTGGTCGGCATCCTCAATGCCTATGTGGCACCGGAATGCCTGCGCACGCTGCGGCGCTGGGCCCATGAGATACGCACCGACCTCATCACCAACATCGTGCAGCCTGGCAACTTTGTGAACATCGAAAACGGCCTCACCTTTCATATCCGCGAACGGCTGGCCAATGGCCAGCTTCTCGGCATTCTGCTCGATGATCGCCGCGACCCCAAGGAGCGCGTCACGCTGGTCGCCGAGCAGGGCGTGTTCCTGAAAAACGAGCATGGCCCCTTCCTGCTGATGGAAAACGGCAACATCCAGCGGCGCGAGGTCAATCAGCCGGATCCCAACATCGTTCGTTTCGACCGCAACGCCTTCGACCTCTCGCAATTCGCCAGTCGCCTGTCGATTCGCTACTCGGTGCGCGAACGCTATCTGTGGCAGCTGCTCTCGTCGGAGGAAGACCCGAACTTCGTCTATCGCCCGGCGCAATTTCGAGCCGACCTGCACGACCGCATTGTCGGAATGATCTATCCGTTCGCGTTTGCGGTGATCGCCTTTGCGTTCCTGGGCGCGCCGCGCACCACGCGGCAAAGCCGCGTGTGGTCGCTGCTGGCTGTGGTCGGCGCGGTGGCCGGGGTGCGGCTCGCCGGATTTTTGTCGACGGTGGTCGGCATTCAGACTCCGCCGTTTTTGATTTTGCAGTATTTGGCGGTCGCCGCGGCGATCGGCTTTGGAATATTGGCGATCAACCGCGGCCTGATCATCGAGCCGCCGGCAGTCATGGTGAACGCGTTCAACGCCGTCGTCGAGCGTTTCGCGCGCCGCACGGCAACGACCTGAGACCGGCGCCATGATGGTCAGCACGCTTGGACGCTACTTCGGCAAGCGCTTCCTCGGCGCCGTGGTTGCGGTATTCGGCGGCGTCATCGCGCTGATCGTGCTGATCGACTACATCGAAATGATGCGGCGTCATTCCGACATCAACGTTTCGGCGCTGGTGCTCCTGCAAACCTCGCTGTTCCGCGTGCCGCATGCGACCGAGCGCATCTTGCCGTTTTGCGTGCTGGTCGGTGCGATGTCGTGTTATCTCAATTTGTCGCGCCGGCTTGAGCTGGTGGTGGCGCGCGCCTCCGGCGTGTCGGCGTGGCAATTCATGCTACCGGCAATCGTGGTGGCGCTGCTGCTCGGCGCGTTCGGGACCGCGGTGTACAATCCGGTGGCGGCGATCCTGCAGGAGCGCGCCAAGCGGCTGGAGGCGGATTTTACCGGCGATGGAGCCAGGAACGCCGCACGAACCTCGGCAGCCGGCTTCTGGGTTCGTCAACGCAATCCCGACAGCCAATCCATCATCTACGCCGCCAACAGCCGCGATCAGGGCGCACTTCTTGGCAACGTGATGGCCATCACGTTCGACGCCGAAGGCCATTTCCTCGAGCGGATCGAGGCGCGCACGGCGACGCTCCAAGCTGGTGCCTGGCGGCTGCAGGACGCCCGCATCTTCAAGATCGATCATCCGACCACGGAGGCCCCTGACTATTATCTCAAGACCAGCCTCACTCCCGAACAGGTCCGCGAGCGTTTTGCAACTCCCGAGACGGTCCCTTTCTGGCAGCTGCCGCTCTACATCGACATCGCCAACCATGCCGGGCTGACGGCCGCCGGCTACCGTTTGCAATACCAGAAGCTGCTGGCCCGTCCGTTCCTGTTCGCCGCCATGGTGTTGCTCGCTTCCGCGTTTAGCTTGCGCCTGTTCCGGTTCGGCGGCGTGCAGAAGATGGTGTTGGGCGGGATGGCGGCGGGTTTTGCGCTGTTCGTGATTTCCAAGATCACTGACGACCTGGGTGCCGCCGAACTGATGCATCCGACCGTGGCGGCGTGGCTGCCGGTGCTGGTCGGCGGCTTCACCGGTTTTGTTGCGTTGCTGTATCAGGAGGACGGCTGATGTTGCGTCGCGTTGGCGCCCGCCGACCGTCCTTACGACAGCGGGCGTACAGTAGCATCTGGTTGACGCTGGTACTGGTGACCGTGATCACCGGCATTGATGTGTATTGTGCGCCAGCCCAAGCGCAAACGACGCTGCTGAATTTCCCGGCGCGGCCGAAGTCGCCGCCGGTCGTCACCCGCCGCAACAACAAAGATTCGCCGATGCTGTTGCGCGCGAGCGAAATTCAATACGATTACACGAACAAGCGTGTGAACGCGGTCGGCAACGTTCAGATCTATCATCGCGGTGCGACGCTTGAAGCCGACAAGGTGAGCTACGACGAGAACACCAAGCGGATGCACGCCGAGGGCAACGTCCGGCTGACCGACGCCGAGGGCCAGGTCACCTACGGCGAGATCATGGATCTCAGCGAGGATTTCCGCGACGGCTTCGTCGACGCGCTGCGCCTCGACACCCCGGAGCAGACCCGCATGGCCGCGGTGCGCGCCGACCGCACGGGGGGCAATTTCACCGTGCTGCACAGCGGCGTCTACACCGCTTGCGAACCTTGCAGAGAGGACCCCAAGAAGCCGCCGACCTGGCAGATCAAAGCCGCCCGAATGATCCACGACGAGGGCGAGAAGATGATCTATTTCGAGAACGCGCAGCTCGAATTCTTCGGCACGCCGGTTGGCTATCTGCCGTATTTCTCGGCGCCCGATCCGACGGTCAAGCGCAAGACCGGCTTCCTGATGCCTCTTGGCGGCATTTCAAACAGGCAGGGCGTCTATGCTCAGGTTCCGTACTATTGGGCGCTGGCACCCGACTACGATTTAACCGTGACGCCGCGTCTGATGACACGCCAGGGCGTGCTGCTGCAGGCGGAATGGCGTCAGCGGTTGTGGAACGGCTACTACGCGATCCGGCTATCGGGCCTAAAGCAGCTCGACAAGGATGCTTTCAAGTACAACGATGGCACGCCGACACCTGGCTATCGTGATTGGCGCGGCGTCATCGACACAACTGGCCAATTTGCACTTAACGACAAGTGGACCTGGGGCTGGGACTCCCTGCTGCCCAGCGACGGGGACTACCTGCGGGACTACGGACTGACCAGCTACCAGCGCAGCACCGACCCCACTCGCTTCGGTCTGTTGTCCGAAGGCGTGACCCAGCTCTATCTCGTCGGCCGAGGCGACCGCAGCTACTTTGACGTGCGCTCGATCTACTATTACGGGTTTTCAACCGCAGATTCTCAAAACCAGATTCCCATCATCCACCCTGTGATGGATTACAGCTACACCTTCGCCAACCCGATCTTGGGCGGAGAGTTGAGCTTCCGCACAAACTTGACCAGCCTGTCGCGCCAAAATGTCGACTTCAATGCAATCGTTCCCACGACCACCCCGCAGGGCGCTGCCTGCACCAGTCCGCTGACAGCCGACCCAGCTCTGCTCAACAGGACCAACTGTCTGCTGCGCGGCTTCAAGGGCAGCTACACCCGTTTCTCAGGCGAGATGCAATGGCGGCGCAGCTATACCGACTCGTTCGGGCAAGTGTTCACGCCGTTCGCGTTGGTGCGCTTTGACGCCGCGGCGGTATCGATCCAGGACACCCCCGGTACGGCCAACTTCTACACCCCCGGCGACAGCACGCAATTCCGAACCATGCCGGCAGTCGGACTTGAGTACCGCTATCCATTCATCAACGTGCAGTCCTGGGGCACGCAAACCATCGAGCCGATCGCTCAGATCATCTTGCGGCCGAACGAGCAGCGGATCGGCAAGCTGCCGAACGAGGATGCCCAGAGCCTGGTGTTCGACGACGCGAATCTGTTCAGGGTAGACAAATTCTCCGGGTGGGATCGGATCGAAGGCGGCGGCCGCGCCAATGTCGGCATTCAATACACCGCGCAGGTCAACCGCGGCGGCTTCCTCAGCGCGATGTTTGGCCAATCGTACCAGTTGTTCGGCGTCAACTCATTCGCGGTCGGCGACGCCACCAACACCGGCCTGGCTTCGGGTCTCGACACCAACGTATCGGACTATGTCGCGCGCGTGTCCTACCAACCCGATCGGATCCTGACGTTCTCGACGCGTTACCGCTTCGACCACTCGAGTTTCGAGTTGAAGCGCTTCGAGGCCGAGGTGCGCGCAGGCTTCGACCGCTGGTCGCTGGCTGTCGTCTATGGCAATTACGCCGCTCAGCCAGAGATTGGCTTTTTGCAGCGCCGGGAAGGCGTCTTGACCCAGGCCAACATCAAGGTCGCCACCAACTGGGTGTTCACGTCGGCGCTGTTGTACGATATCGACGCCGGCAAGTTCTCCCAGACCCAATTCGGGCTTGGCTATATCGACGATTGCTTGATCCTCGCATTCAATTACGTCACCAGCTATTCTTATTCCAACACGACCACCCCGAGTGCCGCGCCCGATCGTCGTTTCATTTTGCAGATTGGGCTTCGTACGCTCGGAACCACAGGGGCCAGCCAGACCGCCTCCCCGTCACCTCGCTGATCGCATCAAGACCAAAAAATGCTTCCCAAGTCTGCAAAATCCAGGATGAGCCAGCCAACCGTCAGGCGGCTGTCGGCATCGTTTCTATCGCGCGGCCTTGCGGTCGCGCTGCTGGCGCTCGCGGCCCTGACCGGCACGGCATCCTCTTCGCAAGCCCAGCAAGTGGTCGCGATTGTCAACGGCGAGCCCATCACCGCCTATGACATCGAGCAGCGCACGAAGCTCACCCAAATCTCGACCCAGAAGACGCCAGCCCGGCAGGATGTGCTGCAGGAACTGATCGACGAGCACCTCAAGATCCAATTGCTGAAGCGCTATGCGATCGACGGCATGGACCAGGAGGTCAACACTGCCTTCGCCAATCTCGCCAATCGAATGCGGCAGACGCCGCAACAGCTTACCGAGATGCTCGCCAAGTCCGGAGTGTCGGTCAACACACTCAAGCAAAAGATCAGGGCCGACATCACGTGGAGTCAGGTGGTCCGCGCCAGATACCAGAGCAGCCTGCAGATCGCAGACAAGGACATTCTGGCGAAGCTCGAAGAATCCAAGACCGAAGACCAGATTTCCTATGACTACACGCTACGGCCCATTTTGTTCGTGGTGCCACGCGGATCACCGGACTCGCTGCGGCTGGCCCGCGCCAAGGAGGCCGAGGCGTTGCGCGCCCGCTTCACCGATTGCCAGGAAGGCATCCGATTGGCCCGCACGCTGCGCGATGTCGCCGTGAAGGCGCCAGTGACGCGCAATTCCGCGGACCTGTCGCCGGCCCTGCGCGAGATCCTGGACAAGACCGAGGTCGGCAGACTGTCCGCGCCGGAGCCGACCAATCAGGGCATCGAAGTGTTCGCGATTTGTGGCAAGAAGCAAGCCAGCGCCGATCAGACCTTGGGCAAGCGCAAGATCCGCGAAGAGCTGTTCTCGTCGCAGTTTGAGACCTATTCCAAGCGCTTCATCAAGGAACTGCGCAGGCAGGCCATGATCGAGTACAGGTAGTTGGCCGCCGTGTCGCGAGCGCTGGCGTTGACGATGGGGGAGCCGGCCGGGATCGGCCTGGACATCACGTTATCGGCCTGGCGGCGGCGCGCCGAACTCGATCTGCCGCCGTTCTATCTGATCACCGACCCGCAATATCTGGAGCGTCGGATACGGCGGCTGGGGGTCGAAGTGCCAACCGCGATCGTGCGGCCCGCCGAGGCCACGGCGGCATTTGCGACCGCACTGCCCGTGGTCGAACTCGGCGTCACGGCGAGCGCCGAGCCGGGCCAGCCTGACGCCGCGAGCGGACCCGCTGCCGTCGCATCGATCGATCGCGCCATTGCCGACGTCAATTCGGGCGAAGCCGCCGCGATGGTGACCAATCCGGTCGCCAAAAACGTGCTCTACCGTTCGGGCTTTGCCGACCCCGGGCACACCGAATATCTCGCCCGCCGCGCGTTTGAATTGACCGGCAATCCCGCATGGCCGGTGATGATGCTGTGGTCGCCGGAGGTCGCCGTGGTGCCGGTGACCATCCATCTGCCGTTCAAGGATGTGCCGGGCCGGCTGACCCGTGACCTGATCTTCGAAACCGGCCGCGTGGTGGCGCGCGACCTGACTGAGCGCTTCGGCATCGCCAAGCCGCGGCTCGCGGTCGCCGGCCTCAATCCGCACGCCGGCGAGGACGAGACGCTCGGCAAGGAGGACGCCACCGTGGTGCGACCTGCGGTCGAGCGTCTGATCGCGGACGGCATCGATGCACGCGGGCCGCTGTCCGCCGACGCCATGTTCCACGATGCGGCGCGGGCCACCTACGACGCGGCGCTGTGCATGTATCACGACCAGGCGCTGATCCCGATCAAGACGCTGGCCTTCGATCACGCCGTGAATGTCACGCTTGGGCTGCCGTTTGTGCGCACCTCCCCCGATCACGGCACCGCCTTCGACATCGCGGGCACCGGCAAGGCCGATCCGTCGAGCCTGATCGCCGCGCTCAAGCTGGCGGTGCGGCTTGCGGCGACCGACGCGGCAAGGCCCCGCACGGCCGCCGCCGCCCGCATTTGAACCTCGATGGGCGCTGCGCTGGATCAGCTGCCGCCGCTGCGCGAGGTGATCCGGCGTCACGAGCTGCGCGCCAAACGCTCGCTCGGCCAGAATTTCCTGCTTGATCTCAATCTGACCGGGCGCATTGCGCGGGCTGCCGGCCCGCTCGACGGCGTGACCGTGGTCGAGATCGGCCCCGGCCCCGGCGGCCTGACCCGGGCGCTGCTCGCCGAGGGCGCCTCCCGCGTGATCGCGATCGAGCGCGACGAGCGCGCCATTGCAGCCTTGGGCGAAATTGTCGAATGCGCCGGCGGCCGGCTCACGGTGATCGCGGGCGATGCGCTCGAGCTCGATGTCAGGCCGCAGCTCGGCGCCGCGCCGGTGCGGATCATCGCCAACCTGCCTTACAACATCGCGACCGCGCTGCTGATCTCCTGGCTCACGGTCGAACCCTGGCCGCCGTGGTACGACCGCCTCGTCTTGATGTTCCAGCGCGAGGTCGCCGACCGCATCGTGGCGGCGCCCGGCGGCAAGGATTACGGCCGGCTCGCCGTGCTGGCGCAATGGCGCACCGCGCCGCGACGGCTGTTCGACATCAAGCCATCGGCCTTTGTGCCGCCGCCGAAGGTCACCTCAACCCTAGTGGAGTTCACGCCGCGAGCAGCCCCGTTGGCCTGCGACCGCGCCGCGCTGGAGCGGGTGACCGCCGCGGCCTTCGGCCAGCGCCGCAAGATGCTGCGCCAGAGCCTTAAGACGCTCGGCCTCGACCCGCTGCCCCTGCTGGCGGCGGCATCGCTTGAGCCAACCTCACGCGCCGAGGACATTCCGGTCGAAGGTTTTGTCGCGCTCGCGCGCGCCTTCGAAGCCGCTACAATGCGGACATGACCAAGCTTCGCCGCTATTCGCTGACCGCCTACGAAACCCCGCTTTGCGAAACCGTGGTCGACTGTCCGGCGCCACAAGGCAGCGAGGTGCTCGTTCGCATCGAGCGCTGCGGCGTCTGCCACTCCGACCTGCACATGCAGGACGGCTATTTCACGCTGGCCGACGGCAAGCGGCTCGATGTGCGGCAAGGCCGCACTCTGCCGTTCACCTTGGGCCACGAGATCGCCGGCGTCGTCGAAAGCGCCGGCCCCGACGCCAGGGGCGCAACGCCCGGCGCCAGGGTCGCGGTTTATCCCTGGATCGGCTGTGGCAAGTGCCCCGCCTGCCAGGCCGGCGAGGAAAACCTGTGCTCCACCAATCGCCATCTCGGCGTTTCGGCCGACGGCGGTTTCGCGTCCCACGTGCTCGTCCCGCATCCGCGTTATCTGATCGACTACGCGCCGCTTGCGGCATCGTTCGCGGCCGCGCTGATGTGCTCGGGCCTGACCTCCTACTCGGCACTGAAGCGGCTGAAGACCCACGCTTCGCGCGGCTCCGCCCTGCTGGTCGGCCTCGGCGGCGTCGGCATGATGGGACTTGCGATCGCGCGCGCGTTGTTTCCGCAGCCGCCGATCGTCGCCGATATCGACGCCGGCAAGCGTGAAGCGGCGCTCAAGGCGGGCGCCGCGGCGGCCTTCGATCCGGCCGACCGCGAGGCGCGGCGTGCGCTGATCAAATCCACCGGCGGCGGGGTGTTCGCGGCCTGCGATTTCGTCGGCTCGGAGAAATCGCTCGCCTTCGCCACCGGCGCCCTCGCCAAGGGCGGCAAGGTCGTCG
>Ga0111538_10010830_pt1 | contig 12114 bp, 11 predicted proteins | sample SoiMethybrSBSTD1_FD_79669 | JGI IMG/M metagenome (GOLD analysis project Ga0111538, IMG submission 79669) | Bulk soil microbial communities from a Populus tree surrounding site in Tennessee, USA - Soil MetaG P. TD hybrid SBSTD1 (version 2)... | ecosystem: Environmental > Terrestrial > Soil >...
TCGTGGTCGCCCAACTCGGCCTTCGTGGAGGGCGTGAAGATCGGCTCCGGCAGCTGCTGCGACTCCTCGAGACCCTCCGGCAGCTCGATCCCGCAGATCTCGCCGGAGGCCTGGTAGTCCTTCCAGCCCGAGCCGGTGATGTACCCGCGCACGACGCACTCCACCGGCACCATCTCGAGCCGCTCGACCAGCATCGCGCGGCCGCGGAACTCCTCGGGCACGTCCGTGAACGAGATCAGGTGGTTCGGGCACACGCCGCCCGTGCGCTCGAGCCAGAAGTTGGTGAGACCGGTGAGCACCTTGCCCTTGTCGGGGATCGGCGTGGGGTGGACCACGTCGTAGGTGGATATGCGGTCGGAGGCGACGAGCAGCAGCCGATCCTCGCCGACCGCGTAGATGTCCCGCACCTTCCCGCTGGAGATGTGCTCTAGAGCGGGCGCTTCGCTCACTGGCCCGACGTTACCAAGGGAGGCCGACTGCTCCGCGTCACCCTCGTCCGCTGCGTGGCCACAACGCTCGCAAGTACCGCGATAGACGCGACCATCGTGGCCGCTCCGATGTGCTCGTCGAGGAGCAGCGCCGACCACGCGAGCGTGAGGAGAGGCTGGATCAGCTGGATCTGCCCGATCTTCGCCACGCCGCCGCGCGCCAGGCCGGCGTACCAGGGGAAGAAGCCGATCAGAGCGCTGATCACGGTGACGTACGCGAACCCGAGCCACGCGTCGGAGCTCGCGTGGAGATCAGAGCCGATCGCGGCGATCGCCCCGATCGGGATGGTCAGCGGCGCGGACAGGAAGACCGCCCAGCAGATCACCCGCCAGCCGCCCATCTCTCGCGCGAGCGCGCCGCCCTCGGCGTAGCCGATCGCGCCCAGCGCGACGGCCACCAGGATCTGGACGTCGCCCCAGCTCACGCCCGCGCCCTGGGTGGCCGCGAACACGAGCACGCTGGCCAGACCGGCGAGACTCGCCAGCCAGAACCCGCGCGTGGGGTGCTCTCCGGCGCGGAGCACCGCCGCGACCGCGGTCGCGGCCGGGAGGATCCCGATGACCACGGCGCTGTGCGCGGAGGTGAGGCCCTGGAGGGCGAGCGCGCTGAACAGCGGCCATCCGAATACGACCCCGGACGCCACGATCGCGAGGCTCTTGAGCTGCGGCCGCGTGGGGAGCGGCGCTCGCACGGCCATCAGGATCGCCCCCGCCAGCACGGCCGCGAGCGCCTCTCGGCCGATGCCGACGAACACGGGATCGAGCTCCTCGACGGCCACGCGCGTGGCGGGCAGCGTGAAGCTGAAGGCGAGGACGCCCAGAAAGCCGAGCAGCACCGGCACGCGGGCTGACGCTACTGCACGCGCAGAGTGACGCTCATGCCCTTGGCCTCGTGGCCTTCGAGCGAGCACCAGAGCTGATAGCGGCCGGGGTCGAGCGTGACGCTCCGGCGCTCGTAGGTGCCCGGGCCGAGCGTGGAGAACGAGGCCAGCGGCGTATGTGTGCCCTCGGGGCTCACCACGAGGTTGTGCGGGTCCTCGCCGTTGTTGCGCAGCTCCACCCTGACGCTCCCCTTGCCCACGAGCGGCCGCGACAGCGTGAGCGAGAACTCCTTGGCCGCGACCGACACGAAGGTTGCCGGCACCGGATCGGACGGGGGGTTCGGGGGGGCGGGCGGCGTGACCTGCGTGAGGTCCACGAGCCGCTCCGAAGCTCTTGTCACCTTGCGATGGACCTTGGCCCGCTTCGGGTGCTTGCGCGGGGCCGCGGCGGCCGGCCAGGCGGTGACGGCGAGCATCGCCGCCAGCACGAGCGCGACCGCGCGCATCAGCCCACCAATACCGGGCGCGTGAAGTTCGAGGCGTTCGGGATGATCGGCGCGGCGTCCACGCCCAGCCACTGCTCGAGCAGCGCGCAGTACACACCGCGGAAGTCCGAGGTGTTCCGCAGGTTGTCGTCCTCGTCGAGCACCGCGAGGCCGGGGAACTCGCCCACCATCTCGCCCTTCGCCTTCGACCCGATCAGGAAGCCGGTGCCGGCCGCGCCGTGGTCCGTGCCGGAGCCGTTCTCCTCGGGCCGCCGCCCGAACTCGCTCCACACGTGCACGAGCACGCGGTCCTGGATCCCGCGCGCCTCCAGGTCGCGCTGGAACGCGCGCAGGGTGTTGCCGATCTGGAGCAGGTCGCCCGGCAGGCTCTCGAGCTGGTTCGAGTGGGTGTCGTAGCCGCCCGACTCGATCCCCACGACCTTCAGCGGCAGCCCGCCGGCGATCATCGCGGCGAGGGCTCGCAGCTGGCCCGCGAGGTCGCCGTTCGGGTAGGTCACGCCCGCGGGCGTCGTGAAGCCGCCCTGGTAGGGCGCCAGCTGATCGCGCAGCTTTCCGGTCGCGGCCACCGCGCCCCGCGCCTGCGCCAGGCCGGCGTCGCTCGTGGGCGGGTCGCCGAGGTCCCCGAACGCGTCGAGCATCTTGTCCTGCACGTCGCCCCACACGCCGGGCGTCCAGAAGTCGTAGTTGTCCGGCTGCCCGACGGTCGCCACCGGCACGTCGTGCGCGGCCAGCGAGGGCTGGAGGTCCCAGCCGAGCGTGAGCCCCTGCAGCGGGTTGTCGGCCACGCCATGATGGTCCAGGTAGCGGCCGAGCCAGCCCCACCGGCCCCACGGGTTCACCTCGCCCACCTCCCAGTAGTGCCGTGAGGTGAAGTGCGACTGGTTGGCGTCGTCGTAGCCGATCGCCGGCATGACGGTGACCTTGCCCTCGCCGTACAGCTCGGCGATGCCGTCGAGCGACGGGTGGAAGCGGAGCGTCGGGTCCTCCGCCAGCGGCGTGCCCTGGCCGGCGGGGAGCGCCAGCGTGGGCCGCCACTGCGCGTACTGCGGGTGCGCGGTGGTGGGCGCCAGGAGGGTGAGCGCGTCAGCTCCGCCCGAGAGGAAGATCGACACGAAAATCGGGTCGTTCGCGGGCGCCTGCGCCGCGGCCGACGCGATCCCGTGCTCGAACGCCTTCGGCCCGAGGCTCGCCGCCCCGTACACCGACAACGCGAGCCCAGTCGCGCGGGACACGAACGAGCGCCGGGTGAGCCCGGTTCCCGCCGGCAGCGGCATGCCCGGCTCGATCGCCGGCAGGCCCTGGCCGGCCTCGGCGGCCGCCCGCCGGAGGAGCTGGGTGCGCGAGTAGTCGTTGCAGCCGCAGTTCGCCATGGTCAGCTCGTCTGGTAGTCGGGGGAGGCCAGGATCAGTAGGCGGAGCGCGTTCTGGCGAAGTCCGCGGTAGGTGCTCAGCTGCCACCCGCCGGCGCCGGCGAGCGCGTTGGCCGCAAAGGCGGTGAGCACGCCGACCGTCTCGGCGGTCAGGTTCGGATCGCCCGCCCATGCGCGCGCCGCGGCCACGGCCGCGTCGGCCGTCTCCGTCTCGTCGTAGTTGTCGACGGCGTCGCCGTCGAGGTAGCGGTCGGAGAGGGCCTCCGAGACGACGTCGAAGCGGCCGCGCACCGTGCCCGTGTCGAGCCAGCGCGAGTCGTCCCATCCCGACACGTCCGGCGGGTAGAAGAGCTGCTGTCCGGCGCCCCGGCAGTACCAGATCCACTGCTCGCCGTCGATGCCCCGCTGGAGCATCCGCAGGAGGCCGGCCATGAACACCACGGGCGGCTTCACCATCCGCGCACCGGCGTGGAAGTCGGGATGCAGGAGGATCGCCTCCAGCACGGGTCGCACCTGGTACCCGCCCGACGTGTACAGCGACTCGAGCGCCTGCCGGTCCGAGTCCGACGGCGGCGTGGCGATGAAGTAGCTCCACAGCTTGTTCACGAAGAAGCTGGGGTGCATCGGGTGACGCACGCACATCCCCACACCCTGCTCCCACGTGAAGGCGCCGGTCTGACCGAAGATCGTCTTGGTGCCGGTGTCGTGCCTCTGCGGCACGTAGCGGAAGTCGTACATCCCGAGCTCGTCGCTCCAGTCGAAGTCGAACCCCGTGAGCGCGCGGGCCAGGTTGCGCACGTCCTGCTCGGTGTAGGCGCCGCGGTCGGCGCCGAGCGTGAACAGCTCCATCAGCTCGCGCGCGTAGTTCTCGTTCGGGTTCCAGCGCGAGTTCTCGTTCAGGTTGAGCCAGACGATCATCGCCGGGCCCTGCGTCACGTCGTGGGCGAGCTGGTCGAACGAGCCGAACGCGCTCCGGCGGAACAGCTCGTTCTGCTCGAGCATCAGGCTCTGCTGGCCCACGCCGTCGTTCGACGTCGAGAACCAGTCGTGCCACACCAGCGTCATGCGCTCCACCAGCGGCTGGTTCGTCCGCACCATGCGGTCGAGCCACCAGAGATGGTCGTGGCCGTAGGCGTCCGCGGGCGCGAGCGGGTTGCCGTCGCCGTCGGTGGGGTCGGACCCCGTGAGCGTTGCCGCGCCGTCCGGGCGGGTGAGCGACGCCACGGCCCGGTGGAGGCCCATCGCCGCCAGCGCCTGCGCGTGCCCGGGCGACGGCCCGAAGCCGGCCCGCCACAGGAGCCGCTCGGCCTGCCGGACGCCGAACGGTCCGGAGTAGACCGCGATCGGGCTGGTCAGGCGGAAGTCGTTCGGCGGCGCGGGCGGCGGCGGAATCGGCTGAAGCTCGGGCTTCCGCGAGCGGCGCGGCTTGACGCGGCGCAGGCAGGCCTGCTTGCGAAGCCTCCTCCTTCTCTTCCTCGGTGGCGCACAGCGGCGCTTCTGGCGCCGCGCGGCGGCCTTGGTCCGTGGGTCCACCCTGTCCCCATCGGCGGGTACAGCCGTGTCGGTTTAGACCTCGCCCGTGTCTCTGGACGCTAGGAAATGCGGTCCAGCCGGGCCACGATCGCCTCCGCGTGGCGCACGAAGGCCTGCGGATCGAAGACGGCATCCAGATCCAGGTCCGGCGCCGCCTCCGCCATGAGGTCGCGGAACGGGGTTCCCTCGTCCCAGGCGCGCTGGGCGGCCTCCTGCACGATCCGGTACGCGTCGTCGCGCGAGCGTCCCGCCTCCACGAGCGCCAGCAGCGCCCGCTGCGAGTAGAGCGCCCCGTGCGTGATGTTCAGGTTCTCGCGCATCCGGTCCTCGTGGACGGTCATGCCCTCCACCACCCGGATCGCCAGATGCTGCGCGTAGTCGAGCAGGATTGTCGCGTCGGGCAGGCTCACCCGCTCCACCGACGAGTGGCTGATGTCGCGCTCGTGCCAGAGGGCCACGTTCTCGAGGCCGGTCTGCGCATAGCCGCGCAGCAGGCGAGCGATCCCGGTGATCCGCTCGGTGGTGATCGGGTTCCGCTTGTGCGGCATCGCCGACGAGCCCTTCTGCGCGCCGGTCCTGAACGGCTCCTCCACCTCGCGCACCTCCGTGCGCTGCAGGTGCCTGATCTCGGTGGCGAACCGCTCCAGGCCCGCGCCCGCCAGCGCGATCGCCGACAGGAGCTCGGCGTGGCGGTCGCGCGGCACCACCTGCGTCGAGACGCTCTCGCGCGCGAGGCCGAGCCGCTTCAGCACCGCCTCCTCGACCTCCGGGCCGTTCGCGGCGTAGGTGCCCACCGCGCCGGACAGCGCGCCCACGGACACGCCCTCGACCGCGCGCTCCAGCCGGAGCAGGTTCCGGTGCGCCTCGAACGCGAAGCCGGCGAGCTTCACGCCGAAGGTGGTGGGCTCTGCGTGCACTCCGTGGGTTCTGCCCACGCACAGGGTGTTCACGTGCTCGCGGGCGCGCCTCACAAGCGCGGCCCGGTAGTCCACCGCTCCGCCCACCAGGATCATGCCCGCCTGCGAGAGCTGCAGGCCGAGCGCCGTGTCGAGCACATCCGACGAGGTGAGCCCGTGGTGCACCCAGCGCCCGGCCTCGCCCACCGAGCCCGCGACGACGTCCACGAAGGCCGCCACGTCGTGATCCGTGACCTTCTCGCGCTCCTTGACCTCGTCGACCGAGAAGCTCGCGCGGTCGCGGATCGCGGCGGCGTCCTCGTCCGGCACGACCCCCTGCTCGGCCAGCACGTCCACCACGGCAAGCTCCACCTGGAGCCAGGTCTCGAGCTTCCGCCGCTCGGACCACACCGCACCCATCTCAGGGCGGGTGTAGCGCTCGATCACGCCGAGAGGATGCGCGCCGCCAGCACGGCCGCGTTCTTGGGGTTGTCGACCCCCACACACGCCACGGGCACGCCGGGCGGCATCTGCGCGACGGATAGCAGAGCGTCGAGGCCGCCCGCCACCGACATCTTCGAGGTGAGCGGAACGCCGATCACCGGCAGGTCCGTGTGCGCGGCCACGACACCGGGCAATGCCGCGGACAGCCCCGCGCCGGCGATGATCACCCTCAGTCCGCGCATGCGCGCGTTCTTCGCGTAGTCCGCGACGGTGTCCGGGTCGCGATGAGCGCTCATCACCCGGATCTCGTGCCGGATGCCGAGCTCCTCGAGCTGCTCGCCCGCCTTCTCCATCAGCGGCATGTCGCTCTTCGAGCCCATGACGATGCCCACCTGCGGCGCGTCGTCCACGTCGAGCTCGTCGAACTGGTGCTCGACCTCGGTTTCCGGCGTCGCCTCGGCCGACACGGCCGTGAATTCCTCGGTTCCGCTCACGCCCCGACCCTATCCACAGCGCGTGACGCTATGTCGTGTCTGAGCTGCTTCCCGTCGAAGTCGATCCCGTCGGCCGCGGCGTAGGCGCGGTCGCGCGCCTCGCCCGGCGTCGCCCCGAGCGCGGTCACGCCCAGCACCCGTCCGCCGGCCGTGACGATCGCGCCGCCCTGGTCCGCCGTCCCCGCGTGGAACACCTCGGCGCCCTCGACCGCCTGGAGCCCGGTGATCACGTCCCCGCTCGAGGACGACTCGGGGTAGCCGCGCGAGGCGAGCACGACCGTGACCGCCCAGTCGTCGCTCCACTCCGGCTCCACGCCCGCGAGGCCGCCCGGCGTGGCCGACGCCTCGAGCAGCTCGAGCAGGTCGGAGCGCAGCCGCGGCAGCACCGCCTGCGTCTCGGGGGCGCCGAAGCGGGCGTTGTACTCGAGCACCTTCGGCTCACCGTCGGCGCTCATCATCAGCCCGGCGTACAGCACGCCGTGGAACGGGGTCCCGCGCCGGCGCAGCTCGTCGACGATCGGCTGGTGTACCGCGGCGGCAATCTCGCGCGCGCGGTCCGCGTCGAAGCCGGGGACGGGCGAGTAGCTCCCCATGCCGCCGGTGTTCGGGCCCTCGTCGTTATCGAAGATGCGCTTGTAGTCCTGCGCGGGCGCGAGCGGCACCGCTCGCTCCCCGTCGCACAGCGCGAGCAGCGACAGCTCCTCGCCCTCCAGGAACTCCTCCAGCACGACCTCGGTCTCCCCGAAGCGCTTCTCGGCAAAGAAGACGTCAACCGCCTCGCGCGCATCGCGCTCGTCCTGGGCGATGATCACGCCCTTCCCCGCGGCCAGCACGTCGGCCTTGAGGACCGCCGGGTACGACGCGCACGCGAGGTGCGTGATCGCCTCCTCGCGGTCGCGGAACATCACGTGCGAGGCAGTCGGCACGCCGCAGTCGCGCATCAGCTCCTTGGCGTAGGCCTTCGAGCCCTCGATCCGGGCGGCGGCGCGGGTGGGGCCGAACGCCGCGATGCCGGCGGCGCTCAGGTCGTCCACGAGGCCGGCCACGAGGGGCGCCTCGGGACCCACGACCACGAGGTCGACCTCGCGCTCTTGGGCGGCGGCCACCACGTCGCCGGCGGGCAGGCACTCCACGCCGTCGCGGGCGATGCCGACGTTCCCCGGGGTGGCGAGGACCTCCGGCGCGGAGGGTCCGCGGAGCAGCGTGCGGACGAGCGCGTGCTCGCGGCCGCCGGGGCCGACGACGAGGACGCGTCTAGCACTCAAAGTGCGGAAATGAAGTCGTCGACCGGGATTGCCGAAAGAGTCTCAAGATGAGCAGTCCCTCGCGAACCGAGCTCCATCGAGACGCGCGCGATCGTCTTCTCGTCGGGCGCCTCGACGATGTTCACGAAGTCGTAGCGCCCGAGCACGGCCCACTGGGCCGTGACGGTCGCTCCGAGCTGCTCGATTTCCTTGTTCACCTCTCGGATCCGCTGCGGGTTGCTCTTGAGGGTCTGTACGCCCTCGGGCGTCAGGGTGCTCAGCATCACGAACGTCGGCACGGGGATCCTTTCGGCGTGGAGTACGTCGGCGCGGAATGTACCCTCTCGGCATGACTCGCTCTCTGGCCGTCGCCGCGGGTCTCGTGGCACTCGCGGCTCCGGCGTCGGCCTCGGCGGCCTCGCTGACCGTCGTGCCGCAGAAGCGGTGCTACAGCTCGGGTGAGTCGGTGAACCTGATCGGCACCGGCTTCTCGCCGCTGGGGAGCGCCAGCGTCAGCCGCGACGGAAGTCTGCTGAGCGCGCTCACGACCGACGCGAACGGCGCCTTCAACGGCATCCTCACGGTCGGCCAGACGAGCGGCAAGCGGACCAAGACCTACACCGCGGTCGACGACGCGGCCTCGACGATCACCGCCTCGACTCAGATCACCGTGAGCGCGGTGCGGGTGGACCTGTCGCCGGCAAACGGCGCGCCGGGACGGCGGATGTCGATCAAGGCGAGCGGCTTCGCGACCGGCAAGACGCTGTGGGCGCACATCACCAAGGGCAAGTCGAAGCGCACCATCAAGATCGGCAGCCTGTCCGGCGCCTGCGGCCGGCTGAAGACGCGCAGGCGCCTGCTGCCGCGGAACGCCGCCGTGGGCGTCCACACGGTCCAGTTCGACACCTTCCGGCGCTACGACCGGCGGCAGCCTGTCAGCTACCGCTACGCGATCGACGTAACGCGCGGCTAGCCGCGCGCCGAGCCTCTACTCAGACTCGGGCGGATGGCCGGTGAGCACGGCCTCGGGCGTCTGCCCCGGGATCGGCTCCACACCGTGGTCGAACTCGTTCGCCAGCTGAGCGCCGGCCGCGGTCGAGCTGGCCCCCACCGCGATCGCGGGCCAGCGGACCGCCGGATGAATCGAGTCGCCCGCGAGGAGGCTCGCGCAGGTGTCGATCACGTCCGACAGCGCGCCCGCCTCGATCCAGCCGCGCACCGGCGTGCCGCGGTCGAGCGCGATCACCACACCGAGCCCGATGGCGAGGTCGCGCACGCCGAACGCGCGCGCGAGCACCTTGACCGGCCGCCGCGCGGCATCCGGGCCGATCCACATGCGCCCGGCAAGGCCGGGGAACAGCACGAACGCGGCACCGACTCCGATTCGAAGGCGCGCGTGAAGAAGCGCGCGGTCACGAGGCTCCATGGCCCCGATGCTATGCCGCGGCGACTTCCGGTGCGGCGGCCGTGCCGGCCTTCGCGAAGGTCAGCTCGCCCTCGCTCGCGTCCACGCGGACGATGTCGCCCGGCTGGAACTCGCCCTCGAGCAGCTTCAGCGCGAGCTTGTCCACCAGCCGCTTCTGGATCACGCGCTTCAGCGGGCGGGCGCCGTAGGTCGGGTCGTAGCCCAGGTTCCCGATGAGGGTCCGGGCGTCGTCCGACAGCTCGACCTCCACGCCGCGCTCGCGCACGCGGGACACCAGCTTCGCCACCTGCAGGTCCACGATCTCGCCGATCTCTTCACGGCTGAGCTGGTGGAACTCCACGATCTCGTCGAGCCGGTTCACGAACTCCGGCTTGAAGGTCGCCTCCACGCCGGCGATGCCGCCGGGCACGTTCGAGGTCATGATCACGACGGTGTTCTTGAAGTCCACCGTGCGGCCCTGGCCGTCCGTGAGGCGACCGTCGTCCATCACCTGGAGCAGGACGTTGAACACGTCGGTGTGGGCCTTCTCGAGCTCGTCGAGCAGGACGACCGAGTACGGCCGTCGCCGCACGGCCTCGGTGAGCTGTCCGCCCTCGTCGTAGCCGACGTAGCCGGGCGGGGCGCCCACGAGCCGCGACACCGAGTGCTTCTCCATGTACTCGGACATGTCGATGCGGACGATCGCGTCCTCCGAGTCGAACATGAATTCTGCGAGCGCGCGCGCCAGCTCGGTCTTGCCGACGCCGGTCGGGCCGATGAACAGGAAGGCGCCGATCGGGCGGTTGGGGTCCTGGAGCCCGGCGCGCGAGCGGCGCAGCGCGTTGGAGACGGCCTCGACCGCCTCGTCCTGCCCGATCACGCGCTCGTGCAGCCGCTCCTCCATGTGGATGAGCTTCTGCGTCTCGCCCTCCAGCAGCTTCGACACCGGGATGCCGGTCCACTTGGCCACGACCTCGGCGATGTCCTGGTCGTCGACCTCCTCCTTGAAGAAGCCGGCGCCCGAGTCGGTGCGCTCCTCGGCGGCCCCGAGCTCGCGCTCGAGCTCCGGGATCTCGCCGTAGCGCAGCTCGGCCGCCCGCTGGAGATCGGCCTCGCGCTCGGCGCGCTCGATCTCGCGATGGGCCTGCTCGAGGCGCTCCTTGAGCGCCTGGACGCGGTCGATCGACTCCTTCTCGGACTGCCACTGCGCGGTCATGGCCGCGGACTGCTCGCGGAGGTCCGCCAGCTCCCGGTCCAGCGCCTCGCGGCGCGCCCGGCTGGCGTCGTCCTTCTCCTCCTTGAGCGCCTGGAGCTCGATCTGGAGCTGCATGATGCGGCGGTCGATCTCGTCGATCTCGGTCGGCTTCGAGTCGATCTCGATGCGCAGCCGCGACGCGGCCTCGTCGATCAGGTCGATGGCCTTGTCGGGCAGGAAGCGGTCGGCGATGTAGCGCTGCGACATCGTCGCCGCGGCGATGATCGCCGTGTCCTGGATGCGGACGCCGTGGTGCGCCTCGTAGCGCTCCTTGAGGCCGCGCAGGATCGCGATCGCGTCCTCCACGCTCGGCTCCTCGACGAAGACGGGCTGGAAGCGGCGCTCGAGCGCGGCGTCCTTCTCGATGTGCTTGCGGTACTCGTCGAGCGTGGTGGCGCCGACCGCGCGCAGCTCGCCACGGGCGAGCATCGGCTTGAGCAGGTTGGCCGCGTCGACGGCGCCCTCGGCGGCGCCGGCCCCGACGATCGTGTGCAGCTCGTCGAGGAACAGGATGATGCGGCCCTCGCCCTCGGCGACCTCCTTCAGGACGGCCTTCAGCCGGTCCTCGAACTCGCCGCGGTACTTGGCGCCCGCTACCAGCGCGCCGATGTCGAGCGCGATGACGCGCCGGTCGCGGAGCGACTCGGGCACGTCGCCGGAGACGATGCGCTGCGCGAGCCCCTCGACGATCGCCGTCTTGCCGACGCCCGGCTCGCCGATCAGCACGGGGTTGTTCTTCGTGCGGCGCGAGAGCACCTGGATGACACGGCGGACCTCGTCGTCGCGGCCGATCACCGGATCGAGCTTGCCGCTCTCGGCCTGCTCGGTGAGGTCGCGGCCGAAGCGCTCGAGCGCCTGGTAGCGGTCCTCGGGATTCTGGTCCGTCACGCGGTGCGGGCCGCGGACCTGCTGAACCGCCTCGGCGAGCTGATCGCGGGAGGCGCCGGGGTCGATGGACGGCTCCGCGGCGAGGGCGAGCAGCAGGTGCTCGGTCGAGACGTACTCGTCGCCGAGCCCGCGCGCCTCCTCGTCGGCTGACTGGAGCAGGCGGATCAGGTCCTGTCCGAGCGCCGGCGCGCTCGACTCGCCCGTGACGGTGGGCTGGGCGTCGAGCGCCTGGTTGACGAGCCGGCGCACCCGCCCCGGATCGCCGCCCGCCCGGCGCAGAACCGGAACGACGATGCCGCCCTCCTGCTCGAGCAGAGCGACCATCAGGTGCTGAGGCGTCACCTCGGGGTTGTGGCGAGCACCGGCAAGCCGCTGGGCAGCGGCAAGAGCCTCCTGGGACTTGACTGTGAAGCGATCAGCCTGCATAGAAAATCTAAGTCAGTGTATAGCAAGGGGTCAGACCCCGTCTACACGACCCAGCCCGGTACTTCCAGCGGCAGAGCGGCCGCGCCCGCATCAGTTCCCCGCCGCCGCCGTCGCCGGCGTTCCACCAGCCGGCGCCCCGCCCGCCGGCACCCCGATCGGGTCCTGCGACAGGCGGTTCGCGAAGTAGACGGGGATGATCGACAGGATGATCACCAGCACGCCGACCACGTTCACGATCGGCAGCTGGTTCGGGCGCGCGTAGTTCGTGAAGATCCAGATCGGCAGGGTCTGCTCCTGGCCGATCGTGAAGGTCGTGACGATGATCTCGTCGAGCGACAGCGCGAA